>Ga0114933_10000697_pt1 | contig 39805 bp, 53 predicted proteins | sample 4SBtaG_FD_89691 | JGI IMG/M metagenome (GOLD analysis project Ga0114933, IMG submission 89691) | Deep subsurface microbial communities from Kolumbo volcano to uncover new lineages of life (NeLLi) - 4SBTROV12_W25 metaG | ecosystem: Environmental > Aquatic > Marine > Volcanic | place: Kolumbo... | reverse complement strand
TTCTAAACCTATACCAGCACAGAATAATTTCATTCCACCACCAGAACCAGTTGATTCTACGATAGGGGCTGGATTTCCTTGTTGTGCAAATTTCTCTGCAACGATTGTTGAAAATGGATAAACGGTGCTTGAACCGACAATCCTTATTTGTTCTCTTGCGACAGCACTAGATATACTGCCCACTATAGTTAAAAATATACTAAATATGTATAGTGATTTAATCATAATTTTTCTCCATAAAAAAAAGAAACTGAATTGTTCCTTTTAAAATATTTATTGAACATTTTATAAATGTAACAAAAGTTTAACATGAATAAAAAAACAGCAGAAAATTAATTCTGCTGTTCCTTTTTATATGCAAGTTTCAATTATCTCATTATATAGCACTCACATTATTTGCCACTTTGATGATGAGGTTTGAGAGGTAGTGGCAAATTTCCATTAGCCAAAAATCTTGACTAAATTAACTACTGTTATTGCTATGAAAACCCCATTCATAACAAATAAAAACTTATTCATTGACACCCTCCAACTCTTTTACGGCGATTTCAACACCTGCCCAACCAAAGTTTTTTTCAACTTTTTTGATGATGTCAGTTTTAGTTACTTTCCAAGTTGCAGAACCGTCATCAGTTCCAGCAAATAAGAATCCATCCTCATCTATGAAATCCCATACAAATTCTTGAACTTCCATTATAAAATTTTTTATTTTACTCATATTATCCTCTCTTTCAATTAATTCATATAAAGTGGGCCAGTCCAATTAACCACACCACCAGTAAAAATATTCCCTCTTGAATAATTTCTTGCAGGAGCATTATAACCTGCAGGTTTTAGTAAGTCACCTTTCTTAAATCTTTTATCATCTTGTTTTTGAACAAATCCCCAAGCACCATTTTGATAAAGAATTTTAGTGTACTTACGATTATCTTCAACACGATATTTATTTCGTACTTCTTCAAAAGTTTTTTGATCCGTAAATTTTGATGTCCAACCTTGAAAGTCTTTAACAGCGGCATCAATAAGATTTTCAATACCTTCTTCATAAGTTTTTGCGTTTTTAAATTGTTGCATTTTTTACCTCATCATTAATTATACTTTTACATTAACATACTAAAACCCTATTGTCAAGGGCTTTTTTGATTTTTTTTGGTATTATTATTAAAAGTTTTCCAATAATAAAATTCATCAATGTTAACATCTAAATCACTTAGTTTTCTTTCAAATGAATTAGTAAGTGTCATTAGTTCAAATTTACGTCTTTCTTTAAAGATATCACCACCTTGAGAATTGTTTTTTGGTAGTTGTTCTGAACATAATTGAACAACAATTCTACTTTGAGGAAAGGGTGTTGCATTTGAACCAGAGCCATGTACTAACATATAATCAAAAAATACTGCATCACCTTTTTTAAGTTTTAAAGATTTGAAGTTGTCACCAGACCAAATATCTTTCATATTTAAAATACTATATTTTGCATTTCCATCTCTCTCTAAAACCATTTGATGATTATGCAAAGAACCCTTGTGAGAGCCTACAAAAACATTTAAAGGAGCATGGTCTAAATCTTCAACAGCAATAAAACATTGTAAGTATTTTGAATTTGAAACACCTAACTTCTGTCTGTAAAAATAATCTTGATGATAATATTCACAAGAGCCAAAGTATGCAGCTTTATAATACATTTTTTTCATAAAAATATCATAAGTCTGACCAGTAAATTCTTTTGCTTTATCTTTAATTAAATTATTAATCTCAAGTGGAAAATCAATGTCAGAATATTTTGACATACCATAAAATTTTGCTTTGTCCTCTCTAAATTCTCCTTTGTAATTTAGAGCCTCTCTTTGAGAAAGTTGTTCCTCTGTGAGCAAATTTTCAACTATTGTAAATCCATCATCTTTTAGATTGAATGTCAAGTTTCTTGCTCCAAATTCATTCTTTCTTTCATTGGATTAAATGCTTGATAATCATCATCCCAATTAAAAGCTTCTTTCACAACGGCGTGTGATAGACCTTTATAGACTTGATGTAATTTTTTATCTTTTGCATTAACTACAATATCTGCTTCAGATTCATGTAAACCCTCTAACATTTGAACAAACATTTGTTCTTTCTTCCATTGAGGTGTTTTATTATCTGCACCTTTAATATAATGCCATAATTTTTTTGCTTCTGCAGCCAGAACTGTATGTTCTGTTCCCTCTGGTGCTTTATTCCTTGTATAAGGAACTTTACCCTCTGGTAATACCCATTCTATCTCTGGGTCAAAAGATGCTTTAATTATCATTCTTAATGCAGCTGTATTATGCTCTTTAAGAATTGCAACTTTTTTTTCTTTAGTTTTTGCTTTGTGTACTTTGTCAAGTACCTCTGAAAATAATAATGTGTTTCCTGCCATTTTAAAATTCTCCAATTGAATCAGTTAACTCTTTAAGTTTATTATGTATAAAGTAATTTAATAATTTACTCCTATCTTCACAAGGTGCAGATTCAAATTCTTCTATAATTTGTTTTGATAGTTCATTAGGAATCTCATCTAAATCAATAAGCTTTTTATTTCGTTGATAATTTCTTTCAACTTCAAAATTATTAATGTTACCTTCTTTCCAAGTATTTATCTTAGTTTGACTCAAGGGTCTTTGTCGTAACCCATCTACAAAAGTATTATCATTAGATAAAACATTTGGAACTCCATCACTTGTATCACCCTTTAAAATATGTGTCTTTATATAATCATGGGCGTCAACTCCATTTATATATTTTTTTGTTATTGGACTATACTGTGATACATTTTCATGTTTTTGTAATTGTATAAAATCTTTGTCACCAGAAACAATCATTACTTTTTGATTAGGATATTTTTTAACTAAAGTAGCAATAATGTCATCTGCTTCAGCACCATATATTTCTAAATGTTTGTAAGGAAAATTTTCTTTGAGTTCGGCTTTAATTTTATTTAAACAACTAAAAATTGCATCCCAATCTTTGTTGTCTTTTTCTCTTCCCTTTCTACGATTTGCTTTGTAGTTTGGGAAAACTTCTCTTCTCCAATAATGTTTAGAATCATATGCAAGAACAATCTCACCATACTCTTCATTAAACATTGTTCTATACATTCTCACAGAGTTTAATATCATATGACGGACTATTCCCTCATCTACGATATTAGTTTTTTCCATATTCAAATGCATCATCAGACTCGCAAGTGAAATCTGATTCATATCCATAATAATCATATTAATCTTTCTTTAAAAGTTTTTCCAATTTTTCTATGCTTAAAGTGCTAAAAGAAATATCTTTTTCTTCATGCTTTATATTACTAGTAACAACAACTTCATCAATGAAATCATGTAAAGGATGAGCATATCCCATGTCTTTTAAAGCTATTGCTCTAACGACCTCATTTAAAAAAGGAATTTGTTGTCTAAAAGATTGTGATTGTATATCAAAACCATTATCTTTATACATTGTCAATAATGTAACCATTAATTGTTCTGCCAGATCATCAGCAAAATCCATATCAAACCCAAGTTGATCTGTGTCATCAAAATTATTGATAACTTTATTCTTCCAAGGCCCTTTGATTATATTATCTGACATTAGATAAAACCATATTCTTCCATAAGTTTAAGACGTTTCTTTTGCCATCTTTTCTCGCCTCTTTTTTTTGCGAGTCTTTGTTTTTCTGATTTTTTAACAAAATGTTGTCTTTCTTTAACCTCTTGCATCAAACCATCATTTTTAATTTTTCTTTTAAGACGTTTCATGGCTTTGTTGACATCATTATTTCTAACATAAACCATCATACCGATTTCTTTTTGTTCATAATTTTTTCTCATAATATTAATATATACTTTTTAAAAACAATTGTCAAGGGTTTCTTTTATTTATTTTAATGCAGCCACGACAACATAAAGTAAAAGAGCAAAAACTCCAATACCTGCAATGACACCAATAGCTATCATTATCCAATTCCAAATTTGATTCATTTGCTCTTGTTGAGCATAAATTTGGTCTTGTCTATCCTTACGAATTTTGGCTTGTAGTTTCAAAATCTCATTCCAGCTATTAGGCCCATAAGTTAAGTTGACAAATGTTCTTAATTCATCTTCCATTGCCTCTGCTTTTTTTGAAGCTGCAAAAGCATCCATTGCCTCCTCTTCAATTGATGAACCAAAGAATATTTTTTTAAATGCAGGTGGATTTTTCGCCATCTTATCTGCTTGACGGACATCAGATATTGCACCCATCCATTTACCCATGGTGCCATACATATCTTCCATGTCTTTGCCAGCACTAATTCCTTGCTTTATGACGTTAAAAGCAGCTGTTGCAGTTGCAATCGCCGTAATCGGGTCTATCATAAAAATCTCCGTTTTTTAAGGGGTACAATCATACACGAGAGGTTCTTTCCACCCACCTAGCGACCTGCTGAGCGGTCCGTTTTTTCTCTAATTCATGCCCGATAATGGATTTTCTAGTGCTTTCTGTATTTTATCATCAATTTCTTTTTGTATTGTTTCCATACTCTTCATTAATCTCGCTTCTAAAGAATCCATATCATTTCTTAATTGTTCCCTACGTTTATCAAACCTATCAGAGTTTACAGTTATCATATCTCGTACTTTTGTATCATTAGTTTCAATACTTAATCTGACACTTGCAAATGCTTCTCTGGCAAGTTTTTCCATTTTATTCATTTTCACATCCATAATATGCATTTCATCTTTTATTTCACGAGCAGTAGATTTTGTATAAGTTCTTGCATCTTCAGCTTGGTCTGCCAAGTTCTCTTCAAACTTTATGACAATCTCAATCTCTTTTTCAAAACCTTCTATTCTAGCTTGTAATTCATTTTGTAACAAATCAACTTTTTCTTCTGAAGAGGTAGTTTTCTCCTCTATTATATCTATAAAACTTTGAAGTTGTGCTTCTGAACTTTCTATAGTTTCTTTTAAAACTGCCATCTCTTCTTCTAGCCCAGACATATCTGGTGCAACGTATTCTTCTATTTGCTCTTTCATGTCCATGTAATCTTTATAAAATTCAAATCCAGCCCATAATCCTCCACCAAGTGTTCCTATTAGTGGCAGAATGAGCAATAATTTACTTCCACCAATTTTTATACCGCCGTATTCTACTTCAGCCATTAGTTTCTCCTATATTGCGATTCTATTAGTTCTTTATGTTTAATATCACTACCACCGAATAAAAAATATTGTAAATAATTATCTTCTTTATATTCTCCACCAGGTATTGTTGCATCTGTAAAAAATCCCTCAACATCTGGTATTATTTTTTTAGTGTCAAAAAAATCTTTTGTATTTCCCAACACTTGCATAACAATTAAAGTTTTAATTTGATTCTCTGAATCATATCTTCCTTTATCACCCATCTTCTTAACTATTTTAGTTGCAGCTTTTTGTTTCTGCTCTTGTTTCTGTTCTTTTTCCTCAGTTTCTTTTTGTTCCGTTTTTTCAGTTTTAGGTTCTGGTTCAGACTTTTCCTCTGGTTCAGGTTCTGATTTAGATTCTTCTACTGTATCTTCTTTAGAACTTTCTGTTTCACCCTCTCCCTCATCAGATTCGTCATCATTATTTCCTCCCACTGGCTTTTCCACATCACTACTGGGCTCTTGTACATCTTCTGACGTATCTTCCGTATTCTCTGAACTCGACCCCTGCGGCTCCGTTGTGACTTCATTTACACTCTCCGTTTCTACCTCAACACTAACCTCCACAATTTCCATTTCCATCTCTACCTCTATTTCTACATTAACTTCAGGTAGATCATCCATCATAGCATTATCAAATGATAATTCTATTTCTGGCATTTCTATTTCAATGTCAGGTATTTCTATTTCTAATTCTAATTCAACAGTTTCATAGGTAACTTCTGTGTCCATCTCAATATCTGGCACAATTTCTATGTCACCAAAATCGTCTACGATAACATCATTAGTTTCAAATATATCTTCAACAATTTCAATTGTTTCTGTATCATATCCATTTAATGCAATAAATTCTTCTACAGTTGTGATTTGTTGTGTGACAATTGTATTTACAACATTATATAATATATTTATCTCTACATCATCAAACATTGGTCCTACTGCAAGATTAATATCTCTTCCACCTACCTCTACAATCACAGTTGAAAGTTGACCACTAAAATCCCAGCCACCTTCATAAGTTTGATACTGACTATTTACACCAGTTTCAGATAGAATATCAGTACCAGAAAATACTGTTGTATTTCCATCTTTACCTCTCAAATGTAAATAAATTCTATCTTGAGAATCTTGTTTATCTACACTAATTCTATATGTTGTTCTACCGCCTCTTCCCATACTTGATCGTAAATCTGATATGTTAACTGTATTAATAAAAGTTGTTCCCATACCACTAACACCATATGCACTTGTGCTACTCCCACTACCAGTAATCATTGCACATCTATCTGTTCCTAAATCTCCACAAGTTGCACCACTTGGCATTGATGCAGAACCTTGTCCACCCCAATCTGAATCCATATCTCCCTCTTTACTAGATGAAACATATCCTTGACTTCCATCTAATATGTTATTGGAATCTTCATTTGTAATTGTTGTAGTCGTTATGTCTGTTGTAGTTGTGATTGTAGTTGTTATACCATCACCACCAAGTTCTGTAGATTCATCTATTGTTTCTACAGTTTCTATGGTAACACCAGGTGTGCATAATCCTATGGTTAATGTTGGGCAAGAGTCATTTGCAAATGAAGTAGACGACCAAAAAAACAATGAGAGCGATACAATAGATAATAAGAACATCTGTAACCATCTATTGACTAACTTTTCCATCTTTACCTATGGAAAAGACCTTTTTGTCCGTCTTATTTGTATTTTCTAAATCGTTTATTTCTTCTTGTAATAATTCTTCTTCTCTTTGTTCTTTTAATATTTTTGGTAAAATTAAACTACCTTCAGGTATATCTTTAGTATTTTCTTTCCAAGATTCTCTTGCATCATCTCCGATAGCACCATAATATGGACAAGGTGTTCCAGCCATCCACATTGCATCAAAAACTCTAACATCTTGACATAATGCAGATACAGCTGCAACTTTCATTCCCATTCCATAGAGTGAGCGTGAAAGTTTAATTCTTTCGCAATTCTCATCTGTTACTGTTATACCAGATGCAACACCAAAAACTGACGTTTGCACAGCACCTGACATTGCTTGTTTACACACATCACTATTATTAATGACAACTGAAGGTGCAGAGGCTGTAGGTGGCGTATTATTTGTAACAACTGTTGATGATACAGTATTAGTATCTGCCCCAAAAGCATAAAGTGCTGTCATTGCTAAAAAAAATATTATAGCAAATATTGTGTATTTCATTTAGATTTCCTTAATAGAAGTTCATTATTATTTAGAAAAATCTAGATGTGAAAATGGGGGTTTGTTTACATATTTTTTGACAAGTCAAAATGTCAATTAAATGACAATAGTGTCTACCATGAAAGTTTCTGCAAAATCGCAATTTATAAAATCACCACGATATCTATTGTATTTAATTATAGAATCAATTGTATCTTCAGACAAATTTTTATATTCTTTTACTGCTTTTATTTTATCTTCTATTTCATTATCAATGCCAACAAAAACATTGTTTCTGAATTGATTATACTTTTGATTGTAAGGAAATGCATCCATATACCAAACGTCTATTGGTTGTTTTCTTCTTAAACTATTTGTCAAATGATAACACATTCTGTGGTCTTGATGCCAATCTTCTTTCCAATGTGATATAATTAAATCATAACCAAATAGACTATATTTTTCTTCTACTTCTTGAATTAATTTGTTATCCACAATATTGGGTCTATCTATATCGTTATCAAATACAATATAATTAAAACCTAATCCAAATGCACTTGAGTCTAGATATTTAAGATGTGGTACGTTTGGAATCATAATTAAATTATCAACAACTGTACCCGCCTTTATAAACTTTTTCACAGTTCCAGCACAAGAAATTTCTAAATCATCAGGGTGTGCAGATATTATTAAAATTTTTGAATAAAAGTTATAATTCATATTTTACCAATCCTCAAATGTTGGAGGTCGCATCAATTGAACATAATTAATTATAGATCGTGTTCTGTCTGATTTTAAACCTGTTATTTGTATTGCAGGCCTAGGATAATTACTAGCATTCGCTGTAGCGTGTGGAACATTCGGCCAATCAAATATATGAGCCTCACCAGCACTCCAACGATCATATACACAATTTCCATATAAGTAAAATTGACCAGGTGTCCAATCATCTAGGAAAATAGTAATACGACATACCTCCTCTGGGTCTCCTCTATCCCAAAGTTTATCAATATGATAATTAAACATTTGGCCTGTCAATTGTACATGAGAACGAACTTTAAGTTCATCATCATTTCCTTTAAGACCAAAATAATCTTTCATGGCAGTTAGTATAGGATAGTCCTCAAATTGTTCACTCATATTTGTTAACATAAGTTTTTTAGGATTACCACCACCTTGAGTGATATCAAATTCTTCTTGTTCAAGCATGGGTGATTTATCATCTCTGTTACCATAAAATTTACGATTTTCCCAATTTATAGCTTTAACAGAATTTTCAACTAAACGATCTCGTTCCTCTTTCCATCTACTAGGATTTGCAAAACGACCTAATACTTGAAACCAATCACCCTCTTGATCTATGATACTATTGTTAAAGTGATACTTGCTGTGGTCTTTTGTCCACTCCCAATTACTTTTATAATTCTCAAAGTCTTTAAGTTTTTTTGTCATATTCTTCATCTCTTCTCACATTACGATAATGCCAAATAGCTTCATCCCAACAATCATAATAATCTTTGCCTGTTTCTTTTTTAAATCTTTCAGCATATAAAGGATAATTTGTTGGATTTGTTTTCATACACCACTCTGCAGGTTGTAATGTAACATTATAAGTTTTCACACACTCATAAACAAAATATTGTTCGCCGAATTTGGGAAGTAAATTATATTTAAAAGAAAAATGTTCTTGCCAATGTTGAAAACTTTCCATATAAACATTTTGTATAAAATCAAAATCGTGAGATTTAAATTTGTAAAAGTTCCCACTTATTGGCATATCATCATCTCTCCACCATCTATTCATTGACACAAACTCTTTTGATTTAATTGGATATTCAATAACTGGTGCTGGATTTTTATTCCACTCCATATCAATATCAACTATTATAGTTTCATCATTAGGCTGTGCTTTGATAAAAGATGGGTCAAAAAACTTAATTTTATTCCAATGAATATGTAAATGAATATCTTCATTTGTCAAAGGTATCGTATTGATATAGTCAGGTAAGTCACGATTATCATCTGTAAGACACCAAAATTTAACATCATTACAATATTCTTTTATTGGTTCACATAAAGGTTCAATCCAATGATTTATCGGTCGGCCTTGAACTTCCTCTCCATATTTTACAAAACAAAAGTTAATATTCTTCTGTTGATTCAATGAGGGCATCTATATCAATCTCCTTTGCGACTCTATTATGTAATTTTAAAAAATGTTCTGCATCAATTAAAACTAATGGTTTATGATTGTTTCTTTTTATAATTAGAATAGGTTCATAATCTTTTGAGTTTTCAACTGCTTGTTTGTAAGATTCCCATATGTTAACCTTTTCTTGATTTTTACACTCTACGGAATATGGAAATTTTTCTCTTGCGGCCCTTGCCATAATTAAATCTTCTCCACCTGCACCCATAGAACGACTCTCAATATCCTCTGGGTGGATATTAAGTATTTCTATAAGTTTGTTACGAACCCATTGCTGGAATCGTCTACCTTTTGCTTTTGCTGATTGTACTTTCATCTGGTGTGGTTATCATAAACTTTCTTTGTGGGTTTACCATTACATTCAAACGACTCATGACATATCTGTTTAATAAAACATCAGTACCCATATCACTTCTATCATCTAATGCGAACATAATATTTGTTAATTTTGTATTAGAAAAAATCATATCTAATTGCACAACAGGTCTTTCTTCTTCTCCAGAGCCTGTTTTTGTAGTTTTATATGTTACTAATTTTGTTATATGTTGTCTATTCATTGTGGTAAATTTAATTTTGTTTCCACTTATTTCAATATTTTCTGCGTGTAAAACAGATAAAACTGAATTGCCTGTATCAAACTTTGCTATGAGTTTTCCAAAAGGTTCTACAATAATTTCTTCATAATATCCACATTGAGTAGGAACAGTATATCTAAATTTAGTATCTTTAAAATATTCTAAGACCTCTTTTATAATATTTTTATTATTTGCATCTTCAATACCCTCAGAACCTGGTGATGAATTTACTTCTAATATGTAAGGCCTATCTTTTGATGCAATAAAATCAACTGCTGAATATAATCCACCAACTGCTTTTGCAGCTCTTAAACAATCTTTCTTTTCTATTTCTGATAGTTTGTAAGTTGAAACCTTCGCACCTTGAGAGTAATTACTTCTAAAATCTCCCTCGACAACATCTCTTCTCATTGTTGCAATTATTTCATTGTCTAAAATTAAAACTCTTACATCAAAATCTGTTTTGACATATTCTTGAATTAGAATATCAGAGTCTTTATCTATTTTATAAATTAATTGTACAACAGATTTTAATGCTCTTTCAGATTCAATAAACAAAACTCCAACACCTTTAGAGCCTCTCAAAGTTTTTAGTATGATTGGAAATTTTGAATCTAAGGATTCAAAAGCTTGCTCTAAAGTTTCCTCACTATGAACTAAAACAGTTTTGGGTTGTCGTAATCCGTTATCTCTTAAACGAATGTAACTTCTATATTTGTCTGCAGCTATTGAAATAGACTCTCTAGAATTTACACAGCAATATCCTAATCTTTCAATCTCAGATATTAAATCTAACATACTATCTTGAGGTGGTGTTCCTCTAAAAAAGAACACAGTATTACTTGGATTTATATCAAAACCTGACTCATCATCTTTTCTAAAGATTTTCCCATCCTCAATATATGCACCCTTAAAATTTGCGATATAACAAGGAAATCCTAAATTCTTAGATTCCTCTTTGATTCTTTTTGAGGTAATAGAATTATCGCCGTGTTCTACTGTAAGAACAACGACACGATATTTATCCTCAACCTCTTCTGATAAAGTTTCTTTGAATTTTTTAATCTTCATATTCATCCATATCTTCTATTTCATCTTCTAGTTCTTCATCTACCTTGTCGCCACAAAAAGGACAGAATTCAACTCTATAATATGTTCCATCCATATTATGTTTAATTTTAAACTCGGCGTCACACGATAAACAAACCTTTAACTGCATCAGATTTCACAATTACCTGCAACACAAGCTAATTCTTGTGATGCAATTGTCATATCAGATTTTTCATATTCTGAAAGTTTAGACCAGTCAATATTTTTTGGCATCATCTTTAGCATATTTTCATATTCCTCTTTTGTGCAATCTTGATAAGGTGCTTGTTTATATGTATGTTCACTAAATGGTAGAAATGAAACTCCACTCATGTAGTTAAAATATTTATATACCCACGCACCTACGTCTAACCACTCGTTCTCTTTAACAGAAATAGTGACAGATGGTTTATGTTCACACCAATGTTTTTGATAAACTAACCAATGTTCTAATTGTTCTATTGCTGTCATATCAGTTCTAAATACTGCGTTTTTATCAACTTTCATTGGAAAAGAAAACACAGCAGTATGACTCGGATTCATTACATCATCTTCAACTAGAAACCCAGAATCTCCCATCATTTTTGTCAATGGGTCTTTCTTATCACCACGAACAGTTCTAATATAGTAAGGATTATGTCTTGCATGAATACCAGAAGCTGCATCTACAAGTTGTGATACAGTTCCACTTGGTTTGACACAAGTAATTGCAACTGATTGATTGATGTTCAAATGATTCTCTGCCCATTGTTTATTAGTATTAATTGCTTGTTCTCTTAATTTATCAAGTAAATTTTCTAGACCTTTTGTTTTTCCATTCGTTAATTTATTGTCCATAATACCTGTTAAAGAAACTCCAAGAAGTCTTTCTTCTTCACAATTTCTTTTCCACATTGCAGAAACGTATTTAAAGTTTGTTAATGTGGATTGAAAAGTTCCTATGATTGTGGCCAATCTAACTTTTTCTAATAAAGTTTCCTCTGTATCTGTAGGTCTAATTACAACTTCAGATAAGTTACAAAACTCTCTATCTCTTAATATTATTTCTGAACAAGGATTTGTACCGAAATCGTGTTCTACCTCTCTTCTTTGATTGGCATCTGCTTGTTTTTTTGCAGACTCACGATTGAAGATACCTCTCTCACCAGATTTTGAATCATAAAGAGATTTCCATTCTTCCATAAAAATACCAATGTCTGGCTTTTCTGTATAACAAGCAGAGTTATTTGCAAGGGCTCGTTGTCCGTTCTGTTCCCACCATTGACCAGACTTAGCGTGTCGCATACGATCATCTGATAAATTAGATAAAGATATCAATGCACTTCTACGAACACCACCGACTACAACGACCTCAGCGATTTTACAAACAATATCGTGACATTCTAATGAGGATAACTTTCTTCCAGCAGAACTTTTAAAAGTATTTACAGAAAATTGGAAAAGACTTTTTAAAGGTTCTGGGCCAGATGCACGACCTCCAAATACTTTAAGTGGAGCTCCAGCTGGTCTTACTTTTGACATATCCCATTTTGGAATTTGACCAATATATAACATACCAATTAATTCTTTAAATGCCTTTGCCCAACCCAATTTACTATCTGCAACTTGTATTACAGTATCAGACATAAAAAATTCTTCTGCAACCACAGGTAGTTTTGCAACAAACTGCCTTTCCACAGAAAATCCAACACCAGTTCCATTCATTAACACATAAAGAATCTCATCAAATGCCTGCACTCTATCTACTGCAACATAAGAACAATTATACCCTGCAATATTTTCTCTTTTCAATGCCTCACCTGCTGTCATCAAACATCTCATTGAAGGCATAACTCTTTGCTCTAGAACAGCATTTTCTAACTCAGCTCTAGTTGTCCAATCTAAATCATATTCACACATCTCTTTTAAATGTGTGGTGAAAAAATCAAAATATCTTGTTACTGTTTCATCCCAAGTTTCTCTTCTGTCCTTATCTGGTAACCATCTAGAGTATCTTGAAAGGTGTATAAATTCTTGATATTGTGTGGGTAATAAATTAGTGGGCATTTAACTCTCTCCTTTTCCAAGCAATAAATTTTAATCTTGCATGAACACCAGAATAAGTATTCTGTGCGATCATGTCTTTTATCTGACGTTCTGTTTTGCCTGAAAGTATCATCTCATTAATATCTTTTTCTTTTAAATCATCTGGCCAAATTACGACTTGATAATCTTGGTCGATATATTTTTCTATCAATCCTAATATTTCTTTATTTCGTGGTTCATTATCAGGCACTAAAACCACCTTTTCTTTTTTAGGTATTCTTAAATCACTTTGAGCTGTTGCAATGCAGTTATCTAAAAACAAACTATCTATTGGACCTTCTACAACATAAACTACTTTGTTCCAATCCACTTTATCTAAACCAAAAATTTTAGATTCATCTTGTCTTGTTTTAATAGTTATATATTTTGGATTTTCATTACCAAAAGCTCTTCCTTGTACTGCAATAATAATATTATCTTGGTTAAAAAAAGGTATAACCAATCTCGGATGATCTCCTTGTAAACTTGGAAATTTATCTCCGAATGTTGTATTTATCCACTTATAAAATTTAGAAACATAATATAATTTATAATGTTGTCTTGATGGTATCTGTCTACTCTCCACGAACTTTTTTACTGGGTGATCATGTGATAGTGATGAAACTTTTATCAAGCCTTTTGTTCCAGCGTTTTTAAAAGATTTCAAAACTTTCTTTGCAGTTATTTTTAATCTTTCTTCAATTGTATGCGGTCTATATTTTTCCACGATAAACTCGTTGTAGATTTTTTCATCTACATCTTTTATGAGATTAGGCACACTTTTCCCTACACCACAATTATGACATTTAAAAAATAAATTATTCTTTTTAGAGAATACATATCCTCTAGCCTTTGTGGTTGATTTTTGAGAATCTCCACAGTAAGGGCATCTAAAATTAAAAAGATTATTACTTTTCTTTTTGAATTGTGATAGTTGTGATGATACTAATAATAAATACTTTGATTCAAGAAACATCTAATAAATATATATCATTTTTTTATGATTGTCAAGGAATAATCATAAATTTATGTAAAATAAATCCTATAACTATAGAACCTCCAATAATTAACCATCTCCATCTCTCTAATACACCAACTCTGCCATTGACTTCAATTTCTAATCTTCTAATTGCATCAATAACTTCTTGTTTATTGTCAGAAATTCTTGTATGTAAATTTACAATTTCACTTTTAAATTCTATACGTCTTTGTTCAACCAAACTACCTATACTCATTTGTGCTTCTTCTTGTTGAGATAATTTTTCTTCGTGAACAGCTAACATACGATTTATTGAATTAGATACTTCACTTATCTTTACTATGGCGGCATCTAAACGTAAGTGTATAGTTTTCATATCTTGCACTTCTTTTTGCAAGATTTTTACGTCTGTTTCTAGTTGTTGGAAAATGTCTGAAACCAAGATGCCGCCTTAAAGTTGTTTCTATGCTTCGTGATACCACATAGAATAAATACCCCAAAGGATAGCTATGTATGCTAATATTGGTACCCAAGAGTTACCTATTAAAATTAGCACACCAAGTATCACTAAACTGATACCTGACCATGTGGATATTTCCGAAATACGATCCCAAATAAAATCAATCATAGTTCTCTCCCCTCATTGGTTGTCTACTATTTATACATTTGACGATATTCATCTCGTATTCTCACTATTCTTTCTCTGTTAGCGTCTACTGAGTCGGCCTCAAAAGGTGTTGTGATTATATAAGGAATACTCATACTATCAATGTCTGAGTAATCAACCCAAGTGCATCTTGAACCTATAAATAACTCACTTCTATATAAATTATTCAAATCTGTCAACAATTTTTCTGTGCTTTCAATTGCTCTAGTTCTTCCTAATTCTATTCCGTTTAAATTTTTAATAAGAACATCAACTGAGTTTGTATCTAAAATATTATTAGTATCTCCAAAAGGTCCATGTTTATATAAGTCTGGTCGTATTTTTATAAAAGAATATGTCACCAAACCCTTCTCTGTTTTCTTTTCTTTTCTTGGTTTTAATTCTTGTTTCCATGCAGAATCCCAAACTAAATCATCAGGTAATTGTACATCATCTTCAGAAGGCACAAAATTTTCTACAAATTTAGGTTTTTTTAATTTAGAATCAAAAAATTCTACATGAGCCTCATAGTATATGTCATAATATTTTGTGTCATAATTTACGTTGCAAATTACATCTTTGTCAAGATTTTCTATATACCAAAAAAATTCTGGGCAAGTGCTTTGATTGCCTGTTTTTGGGGTGGATAAAAAATTAGAGTAAATCATATTTTTTCACTATTTCATTATTATAATAATTCATATCTTCTTTCCAATTGTCAATGGGTTGTTCATTAATAAAATCTAAAAGTTCATTGTAATGCATCTCATCTTTACTTAACAATTTATCTAAACATAAAGGAAATCCATTTTTATAATTAACTCTCTCATTATACATTTCCATCATAGTTTTATATTCTGATTCTGTTGCTATTTTATCTAACATGAATCTTCTTTGAATATACATTTTGGCCAAATTGCTATTGACATCTGAACAAGTTAAAAATATAAATCTAGTGTTTGGAAAATCTTCCTCTACTCTTTTTATTTCATCATCAACTTTTCTCTCTCGTTTTATCGGTAAAATACAAGAGTGTCCAAATCCTTTATAGCCAAAAGATATTTTGTATGCAAATTTTTTAGGGAATTGTTTAGGAAAATTTTCATCAACAAAAGAATCTTCAAAATAGTTTCTAAAAATATGTGGTGATTTAAACACATACATATCATCAAAACCAACAAATCCTTTTTGTTCTACTCCAAAATGTTTGTTGATAAACCAAATAGTAAAATCCCCACCTAGTGATGTGGGATAACTCACACAATATGATTCCATAATTACTTGTCTAATTGTTCAAAAAGATTTTTTAATTTTCGTTCTTGTTCATCAATTTTTTTAGCAATATTAGGATATTTCTTTCTCCACTTATCCTCTGCTTTTAAAATTTCAAATCCGTATCTATCTGCAGCCCAGGTATAAAGATTTTCTACTTTTTTAAAGAACCATCTTCCCATTGCAGTTTTTTCAAACCACGAGGCAGATGCTGAACCTATTATTGACCCTGCAATACTACTTATAAGCCAGAAGTACATTTTTCAATCCGTTTATGATAACGACCAATATCATGATCATAGATTCCATCAAATGCTTCTTTCTTTTTCAAAGCTCTCCAACGACCTTTTAGTCCATCTAAAAATCTAGCCCAAAGACTTAATAAGTTTATCTTTCCATCATATCCAATGTAGATATTTTTTCCGTGATGGCGATAACCCATAAACCAAAATGGAACTGTACATACAATATCATTGTTATTTTGAAAACGATAGTGTGTCACACCTAAATTCTTTACCCAACTTCTATCACCAACTCGTGGTGAACCAAAAGTATATAAAGATTGAACATTAAATGTTTCGTACAATCTACTTGCAGCTATTGTTGCCATGGCCGCTCCTAGTGAATGACCTGTAATAAAAAACTTGTGATTTTGTGACAATCCACCTTCAGTATTTTCACCTCTGTTCATAAAACTCATTAATATATTTTGCCAAATCTTATCAAGTTCTCCTTTAAATCCTCCGTGAACATCACCCTTTGTATTTGATTTCTTTTGAATCGCATTTAAATCTGCCTTTACATCACTCCATTGAGTAGGTTCTGTTCCTCTGAAAACTATAATTGTTTCATCACTATTCCATACAATATAACATTGAGCCCCTTCGTGAGAAATAAACTTAGACTGTGGATATCCTAAACTACTCCAATGATTTTCTGCATCTTCTGGTTCTAAATAAGCAAGTTGTGAACATTTTGCCATCAAAGCAGCTCTTGTTTTTCTCTCTTTAAAACTATCACTCATCTGTATTCTCCTCTTTTTCCTCTGGTTCCTCTGTTACTGCCTTCTCATAATAAACTATAATTTCTTTTTGTTGTACTAAATATCGTTTTATCTCTTCCATATTTAGTGCAAGATTCTCGTAATCAGGCACAGATAATGCATAATATACTAAATCTGATTCTTTGTCAAGGAATTTTAATTTGAATTCATCATAATTTTCTTCTGTTATGACATAAAAATATAATGGAAGAAGTGATAATTCTTTAGGTTTGGGTGCGATTGCAATCGTAGGTTTGATAATCTCTGTAACAGTTACAATCTCTTTTTCAGGTCTACTACAACCACTAATTACTAGTATTAGTAGTAAGCTCCATAAACTTATCCAATATCTCTTGTGTTTTACCATTGATTATTCTCTCTATTGAATCGGGTTTCTTTTTAGACAAATTAGTTAAATCATGTTTTCTTAATTTGTTTTGTAATGCTTCTTTATCTTCAGTAGCAGATGATAAAGAATTTTGTAACTCACTATTTAACTCTATTTGTTTTTCTATGTTATTATTTAATTCTTTGATTGCAACATTTTTCGATTGAACAGCTGTTTCTAGTTTTGCATTATTTTGTGTTAGTTGTGATATTCTTGCTTGTGTGCTTGAATAGTATGCATAGGCACCATATACAACTCCACTAACTAATCCAATAACGATAATCCCAATATAAATTTTCAACATTTAGTTACTCGCATCTTTAGCTCTTTGCATTTGGGCTGCAGTTGGAGCTCCTTTTTCACCTTTCTTTCTCATTTTTTCACCTCTTTTTCTTTTCATATGTATGTTGTGCCAAAGACCTTTTTTCTCTGCGTTTAAGTCAACAATAGGTTTATAAGTATCTAATGCACCTGTTCTTGGTGCAAGATTTGTAACGTCTGTATATGACCCGTATTCTTTTATATAATCTTTAAAGTTTTTCACAATCTTTCTCGTTTGCTTGTAATTCTTTGTCTTTATTATAAATCCAAACATAACTCCAAACATCATCATTACATTTTTTACCAAAGGAAAGTTTTGGATTATTTAAAGGTTCTGTTATTGTGCAGCCTAAAAGAAATAATGGTAAAATTAAAATTGATAATCTAATCATCTTAAAGCTTTCATTGCAACATTTAAAACACCTTGAAAGTCAATTTTCTTACCACTCTTTAGTTTGTCCTTAACTTTCTTTTTTAAGTCTGGGTTTTTAATTTTGTCTATAACTTTTAAAACAATGTTAGCAGTAGTCATATCAACTTTCATAGAACCATCTTTAAATCTGATAGTTTGTGCTTGTTTATCTCTGACAATTTTTTGTAAAGTATCTAGAGCAGTTTCTTGAAACATTTGCTCTACAACTTCTTCTCTAAACTTGCTTCTTTTTTCTCTCATTTTTTTTAATTTCTCTCTGTGAAGTCTATATGATTTAGTTCTTGCATCTATAAGAGGTTGTTTTCTTTTTTTCTTTTTTACAACAACTACAGAAGAGTCATCACCTGTTCCAGCAACATTAACACCAGTTGCATTTGTCGGTGCATCTTCTGTCATATCTGTTTTTAGTTTTTCTTTTTTTGCATCCTTTAATATTTCCATCACTTTAGATTTACTACCTTTTAATGTAATAGTTCCATCTTCAAAATTAACTTGTTTGATACCCATTCCTTTTGCACGATTCATAAGTGAACTAGCTATAAGCGGTGGTTTATTAGGTCTAATAAAACTTTTTTTAAATCCACTAATTGTCGCTGTAGTTTCTACCATCACCTCTTCGCCATTATACGGATTTACTTCTTTATAAGTTTTCATTACGCTTCCTCTATATCTTCTAAACTTACATAAATTTTTTCTTTTGTTCTATCATGAATAACTGCAAAAATATCAACTCCTAAAACTGTGTCAACAGGTGCCTCATCTTCAACTGCGAATACTTTATCACCTTTCTTTGCAGATAATTCTTCTTCTTCTTTATTTAGTATATCGTTAATTAGAACATAATTTCCTTTTGGAAGTATCTCTCCAAATCCAATAACCTCTTCTGTTATCTCATTATCAAACTCTATATTATTTTCTTTTAAAAATTTAACAAACTCTTTTTCAAATACGTCTGGATTATTAACCGACTCTCTAAATGTATCTTTAAGTAAAAAAAGTGCAGCTGCATAAGTTCCTATCTTTGTTTTAAGACCAGGTACTTTTGAAAATATCTTTTTGATATTGAAAACTAATTTGTGTAGGATTGTGTATGCGTTTTGCAATTGTGATGTGGATAATTCCACGGCAGGTTTTGTAGAACCCTCTTTTTTTATACGATTGCCTTTTTCATCAATGATACCTAATTTATAAGCATCTGTTTTTTCAAAAGGGGTTACAAGTAATTTTATGAATCTATATGTTACAAATAAATCTATCGCTCTTCCCATTATAGTTCCTTTAATGTTTCTAATACATATTTATCTTCATCTATAAATTTTAATTCGTAATCATGCAACATATTTAAATAGATTAGAAAAGATTTCATTGCAGGGTAATGTATTCGTTCTAATTTGTGCAAAAGCAAAGTTATAGCTGCAGTAGAACCAAAAACATTTTTAATAACTAAAAAGTGATTTAAAAGCAATCTTTCTTTTAAAATCTGTGTGTCAATATACTTCTTTAACAATCGTTTGATGTATTTAAATCTTTTTAAATCATCTTGAAATTCATGTTCCCCATCACATTGAGGGTTATCATAGTGTTTCATTGCAAACATTATAATATTATCAGAAGTTATTTTCTCAAACATTACTCTATACGAGCGGTTAACTTACATGAATTATTTTCTATCATCTCATAAGATATATTTAAAGATAGGCCGCCTTCAACTTTAGTTCCATCATCATTCAAAAACTCATCATGTGGTGTGTCTGTATCTTTTCCAAATCTTCCACCGAATACAGTTATCGGTAGACTTACTGTGCCTGAGGCACCTTCCATTTTAGGTGTTGTTCCAAATCCAATTCCTAAACGATTTAATTTTTGTCTTATTATGTTAATTGCTTGTTCAGGTAAAACATAACTCTGATTTGCAACTGAACCTACAAAAGCATTTATTTTTCTTAATACTTCTGGGTCTGACAATTGTGCTGGATTAATATTGTCATCAGCAGGTTCATAAAATTGTCCAACTTTATTTTCTTTAATATGTTGTTTAAATGTTCTCATGGTACATCTTTCTTAAATGGGGGGCAAAAGCCCCCCTAAAGTAGCAAATATAACTTAGTTAGCAATATCAACTAAACCAAAGTCAGTTGCAGCTTTGTGTGTAGATAGAACTGCCCAAGCAGTACCTACCCAAATCAAAGTTGCTGTATCGCCGTCATCAGCAAAAGCGATGTCAGCATAACCTAGTGGATCAGCAGGTGTTAATGCAGAAGCACCAGTTGAGTCTGTGTCAACAACGATTATTTTGATTTGTCCAACAACAGTACCATCAGCAAGAGTTGTAGCTCCGTTTGTTGATTCTAGTTCTAACTTTGTTAGTGCTGTAGTAATAGAAATAGCACCTGAGTTAGCAACAGCTGTAACGTCATCTACTGAATTTGAAAATCCAATAAATGAAGGTAAGTTATTGATAAAGTTTGTAACTGAAACTTTTTTATTGATTGGTGTTCCAGTAGGATCATCAATCACATGAAGTAAGTCTGCACCAGCAACACCTGTTGAAAGGTCTGTAAGTGCGGTAATTTTCTTATCGGCCATTTGGCTTCTCCTAGTTAATTTAAACCTCTTAATTGAGGAATTTTACTGTAGGTAGTTACTCAAACTCCTACATCACATTTCGGTCTGAGATTTTTCCTCATGTCCGACATTATTTAATTCTTCTAAAAACAGTTCGCATTGTTGTTTTGCACCTAAGGTTGCATTTAAATTTGCGATCAGTTCTAATTTCTTCTTATCACATTCTGCTACTTGATTTTTCAAAGTAACAACATCATTTTCAAGTTGTTTAACTTGTTGCTCTAGTCTATTCTTGTTTACACTCATAATATCCTCACAAAATTTATAATATTATTTATATCAGTTTAAGAAACTGTAAAAGATGCATCAGCAGAAGCGGCAATTGTTAAACTGACTGCTGTTGTATCTTCTAATAATAGGTCTCCACCTGTTGTAGTTTGTCCACCTGAAGTAGATGAATTAACTTCTATTGATTCTAATGTTCCACCATCTGAAACATTACCAATTTCTTCAAGAACTCTATCACCATTCATTTGTGTGATAAGACCACTATTCAAACTAATAGCGTCATCTGAATTAATACCTAAAGTATTATTTGTAACATTAGAGGTTCTTGTATCTGTAGATGCTGGTAAAGCAAATGCGATAACTCCTCTTCTTAAATCAGATGATGCTTCTCTAAAGTCCATAATTGTTCCAAAAGTAGAACCCAATGCACTAGCTTGTTTTAATTGCAATTGTGGTGTACCTGTAACTTGAATTGGCTCATTGTAATAAACATAAGCGGTAACATCTCCTAGAGATGAAGAAGCTACACCTGTAAAGGTATCTCCATCTGGATAGTATTTTGTTTTATCTGTCAGATTTCCAATTGTTATTTGTTGTGCTGTTGGTTCACCTAATCTTTTTTGTAAATTACGAACACAAACTAAAACCTCTGGGTCAGCACTAGCATTATCGTTTCCGTTTGCACCAGTTCCAGCTGCTCTAACCCAACCTGATTTAGTTGCGTAAGTATTTTCTTTTGAGTATTCACCTGAACCATCTGCAGCCTCTGTCAAAAATTTTGGTTTTGCTTCACTGGCATCTGTGCTAAATTGAACTCTATCGCCCGAATCATTAACACCATTAGCATCAGTTCCGTTGAAAACCAAAAAGTTATCATTCAAAGATTCAGCAGCATCTTCTAAAACAATAAAACCTGTTTGACTTGCTCCCCATAAAGGCATTTTCTTTCTCCTAAATTATAAAAGTTTTTCTTCTTTTATTTATAATTATTTATATCCTAATCTTGAAAGTTCACTTAATGTTTTACTAACATCTGTATGATGAACTCCAATACCACCTTTTGCTTCCCATTCTCTAATATTTTTGATGTAATCATCAATTAAAACATTTGATTTTCCATTCGTTTGAGCATATGCTTGTTTTTGCTCACGAGCAACCAAATGTATCTTCCCTCTTTTAATATTTGTATTCTTTTGTAACCATTTCATTTTACCTGATTTAGAATTTTTAGTTTTTCTAGAAAATGCAGAAAGTATATGAGGGTCATACTTTGCAATTCTTTGATATAACTTTCTTGCACCAGGCATCCACTCTAAATTTTCCCAAAATCCTTTGGTCTGACTTATCATTTCCCAACGGGCAACTCTGTCCGTTGTTACAAAGATTCCGTTTACAGCTGCATCTGCGGCCTTCATAAAATTACAAAGAACCTGGTCCATATCACAATATATTTCAGGCAAGTCCTCTGTAGACTTAACCCTAGTTTCTTCTAGGGAAATCATTTTTATTCCTCTGTTTTTGGATGCACTTCCACTTTTGTCATTTTTTTACCAGTGGCAGTTTTCTCCTCTTTCTTATTTTTGAAAGGATTCTTACCTTCATTGGTTTCCCAAACTTTTGCTAGAGCTTGTCGCATAGACATATTTTTTTCTTGTTGTGTCACTTCTATTTCCTCACTTTTTACTGCTTTAGATATAGCTTTTCTTCTTCTATGTAAGTATTTATCTGATGAGTCTACATCACCATCATTGTCAATATCTTTGTCTTTTCTGTCTTTAAATTTCTTTTTAACAGCATCTGGGTTTAGTTTATCTAACTCTTTAAGAGCTCTTTCAATAACATTCACTTTTCTCTCCTCTTTCTGTTCGCCTGGTGTAATTTGTTTTAGGTAGTCTGTGTATCTTTGAGTTCCTATCTCATATGCTTCAGATTTACCTCTGACTTTAGAAGCCAAATCTTTGTCTGCACCACCCCAAGTTCCTTTTGATTTTGTTACAAAAGAGTTAACTCTAGCAAATGCCCATTGTTGAGGTGTTGTGCCTGGTCTATGACCTGTTCTCCACGCAGCCATTCCTCTATCATATACTTGTTTTAAAATACCATATGGCATACCTGACTTCTCTGCCTTTTTTACAAGTCCTTCAATTTTTTCGTTAAGTTCAAATTCTTCTTTTATGTCTGTTCTTCCAAAACCTAGTTTTGGGTCTCCTTTTTCCATTGAGTCAATATGTTGTAACATATAATCATCAATGTCATCTGCAAGTCCAATCTCCCCTGCTTTTTTCATAATTTGATTATATAAATCTCTTGCCTGTGATTTTTGTTCATCTGTTGCCTCACCAGCATCATGAGCTTTCATTTCAATCTCATAAAACTTGTCTTGTAATCTTGTTAGTTCTTCTGCACCTTCAACATCTGCATTTTTCTTCATGACATCTTGAGCAGACCCACACATATGAAAATGTTTAGTAGTATAATTTCCAACTGTGATTTCATGTTCTGGTTGTTCAGTAATTGCTTTCTCTAAATCTTTTGCTTGTCCAGCGTGTGCATCACTTGCTTTCTTTAACTTTTTAATTATACCTTTTAATTTAGGTTCATCTCCCTTGTCAAGTTCTTCATTTTTAGATACATATTCAAAAAGTTTTTTATCACCACCCATATTAACTTTACCAAATACCACTCCTAGTATTTTATCAATTGTGCGATCTGGTTCACTATCTTGAGCACCAAGTTCTGAATATTTACTTTGAACTTTATCCATATGTGCTCTTGCAGTTTTATAATCTTTCATCATTTGAGCTCTTCTAATTTCTTTATTCATTGCCATATTTGCAGCTTTAGATTTAGACATAGAAGTATATAATTCAAAATCAACATTCATACCACTCTTGAGTTTCTTACCCTCATCAAACATTTCAACTTCTTCTTTATACATATTCAACTCAAATGGTTTTGAACCACCTTTATTGTAAACTTGAATCTGTAAGTTACCACCTCTACCTTTGAGTCTGTATTTATTTGTTTTACCTTCAGATGGTTTTCTTGGGCCAGTTGCTACTTTACTGTCAATCTCTTTTGAGTCTACTGTAACACCCAACTTCTTCTTTGCATAATCATATGCGTGTTGCATTGCACCAGAAAATGTACTATGATACAAGTCATACTTTTCATCAAGTGATTCTTGTGTCATAACTTTTGGTTTAAATTTTTTCATAACATCTTTGTGATACTTAGTCATATCTCTATTACCAGCATCAACTGAAATCTCACCACCACGAATATTATCATCATTTACATCAAAACTCATCAATTGAATACCATCAAAATATGCCTTAGCAGCTTTTGCATCTCTTTCATTTTTAAACTTATACTCTACATACTCAACCTTCTCATCAAGTTCAGTTTCTTCTTTTATTTTGGTTGCAAGTTTTACTCTAGTATATGATAACTCATCACCAACTTTTATATCAGCTGGTTTATTATCTGTAGTTGCAAATTTGCCAATTTGGATAACTTTTGAACCAGCATTTTTCTTCATCATGTCTATGGCTTTTTTCTTATCCCTAAACTGACCTATAACTTTATTTTTAGAACCTTTTTCTAAAACAATAAACATACCTTGACTTTTTGCCTCATTAACTATTTCTACATTTGGTTCTATACCTTTACTATTTAAGTATTTCATAAATTTAACCATATTAGATTTTGTTGCACCAATTCTACCTGTGCCTTTATCTTTTAGGTCTGTCATTCCAGTTGGTGCATTGAAAAGTGTTAATCCTAATCTTCTACTCATTTGCAAAAATGCATTGTATATTCCTTGTGGATTTCTTGAATAATCAAAGTCTACGATTGTTTCATCAAGTTCAACTTCTTCTTTTAAACCCCTTTTCTTCATTTCTTTTTCAATACGTTTAATCATATGTTGAATAGAAGGCATCTTTGGGTCTTTCTTTTCTGCATCTCGCATTTTCTTCATCATAGATTTAAGATTATCATCAGACTGTTTTGCCATTTTAGCATCTTCATCAAGTCCAACCCCTACCTTATTCTCATCAGGGTTGAACTGTTCTTTCATAACAGATAACATATCTTTGTAAGACTTCTGCATTTTTTTCTGAAACTTCAATCTGTCCAAAGGTTTCATTCTCATTGCTTTATCTAGGGCTGCTTGTGCAACATTTATTGGAACAGATTGTTTCTTGCCGTCATCAAATGTAACTTTGAAAGTAGACATATTAGTTGCTTTTCTTAACTGATTGATGATATTTTTTTCACCACCATCATCCTCGCCAGATGCATATGCTGATTTTCTACCCTCATCATACTGATTTACTTTTTCCATTAACTCATATATGTTTGTTCTATTACGCATATTTTTTTCCTTTTTAGTATTTATAAAACCATTGTTTTAACTCTGGCACATAATCTCGCAAATCAAACCCTCTATGTTCGTTCATTTTTTCCATCTCTACAAAGAATAATTCTTTATTATATTTTTCATCTAATGTAATACGTTTCTTAGAATTAAAATGTAAATCTGACTTTTCTAATTCACTCATTCGTTTGTCAAAAATATCTTCAGGTAGTAAATCACAACAAGAATATTTTGGCTCTATAACCCAATTATGAAAAACAATTTCACTAATATATTCTTTGTCTTTAAAATAATCATATATTTGTTCTAAGTGAAAGTAATTATATAAACTAATTGTAACACTTATTTGAACTTTTCTACCAGTTTCATAATGATATCTCTCTATTGTTTCAATAGTTTTGTTAAAAACTCCACCTCTAATCCAATCATAAACTTTTCCAACTCCATCAACACTTGCATAAATGTTTAGATTTGGAAGTCTTTTTAATATGCCCATAGCCTCTGGCGTTATTGTGTGCATATTAGATACTATATTTACATTACATTTTGAATTAACTTCAAGTAGTTTATTCAGTATTCTAATGTTTCTAATATCGGCAAAAGGTTCTCCACCCTTTATTTCCAAATATTCCAATCCATATAAAACATTTTCAATCTTAGAAACAGCAGAATCATCTAACTTTTGCATTGGATAAACTTCTCTTCCAAAAAGTTTATCTAATTTTTGCCACTTGTGACTATAAAAACTACTACAAGTTGCACAATCAGCATTACATAAATTACCTAAAGTATATTCTAAATATCTTATAGGTGAAGATAATTCAAACTCTCTTCCTTTTGCATCTTCATATTCATACTTAAATTTATAATGCTCTTCAATCGTTGTTTTAAAAGTTTGATTTCCAAGCTGTTCTTGTAAAACACATTTCTTACAAGGATATAAATCTAGTATTTTACCATCATTTAAAGAGTTTCTATAATAATCCAAAACTTTAGAATTATAAAATTTTTCCAAATCATCAATATCATTTATATGTCCTAAAGAATGTTGTTGACTCATACAACACAACACAACATCTCCACTAGGACAAACGTAAAGACCCACGAATGGAACTTTACACCATAATTTAGTCATTTAAACTCCGTTAAGTAAGACCACCTAAATCTGTACCAGATGAAATTATATCACTTTCGTACTCTAACTTACCTGTTGTCGCATTGAATTTCAATAACTTTCCATCTGCTTTATCAGTATCATCAACGTCATCTAATCTATTAAGTAAAACTTCACCACTACCAGAGCCAGACATATCCATTGATGCTATTTTTTGAGAGATATTTGTCCTAAATCTATCAAACTCTGCTCTTAAATCAATACTTTTTTCAACTTGCTCATTAAATTGCTCTTTAGGTAAATGTTCTTTAATCATTCTTGTCACTCTTTCTTCAACATATTTTATTTCTCTTCTCATTCCATTTATCATGTTATAAAATTCATTTGCATCTATTAATCCAGCTTTTTGTAATGTATTATTAACCTCTTCTTGCTGTTTTTGTTTTGTGATTTCTTTCATCTTTTCAATGTAATCACGATAGACTTTTGCCTCTGCGGTTTTACCCATCTCCTTAGCTCGTTGTTCCATTGCAACTGCAGCTTGAACTTTATGTGCATGAGTCTTGCCAGAGTTTTCTATTTTTCTTATACTAGCCCTTGCAGTTTCAACATCTTTAAATCCCAATCCATGAATAGTTCCCTTTGGATTTTCATCTGTATATAAATCTGAGTGTTTTTTAGAACCTGCAGGTTGACCTGGTTTTCTTGGAATTCTTGGATTAGATTTTTCTGGTAAACCTATTCTAGAAAACATTTTTGTTTTAGGTAAACTTTTTTCTTTTTTAACATCAACACCAAGTAGTTTTGATAATCTATTTGACATACTCTTTCCTTAATTATCTACTTTTGCACCAGCACGCCATTGGAAACAACTCCAATATCTCGCTTTTGTTTTAGGACCTGGGTCATCACAATTGTGTCTTGCACGAAAACTTTTTCTTGCAGCTGGGTCATCACGATTAATACCCATGTTAGGGTCTCCAAAAGTTACTTTAACTATATTATCTTTTTCATTCTTTACATAGACTCCAAATTTTTTAGTGCTACCTGTTGGCAATCTAAAGGGGTCATTTAATTTAACTTTACGACCTTGATATTCTGACTCTGTAATTACATGATCATAACAAGAACAATCTTCTTTTACATCAGCGGCCAACATATCTTGAGTAGTTCGTTTCCCTTTAACTTTGTACACACTCGGGTCTCTATAAATTATTTTTCCTGATTTTCTTTTTACTGGCACTCTAAGATTTGAGAATTTTTTATCTTTTCTGAAATATGCCTTTTCTTCTTTTTTTTCTTTTTTGTCTTTTGTATCTAGATAGGCTGCGATTGCCATATCTCTAATCTTCTTATCTGATTTACCTTTAAACTGTGGTGCATCTGATTTTCTAAAGTCATCTATGTAATCACCAGCGTCTGCATCTTTACCAAGTTTCTCATTTATCTTTGAGGTATCAGTTGCCATAAAAGGCCCTCGTCTTAATGCTTTAAATGATATATTGGTTTCGTTACCAAACAATTCTTTTGGGTGGATAATTTTAAATGTAACCATTTCAGTAGAGTTGTTAATCTTCTTCAACTCCATATCTATTTCTTTATGAACTTTACCTTTAAATTTTAAACCATGTGCAGTTACAAGTTTCTGAACTTTACCTTGAGAAACTGCTTGTTTTGCTCTTTCTCCAAACATCTGTTTATACTTCTGTGTATGTTTAGATGGTTTTGTTTTTCCCTTTGCATCGCCTGGTGCTGGTTTATATGCAGCTGGATTGTCATCATCCATTTTTGCACCTTTTCTAAAATGGGCAGCCCTAGCATCTTTTGTTTTTTTCTTGACACCAGAATAGTATTTTGCTGGTTGTGTGCCTGGGTCATCTTCTACGTCTTTGTCTTGTTTTACTTTTCTTAGTTCGTGCAACCATGCTTTATGAACTTTTCCCTCATCATCTGCATATGCAACATAATTTGTTCCCTTATTTACTATTGTTCCAATAATATCATTTGCTTCAACTAAATCTCCAACATTCCATATCTGGTTTGTGACGTATAAATCTCTAATTACTTGATAGTCATCAGGTTCAATTTCTTCTTTGATACCCATGTATCTACGAACATCACGAAACAATGTTCTGCCATCTCTGAATGTTTTTGGTAATCCTTTGAGAAAATTTGTGACATCATTTTCACTTGCGGCCGCTCTCATCTTTGATGCAGACATTCCACTAACACCCTCTGCATCTGGGTCTCTTTCTCCAGCAGATACAACATTTATCTCATCAAAATCATAATATCCATGTCTACCATTTACTTTATTGTATTTTTTTATTAGACTATCAAATTCTTTGACTCTATCTGAACCAACAACCATAGTTACTGAAGTATATCCTTTGTTATATAAACTTACTACAATCTCAAAAACTGTTTTCTCTTTACTTGCCATGATATTTTTTGCATATCTTGGAAACATCTTTCTCATATATGCAACTTTAAGTGAGTGTGGTAGTGGGTCTTTTTTAGGATTTTGTGAATGTGATGGATAGATAAACATATCAGTTCCACTTGAGTTTCTTACAAGTGCTGATAATAATTTTTCGTGTCCTATTGTTGGTGGATTGAATCTTCCAAAAGTGAAAGAGGCAAACTTCTTAGCCTCTGTTAATTCTTTGAATTTTTTCATTTATCCCATGCCTTTATAGCTGTAAAGTTATTAAAACTAAATTCCATTCTATCTACTAATTTTACTGCATTACCGCCTACTCTGTCAATAGCAACATATCCCTCTGGGTTAGTCACTTTAAATCCATTAGCAGTTTTAATAAAAGTATCTGTTAACTGTTTAACACTATTTAGTTTTCTAACGATTTGCATCTTCGCATCTATCACATGATTTTGAAACCTTAAAACTTGTTCAAGATTTCTTGTATGTTTTTTCATTTCTATAACATATTGTTTTTGTATATTCTCATATTTCTTTTTGGCTGCAGGTGTTTTTACTTTATCAATTTGTTTCTGAATTGTTTCTTTTACCCAATCTACATAACCCATTGCGTGTTGTTTTGGATTTTTAATTGGAGCTCCAATTCTTACTTTACTATTTGTATATGTTTTTAATGTTGCACCTACAAGAACACCTGTCATACTATCTTGTAATTTTAAAAACTGTCGTAACATAGGACCACTAATCGTTTGAAATGTCCTACCTGTATCTGATAATGTTTTTGTAATACTTTCTGTTTCTCTCACACTAAAGGTTGCTCTACCTGACACATCTTTATAACTCGCATCATCCATCCAAACAGTAGATGGTTTTTTCAAAGAAGATACATTAACTCCAAAAGATGCTTTCATTGTAGGTAAAGTTTTGCCTGTATATGTTGTATGCCAGACAACACCAATGTTTGCTCTTTTAATTAATTTAGCAAAATCTGAACGTACAGGTACAGCGTAAACAATAGTGTTAGGTTGAAAAGTAATAAAATCAGCCCCGTCAATAGTAGTGCTTTCAGTATCATCAGTAAACATGAGGTCACCTTGAATAACACCCTTGATGCCCAGTTTTGAGAACTCTTGTAATGCAATTTTGAATTTTGAATTAAGTTCGCCTGATAAGTCATTATCAATATCCTTATTTGTTTTATATAATTTTGGATTAACATTAAAGACAGATTTTTTTGCAACAAAAAATTTGCCATCTTCTGGGTCTATTCCAGCAAATATTGCTGGAGCCCCATCCCATTTTACGGTCATGTTAACAGAACTTCTAGAACTACCTGCCAACATATCTCTTAATGATTGTAAGAAATTAATTGCAGCCCTACCTCCGTCAACTCCATAGTTGAGAATTTCATCTTCTAAATGTTCTAGGTGTAAATTTTTACCACCTTTATCTTCGTATAAATAAATCATTTACTTATACCATTGTATTTTACTGCAAGACCAGTTGGATATTGACCTAACTTCTTTTGACCAGCATTACCAGATTTATTTGAACGAATAGACATTAACATTACAACTTTTTCATTTACAGATTTTAATTCTAGTAACCATTCTTGTTTTGATTTTCCTTTTGTTGCTTTTATAAATTGAACTTGTGGTAAGAAAACTCCTAATTCATCTCTATCAGTTATCTCTTTATAATCATAACCAACTGCTTTTATAACAATAGTAGGAACATCTGGTGCATCTCTAAGTATCGCTGATTTTATATATTGTAAACTTTTATTTCTATCTTTATTAAAAAGATTAACAATACCAGTTCTCATAATTTCTAACATGGTATCATAATCTTTTTCATATCCACGATTATTTGTTTTGTCATATGCAACTAAAAGTTTTTGGGTTATTGATTTATCTTTATGTCTACCAGTTTTACCACCATCGAAATTATTAATTGAAGGCATACCAACAATTTTTGAATATACTTGTGTATATGCAGTTTGTCTTAATGTTTGCAAATCTTTATCTTCATTAAAGAACTTCCAAACTGGTCTAACATATGTGTTGAGTTGTGGTTCTTTAGATTTTTTTTTACCAGCTTTTAAACTGACACCTAAAAACTGCATATTAGAACGACCACCAAATTTTATAAATACATCGCCTGGGTGATTACCAGGCACACCAGCTGGTTTTGAACTTGGTCTATATCCCCAATAAACTTGTTCTATAGGTTTACTTTTACTTGTGTCATAAAGATACTTGGTTATTGCAATCGCATTACTCATCTTTTCTTCATACTTTGAAGATGATTCTGCATTATTTATTGTTTCTTTTGCAGATTCTTTATCTTTTGAGTGTATACAATTCATTTTATTAACATCAATTGACATTAAATATTCCATAAAGTCTTGTACAGACTTTGGATTATAATTTGTTTCAAATGCAATACAAGGGAATAATTCTGTAATACTAGAATTTAGTGTGGTTTCTTGCATACCACCAGAAAGTGGTTTAACTTCTATTCTAAACTTCTGTCCATTATGTGTACCAGAAATTGGGTCAACACTAGAAGAACTACTGATGATTGAAGCTTGAACACCTGCATGAGTCAACTTTCTTAAAATTTCATCTCTATCGTTATCTCTATCACTAGATTTTACTGTAATAACAACTGTTTTAGATGTGCTTTTTTTAGTATTAATTTCGTGAGTATAACCATTTAAAACTTCATCTGGTAAGTCTACTTGCTCAGATAAAGTTGAGGCAATTGATTTTGCTTCATACAAATTTTGAACCTTATCAAAAGAATTTGTAAACTTTATCGGTGTGCCTCTTGTCTGTTCTACAAGAGTTCTTATGAATGTGGACATTCAATTACTCCATTAATTTTATAAGTATTTATTCATGCATAATTCTTAAAAATGGGGGAATACAATCTTCTCCAAATGTTGGCGATTGATTTTGCAAACTAATCCAAATTTCAGCCTCTTCTTGAGAACGAAAGTCACGAATCCTCTGATTAATATCATTGTCAACAGCGATGTATGGCCAGTCCATAGACGTTTCATCTATGTCTAGATAGTATTTAAACTTTGAGATTAGAGAACTTTTCATATCTTGATCCTATCGTTGTTTTATCAAATGTTGGTATATCTTCTTCCTCTTGGCCTGTATCAACTAAATCTTCTTGGGCACTTAGGTCTACATCATACAACTTCATTTTTGATCTGTCAACCCCTAAAACAAATCTTTTATTAACTGTAGGATCATTATATCTATTCTTTAATTGTTTGACTAGTATTTGATTTAAATCTTCCATCTCTTCTGTGGATATTAAAGCAAACATAAAGTCAGCAGTTGCAGGCAAACCAAAACTCTCAGAAGTATCTTCTAATCCAATATCTGATGATATGAATCCACTTCTAGTAGTTTGTGTTGCAGAAACAATAGGTAGTTTATATTCTACTGCAAGTCCTCTTAACTCTTCTGCAATAGATTTTATAATAGTATATGTATTGATATTACTCCCACCTTTGAATCTACTAGACGTACATATATTTAGATAGTCTATGAAAATAATATCTGGTTTGAAATCTCTTTTTATAGATAATTCTTGTAATAATGCACGAAAATGATTTGCATGAGCAGAGGCCGTTGGATATTCTTTTACGATTAGTTTGCCATTAGTCTTTTTCATAATCTTAGCAATCTTATCTTCATACATTTTCTTTGGTAAATTATGCAAATCTTCCATAGAGATATTCATAAGGTTTGCATCTATTCTTTCTGCAATCCTTTCTTCTGCCATCTCCAAAGTTATATACAAAACATTCTTACCTTGAGATAAACAGTTTGCAGCCAGATGACACATAAACAAAGATTTACCAACACCAGTTCCAGCAAGACAAATATTTAAAGTCTTTTGTGGTAATCCACCTTTTGTTATCTTGTTAAAAAATTCAAGGTCAAAAGGTATTCGTTTTTCTACTTTATGAAGAAAGTCAAATCTTTCATTCGCATCATCTATATAATCATGACCGACACGATTATCAAAACTCACACCAAGTGCCTCTGTTAAAAGAGATGGTAATGCATCTGGGTTTCTTTTCTTATCTTTTCCCTCAATGATTTGAATACCATCAACGATTGCATTATAGATAGCTCTATCTTTACAAAACTTTTCTGTTGTATCAAGAAGCCAATTATCATCAATCTCTTCTTTTTCAAAAGATTCTATGTTACTTTGTATTGATTTAAATTGTTCATCTGTTAAATCTTTTCTATTTTCTATCTCCACAGACAAAGATGTTTTAGACGGCACTTTATTATACTTGGAGATAAACTTTTCTATCTCTTGAAATAAAACTTTGTCTTGTAAATTTTGAAAGTAAAAATCTTTTAGAAAAGGTAAAACTCTTCTGGCGTAATCCTCATTCCAAATGAGGTTCTGTAGTATTGTTCGTTCCATGCTCATCTATTAGTTTTGTTAATATATCACCTATGATATCAAAAAATTCATCTTTAAATTGATGTCTAGGTATTCCGTTATTCTCTATTATATCAAATTCAAATTGTAATGTCAACTTATCATTTTCTTCTTTTGGTATAATTTTTCCATACTTGTAAATAACACCTGCAAATCTACCTGATTTAATTCCTATGCAAGTATGGTCGTGTTTTGGTGATTCTACAAAGGTATATTCAACTGTCATTTATATCATTAAAGTTGCCAAATCACATAAAGCCATTCTATGTAATCCGTTCACAACTCTTGCTCCAAATTTTTTTGTGTATTTATTTTCTTCTTTAAATAAAACATAATTACTATGAGATTTCACACAATCAAATTTACTCTCTAAGTAATGTCTTGTATCAAGCCAATCATCAACATACGATTGTTGTTTAGGTAAAAGTTTTGGAATTACAAGTTCAGAAACTTTTGAAGTGACATATGGTTGTCTGTAATATTGTAATGTTTCTGTTATCTCTTCATTTGCAACAGCAAATCCAACTCTTAACCCTGCAACACTTAACGACTTAGATAAACTTTTTACCTTTATTAAATTAGATGTATTTTGATGTAATAAACTTACCTCTGGTGAAAAATCTGTATATACTTCATCATGTATAACATATTTAAATCTATCTGTCAAGTTTTTTGTGTCATAAATTTTACCATTGTTTCCATTAGGATTTGAAATATATATAGCTGCATTTTTATCGTATATATTTTCTATGTGTTCTATTGATTCATATACTTTACCATACCATTGACAATAAATTTCAAACATACGATAAGATGGTTCAACAACATAATATTTTTTAACTGGTAATATTCTAACAAGTCTATCTAATAAATCTGATGCTCCTATCCCTACTGAAACACGATTAATATCTAAGTTGTATTCTGAACAAACTGCTTCGTAAATTTTATAGTCATTCGCATAATCGTGAATATCAGCATTAACTAATATGTCTTGAATATCTTTTATGAGGTGATAATGATAAGGTACGTTTTGAGATAAATCAATAGACGCTGTTGACTCTCTCGGCACTCTCCAATCCAAATCTCTCTTTCCATAAATCAACGCTTTGTTCTCCCATCAAAATTCCATTTACATTACAATTTGCACAAGATTCTAATTCTTGTCTTTTACCCTCTATGAGTTTTTTTCTAACATCTAAAAAACTTTTGTCATTCCAAATATCTGAAACATCTCTTTGATGTATGTTTCCAAAAGTCTTTTGTTTTCTTGACCAATCATTTTCACAAAGTAAAATATCTCCGTTCCAATCTACGACCATTTTATAAGTTGTAATATAACAAGGTCGTGCAATCTCTTGTTGGCCTAATATCCCACCTCTATTATTGTGTAAATATTTTTTATAATCACCTGTTCCATCATCATACTTATCTCTAATTCTATATGGTATTCCACAATCTTTTACTATTTCTTTTGTTTTTTTAACTTGTTCCTCACCATCATAACAATCTATCATTATAGAATCTACACCTAAATCTTTTATTAATATTCTTCCACTTAAAATTCTATCTCCGTTTGTTATTAGCTCTGTATGAAAAGGACTAAATTGTTTAATAATCTTTTTTATTTTAGGATTAAGTAATGGTTCTCCAAAACCACAAATACTAATAATACCATTATACCCTGCATTAAATAATTGTTCTGACAATACAGAAGCAGTTTTAACAGACATATTTAAGTTTCTGTTTGGATAAATCTCTGGGTCATATCTAGGACAAAAACTACAAGCTCTGTTACATAATTCTGTTGGGTTTATTTCTACTTCTGTGACACCTAAAAGTTTTTGATTATCTCTATTTCCAAGACTATGAACATATTCTCTGTATTGTATATGTTTCATGCAATATACTGTAGATAACTCCCAAGAATATATTTTGGTTTATCTATTGGTTTTTCACCAGAATGTAACCAAGGCCAGAGTGGTGGAAACATTAACATTGACCCCTTTTTACATTTTGTATCTAAATCTAGTTGTGGAAAACTTGTGCTTCCACCTTCATTATCATTTAAATACAAAAAGAAAACTAAAAATCTTCTGCAATTGTTTATATCTGAAACATCAACATGAGCTTCAAATCTATCTATTCCATCTGGCAAGTATCTTTTCATACGAAAAGATTCATAAGCATATTTCGTGGGCCATTGATTTTTTATATTACAAGACTCGGCATAATTCACTACGGCTTGATTAAATTTTTGTGATATGTATTTAACTTCATTTTTCCACTCATCATATTTAAATAATTCTAATTGAGTAAACTGAGAACCACCATTAGATACTCTTTGATGTTGTATTGGAACATCTTCAAACTTTTTTATCATTGCATCACATAAAGAATCTTCTATTACGTTATCAAAAACTCGTATGTAATTATCCATAAGTAAACTCCTTTTTCGCACATTCCTCAAGCTTATTCATTACTTCTTCTGTGAAATATTTTTCTGGGTCATCATTGATAGATTTTCCAAACACTTTTGTTCCGTCTGGTAATTCGTATCGTGTAGATACTTTTTTAAATATCTCATATTTTTCTGCAAGGTCTAGTAAGCCATAATATTTATCTAGTCCTTTTTTATATGCAAGTCTAACATCAACTATCTTATTCTCTTGTGTTAGTCTTGATTTATAATTTTTACAATGAATAATATTACCTACGACTTCTGTTCCTACTTTATCTTTTTTCTTTGATAGAAAAACAATAGATGAAGCTGCATATTTTAATCCACTTCCACCACCCATTTCTTTTGTTGGAAACATAGAACCCATAGAATCATAGGTGTGATTTGTCACGACTAAAGGTATCTTTGCTTTTCCTAATTTTAATGTTAGGACACGAAATGCAGCTTTTAGAATTTGAGCTCTTGTCATATCTCTTGTTTCTTTACCTTCAGCAGTATCTTCAACTTCTTTTGTAGTTGATAACATACCAAGAGAGTCAAGACACAAAAACATAGGTCTGCGAATATCTACGTCTTGTTGCATATATCTATCACAAACTTTCAATGCTTGTGTCCTAAACTCTTGGACAGTTGTAACAGGCAAGACAACCATTCTCTGTGGGTCTATTCCTCTGTCAATTATCATTTGTTTTGTAATTGCACTTTCTGATTCAAAATAAACAACACCTCCCTCTGGGTTAGCATCTAGAAAGTGTTTAACCATTCCCATTAGAAAAAATGTTTTGCCTGTTGCAGACTCACCTGCTAATGCCGTAATTTTATTTGATGGTAATCCACCATATAATGAACCTGACATTAACGCATTAAATATATAACTACCTGTATCAATAAAATTTTCTACATCACCTGCATCTACTCCATCTTCCACTAAATTGGCATATTCATTGCCTGTAGTTTTAATAATATCTTTCAAAAAATCATTCATCTATTATCTCCAGAACCTTGCAGTTTATTTCTTTTTTTTCTGTCGTGCAGTTTTGCAAGATTATTAACTGCAACAGTTTCTAAATCTGAGTCAATGTGATTTGCAAGTGCGGCCACATAGAATAATACATCACCTAATTCTTTAACAAGTTCTGCTTGATTCAGATTTCCCTTATCTCTTATAACTTTTTTTACTTTTTCTGCAACTTCTCCAGCCTCACCGACAAGTCCAAGTGTATTTTCTACAAGTCTTTCATTACCCTTAGTAAGTATTAGTTGCTCAACTTCATTTCCGTATTCATTCATATTCATTTTATTGCTAACGCTCCCACAAACATATGGTTTCTCCAAAAGGGTTGGACAACTTTAAATCCAGCATCACCTATCATTTCTTGAATTTCATTCCAAGTATTAGGTTTCATCATATGCCTAAGTTCCCTTTCCTTATCCATAATGTCATCTGTTGTAAATGTTTTTCTTTTATAATCGTAATAATTAAATGTCATCATATCTTGAACTAAAGCATTTTCGCAAATAGTTTTCTCTGCAAATATAAAAGCACCACCCTCATTGAGTCCTTGATAAATAGATTGTAGTGTTTCTTTTCTATCACGCTTTGGCATAAATTGTAAAGTAAATATTGATGTAATTAAAGAACAATTTTCATACTCATAATATCGAGCATCATCATTACAGAACTCAACATTATTGTAATATTTTTTAATTTCTTTTCCTCTTTTCGTTAAATCATTTTGAAATCCATCTGCATTTTCAAGACCAATATATTCAACACCTTTATCACAATGGTCTAGATTATAATCAATTAACGCCTTAGTCATTTTGCCAGTAGAACAACCAATATCAACTACTGTTGTTCCTCTCTCTATGAAATAACGAGATAGAGCCACAACATCTTCTATTAATTGAGAATAACCACGAATAGATTTTTCTATGTGATTGTCAAATCCCTCTTCTCTATGTGCAAATGTAAAATCTACCATTATATCTTCTCCAATACATTTTTATACATTGATGTTGCTAGTTCTCTCATCATAATTGATGGCACCATACGACCACATCTCTCTGATTTCTGTGCCCATTTGCCTGTCAATATAAAATCATCAGGTAAACTTGTAACTCTTTTTAATTCACCTAAAGTTAATTTTCTATCCTCTTCCCAATGACAAACACCTGCGGTTGCCTCAGTTGAACCCATTGCAGTTATTGTAGGTGAGGGTAAATATTGTGAGGCTTTTTTTAAATTAAAATGAAGGCCTTTCACTCCAAAATCGGAACCTTGTAAAACTTTCTTTGGATTTGATGGCATATGAATACAAGTATTTTTATAATATGCTGTTCTCTTCCATTTTTCAGTTAGATAATCAACTTCCTCTTGATCATATTCTAATCCCTCAAATGCTTCTTCCATAGATATTCTTTCTTTATTCTCTATTGGAAATAGTTGTGATATGTTCATGAAATTCATACCGACTTGAGATGTAATATCTTCTCTGACAGCCATGAAGAAAACTCTTTTTCTAGATTGTGGAACACCATGCAAACTACAATCAACAACTTTTGCAGATACATCATAACCAATTTGTTCAAATGTATTTAATATCTTATTAAAATATTCTTTGGCTTCTCCCATTGTCAGACCTGCAACATTTTCTGCAATGATAGTTTTAGGTCTAATCTCTTCTGCAACTCTTAGAAACTCAAAAAACAAATCTTCAATATTCTCAACTATTTTATCATCTGAATATTTTTTAGTTTTTCCAAATCCAGTTTTGTGTGTTGTGTTTGCTTGTGCCAAAATACCACACATACTAAATGCAGAACAAGGTGGACTTCCATCAAGCAAATCAAGTTCACCAGGTTTTAGTTTAGTTATCTCTAAAAAGTCTTTACCTGTAAGTTCTTTGATATCACCATCTAAAATAGGTGTTGTGGGATAATTATCTCTATAAGTATTTCTTGCCTCTTTAACAAATTCATTAATCGCAAGAACTTTCCCACCTGCCAAACGATAACCAGTAGAACTACCACCACCACCTGCAAAAGTTGATATTACTGTAAACTTTTCTTGTGCTTCTCCATCATATACATCTTGTAATGTGTATGGTTTATATTTCATCATTCCAAATATAATATTCTTTTTTATTAATCATAGTAGTATATATTCCGTCTACTGTTCTTAGGTAGTTTCTATATCTACGAAAACCAATCTGTTTACCCCAACCCAAATACTTTGACATAGTTTCTGTGTCTACCATTTTTTTACTTTTAACAAACTTTATAATATCATCTTTCTTATCACCAGATTTTATTACATCACTTATTTGTTTTGATATTGCATCACTTATCATATCATTAAAAGGATTAACACGATTTGTCCAACTGTGAACATTTGAACAATGGTCTAATGCAAGTTGTGATTGTTGGTTTCTCCAATCATTATCATCTAACATACGATTAAATAATTTTACTGCATCATCTATTTTACTAAATCCAGTTTCTAACTTATCACCAAACAATTCATTTGTTTCTTTTCCTATTTCATAAACATATGGAATACCCTTACATAATCCATCTTGACTTGACATAGCCCAACGAGTTCCACCATGAAATCCTACTCTACAATTAGAAAGTTTTGCAATGTATTCATCTCTATCTTCTGGGCCTTTGAAATCAAAAAATGATAT
>Ga0114933_10000696_pt1 | contig 39830 bp, 28 predicted proteins | sample 4SBtaG_FD_89691 | JGI IMG/M metagenome (GOLD analysis project Ga0114933, IMG submission 89691) | Deep subsurface microbial communities from Kolumbo volcano to uncover new lineages of life (NeLLi) - 4SBTROV12_W25 metaG | ecosystem: Environmental > Aquatic > Marine > Volcanic | place: Kolumbo... | reverse complement strand
TTCCTGGACGTCAGAGGATGGAAATGTCGCTCGAAGTAAGCTCGTTGAAAAGGGCATCGGTCTGATTAATGATGCGGGTGAAGTTACTGCTACGATTCCAAAGGTTCACAGAAAGAGCAAGACGCTCGGTACGAAGCCTCCCGAAGGTGCCGTTGTGTTGTTTGATGGTTCTGCGGAATCGGTGAAGAACTTTGAGCGCGGTGAAATCGTTCTCGATAAACTCCTCCGACATGACTGTGAAACTAAACAGAAGTTTGGAGATCACAAACTGCACTTGGAGTTTCGCACTCCATACATGCCCTTTGCTCGCGGGCAGGGCCGCGGAAATAGCGGAATGTACGTTCAGGGCCGGTATGAAGTACAGGTGCTCGATTCATTTGGGCTTGATGGGAAAAACAATGAATGCGGCGGGATCTACTCGATCTCTGAACCCAAAGTCAACATGTGCCTGCCACCGTTGTCATGGCAGACATATGATTATGACTTTACAGCTGCGAAATATGACGCAGACGGTAAGAAGGTAAAAAATGCCCGAGTCACCATCAAACATAACGGTGTGGTCATTCATGACGACTTGGAATTGCCAAATCATACGCCAGGCAAGCACCCTGAAGCTGATTCACCGGGCTTGCTGTATTTGCAAGGGCATGGAAACCCTGTCGTTTATAGAAACGTCTGGGTTGTCGAAAAGTAAAGTGCCATCTGACACAATAAGACGCAGGTTGCAGTGATGTACCCTGCGTTTTTTTATGCCTTATCAAATATCCCGCTTCTCACTATTAGATTGTTGCCAGAATGATTCGATTTTTTACCATCACACTTGCATTGCTTTTGATTTCCCCAATGTCATCGATGGCTGCAGACTCCCCCAATTTTATCGTGTTCATAGGTGATGATATTAGTGCTGAAGACATCGGTACATACGGTCATCCGACAATCAAGACGCCGAACATCGATGGGCTCGCTGAAGCGGGGATGCGGTTCGATTCGGCGTTTCTGACATGCAGCAGTTGTAGCCCTAGTCGCTGTAGCATCATGACCAGTCGGTATCCACATGCAACTGGCGCGGCAAATCTGCATGAGCCATTGCCGGAAAGTCAGGTGGTGTTTCCACAGTTGCTAAAAGAAAACGGATACTACACCGCTGCAGCAGGTAAGTGGCACCTTGGAAATGCTCCAAAAAAACACTTTGATCTCATTGTTGGAGGTGGGCCCAGCGGGTGTGAGAACTGGGTGAAGGTAACGAAAGAACGCCCGAAAGACAAACCGTTTTTCTTCTGGTTCGCGGCTTTTGATGCACATCGGGCATATTCCAAAGGTGCAATTGAAGAACCGCACACAGAACAGGATGTGGTCGTACCTCCATATCTCGCGGATGAGCCAGCAACGCGGGAAGATCTTGCGCTCTACTATGACGAGGTTAGCCGCTTTGATGACTACATCGGGCAGGTCATGCGAGAACTGGAACAGCAAGGCGCTGCCGACAACACAGTCGTAATTGTGATGGCGGATAACGGACGTCCGTTTCCACGTGATAAAACGACCATTTATGACACTGGGATTCGTACTCCGTTTGTTGTGCACTGGCCGAGTGAAGTTGATCCGGGTGCCACGACTGACAGTCTGGTTAGCAGCATCGATATTGGCGCAACATTCTTGGATTTAGCAGGACTTGATCCAGCTCCGTCTTTTCAGGGAGTGTCATTTGCCAGCGTATTGAGAAATCCGAAAGCTACAGTACGGGACTTTGTATTTGCAGAGCACAATTGGCACGACTACGGTGCTCACGAGCGATGTGTCAGAAACAACCGCTTCTTGTACATAGAAAACGCATTCCCGGAATTGCCGGGTACTCCGCCGGCAGATGCTGTGCGCAGTCTCAGCTATCAGGATCTACAGAGAATGGAAGCAAGTGGTGAGTTATCAAATAACCAACGTGGGACGTTCTTGTTCCCTCGACCAGCTGTTGAATTGTACGACCAATCCAAGGACCCGCACTCTTTGCACAACTTAGTGGCTGATCCTCAGTATTCCGAAGTACTGTCTGGATTGCGTGATGAGTTGAGCCAGTGGAGAAAAGCAACCGAGGATGTCATCCCGCAATTTGCAAGGGCTGATGGTTTCCATCGACGATTGGGCACACGGGTTACCAAGCCTGTCAATTTAAAGACACCGCAGGATATCGATCCGATTCCTCCGATCACCCGCAAGATCCCGCCAGCAGGGATTGAGATGCCTGAGGAGTTTCTATCGGAAATGAATCGGCGGCTTCGTGCAGCGAATACTGCACTTCAAATGCCGCGTATCCATATGAATACTTATCGGTACGATGTCATCGCTCTGATCAAAGCTGTGGAATTGGCTGTTGATCTTGGCGAATTCTATTCACCGGCTCAGTTTGATATCGCTCGGGAGGTTATGGCACTTGCGGAGTCACGATTGAAGGAACTGAACAGCGGCAAGGCGCCATGGCGTAAAGAAAAGGGACTCGTCGTTCGAGGATATCGATCTTCGATTGATGGTTCCGCTCAACCATACGGTCTGGAGATTCCCGAAGATCTGGATTTAACGAGACCTGTGCCTCTTTATGTTTGGCTACACGGACGCGGTGACAAAACGACCGACTTGCACTTCATTGATCAGCGTCTGAAACGCAAAGGTCGGATTGCACCTGCACACGCAATTGTCGTCCATCCATTTGGGCGGCACTGCATGGGATTTAAGTCGGCAGGTGAGATTGATGTTTTGGAAGTGGTTGAAGAAGTTTCGCGCCGTTACAACATCGATCGTGAACGTGTCATTCTTATGGGATTCAGTATGGGCGGCGCTGGTGCATGGCATATTGGTGCTCATTACGCGGATCAATGGGCGGCTGTTTCCCCAGGTGCTGGATTCGCCGAAACCAAAGAATACAACAAGATGACTCCAGATAAATATCCGGCGCCTTATGTGCAGAAACTGTGGGGGCTCTATGACATTCCAGGGTATGCGAGAAATCTCTTTAATCTCCCTGTGGTCGCGTACAGCGGTGAAAATGACAAGCAAATTCAGGCAGCTCAAATTATGGAACGAGCATTTGAGGCGGAAGGAGAGAAATTACTGCACCTGATTGGACCTGGTATGGGACACTCTTATCATCCAGACACACTCAACGAGATCACGAACCATATGTTGGCCGCGAGTATTTCTGGTCGCCCAGATATGCCGAAGAGTGTGAGTATTCAAACACAGACACTTCGATATCACTCAGCATACTGGGTAACTCTTACTGGATTGGAAAAACACTGGAGTGATGCGAGGGCTGATGTTCAGATTGTGGATGATTCGATTACCGTTAAGACTAAAAATGTCTCATCTCTGAGACTGTCTCCCAAAATGACCACAGTAAAAGTGTGTGAGATCGATGGGACTTCCATTAATACCGAAGAAACAGAGTCGTTGGCGTTTATAAAGCGTGATGGAAAGTGGCAACTTGGAGAACCGAAAGGCCTAACAAAGTCACCCGAGTTGCAAGGCCCGATTGACGATGCCTTTTATTCACCATTCGTTGTGGTTCTGCCTAGTGCCGCTGAGATGAACCCAGTGATTCAACGTTGGCTGGATTTTGAATTCAACCACTTTCGTGACCGGTGGAAGTCACTTTACCGGGGCGAACTTCCGGTAATCACCGATAAGCAATTAACAAGTGAAATGATCCGGACGTATAACCTTGTGTTGTGGGGTACTCCTAAAACCAATCGCGTTATTCGCCGTTTATTGAATGATCAAAACCTGAAGCACTCACTTCCGTTGTTCTGGTCCATCAATGATGTTGCAATGGGTGATCAAAAATTCAGTAGCAAGAATCACCTGCCATTAATGATCTACCCCAACCCTTTGAATGCAGACAAGTACGTTGTCATCAATAGTGGCCCAACGCATCGAGAAGGACATGATCGGACGAACTCTCTTCAAAACCCAAAACTACCTGACTGGTCAATTATCAACTTGGATGAATTACCGAATGATGTGACTCCCGGAGCAGTTGTAAGCCACGGGTTTTTTGACGAACGATGGCAGGTAAAGTAGCTGAGAATTTTGGCGAATCCCAACAGGTGAATTCCGATGCTGTCGTTCAGAGTGGCTACATTTCAGGATCGAGTACAATCATTCGAAAATGTCTTCGACGTGTGGCGAAGCTCCGATGATTTTGCCGAACATGTAAATCTGCGGTTGGCATCAATCCATCATCAACGTGCGGAATTTTGTGTTGGTGTTGGTGAGGAACGAGTGGAAGTGTCACTTGCCAGTTTCCCATGTGAGTTTTCACTTGCTGATTCTGTCGTTAAGACGTCATTTATCGGCTGTGTGCATACGGTTGCCGAGTCGAGGGGCAACGGCTATGCCCGCCAGCTAATGGATTGGACAGAACAGTTTGAATCAGCTCGCGGCACATCGATCAGCGTGCTCTTTTCCGACATCAATCCGGAGTATTATTCCCGGCTTGGTTATCAACTTTGTCCAGCCCATAACGGATTGATAAATATCGGTACAACGGAAGTTAGAGATGATTCCATTGTGCTCGAGGAGTTTCAGTTGAAGGACAATCTGGACTGGGTTAGTGATTGCTACAATCATGCTCATGCTCACTTTGAAGCCTATGTCCATCGGAGCAAATTCTACTGGTGGTTCCTTAGCAAGAAAGATCCTTTTGACAAGTATTTCGCTATAAGTCGAAACGGTGAACGCATCGGGTTTCTTCGCATGAAGGATGAAGGTGTTAGATGGAAGCTGCGAGATTGTGCAATTGGAAGTCTAAGTGCAGAGGATTACGACCGAGCAATTGATGGGATCGTCTCACACTTTGCCGATTCTAAGTGTGACGAAGTGTACGGGTGGTTTCCAAAGACGGACTCGCTTGTCGATCGAATCGAAATCAGTGAGCGGCCGGATGAGATAACCATGGTTAAATCACTCGGTGATATAACAATAGACGAGAGAATAATGACTTCATTGGATTACCTTCATGAGATAGATCATGTCTAGAATAATCCACGACCGGTAAGAAAGATTACAACAATGACCGAACAACGAAAGCCTCGAGTTGTAGCTGATACCCCGCTGGCAGATTCAGTACTTGAATTAATGAATGATCGAGTGGAGTTATTACCTTGGGACGTTGCCCTAGAAGGCTGCGATGAACCTGTCGATGGATTGTATACGTACGGTCACTTGGAGGTTGACGGTGCAGTCATGGATCGGTTGCCTGGATTAAAGGTGATCAGCAACTTTGGCGTCGGTGTTGATCATATCAATGTGCAGGATGCCCGAGATCGCAACATACCAGTAGGCAACACTCCGAATGTTCTGAATGGTGCGACGGCGGATATGGCATTAACACTGATGCTCGCCTCCGGTCGCCGGCTTGTGGAAGGTGACGTCTTCGCACGTAGCGATGAATTCACGCACTATGACCCGGGGTATATGCTTGGCCGTGAAATCCACAGTGAAACGGTTGGCATCGTTGGGATGGGTCGCATCGGTCTGGAGGTTGCCAAACGGTGCCTCGGATTCAATATGAGAATCCTCTACTACAATCGCAGGGAACGTACCGATCTGCCGCCCGAACTGAACGCGACATATACGTCATTCGATGACTTATTAACACAATCTGATTACGTAGTTCTCGTTTGCCCACTTACTGATGAGACGCGTGGGCTGATTGGAGCAGAACAGTTTTCAAGAATGAAGTCGACAGCCATCCTGATTAACATCGCGCGTGGAGGTGTTGTGGATACAGATGCGTTAACAAGTGCTTTGAAAAACAATGAGATATACCATGCGGGCCTCGATGTGACTGAACCTGAGCCACTTCCGCGTGGTCATGAATTGCTTGGCTTGCCAAATGTGACGATTGCACCACATCTTGGCAGTGCTACCGAGCAGACGCGATTCAAGATGGCCGAACTCTCGGTTGAAAACCTAATGCTTGGTTTAGCTGGTGAACCACTAAAGACAACAGTCTGATCTAACGACTGTGTTACCTGTTACTGTGTTGCCTGATCTTCATTATTCAGAGTAATGACCGTCCCCGGTAATCGCTGCAGCAATTCGGCTTTCATTTCATTAGAGACGGCAGTTTCCAAAAGCAGCAGGTGATTTAGATTGGTTAATGTCTCTAAGTGAATGACGCCTTCATCGGTAATGCCGGTGAAACTTAAGTCCAGGCTGGTTAGCGAGGTTAATGTGCTAAGCGCTGGAATTGCTTCGTCATCGATCGCGGTTAAGGCAAGATTCAGGCGACCGAGCTTTGGTAATAATTCCAGAGATGCGACTCCCTCACTCGTGATGTTTGTGCGTTCCAGACTTAGTACACGGAGCGTTTTAATTTTGCATAACTCTGCGAGGCCGGCATCTCCGATTTGTTTTCGTGCTTCGTCCGAATGTTTCTTTGGACCGGCGTGGAAACTTGAGATATTTAATCCGGAAAGGTGCTTCAAGCCAGCGTCGGTAACCAGGGAGTTACTCACATCGATCGTCTCAAGCGTTTTAATGTTTGCAATGTGAGCCATGCCGGTGTCACCAACATCCGTACCTCGGACACTTAAATAGGTCAGATTATCGATGCCAGCTAGCAACTTTAAATCATCATCTTTGACATTGGGGTTTTCCATGAGATTGATGGAAACAGAGTCGATACCAGTGACGATTCCTCCCAGCTTTTCGATTTGAGCCTTTGCAGATAGTTGTGACTCACTCTCTTCCGGTGCACCACTGCAACCGGTGTGCAACAGTGAAATACAGATGATGAATAGCGAATGAATGGTGAGTATTGAAATCTTGGACATCATGATGGAATTGATTAGGTGTGGATTAATTAAGGTAGTGGATCAACCATTGCAACATGCGCTGCTCAGCCTCGACAGGTACAGCATGCCCCTGGCGATGGTTATAAAGCCCAATGTGTGCCGGTTCTCCGTAGAGGTTATACACTTCGAGGGCACGATGAATTATCGGCCAACTTTGATCCCCGTCTGCACTGTCTCCGCCGACAAGCAAAAAAGGCCTTGGAGCAATTAACCCTAGTAGTTCTTCGTGATCATGAGGAAATTGTTCATTTCTAATTGCATCCCCGAGATACCACGGGGCATACCAATTTGAAAAAGTGGTTGAAACACCTCCCTCGCTACTAACGATTACTTTTACACGATCATCAAAAGCGCCCATGTAAATAACTTCTTTTGCACCGAGGCTATGTCCGATCACTCCGATGCTCTTTCTATCAAGGCCGGACTGCATTTCTAGTATGTCGATTGCCACTTGGCCGTCGTAGAGCATTTTGCTCATGCCTGTTGAATTCGGGTTTCTGGCGTGATAGCGATCCGCCATTTCCTGAGCTTTGATGATGTCATTGTTGGGCCAAAGATAGTTTCTTGGACAAATAGCGATAAAGCCCTGTTTGGCTAAGGCGAGACCAAAGGCTTTTTCCTTAACACCTTCGACACCAGCAGGTTGGCGAATACTGTGGTTTACCGTGGAATGGAATACGACGACTCCGGGAGCATTTTTCACTGGTTCGACCGGCCGCAAAAGGTATGCGTCAACGACTTCTCCCGGCTCAACTTCGTATCGAATCAACTGTCGAATAACTCCGTCGGTGGTATCCTCCTTAATCACCTCATAGGTCGGGGCTGCGCCGCGGTTTTTGATGGCTGGCGAAAGATATCGAAGCCAGCGACGTCGAATCTCTCGTTTTCGCGACTCCCATTGCCGCTGGGTTGTGATCATCCCTCTTGGTGTTTCCAATAACGACCCAACCATAGGTGTGTTTGCTGGTAGGTCGCCTGGTGATATTTGAATTTCCGTCAGCCAATCCACACTTGCGGACTCTTCCGAGAATGCTAACGAGGGTGACAATAGAAGTATGGTGGCTAAGAGGGATTTGAATTTCATACCAAACTCTTTAGATGCTAGGTGTGGATTAACGCGGATAACTCCGGCCTGATACAATTGCCAACAGTAACCCGCATTTTAGTTAGATTTGACGTCGTATAGGAACTGCCAACCCAGCATGACGAAACAGAAATTTCATAGTGAGCTAATCCAGTCTGGTGATTGGAGCTCCGAATTGAGTTTGGCCGTAAGCCGGATTCTTGCAGGATTAGGGCAAGCACCTGACCTCACATGTTTGTTTATATCCCCACACTTTCAGGATGACGCCGAAGCTATAATCGCCCAATTGGACGAAGAACTAGGCTCCATTAACACGATTGGTTGTACCGGTGAATCAATCGTCGGTGTTAGGACGGAAGTGGAGTCATTGCCGGCTATCTCGGTTTGGGCAGCAGCGTTACCGGACTCATCCATCACGCCGATGCGCCTGACTTTCGAAAGAACAATTGGCGGAGGTGAAATTCACGGCTGGGCTGAAAAAGCTCTGGAGTCGTGGGGCGATGAATCAACACTTCTATTGCTGGGCGAGCCATTTAGCTTCCCGGCAGATGTGTTGCTCGCAGAGATTAATGAAAAGCAACCTGGAAGGTCCGTGATAGGCGGTATGGCTAGTGGTTTCTTTAGTCCAGGTGAAAACAGAGTCTTTTTAAATAGAGACGTGTATAGTACCGGTGCCGTTGGAGTGTTATTGCAGGGCGCTATCAAGGTAGAGTCGGTTGTATCTCAGGGTTGTCGACCCATCGGTGAGCCGTTGGTGATTACCAAGTGCGAGCGAAACGTAATTCAACAGCTTCGTGGAGAGCCAGCACTAAAACATGTTCATGATATTTATGAAGCATCAGCAACCCACGAGCAAGCTGCAATGCAGCAAGGACTCAATCTGGGGCGAGTGATCGATGAATATAAAGACGACTTCGAACAAGGCGATTTTTTGGTTCGCAATATCGAAAACGTAGTGCCTGATGAAGGCAGTATTGTTGTGACCGACTTTGTACGGGCCGGCCAGACTGTCCAGTTTCATTTGAGAGATGCAGAAGCAGCTGATGGGGAAATGAAACAGTTATTGGCGAAGAAACGAGATTCGACTACGGCTCAGCCAACCGCTGGATTATTATTTACTTGTAATGGTCGTGGTTCACGTATGTTCGAGACGTTGCACCATGATGCTACAGTGATAAATGAGGTAATTGGAGAAGTTCCGCTGGCGGGGTTCTTTGCTATGGGCGAAATTGGGCCCATCGGCGGAATGAACTTTGTCCACGGGTTTACTGCGAGCATCGCACTGTTTTTCGATCCTGCAGATACAGAATAATAATTCTGAAATAGCCGTCGTTACAAAAAGCTGAAAAGGCAAAACATATGAATAGCATGAGAAAAGCATTGCCAATTCTGCTGCTGGTATGTGTGGTATCAGGCATGCTCGTTGCAGAGAAGAAACGTGACTCTTTGGAAAAAATGCAGTTGCTTGTTGGCCAATGGCGTGGTGCAGGTCAAATAAAGCGAGGGTCCACTGTCGGCGGCTGGATCGAAAATAGTAATTGGCAATGGGAGTTTGATAAGGAAGCGGCACTCGTCTTTGAAACAGAAAAAGGCAAATACTTTAAGTCTGGGAAACTAATTGCGGGTGAGGTTCCCGGCACATACTCGTTGGTTACCACTTCACCGAATGATAAGTCACAGCGCTTTGACGGCAAACTGGATGAGCTGGGAAAGCTAACACTTATTGCTGAATCCGCTGAAAAGGGGCAGCCCGCACGCGTACACTTTCGATTTGTTGCATCAGGTAAACGACTCATCATGTTGATTGAACAGCGAGCTGGGAAATCACTTTATACACGTCTTGGGGAGGTCGGATTTACAAGAAAAGGAAGCGGGTTCGGCCAGGGTCAGGCAACCGTATTGTGTGTGGTAACTGAGGGTGCCGGGACGATTCCGGTGACTTACAAGGGCAAGACGTACTTCGTCTGCTGCACAGGATGTAAAGATTATTTCAATGAAGATCCTGAGCAGGCACTCGCCGAATATGCCGAACGACTAAAGAATAAGAAGTCAAAGAAGAAATAGTCCTTCTCAATCAGATAGCTCTCGAATAAATGGATCAGGCAGAAACAACCACAATAGACGATGCCGATGCTCGTCCCAAGCGTCGCCGGATAGTGCGTATCGTGATTCTCGTGCTATTGGGACTGCTACTGTACGGCGGATGGTGGCTTAAAAGCGAATCGGCGCGTCAGCAAGCATTGATTGAAGCGCAAAGGGCTCGAGAAGGAGGTGACTTCTCAGATGTTGAGTTGACCGGCGAACATCCACTCGATGAAATCCTGCCCTTGGTAGATAGCCTGATCGAGGCGGCAACGGCCGAGATTTCGGATTACACGGCGATGCTGGAACGTACCGAACTCATTGGTGATGAGCTTGTTGGACCACAAACGATGGCAGTTAAAGTCCGGCATGAATCACAGGCAGATACCGAAAGCACAACTCCCTTTAGTGTGTATGTTCGCTTTGACTCGCCAGAGAGCCTGAAAGGACGCGAGGTAATCTGGGTGGATGGTGCGAATGACGGCCGTATGATCGTGCACGAAGTTGGTTTGCTTGGCTTTAAACGCCATGTTGTGAAACCGGACAGCTTGATTGCTATGTTTGGGAGTCGCTATCCGGTGACAGATACGGGTGTGCTCGTCCTGTTACAGAAACTTGCCAATATTGGGCGTAAAGATAGAAGTGAACGTTCAAAAGACGAAGTCGAGGTTGAGATGATTGACGGTGTCTCAAGTGGAGGGGTGGAATGTAAGAGATTCCGATTGATTCACCACAAGTCGGCTCATGGGTTTGACTTCCATATCGCTGAGGTCGATTTGGATATGGCTCGGAAAATTCCAGTCAGATATGCGGCATACGGTTGGCCGGATGAGTCCGGTAAGCCAACGCTTATCGAGGAATATAAGTTTTCGCAAGTCGAGATAAATGTTGGGCTAAGTGATTTAGATTTCGACCCGGATAATCCTGCATATGGCTTTCCTAAATAGCCGCTGAATTCTTCACACTTGCGCTGGTATGTGATCTTCTGGATGCATCTATGCCTACTGGATTGTCGACACCTGATTTGCGAAACTGTCTGTTCTTGAATCGCACAATTTGATTTCACCGAGAGGAATTCTGATGTCTGAATCACAACGTAAAGTTTGCTGGGGCATCGTCAGTACTGCGAATATTGGTACCGAGAAAGTTATTCCTGCCATGCAACGAGCAGAGCTTTGTGACATCCATGCAATTGCTTCGAGGTCTATTGATAAGGCTACTTCAGTTGCCGATGAATTAGGAATCGCCAAGGCATATGGCAGCTATGAAGAACTCCTCGCGGATCCGAATATTGAAGCGATCTATAACCCGCTGCCAAATCATTTACATGTTTCCGTTTCTATTCGGGCACTCGAAGCCGGTAAGCACGTGTTGTGTGAAAAACCAATTGCGTTGACCAGCAAGGAAGGCCAGCAGTTGGTAGATGCTGCTGCCGCACATCCAGAGCTTAAGGTGATGGAGGCATTCATGTATCGCCACCACCCACAATGGCAGAAAGCACGAGAGATTGTGCGCAGTGGTGGCATTGGCCAGCTTAAGACGATTAACTCGCTATTCAGTTATTTCAATGATGACCCGGATAATATCCGTAACATGGCTGATATTGGCGGCGGTGGTCTGATGGATATCGGTTGTTATCCAATCTCGGTATCGCGATTCATCTTTGGTGGAGAGCCAAAACGTGTGCAGGGATTGGCAGACACGCATCCGGAATTTGGCACCGATGTAATGGCATCAGCCATTCTGGATTTTGGCACAGGTACAAGTACTTTTACCTGTTCGACACAGATGGCACCCTATCAACGTGTGCATATCTTCGGTGACAAGGGGCGTGTTGAAATCGAGATTCCTTTTAATGCTCCCCCCGACAGACCATGTAAAATGTGGCACCAGACTGACTCAGGTGACATCAATGAGATCGTATTTGACATTTGCGATCAGTATGGAATTCAGGGCGACCTCTTCAGCCAAGCAACTTTGGACGACACTGCTGTGCCAACACCAATCCCAGATTCCGTCGCCAACATGAAGGTAATCGAGGCAATCGTCCGCAGCAACACCAGCGGCATTTGGGAATCCGTATAGCTCAATCGAGGCTGTTCAGTCATGGACACCCACTTTCTGTTCAATCGAAAAGATCTGGACAAAAACATGGACGGACGGACAGTCTATAGTTGTTGGCTCAGAATCAGCTGAAAACCGGCTCAAAACAAGGCTCAAAACAAGACTGTCTTAGATTCACACATAGACTGTCTATGATTTTTTGCCAAAATCATGCCTGTCTTGAATTTCCCTATTTCTGGCGGGCTATACTCAAGAAAAGACCCCAAATAACTCATCTTGCCTGCGCACAAACATAGACTGTCCATGATTTACGGACCTGGAACTTGTCGTTTTTACCGAGAAAACATGCCTTTCTTAGATTTTAAACATAGACTGTCCATGTTTTTGCTCATCTTGGTTGGTTTGGTTGGCTGTGGGGATTCTGGGCAGGAATCGACCGGGAATGGAGATGTATCAAAAAGTGTTGAAATGTTTGAAGATGTTTCGGAGTCCTCGGGTCTGGATTTCACTCACTTCAATGGAATGCATGGCTCGATGTACCTGATTGAAATCATGGGATCTGGCGCAGCGTTGTTTGACTTCGATAACGACGGTGATTTAGATGTCTATGTAAATCAAGGACATATGCTTGGTGCAGACACCACTGTCAGCGATGCCATCTTCAAACCCCAAAACGAATTGCGAGACCATCTTTTTCGTAATGACCTCGTCATTGATGAAAACGGAAAGCGTACAGTTCAATTCACGGATGTCACTGAAGTGTCAGGTATTGATGCCACAGGTTATGGCATGGGTGTCGCCATCGGTGACTATGATTCAGATGGCTGGCAGGATATCTATGTCACTAACTGGGGATCGAATCAACTCTACAAGAACAATGGAGATGGCACCTTTACAGATGTCACTGACACAACCGGCACTGACACGAACGAGCTTAGCAGTAGCGCTTCATTTGTAGATGTAAACAGAGACGGCCATTTGGATCTATACGTATGCAATTACGTCATTTTTGGTTACGACACCCACCGGCAATGTTACATCGACACAGGTGCTGCAAGTTACTGTGGTCCTGAAAGTGAAACTCCCGTTCCGGACAGGCTGTTCATTAACAACGGTGACGGTACTTTCGATGATCAATCTGCAGAGTCTCAAATTGCCCGAGTCACCACACCCAGTCTCGGTGTTGTCGCACGGGACTTCACGGGTGATGGTTGGGTAGACCTGTATATAGCCAATGACTCCAAAGGAAATAACCTTTGGGTAAATCAACAAGATGGCACATTTGTTGACGAAGCTGTACTACGAGGATGCGCCTTTAATATGGACGGCAATCCAGAAGGTAGCATGGGAATTGACGCAGCGGATATCGATGGAGACGGAGACGACGACCTAGTACTAGGTCATTGGAATAGCGAAACTAACACTCTCTATGAAAATGACGGCTCAGGTAATTTTGTAGACAGCACTTCCAAATTCAAACTAGGTGTACCGAGTAGAGGATCCACAGCATTTGGCATGCTCTGGGTCGACTTCGATAACGACATGCTATTGGATCTTTATGTCGTCAACGGTGCAGTCAACATTCTTGAACACCTACTTCGCGAAAAGGAGACGTACCCCTTACACCAACGCAATCAATTATTCCGAAACATTGACGGTCGCGCATTTGAAGACATTTCAGATAAAAGTGGTTCCGTATGTAAACCTTCCGAGGTAAGCCGCGGACTTTGCATCGGCGATGTGAATAATGACGGGACGCCTGATATTTTGGTTGCCAATAACAGCGGGCCTCTTCGCCTGTATTTAAATCGCAGTGGCGATGACAACCATTGGCTGGGTCTAACACTCACTACCGGAGACAGCAAGTCAGTGGCGTTGGATTGCCGCGTCGAGGTCATCACCGACGATAAAACCATCTGGAGAAGTCCAAGAGCCGACGGCAGTTATTGTAGTTCGAATGACCCAAGAGTTCTCATCGGACTAGGAGCCATTCAAGATGTACAAAAGGTCAAGGTGCATTGGCCTGATGGCGTCATCGAAGAATGGTCTGAGATTCGAATCGACCATTACAACGAGCTCCATCGGGGAGTAGGGAGACAACTAGATGGCGCATAAATTGTGCATCGGCCTTGTCGCCCTTGGCTTGCTAAACGGATGTGGTGGTTATTCACTTCCGAATGGTATCGTTCTCATTGACGCCCCTGATGTTTCGCAGCTTGACGATGCAGCCAAGTTGCAGGTGAACGGTGCAGTAAAGAGTATTCAGAAACTTCAAACAGACCCACCAGCTGAACAGACTGCCAAGAAAACAGCAGCTCTATATGCGCAGGCCGGTCAGGTGTTTCAATCGTACGAAGTTCTGGATCTTGCGATTGCCTGTTATGAAAACTCTCTGACGTATCAAAATGACGGCGACGTCCTGCATTTACTTGGAAGAGCTTACCGTGAAACAGATCAGATGGAATTAGCAGCGGATGCCTTCAGTCGTGCGGCGGAGTTTTTAATCAATGACCGGGCCGCAATGCCTTATGTTGTAGCATCGCTTTATTGGTCCGGTGATTCTTATATTGAATTAGATAAATTAACGACAGCACGCGAGAGATTTCAGCGAGGGATAGAACGCACGAACGGTCGCCAGCCAATTTTCTATCTCGGACTTGGCAAGACATATATGGAAGAAGATCCAGTTAAGGCGATTGAGTATTTATCCCGCGCTGAGGGAATGCTGCCAGGAAAAAAGAACATCCTGTACTTGCTTATGACCGCACACCGAAAGATCGGTGAGGTGGAGCGTGCCAAACAATACCAGGAACAATTTGAGCAGAGCGTTGAACGCCTGTTATCTGTGGATCCACTGCACGTGAAAGTACAAGGGCTCAGAAAAACCGTCAGCGCACATCGAATGCGGGGCAACACGGCACTCTTTAAAGAAAAGAATTATGCCGAGGCGGTGCGGCACTTCAAACTAGCTCTTGAAGAGAAGCCAAATGATGCCATCCTCAATGTGAATTACGGTGTAGCGATGATGTATTTGGGAAACATCGAAGTTGCCGGTGAATCATTTGCAAAGGCTATCCAACTCGATCGAACACGCATTACCGCGTATATAAATCTTGCCAACGTACATCAACGACAAGGTAAGCTCGACGAGGCGACATCTGTTCTCTTACAGGCTCTTGATCAAAACCCCTCCACACTTGACGCACACTCATTGCTGGCAGAAATCTATCTCACCAAACAGGAGTTCGATAAAGCCATCGAGTTATACGAACTCATTCTGCAGAAGCAGCCGGCAAACGAATTCGCACTTCAAGGCAATTCCATAGCACTCGCCAAGTCGGGACGCTACCGTGAAGCAGTGGAACAACTGGAAGGGAGTTTGCAGGTGCTAGAGCAACACCCGAATCTGGTTTTCTTGCTCGTGCAAGTGCTTGCTTCTGTACCAGATGATTCAGTGCGCAATTTAGAACGGGCGCAGGAGATTTTAGATTTAGTAGCTGATTCGGAAGAATATGCAGATTACGTTGCTGAGTGCCAAGCGATGATTCATGCTGATCGCGGCGAGTTTGAAACAGCGATTCAATTCCAAACGAAAGCTATGGAAATATCAGAATCACTGGGCCGTGAAGGTCGCCATGAGATTCAACAAGCAGCGCTTGATTTATACAACAACAACAAACCACAGCGGTTGGAAGCAACTGAATGACCATTTCGGAAATCGGACTTTTCAAAAGATACTCTCAACGATCTGGCAATAAACACGTATAAAGAAGGAGTACTGGCAAGCGATTGCTTCAGTAACCCCATTACAAGAAAAGGGTAATTTTCAATGGCTAGTCAATTCGTAAGACTGCGAAATCTGTTTTTTCTATTCGCTGTTTCCAGCCTCGCATTTTCAAGTGTTCATGCGCAGGTAAGCCTTAAAGCGAAGGCGCCAAGTAAAGCAAGTTGGAACCAAACCGTACACTCATCGATTTCTCAGACGATGTCGATCGCAGGTATGGAATTACCGACAAAGAATGACTCGAAAGTTGTAATTGGGTGGAAAATTACCAAGAAGAATGATGATGGTAGTGTCGAAGTCGTGGAACAGATAGAGAACATGAGCGTGAAGCTACAAGTACCTGGCGGGTTGTCCATTGAATACGATTGTGAGAAAGAGGTGGAGAAGGCTGGCTCACCACTGGATTCAATTGTTGACCTCTATGATGCTATCAAAACAGCCCAAACTACAGTTGTGTTTGCTAAAGATGGCTTAGCCACAGCAGCAAGTGTCAGTGGACTAGAACTAGAGAAACTACCACCCGAGGTAAAAGCTGCTATTGAGCAGCAACTCGCACCCAAGAGAATTGTTAGTGAGGTAAACATGTTCACTAATCTTCTGCCGGCAGTAGCTGTAGAGAAGGGTGAATCGTGGACTCGAATCATGCCAATCCCGCTGGACGCGGGTCAATCGCTTGAGGTGACGAGTGATTACACATATGACGGCGTCGTTACGGTTGGTGAAAAGAAATTACACAAGATCTCAGCAGAGATTAAATCGGTAGCTTTGAAGGTGGAAGCCGATCCAGCCTCACCACTTACAATTGCCAAGTCGGAATTGAAATCCACGGAGAACTCCAAAGCCGAGATTTACTTCGATGATTCGATTGGTAACATCGTCAAAACGGATATGGTCATCGATGTCGAAGGCGAAATAGTACTTTCTGCAAATGGGCAGGAAATCCCGGCCGAGCTTGCTCTTAAGATTTCCAGCAAAACGTCTATCGACTAAAATTGATGAAGTGAGCTGTAATAAGCCATACTCCCCCCCACGCAATTTTGCGCGCCCACCATAACCAATGCGATACGTAGACTATGAGATATTCCTCAATTGCACTCTCGGCACTCATCATTGGATTGACCATGCCCTCACTCGTGATGAGTGAAGATACAGAAGAGAAGCTGGACCCTGCGGCACTGGAGTTTTTCGAAAAGAAGATACGGCCCGTGCTGGTTGAAAGCTGTTACGAGTGTCATAGCGTCGATTCCCGTCCGATCCAGGGAAATCTGCTACTCGACAATAAAGCAGGGACGATGAAGGGTGGTGACTCAGGGCCGGCAATCGTTATTGGTAAACCGGATGAGAGTTTACTCGTCATGGCTCTCAAGTACGAGGGATTTGAAATGCCTCCCAAGGGAAAGTTGCCTGATGAAGTAATCAAGGATTTTGAGCACTGGATTCGCACCGGTGCTGTGGATCCAAGAAAAGGCGAAGCTCTTGCCACGAAACCAACGATCGACTTCGAAAAGGCCAAGGACTTCTGGGCGTTTAAGAAGCCTCTGAAACACGAAGTGCCGAAGGTCGAGTCCGACTGGATTCAGATGGATATTGATAAGTTTGTCTTGTCGAAATTACAGTCAAATGACATGACGCCAAGTATCCCGGCTGATCGGCCAACCTTGATTCGCCGAGCATACTTCGACCTGATTGGACTTCCACCTACTCCGGAACAAGTCGAAGCATTCGTGAATGACCCAGATGAGCGAGCATTCGAAAAGGTCGTGCTGGAGTTGCTCAGTTCCAAGCACTATGGAGAGCGTTGGGGTCGTCGCTGGCTTGATGTGGCCCGCTACGGTGAAGATCAAGCTCATACATTTAAGGCGAGAAATTACCCGCGTGGCTATTTCTACCGTGATTGGGTTGTTAATGCCTTTAATGACGATATGCCGTATGACGACTTCATCAAGCACCAAATCGCTGGTGACTTACTTGAGACTCCTGATCAGCACGAGCGAATTGCGTCTCTGGGATTTTTTGCACTTGGCCCGGTGTACTATGCCGAAAACGTTGAGAAGCTCAAGGCACAGGCAGATGAATGGGACGATCGCATAGACACGCTGACTCGCGGTGTCCTTGGGCTGACTGTTTCCTGTGCACGTTGTCATGATCACAAATACGATCCGATCACGATGCAGGATTACTACGGATTGGCTGGCATCTTCGCAAGTACGAAGTATGAAGAACGCCCAATCGTCTCAAGTGATGTGGTTGCAAGTCGTCGCAGTGCAGAACAAAGAGTCAAAGATCAGGATCTGGAGATTAACAGCTTTCTAATTTCAGAGAGCCGAGAGTTGCGCCCGCTGCTTGCTAATGAAATAAGTAGTTACATACAGGCAGGTTGGCACTGGTTGAATCGCAAGCGTAGCGAAAAGGACGAGAAAAAGTTAACTAAAGAGGTTACGGACAAATTCGCACTTAGCATCACACTTGTAAAACGGTGGGCCAATCTGCTAACCAATCGAAACGCACGTGTTCTCAAACAACGACCGTTTCTTCAGGATCTCTTTACCTACATAGACTCGCTACCAAAGGATAAAGATCATTCCGCTGATTCCGCGATTACCGAGAAGATCACAGGACTAGCAAATCAATTGCAAGTTGCGGTTCAGAATCTGTTAGGTCAGAAAGATGAGCTGTTTTCACACTTTGGTGATAATCTGGCATTTGTCCGCGACTCCGATAGAGCTCAGGTCGAACCGGGAATTATCCCATTAGGGAACCTCTTTGATGATTCCAATGCTGTGGCATTGGACACTGCCTTGGGATCGGACAAATTCAAGGCAATCGCTGACTCTAACAAGTTAGGAATTGATCGCACCGCATTTGGGTGGGGAACAACGACTAACATTGCCGATGGAATCTCATTTAACTTTGAGCACATTGGTGCGGACGCCAGAAAACATGGCCAAATAACGAATGATGCCTGGGATAACGCAGGCGGCGGCATCAGCACAGAGGGTCAGGCATACGCAGCTAATGGTCCACGAAAAGAGCAGGGCATTGGCATGCATGCCAATGCACTTTTAACGTTTGACTTAGCAGAGATCCGACGAGCAGGTTTATTGCCTGAAGATCAGCAGTTCACATTCAAAGTAGACCGAGCTGGTGTCAACGATGATGCATTTGGCTCCAATGCATCCGGATTTATCGCCGTTGTCATTTCCAAGCCACACAAGCAGAAGGAAGTGATGGACGCGATTCTTGCTGGATACGTTAACGGCAAGAAGATGGAGATCGACTACAGTGATTTCACATACTACTTTTCCGGTGGTATTCCCGACGAAATGACGGCTAACGGAGAATTCGTCTCTTACAACATAACGGTGCCGGCAGAAGCAAGATATGTCACGCTGATTGCGACGGGTGGTTATGGGCCAGACGATAATTCAATCAGTTCTGATCACTTCGTGTTTTCCGGCGCTCGCCTGGAAATGAAGCCGATTCCCGATGAAGCTGTCGTGGATGCCGGCGATGATAAGTCGAGAGACTTTACCGAAGCAGATAAGGTTAATGCGACACTACTTTCGTTAATGTTCTATGACGAAGGATTACTTGCGATTCCGCCAAGTGAGGCCGAATCCAAATTGCCAGAAGAGCCGAAGGCACAACTTGCGGAGTTGCGAAAACAGCGAGAAGAAATGCAGAAGCAAGTCGACGCGATCAGCGTGCCTCTCGCGCATTCGATCAACGAAGATGGCAGCCGTGACGTAAAGATCTACTTAAAGGGAAATCCCGCCAACCAAGCTGATGCGGCGCCACGGGCTATGCCAGCAATTTTTACAAATGGAGAGAAGGCACCATTTGAGAGTGCCGGAAGCGGCCGATTAGAATTGGCAAATTCAGTTGCCAGTGCAGACAATCCATTAACGGCTCGTGTAATTGTAAACCGCGTTTGGGCGGGACATTTCGATAAAGGACTGGTCAGCACGCTAAGTAATTTTGGACAACTCGGCAATCGCCCAACACACCCAGAGTTACTCGACTTCCTAACGGTGTCCTTTATGGAATCCGGATGGTCAATTAAGTCACTCCATAAACAAATCATGCTCTCATCGGTGTACCAGCAGTCGAGCAAGTTTAATCAGGCCTTTCACGATGTTGATCCAGAAAACAAACAGCTGTGGAGAATGAATCGACGGCGATTGGAAGTAGAGCCCTGGCGCGACAGTCTGTTAGCTGTATCTGGTGAGCTGGAAACGACATTGGGTGGTCCGGCAGGAAATCTAGACAGTGCCGGTAACAAGCGACGTACTATTTACGGTTTCGTAAGTCGCCATCGATTAAATGAGCTGCTGCGTTTATTTGATTTTCCGGATCCAAACATTACTAGCGATGCACGACCGGTTACAACCGTTCCATTGCAACAGCTATTTGTAATGAACAGCGATTTCATGACACAGCGAGCCAAAGCATTTTCCCAGCGGATTCAGGATCATACACAAGACGAACAGAGTCGAATTGAATTTGCATATCGCACGGCGTTTGGAAGAGTACCGGATGACGACGAGCTCTCCGCCGGCTTGGAATTTATTCAACTGCCGATGATCGAAGGTGATAAGTTAACCTCCTGGGAGCAGTACGCGTTAGTCATGCTTGGTTCCAATGAGTTCATGTTTGTGGATTAATCTCGAACGAACTTTGGGAATCAGGACGATAATATACAAGAGACAAAAATTGGGCTGTTGAAGCAGCGGAGTTAAAACAGAGTTAGAAAATGAATTTAAACAAAGACCAAATGCAGCAGATTGTATCGCGTCGTGAGATGCTCCGTAGAAGCGGCACCGGCTTTGGCATGCTGGGGTTGTCCGCATTGCTATCCGAAGAAATGAAGGCAGCTGCTCATCGCGATAGTCCGGTCGCACCCAAGCAACCGCACTTTGAGCCACGGGCCAAGAACGTCATTTTCTTATTCATGAATGGCGGGCCATCACACGTCGATACGTTTGATCCGAAGCCGGAATTGAAGGTGCAGGAAGGCAAGGCAGGAATTGGCGGCAAGTATATGCCATCGCCATTCGGCTTTAAGCAGTGTGGCGAAAGCGGAATCGATATCAGCGATATCTACCCACACTTAAGAACCGTTGCAGATGAGTTATGCGTAATCCGATCAATGCATACGACCACTCCCAACCATGAGCCTGGGCTCTTGATGATGAATAGTGGTGCTCAGCAACCAATCCGGCCATGCTTGGGATCCTGGGTTACATATGGACTTGGCACAGAGAATCAGAACTTGCCAGGGTTTGTTGTGCTGTGCCCTGGTAAGCCAGTCGTTGGCCCGGCACTCTGGGGGAACAGTTTCTTACCAGGCGTGTTTCAAGGTACGCATATCAACAATTCCAAGATTGATCCAAAGAACGTTATTGGACATATCAACAACAAGAATCTGACGAGCGAGTCACAACGCCGCATGTTGGATCTGCTTCAGCGTGTTAACAAAAAGCATCTGGAGCAACGCGAACGTGACCTGAATCTCGAAGCAAGGATTCAATCCCTTGAAATAGCATATGGGATGCAGCGAGAAGCTCAGGAGGCATTCGATACAAGCCGTGAGACCGAGGACACTTTAAAGCTCTACGGTGAAGGTGAATTTGCCAACGGTTGTTTGATTGCACGTCGACTAGTGGAACGTGGTGTCCGAATGGTCCAGATCTATTACGGTAATGGACAACCGTGGGATGCTCACGGAAACATCATGGATCACCAGCGAGATGCTGGAAAAAGTGATCAGGCAATAACGGCGTTGATCAAAGATTTAAAGCAACGCGGCTTATTGAAAGACACGCTCCTGATCTGGGGTGGTGAATTCGGAAGAACACCGACCGCTCAGGGTGCGAAGGGTCGGAATCATCATAATACGGGATTCTCAATGTGGCTTGCTGGTGGTGGCACCAGGGCTGGCTACATTCACGGCGCAACAGATGAGTTAGGCGTAAACGCTGTCGAAAACAGAATGGATGTGCATGATTTGCATGCTACTATTCTGCACCTGCTTGGGGTGGACCATACTCAACTAACATTTAGATACAGCGGTCGAGACTTCAGGTTGACCGACGTATTTGGAAATGTTGCGACAGATCTTTTTACCTAAGCAGCGAGGATTCTCTAAACTAACGCAGCCCGGCGGACGATTGCGGACTTGATGACGTATATCGACGTACGGGCTTCTTCATGCGCTATATTCTGACTTTCTTGACTTTCCTCACAGTTGCTGTGCCATGCTATGCGCAACAGCGAGAGGTTAATATCTCGTACTTCAGAGACATTGCACTTATGCGAAGTCCCGCAGTGTCGATCGGTCAACAACGCGTGGAAGCGGCAAAAGGCCGACAGATTCAGGCCGGACTGTACCCAAACACGCGTGTTGGTTACCACGCTAATGAAATTGGCATGAACGATAGCAATGGTGCTCACGGTGTGTTTCTACAACAGCGGTTCATTACTGGTGGCAAGCGAGAGATGGATGTCCAGATCGCAGAGCAAGCTGTATTTAGTGAACGCTTCTATCTGGAGGCATCAAAACTGCGTGTGCTAACAGATGTCGATACAGCATTTGGCAATCTACTGATAGCACAACAAAAAGTGGATGTTCTGTCTTCTCTGGTCAACGTGAGCAAGACAACGATGGATGCTACGAAGCGATTGGTTGAAACCGGCCAATCAGGCAAGCACGTTGAATGGCAGGCATCTATTGAATTAAGTCAAGCTGAGGTTGCGAGGGATCAGGCGATTCAGGAGCACCAATTTGCGTGGCGCTCTCTCATGTTTGTTTGCGGGCAGCCAAACATAAAACTCGTCAGAGTTTCCGGGGATGTCGCGAAGGTTGTCAACGGCGGCAGCTTTCAGGCCGTAGTCGAGTCCATCATTCATAAGAGCCCACAAGTCGCCATGGCTCAGCAACGCATCCAACAGGCAGCATTGAATGTCAGGAGACAGAAGCTCGAGACTGTACCAAACATTGATGCGATGGTGAGCCTGCGTAATCACAGTTTGACAGGCGACCATATCACCAACATACAAGTTGGAATTCCAGTACCACTGTTTGATAAGAATCAGGGGAACATTCATGCTGCGGAGGCTGAAGAAGCGATGCGGCGAGCTGAATTGAGCCGACTCAAACTGAGTTTAAGACAGCGAGCAGCAGCGGTTTATCGAGATTTCGAAACGGCACGTATTGCTGAGTCACGGTATCGAGAGGAGATTCTAGGCTCCGCCACACAGAATTTGAATCTGATTACTAAGGGATATCAGGATGGTCAGATTGACTTCCTGTCGATGCTCACCGCACAACGCACTTTGCTAAATGTTCAGCTCACATACTTAAATTCATCTAGAAAACTACACACCGCGGTTACGAAGCTTAACGGGCACTTGTTATTTGATAGTTTGAAATAATCCGGCTTCGGCAATCACCTAAATCTGTTGACTTATCTGACCAGGTGAGCCTACTATTGCAGTAATAGGACTCTTAACGAGTAATCGTTGCCCAAAGAAAAGTAATAATGGCCCGACTCCTAATATTCCTGATGTTGTTTTCCACGGTGTGTGGCACCCATGTATGCCATGCAGCGTCGCAGCAATGTTGTGATGTGGTGGATCAACATTCAGTTGAGTCATGTTGCAGCCATGAAGAGGATCATTCCGAGCCGGCTATTCCGAATGCCAGCCTTTGTGATTGTCATCACTTGATGATGAGCGGAGTATGGGTATTGAGTCCGACGGGATCATCTAGTGCAGACATAGTCTTGTATCGTCTTTCTACCGATAGCGACCAATTGCACACATCGGGAGGTGGCCCACAAGACTGGCTGGAAGGCCTTCTTGAATCAGGGCGAGCCATTCGAATCTCTATTCACTCGCTTACTTGCTAATTCAGCAGTTTATTAATGATTAGTTGCCCGAGCCCTGAATTGTGGCTGCGCGGTATTCATACCATGAACGGATGCCAGAAGATGGCATCATGAAATTAGCAAAACCACAAAGTCGTGAATCTAAGAGTGTTACCCTGGGAATATGGAATTCGTAACCTACTGCGGCGGCCTACGCGCAGTTTGCTTACCCTTTGCGCACTTGCGATCGTTTCCATACTGATCCTGGTCACGGTGGGCTTCATTCAAGGATTAACAAAGACACTGGATGTAAGTGGTGGCCAGCAGACGGCGATCGTGTTCTCAATCAACATGGGAGAGAATTTGGAATACTCGTCGATTCCGATGAGCAGTGGCGATGTGGTTGCCGGCAACGTGGCAGGGATTACCAAGACAGATGGCGTACTGGACGTCTCACCGGAATTGTTTTTCGGGACGCAATTACAGCTTAAGGATGGCAGTGAGACATTTGGTTTATTGCGAGGAGTCACGTCCAGAGTGTTTCGTGTGCGTGAACAAGTCTCCATTACAGAAGGCCGCTGGCCGGAACCGGGTGAGATTCTGGTTGGAAGTATGGTCGAGACAAAATTGGGTCTTGCAGCAAAGCAGTTTGAAGTGGGGGATACGATCGAGCTTGAGGGTGGGAGTTGGAAGATAAGCGGTCGATTTGCTGCCCGGGGTAGCGTGTTTGAATCAGAGATTTGGTGTCGGTTAACGGACTTACAACAGTCAACTCGGCGAGACGACCTGAGCTTAGTTGCGATGAAGTGTGAAGATGATGCGGCATTTTCAAAGCTCGATTTGTTCTGTCGACAGCGGTACGATCTTGAGCTGCAATCGGTAGCGGAGCGTGACTACTATGCCACATTACAGCGTGACTATGGCCCGATTCGAATGCTTGGATGGACGATGGTCGGGTTAATCTCGATAGCAGGATTGTTTGCAGGATTGAATACGATGTTTGGTGCGGTCATTGGCCGAACACGTGAAATGGCGATGTTACAGGCAATTGGATACTCAAGACGTGCCATCATGTTGAGTGTGCTTCAGGAAGGCGTACTACTTGGGATGGGAGGCGCCATTATCGGTGCACTTGTGAGCCTTGTCTGGATTGATGGAGTGGCGATCAGATTTACGATGGGTGCATTTGAGTTGAAGATCGATCAGATAGCTGTGCTTGCAGGCTGTGCCGCTGGTTTTGTTATGGGCCTATTAGGATCATTGATCCCAGGTGTGCGAGCAATGAAACAAGACATCGTTTTAGGACTGAAGTCGATTTAGTAGCTAACGGTTAAAGGAGTTTGAAATGAGACGTCGAACATTCATCTGGAGTTTACCGGTGATTGGATCTGCTGGTTTACTCTCACTAAACGGTTGTGGTGGTGCTGAGGAAACGGTTGCCCAAAGAATTGGCCCGAGTGAAACTGGCCAACCTTTTATCGTGAAGTCTGCACCATCGAATCCGCAAAATGTTCATGAAGTGCTGGCAAATGCGAAAGATGGTGAGGAAGTTGTCGCCGTAGGTCGTGTTGGTGGACGTGTAAATCCCTGGATCAAAGGGTTAGCAGCTTTTAACTTCGTAGATGTGTCTCAATTGGCTTGTAGCGAGCTTCCCGACGATCCATGCCCTACGCCCTGGGATTTCTGCTGTGCTCCGGATTTAAAGGAGAACCGAATTCTGGTGCAAGTGCCAGATGCATCCGGCGAGCCAATTGCTGAAGATGCCAAAACGATGCTCGGCTTGATGGAATTGGACACCCTGGTGATTTCAGGAAAAGTTTTGAAAGATGATAACGGGAACGTCATTTTGCTTTTGAGTCAGGCGTTTATTAAGTAGGGATGTCAGGGAGAATTCTTATGACAGACGATGTAAATCTCAAAGAACTGGCCGTTGACCGAACACCATCCGCTTCGATGAAGTCAGGATCCAGCGGTATGAAGTTGGTTTCCCGTTACTTGATTCCGATCGGGATCATAGCGGGATTTCTCGCAGTGGTAGGTTGGTCACTTAAAGATCAGTTTATGTCCGCTATCTCTGTTGAGGTTGTAAAGATATCAACCGAGTCGACCGGCGCTACGGTTGGCGGTAAGGCCCTATTCCGCGCATCGGGTTGGGTTGAACCCCGGCCTACGCCGATACGTGTTGCAGCCCTTGCGGAGGGCGTTGTAGAGCAACTGCTCGTGGTTGAAGATCAGGAAATTAAGTCAAACCAACCGGTGGTCACGTTAATTAAAGATGATGCACAGCTTGAATTGGAGTCTGCACAGGCAGCGGTAAAAGTGGCTACAGCTGAAACGCGATCTGCAGCAGCTGTTCTTGCAGCAGCTCGTACTGACTTTGAACAACCGGTGAAGCTGAAAGCAGAGTTAGCAACAGCAGACAGTCAACTGGCAGCGGTTGAAACCCGACTAAGCAACTTACCATTTGAAATCATCACAGCGCGGGCAAATTCAACGTTTGCAAATGAAGACTTTCAGAGCAAACAAGATGCCGGTGATGTCATCCCGGCAATCGAGCTTAAAGAGGCAGAAGCAAAAGCGATTACAGCTAAGACGAAGCTGCAAGAGTTAGAAAAGCAAACTCCACTGTTGGAAAACGAGCGAGAAGCGCTCGTCCAACGTGTGTCTGCGTTAGATACCAAACTGAAACTCAACAACGATGCGACGCGTGCTTTGGCTGAAGCTGAGGCGAATCAGGCTGTAGCCATGGCTAAAGAAACACAGGCTAATGTGAAGCTTGCAGAGAGCAAGCTCAAGTTAAAACGTATGACGGTTGTAGCTCCGTCGGATGGACGCGTACTAAAGCTCATGGTGAGTCCGGGCTCTCACCTCTCCGGAGGCCCCGGGCAACAGGGCGTACATGACGGCGGCGTGGCTATCACGATGTACGACCCGGCTAAATTGCAGGTGAGGGCAGATGTCAGATTTCAAGATGTGCCGAGGGTCTTCCTAAACCAGGAAGTTCTTCTGGAGAGCGACGTGTTGGCAGAACCGATACGTGGCCGAGTGATGTATTTGAATCCGGTAGCGGACATTCAAAAGAACATCCTTGAGGTCAAAGTCGAAGTACTTGATCCGCCCGATATTCTCAAACCACAGATGTTGATGAATATTACCTTTCTCTCAAGCAACGAGGCCGGTTCTGAAAACTCAGGAAGTGTCATGCGCATTTTCGTGCCTGATGAGTTGGTTATACGAGAGCAGGACGGCACGTACATTTGGCTTGCTGATGTCAGCACAAATACGGCGATCAGACAACGGATCGTCACTTCCAGCCAAACGAGTGGTGACAAGATTGAGGTCACAGATGGATTGAATATTTCAAGTCGAATCATCGTAGCGCCACCCTCGGACTTAACAGACGGTGCACGTGTGAGCATTAAGTAATTTCAGGTCAAAGAAATGTCATTAGTTGAAATCAGAAATCTGACGAAGTCCTACACCAAGGGAAGTTCGACGATTACCCCATTGGAAAACGTCGATCTGGATATCAACCAGGGAGAATTAGTTTCCTTGATGGGTACCAGTGGTACCGGAAAGTCGACCTTGCTAAACCTGGTCGCGGGAATTGATCGACCAGACGACGGGACGATCGCCGTCAATGGCACAGAAATTACTTCACTCTCGCGAGGTGCTCTAACAAAATGGCGATCCGGAAATATTGGCTATATCTTTCAGACGCATAATCTCATTCCTGTTTTGACAGCATACGAGAATATTGAACTGCCACTCTTGTTGTTACCACTTAATCGGCGGGAACGAAGTAAACGCGTTGAAATAGCACTCCAAGCGGTGGACCTTGTAGATCGCGCCGATCATTACCCGCGTCAGTTATCCGGGGGTCAGGAGCAGCGAGTGGGGATTGGACGGGCAATTGTGACAGACCCGACACTCGTGGTAGCGGACGAACCGACGGGTGATCTTGATTCGGCGACCTCAGGTCAGATTTTAGACCTGCTGAGCAGATTGAATCGTGAACTCGGTACGACATTGCTTATGGTGACACATGACCATGAGGCAACAGAAATAGCATCACGCAAGCTGTTGTTACGCGATGGCGATATCGTTACTCAAACTACATCGGTATTAAGTTGAGGCTAGGTTCGTCATGAAAATACTTGCGCTTGTAACGAAGATCATCTGGCGTCATCGAGTGCGCTCGATGCTGACGGCGCTCGGCAGTGCGATGGCTATGTTTCTTTTTAGTTTTGTTGGATCTATCCAGTCGGGTTTGGATGATCTGATCGGCCAACAGGAAGCGGATCGCAGCCTTATCGTTTTCCAAAAGAACAAGTTTTGTCCGGCAACGAGTCAGTTGCCAGAGGTATATGCCGAGGCCATTCTCGAACTCGACGGGGTAAGAGAAGTCGTCCCAATACAAGTGTTTACGAACAACTGTCGAGCCAGTTTAGATGTAGTGGTTTTTTACGGTATGCCATCAGAGAAAGTACTGAAGGTACGGGACTTTACCTTAGCCAGTGGTTCCTGGGACGCCTTCGCATCACGTCAGGATGCGGCAGTAATCGGATCAGCAGTTGCACGACGACGGGGAATTTCCACCGGCGACACATTTTCCATCGGCGAATATAGTGTCAGGATTGCCGGCGTATATGATTCAGAAAACCAAGCTGAAGAAAACTATATCTATACCCACTTGGACTACCTGCAGCGCGGCGACAATGCGAGTAGCGATGGCTTGGTGACACAATTCGAGATTGTACTAACCGAATCAGCTGACGCTGCAAGCGTACAGGAACAGGTGGATACCTTGTTTGCCGTCGGCCAAGTCGAAACAGACACACGTATGAAGGGCGCTTTTCAGCAAAAAAGTTTGGGCGACTTAATGCAGATGATCCGTATGTCCGGATACCTTGGTTACGGATGCGTTGGTCTACTACTAGTGCTTCTGATGACGACAACACTTATGAGTGTTCAGGATCGTATCAAGGAACATGCGGTTATGAAGACACTTGGTTATAGCCGGTCCAATGTCTTTTCCATCGTGTTGATGGAAACGGCGATTATTGGCATAGTCGGTGGAGCCATTGGAATCGCAGCAGCCGTGATGGCCATCATTTCATCTGGTCTGGCGATCGGTGCAGAGGCAGTCACGATTGCATTCACACCATCGCTGGATTTAGTTGTGTCCGGTGGTGTTCTACTTGTTTGTGGCAGCATGATTGCGGGAATCATCCCGGCATGGGTCGCAAGCCGCACCAGTATAATTGGCGCGCTTCACGCCGGTTAATCACCGGCTATCCGCATCCCAACCGCGCAAAAGAAACCCCCTTGCACATTAGTGAAGGGGGTTAGAGGGTGGCTAAGGGGATTCGAACCCCCGACCCTCGGAACCACAATCCGATGCTCTAACCAACTGAGCTACAGCCACCGTGTCATGGCAGCATTTGCTGCCATGAATGTTCTAATCTAATTGTGGATTCAAGAGTGGTCAACGGCGAGGAGGGCCGGCAGTCTGGCCAAGGGGACAGCAATCTTCAGGGCAAACATCGTGTGATGGTCCGAGATTACCAAGAGCCAGTTTGTCGTGGCCACTCAATTTCTCCTGGATTAGCTCACGTATCATCGTGATGAATCGAGGGTGAGTACCGACAGTGTTTGCACGTTGCATTTCAATCCCCAGTTTGTCGCATTCCTGGCTAGCCTCTTCGTCCAGATCAAACATGATTTCCATGTGATCTGAAATGAACCCGATAGGCACGATGACTACCGACTTGCATTCATCCGGCAATGCACGAATGTGATCACATACGTCTGGCTCGAGCCATGGTTGGTCCGGGCGACCACTTCGGCTTTGATACACCAGATCCCAGTTTTGCGGACCGACTTGGTCCATGACCAAACTGCAGGCGTTAAGCAATTGCTTCTCGTAATCACAGCCTTCGGCCATGGTCATTGGAATGCTATGAGCGGTAAACAGGATGTGTGCGGAACTCTGGTATGAGTTATTAAGGCGTCCAATCGCATCGCAAACGTTCTCTGCGACAGGATTCACATAGCCGGGGTGATTGAAGAACACACGGAGCTTGTGCATTTCGGGTGTGCCTTCGCCAACTTGTTCACACGCATTCACAACGTTCTCTCGGTATTGCCGACAACCGGAATAGGAACTGAAAGCGCTTGTTACAAACACGAGGCTGTTACGGATACCATCCTGTTTCATCTGATCAATCGTGTCAGGCAAAAGTGGATTCCAATTTCTATTTCCCCAGTAAATCGGTAACTCAATGCCGTTCTCTTCCAGTTCGGTTTCCAATGCGGCCATCAAAGCACGATTTTGGCCGTTTAGTGGACTGACACCGTTAAAGTGATAGTAGTGCTCAGCGACAGCCATCATCCGTTCGCGCGATACGTTTCTTCCTCGCAAGACGTTTTCTAGAAAAGGAATGACATCGTCACGCCCTTCCGGTCCTCCAAAGGATACGACGAGCAGCGCATCAAATTTGCTTGACGTAGATTCTGGTTGTGTGATTTCTGATAGCATAACGATTCGTCGTTGCTTACGAATTCTCTAGAATGGAAAAGTCTCGTCGATTTCCGCATCTGATAACTCGACGATAAACGAACTTAATCGTTCGACGATGACTTCCATCACCTTGTGTCCCTTTTCAGCGGACGCGGCGTGTGGGTTGCCCGAACCGCTGTTCGTCGTCAATAGATGCCATGGACGTGTAATTCCAACCCAGCCTTTGTTTAGCGCCTCAAAGCGCATTGGCGTTCGGTCGCCATTATCCGCAGCGAATGTGCCGTCCTCGTTTTTGGCAACTAGCTCTGGATGAAATGCTTCGATAAGTGATGTTTCCATTTCACCTGCGTGATCTTCCATCTCATCAAAGATATCGAAGTAAACATCTTCGAGGATTTTGAACCAACTAGTGAGAAAGATATGAGCATCCACTTTGTCAGCAAGTTCACGAAGCAATGGCTTCATTTCATTGCCACCATGACTATTCAGCAGAATGATCTTTTTGATGCCGGAATTAATCAGCGTCTTAATTAAATCTGTAACAAAGGCAAACAACGTCGTTGGATCGACATTCATGGCTAACGGAAACTTGTGCATATTAGTTTCCGTACCGTATGGAATTGTCGGCAGCAGCGTTACCTTTGCACCACGCTTGTGCGCGGCTTCGCAAATTCGCTCACCAATATCAGTTCCTTCATACCAATCGGTACCGTATGGCAGATGGAGGTTGTGCGGTTCGGTGGCGCCGAGTGGCAGCACAGCTACCTCATACGGGTTCTCTTTGACGTAGGCATAATTTGCCTCAGCAAGAATCCACGGTCGCATGAGAGTCTCTCCGGATGGCTTGTTGATTAAACGATGGTGTGTAAAACGGTGAGCTATTGTTGTAGCTTTGGCAGCATGTTCTTTAGCTGCTCGACGGCGTCGTCGCTGACGTTGGTCTTGCGAACATCCAGTACTTCCAGATTACGTAAAGATGCGAGCTTATTTAACCCCTCGTTGGAAATCTTCGTGCCAGTAAGATACAAAACTTCCAATTTTGTTTTGCGAGCAATTTGAGAAACGGCATCATCTGAAATCGGTGTGTTCGAGAAGTCCAGTTCGATCAGGTCAGGAAAATTGCTAAGTATCCCAGTTGCGTTGTTCGATATCTTGGTGCCTTCAAACGAGAGCTTACGAAGTTTGCTCAATGATGAGAGATGCTGCACGCCATCATCCGTCACGTTTGAAAACGTCAGATCCAGCCAGTGGAGATCTTTGAATTGTCCGATGGTCTTCAGGCTGTCATCGGTAATGGGTGATTGGGAAAGAACCAGATTTCTGATTGGTGTATCTAAATTCAAGTTAGACACATCCTGATCGGAAACGACCAGAAATGGTACGTAGTTCTCTTCAATCGAATCCCAGGAGGCGACCATGGTTGCTAAGTCCTGAGGGGTGTCTTTTCCATGGTAGATTCCTCCGATTACTTCAATGAGGTTGGCCCTTAACTTACTGGCGTCCGCACTTTCGCTATTCATCAGTGAGTGCACCAGTCCGGCCGCTTCATAATAAATCGCACCCTGTCTTGGATGTCCTTGAATCTCGGATATCCCTAGCTCCATCAGGTCTTCAGCTGATAAATGGAATTGCCCGTTGAGCCGATAGTAACGTGCGAATTGCAGTCGGTTGGATTCCCAACCACCGAGTGTGACATGGCCGGATGTCTCACGCAGTGATTCCATATACATGGCGATGCCTTCGACAAGCATTGTGTTTTGATTACGACCAATGTTTAGTACACCCGGACCACGTTCCTGAAACAACTGATGGCTCACTTCGTGTAGCCAGGTATCACGTGTATCGAGATCGTCAATAAAGAAGTAAGACGTTTGAGACTTGTCATCGTATAGTCCGAGTGACGCTGTGGCGTTACGGCCTTTGCTCTCTAGAAAAGAGGCATATTGATTTCGTGTGTCGAAAACAATGATCCGATGTTTGCGAGTAGCATTGCGATGCCTTGCTAGTGGAACGTTCTCACCATCTAACCGCTTGGCTAACGCTGTTGGCTCCGCCCAGTATGCAAAGAAAGCCTGTTTCCATGTTGCTTCGAGGATGGCCAATTGCGCGTGAATGTGATCGGCCGCTTCGCGGCTCTTATTGGTATCAATCACAAAGTGTCGGGACTCAAGCCGCCAGTATGTACGTGCTGGCCACGTGGTACGGGAGTGTATTGCGCCGGGCTTTGTGATTTTCACATTGGATTGGGTATTCAAATCCAATGCAGTCAACGCTTGAACGTGATTGGGATTCTCCCGCAGAGTCTGATAGAGCAACTTATAGGCTCTGGCTGGGTCTTCTCCACAGATAGCAACTGCGTTATTAAACAGGCTGTCAGCGTATTGGGTGCGTATCTCCAAAAACCGCTCATGCCAAAACTTCACCAATTGACTCGAATCGTCCGGAATCGTGGCTGACTCTGGTACAGGAATATAAAGGTCAATTTGGTCAGCCCGATGAGTTGAAGTCCACTTGCGGGTGATCTGTGCCTGCTCGTCTAAATTGAGTTCATCGCACTTGGTTGCCAGTTCCGCTAAGTCCCGGTGGTATTGCTGCTCGGCAGATACATCCGCGGACGCCAGCAGCGAAGCAAGAATAAGCAGGAATTGCATGGTTTACGGATAGGGTTTGGCAGTAGTAATCCAGAGGAAGCCTTGACCAGAGTCATCTTCCAAAATAGCACAACGCAGGCCACCCATGGCCAATGCGGTATCGAGTATTTTCTTGTAGTATGATCGCCCGGACGGGACGGTGACTTTCTTATTCAGATCCACACCCAACGCACGCATCGCTCTTTCATCCACAAGCACAGGAGTCTTTAATCTGGGGCTGATCGCATTGATGACTTTATGCACTTCGGTGTCTTTGATTTCTACGGTCAGATTTTTAAATAAGTCGGGCGCAAGGTCTGCTGGCCGCGCCTTAGACGGCCAGCCGGCTGGCCAGAAGTCTTTGGTCTCACTTAGTGATGTCAGCCTTAGCAGGGTTGGTTTACCGGGAGGTTTTTCAGGGACGAGCGCGACTCCGTGAGTTCTTAGAACGGCGGCGAAGACAGTTCCAGCGGAAAGGCCTTTCATCTCGTGTTGAAACTTATCACCAGATTTGGCCACAAAGGAAACAGAACCATCAATTGCGAATCCCATTTTCACCAGGTCAGCAAGATCAAATAGGATTTGCCCGACAGGACGCCCACGGGTGGAAAATGTGATGGGCTGTGAGAGTTTCTTGTGGACATCGACGATCTGCTCTCGCGTCAGGTCGAATAATCCAATTTCTTCAGTGAGTGATTTAACCCCGTCTCCTTTTAGTCGTTCGAGGTATTTCTTCAGGCCATCGACATCACCCAAACGGAACTTTGCAGCGTGTAATACAACTTCACGCTCTGTAATAAATCCGATAACCGTGTAGATAGGAGAAGTCTTTGAGCCGGTTTGTCGAACCTCCGGTTTTTCACCAGGTTTCTTGCTGCGAATTCGAACGTTGTAACTGCCGACCTTCTCCACAAACTCCACCCATTTTGGTGCATACCGTAAGCCCTGATTTCCATCGATCAATAATTCCAGTCGCACGATCGGCGCAGCATTTAGAGTTGTACTCGTCAGCGAGACGATAAGTGCGATTATTAGCAGTGACTTGTGGTGTGGCATAAACGGTGTATTCCAAATTCGACATTTCGATATAAGGCATATCAGGCCCACCAGGGATACCAAGAACTCCCCGGTGGGCGAGGAATTGTAATGCGAAACGTCCAATCACATCAATGGTCAAGTTTGCCAGATGCAAGTTAGCCTGATACCTAGTTGCATCGAACAGTGAGTGCCTACAAAATAAACGAGACAAACGGGTAACGTTATTATTTAGCTTCCCGTCATTAAATCAAAGTTTTCTTGGGTATTGAGATGTGTATTCGCGTCCCGAGTAAGCCAAATACGCGAACACTTAAGGAGCATTTTCATGGCGCGACCTGTAACGCTATTCACTGGACAATGGGCTGACTTACCTTCAGAGGTTATGTGCCAGAAAACAGCTGAGTTTGGATATGATGGTATCGAACTAGCATGTTGGGGCGATCATTTTGAAATTCAGCGAGCACTTAATGAAGAGAATTATTGTGCGGAAAAACATGAGCAACTGGAACGACACAATCTACAGTGTTTAGCCATCAGTGCTCACCTAGTTGGGCAGGCGGTTCTTGATAACATCGATGAGCGACATGAGGCAATTTTGCCGGACTACATTTGGGGCGATGGAGATCCAGCAGCCGTAAATGAGCGTGCCATTCAGGAAATGAAAGACACCGCGCGTGCGGCTCAGAAGTTTGGTGTTGATGTTGTGAACGGATTCACAGGCTCAAGTATCTGGCACCTGATCTACTCATTTCCACCGAATCCTCCGCACATGATTGATGCGGGATTCGATCTTCTTGCAGAACGTTGGAATCCAATTCTGGACGTCTTCGGAGAGTGTGGCGTCAAGTTCGCACTCGAGGTTCACCCAACAGAAATCGCGTTTGATATTTATACTGCTCAACGAGCGCTTGAAGCGTTGGACAACCGAGAAGAATTTGGATTCAACTTTGATCCAAGTCACCTGATTTGGCAGGGCATCGATCCGGTGGAATTCATCCGGGCATTTCCAGATCGCATTTATCATGTGCACGTTAAAGATGCCATTACAACGCTAAACGGTCGAACAGGTATTAACAGCAGTCACTTGAATTTCGGTGATCATCGACGTGGTTGGGATTTCCGTAGCCCAGGGCGTGGCGGAGTGAATTTCGAAGAGATCATTCGAGCCTTAAATGATATCGGTTACGATGGCCCGCTTTCCATTGAATGGGAAGACTCTGGTATGGATCGTGAATTTGGGGCTGAGGAAGCATGCCGATTCACGAAACAACTGGACTTTGCTCCAAGTAATCGCGCATTTGATTCCGCGTTTGAAGAAGCGAACGAGTAATCAAGCGGGATCGAAATCAGATCAAAACAACAACGGGTGGTAGCTGGCTGTGGCTGGTTATCACCCGTTGTTTTTACTCATCTCGTCAAGTTGATCTACTAATGACTCGAATCTAGCAAGCGCCGTGTTGACGGCATTTGGAGATTCCATATCAACACCGGCTCCACGTAGCAGATCCAACGGGTCTTTACTGCAACCGCCTTTGAGGAAGCCAAGGTAGTCGGTGAGTTCCTGTTCTCCACCGTTAAGGACCCGATCGCTTAGAGCGATCGCTGCTGATAAACCAGTAGCATATTTGTAAACATAGAACGCACGATAGAAGTGCGGAATGCGGAAGCACTCCAACTCAAGCTGATCGTCGATGCTAAAGTTCTCACCGAAGTATGCCAGAAGTAAGTCTTTGTAGACTGCTTTGAAGCTGTCAGTGGTCAGTGGCTCTCCATTTTCGATCATCTCGTGGGTGATCTTCTCGAATTCAGCGAACATGGTTTGGCGAATGATCGTTCCGCGAATACTATCGATCTCTTTGTTGATCAAGTACATCCGTTCACGATCATTCTTTGCATTTTGCATCAGGTGATGACCTAGCAACTGCTCATTGAAGGTGGATGCAACTTCTGCAACAAAAATAGTGTAGTTGTAGTATTCGTATGGCTGGTTGGATGATGAGTAATACGAGTGCATCGAGTGGCCGGCTTCATGTGTCAGGGTGAACACATCATCGAGCACTTTTGGTTTGTAATTCATCAAAATGTACGGATCGCCATCGAATGAACCAGCACTAAAGGCGCCGCTGCGTTTTCCTTTGTTGGGATAACGATCACACCACCGCCCACGTAGTCCGGTTTCCAGAGCACTTAAGTATTCTTCACCGAGCGGTTTTAGTGACTCCATGATTACGTCGACAGCGGTATCCCATGGGTAATCGCATTCGATTTCAGAGATGATCGGTACGTATGTGTCATATTGATGGATATCATCAAGTCCCATCATCCTGCGACGGACGTCAAGATAACGGTACACAGCAGGCAGGTGATTTCTTACCGACTGAATCAGGCTGTCATAAACGGTTTCCGGCATGTTGTCAGGAAAAAGTGCCGCTGACAATGCGCTGTCATAATCACGCACCTTCGCGTAGTAGACGTCTTTTTGAATGGAGCCACCGAGTGTCGCGGCTAGCGTGTTTTCATGTGCTTGATAATTGTCGTAATACTGATGAAATGCCGCCTTGCGAACCTCTCTTGATGGTGACTGCAGGAATTGACCGAATGTTGCGTTACTTAGCTCAACCTGTTCGCCATTTTCGTTTTCGACGGCACCGAAGGTCATGTCGACATTGTGAAGTTGCTCGAAGGTCTTTCTGGCAGCAGAAGCCATCTCTGATTGCATAGCCAGGATTTGTTCCCCCTCCTGACTCAGCGTGTGAGGCCGATACTTGAGCATGCGCTGCAGTTGCAATTGGAATAAGCTTAGTGCTTCGTCCTGAAGCATCGCGTTCATTTGATCTGCATCGATCGACATTACTTCGGGTCGGATAAAGCTGCTCGCCTGAGCCAGTTTCGATGCGATGCTTTGAAATCTTGCATACATGGCCTGACTGCCACTGTCGCCAACATCTTCGCTGGTGCGTAGCATTGCATAATATGCCAGACGTTCTGCAAGTCGATCCAGTTCGCTTTCCAGATGCAGACAGGCTGCTAATGACGATGCACTCTCTGCAAGCTTACCGTCGAATTCTGAGATCTCTCCTAGCCGGCCTTCAAGCTCACTAAAGGCTGCTTCCCACTGTTCATGGGATTCAAACAGGCTCGATAAATCCCATGTGTCACTAACAGCAACCTCACTACGATCAGCAAGAGTTTTTACTTTGGAACTGGCTTCTGTATCTGCAGCAGTCATGTTAGTCCTTTGAATAGAGGAAGCGTTTCGAGACAGTGATCGAGAAGAACGACACAGTGGCATCACCACTGAATAATGGCTGTGCCCCATGTGAGTCCGGCACCGAATCCACTTAATAGTATCTTATCGCCGGGATTTATGCGGTCGCTACGATTAGCTTCATCCAATGCCAGTGGGATGCTCGCAGCAGACGTGTTTCCATATTCGTGGAGATTCACGATCACTTTGTCGATGGGTAGCCCGAGGTTCTCTCTGGCGGCATCAAGGATTCGGATGTTGGCTTGATGAAACACGGCGAGGTCTAAATCATCAATCGAGAGGTTCGTATGATTGAGCACCTGATTCACGCTGCTTGCCAGCATTCTGACTGCCCATTTAAAAACTGCCCGACCATCCATTTCCAGAAAGTGCCGATTGTCATTAATGGAGTCTGACGTTAATGGGCTGAGTGTCCCACCAGATGGTACGTGTAAGAGACATCCTCCTTCACCGTCTGCGCCAAGTGTGTAGCCCAGCAAGCCCTGGCTGTCATTGCCTGGTCCGATAAGTACCGCACCAGCGCCGTCGCCGAAAAGTGGAAACGTTTTCTTGTCTTCAGGGTTGACGGTATGCGTCATTAGATCGGCACCGACTACCAATATGCGTTCATAAGTGCCGGTCTTTATGAACTGAGCAGCGGTTACCAGTGCATACATGAATCCAGCACAAGCCGCACCAATATCCATTGCCGGTGCATTGGAACCAAGTTTGTGTTGTAGCAAGCAAGCAGTGGATGGTGTTTGCTGGTCCGGCGTAATCGTGGCTACCAGTATGAGGTCGATTTCCGATGGATCGGCGTTAGCTTGTTCCAGACAATTTCTGGCGGCCTGTAAGGCGACATCGCTCGTTGCTTCACCAGGGGCACTTTGGTGCCGGCATTCGATTCCGGTGCGCTGGATGATCCAGTCAGCATCATATCCGTGCTCAGCAAGGTCCTCGTTGAGTACGCGCTGCTCAGGCGCATACGAACCGGTCGCTAGAATATTGATGCCCGTGAGGGAATCAACCTGACGACTGGTTGTTATGGAGTCAACAAGAGCCAATGCAGTGATCCTTAGTCAACAGGTTCAAGGCGTGATGCAACATCGATCCATGATCCGTTTTCATTGGATTCCAATACGGAATCGGCGATGATCTGGGAATTAAGGCCATGGTCAAAACTCGGTACGGCCTGTCGGCCTTCGACAATTGCTGAGACGAATTCCCAGACTAAGTCGTAACGGAAGGTGGTAGCCGGATCGCCATCACCTACAACCCGTGGGCTGTCGGCAGGTTTGAGAAATTCCTCCGGCACTTCTACTGGTGCAAGATCACTGCCGGTACGACCAAGCCAAATCCGGTTTGGTTCTCGCAGTTGATATACGGCGGATGCCTCGGATCCATTGATTTCTGCCCATTCATGACCGAAACCATCTTTATGATATCCTTTGGCGAGCGTTGTGCCTTCCCATACTCCGACGCTTCCATTGTCAAAGACGCCAATCAGTGCGGACCAGTCATCAACGTCAGATGGCTCGCAGTCCTGACCATCTACCGTCTTGTCTCTGGGAGTGAATTGTGCAACGGCACCGCAGAGTTTGTTGATCGGACCCATTAAGTCCATCGCGAAGTCAATTCGGTGTATCGTCATGTCAAATAAGTCACCTGCACCGGCAGTCTTCTTATATTGCCGCCATGCCCAACTGGTCTCAGGCCAATCGAGGAATCGCTGACTGCGAAAGTGTCGTAACTCACCCAATTCGCCGGATTTGGCGAGATGTCGCATGTAACGCATCGAGGGTGCGAATCGATAGGTAAAGGCGGTCATGTGTACGACACCGGCATCCCGGGCTGCATCACGCATTCGGCGGACTTCGCCTGAATTCAGACCCAGTGGCTTTTCACACATGATGTGCTTGCCATGATTGGCTGCGGTAACTGCCATGTCGTGGTGCGTGAAGTTTGGCGTCGCAATAATGACGGCGTCGATGTCCGGATCACTGCAGATTTGGTTGTAATCTGTCGTTACGTAGTCAATTCCCCAATCACTACGACGCTGTTCTAGCAGTGCTTCGCTCTGGTCACAGACAGCGACTAACTCGCAACGCGGATCTATATTTATACCCGGAACGTGGTGATAGTCACTTACAGCACCTGCGCCGATGATTGCAATGCGGATGGGTGGGGTGTTTGACGGCATTTCGCAGTATTCCTATCGGTGGATATGGCTCTATGTACATTTTCGCTGCTGAAACAGGTGTGCCAAAGGCGCAAAACATAACATCAGCGGTCAATTTCGCACTTTAAAGGATTTCAATAGTGGCTCAAAGGGGGTGTAAACAACGCGACTGACGGAAAACACGGCACTAATCCTATCAAACCCCCTAAAATAGGGTGTTTGAGGTCTAAGACCGCGACTACATTGGATTGTTTAACCAGTGTCATTGAGCACTGCCTGTGGGGTGTGGAAAGAGCACCTCTTGGATGTAAGAAAAACCAAAAAATGGATTTACAGGGATAGAGCTGCTTGCAACCTGAAATGTTCAATAGCATGCGGTTTTGTCTAACTAAGTAATACCGACTAGGAAGGATTGGTTCTTATACTTCATGTGTATTCTGGCTATTCAATACCAGTTAGTAGAAGGCTCCCCGATACTCGTAG
>Ga0114933_10000695_pt1 | contig 39841 bp, 27 predicted proteins | sample 4SBtaG_FD_89691 | JGI IMG/M metagenome (GOLD analysis project Ga0114933, IMG submission 89691) | Deep subsurface microbial communities from Kolumbo volcano to uncover new lineages of life (NeLLi) - 4SBTROV12_W25 metaG | ecosystem: Environmental > Aquatic > Marine > Volcanic | place: Kolumbo... | reverse complement strand
GTCAACTACCTGCCCGGGGGGACCAGTGGCCAGAACTTCGGTTGGCGCTGCAAAGAGGGTGTCTTCTGCACGGGGCAGTCCGGCTGTGTCTGTCCCGCGAGCAGCTTCACGGACGCCCTGTTCGAGTACTTCCATTCGCCAGCTTGCGCGGTCATCGGTGGTTTCGTGTATCGGGGCCAAGACCTGCTGGGGCATCAGGGCCGCTACTTCTTCACGGACTTCTGTGATGCGTCGGTGATCTCTCTCGACTGGCAGGGCGGCGTGGTCAGCGATATCTCTGACCACTCGGCCGAGCTGATCCCCCCGGACGGCTCTCCGCTCTGGCTCGTGCCCTCGTTTGGACTCGACGGCCGCGGAGAGCTGCTGATCGTCTCCCAGATCGGCAACGTCTACAGGGTGATCCCCTTCGCTGACTGTGATGGGGACGGGGTAAGCGACAGCGCAGAGATCGCAGCAGGCACCGCCTTCGACGTGAACGGCGATGGTCTTCCCGATGAGTGTCAGCCCCTGCTGCAGGGCTCGCCGATGGTGTTGGGGCAGACGGGCTACCTTTACTTCATCGGGGCCCAGCCTGGTCAATCCGTGCTGTTCTTCCTCTCGCTGGCCGGTCTGGGCTCTGGCCCCTGTTACTTCAGCGGGACGCTCTGCCTTGATCTGGCACCGTTCTCGCTGGCAGGCAATCCCCGGGATGTGCCCTTGTTCGGCATCACCACCGCCGACGCGGAGGGGGGCTCACTGTTGCCGGTGGGTGTGCCGGCAGCTCTGATGGGCTTCCCTTCGGTGGCTTTTCAGGCCATCGCTGCCAACGGTTTGTACAGCACGAAGTCGAACCCGCTGGTGTTGCCCCTGCTGCCATGATGGAGAGGCTGCCCACTGCGGGTTGGCTGGCCTTCGAACTCAGCGCCTCGAACGACCTGTTCGATGGCGCAGAAATGCAGCGACTGCTCGACGGCTTCGTGGCCCGACTGCTCACTCCGGGCCAGCCTTGACCAGGCTTTCCGTCCGACGTTAGAGCGCTGTGATTCGCTGGGTGGGGCAGGGCAGTGCTAGAGGGCCGCCATCACCGCGCCAAGGTTCTTTTCTGTTCATTGTACCAATGTGTGATACATTCCTTCGCATGTTGACCATTCGACTCGACTCGCCTGTGCCCCTGGCCGACCAGCTGGTCTCCGGGTTGCGCTGTGCCATCGCTCGGCGTCAGGTGCGCACCGGTGACCCCCTGCCCACGGTGCGCCAGCTGGCGGCCGATCTGGGCATCAACATGAACACCGTCTCCAGGGCCTATCGGGCGCTGGAGGCCTCGGGCCTGGTCTCCACGGTGCGCGGTCGAGGCACGGTGGTGGCGGCGGAGCAAGAGCGGCCAACGGTCGACCCCGCCGCCACCCGGCAGGTGTTGGCCCAATCGCTGCGAGGTGTCCTGGCGGACCTTCGTTTGGCGGGTTTGGCCAGGGGCGATGCTAGCGCCCTGGTCGACCAGGAACTCTCCACGATCTGGCAGGAGGACGACTCATGATGATCTGGTTTGACCGACTCTTCCCCGCGTTGATGGCGATCATGCCCGCGTTGATTCTGCGCTCGGTGCCCATGCACCCGACGGAGGCAGCGGACGACGCGGCAGCCAAGGAGCGCCGGGTCTACCTGCTCACGGCTTTGGCCCTGGGCCTTCACGCGGCGGCCATGACCCTGTTCGAGACGTCGCAAGCGGGGCGGGGCTCAGCCCAGGCAGGCTGGGTCATGGGCTTCTCGATGTTCGCGTTCTTTCACCTCTGGTTCGGGCAGGCGGCTCCAGCACTGGCTGCCCGGAGCCCTGGCTGGCGCAACCCCCAGGGCGAGGCAGTCCAGCGCAGCGCCTCCCTCGCTCCCCGGCATGTGCAGCGGGCGTCGACCGTTCCCAGGTCGGCCTTGCTCGTGGGCTGGATGCTCTACGGAGTCGCCACTGGTCTCACGATCTGGAGCGTTGTACAGGGCTTGCACGCGTCCATCCTCGTGGGGCTCATCTGGTGGCCGGGTTTCGTCTGGGGCGTCCGCGCTGTGCGCACGGAGGCAGAACCTCGAGATGCGGCGGGATCCGCCGAGCTGGAACAGGCCTACAGCGACCAGCGGCGCTTCAGGGCGTGGGGCTTCTACTGGCTGGGCGTCCTCGGCACAGCTGCCATGTCGGTGGCGTTCGTTGCTGCAGCGATGGACCTCCCCGGTGTGGGCCTGTCGGGCGCCATTGGCGGCTCCCTCATCGGTCTTGTGGGTGCGGTCATGGGCACCATGGCGTCGTTTCGCCAGGCCAAGATCAATGGCCTGCTTCACGAACTGGACCATGACCTGAAGCCTCAGGGCAACGGCGACACGGTCTGATGCGAACCGGGCTCCACGGCCTGCAGACTCACCACCTCGGTCTCAAGGCGCGGGATGTGCGAGCTCTGAACCATGTGTCGTGACCCCGCACGGCTGGGCTGCCTTGAGTGGGGGGATGATACCGTGAGCGGCCATGGACCTCAGCACCTGCCACCCCAACCACAGCTCAGTGGCTCGACCGCTGCTTCGCCTGTTGATCGCTCTGAGCTTCGTGGCGTCCACACTGCAGCCCGCCGAGGCTGGCGACCGGGTGCGCACGGGATACTGGAAAGCGGGTCGGGCGCCCGACGGCTGGGTCCTCTACGAGACCGAGCACTATCAGGTGCAGTGCGCCGCCGGAGAGACCTTGGCCATGGCAGTGGGCGCCCACGCCGAGGCCATGCTCTCCGTCTATCGAGACATGCTGCCTTCGCGCAAGAAGATGCCCAGCTTCGTGATCAAGGTCTTCGCCGACCGCGAGGGCTTTCTTGCCTACCGCCCTGAGGCCAGCGACTTCGTGGCCTGGTACGACAAGGACGAGAAGGAGCTGCTGGCCTACGACACCGGAGTCATGCTGGGCGACCGTTACGGGCCGGGGCATATCCGCCTGGTGAATGACTACCCTCGGGAGCTGTCAGCCTGGGAGACCGAGCGACTCGACGAGTTGTTCGCAGAGATCAACGATCGGTACATCGAAGACCTGGCCGGGCTCGTGGCCCACGAAGCCTGGCACCAGTACTTCCATTACTACACCGTGTCCTGGGTGGCCATGCCTGCCTGGCTCGACGAAGGTCTGGGCGACTACTTCCTCACCGCTCGCAGTGACGGTGCTGGCGGTGTCGATGTCGGTGCTGTGTTTCCCGATGGCGCGCGCATCTCGCGACAGATCATCGAGGACGGGATCGCCTTGCCCCTGGGCGAGCTGTTCGACCTCGACCAGGCGGGTTACTACGCAGAGGGTTGGGCCCGCTACGCGCAGGGCTGGTCCGTGGTGCACTTCTTGATGCATCACGATGAGGCGCCCATGGCCGAGCTGATCCCCGCGTACTTGAAGGACTTCAAGAAGTCGAAGAACTTCCGCAAGACGAACAAGTCGATCTTTGCCGGTATCGATCTGGAGGCTCTCGATGAACAGTGGCGTCGCTGGGCCTTGTCCCTCCCCCAGGATGACCCCATGGGCCGACTGGCGGAGCGCTTCGCAGAGATGATCGGCCCGGGCGATCTTGAGGCGCCCCAGCCCTGGCGTGATGTGTACGCCTGGTACAGAGAACGGGCCCTGTCAGAGCGCTGACCACAGGCCGTCAGCCGTTGTGAGCGAGCGTTACGGCGGGCCCGGCGAGCCTCTCCGGGGGCCGAGATGACTGCTGTATACTCCCGGTTGCACGACGGGTGCATGCGCTACACAGTCGACACGGCGAGGGCGGGCGTCATCGATCCACTCATCCAACGAGCCAAAGACGGTTGCAACGTGGCCCGGGGCGAGTTGCAGGAGCGCTTCGCCGAAGACCTGCGAGGCTACGTGCGTCGTCACGTGGGTGTGGGCCTGGGTCGCAAGATCTCTCACTCAGACCTGTGCCAGGAGACGTTCGTGCGCGTCTTCAAGGGCATGCACAGCCTCCCGGACGACGCCACGCCCGCGCTGTTTCGCAGTCGTCTCATGCGCACCGCAGAGTGGGTCATCCGCGACGCGGCCAGGTCGCTGCAACGCCTCTCTGGCGAGTCTCTCGCTGGGGCCCTCGGCGCCGAAAGCGTGGTCGATCCCGCCGGTAGTCAGTCCATGGGAGACGTGACGCGGGATGATCAGGCGCGCTGGCTTCACCGGCTGCTCAGCCGTCTGCCCCGCCCTTACGCGGACGTCCTGCGACAGAAGCTCGCTGGCAGTGATTTTCGCACCATCGCCGATCGCCTCGGTGAGCGGGAGGGCACGGTACGCAAGCGCTACGAGCGCGCCTGCCAGCAACTGCGTCAACTTGTAGAGATGTCCGGCGAAGGCGATGTGGGGTGAGCGACGAGGCTCTCGACCGTCACCTGCGAGCCTTCGTCGAGGAGGCGGGGGCGCAGGCTGCCCGTGACGTGCTGCGCCAGTTGCAGTCCGGGCTGACGCCGGAGGCAAGGGGCCTGCCCGCCGCGGGGTCTTTGCTGGGCGAGTATCGCTTGCTCACGCAGATTGGCCGAGGCGGCATGGGGGTCATCTTCGAGGCGGAGCAGGCCTCGGTGCCCGGTCGCCGGGTGGCGGTGAAGCTGCTGGCCCGGTCCGTCGACAGCCATCTCCGGCTGAGTCGATTCGAGCGGGAGATCGAGGTGATTGGCCGCCTGGACCACGAACACATCGTGCCCATCCTCTCTGCAGATCTGAGCGGGGAGGTCCCTTGGTATGCGATGAAGCTGGTCCACGGGCGCACCTTGCGGGAGCTGCTCGATGAAGGGCAGCACTTCGACTTCGGGCGGCTGGCCAAGATCTTCTGCGAGCTGGCCTCCGCCCTCGATCACGCTCACAGCAAAGGCGTGATCCACCGGGACGTGAACGCGCGCAACGTCATGCTCGACGAGCAGGGCAAGGCGCTGCTGCTCGACTTCGGTCTGGCCCATGACGATCTGGCCCAGACAGCGCTGACCCTGGGGGACGACGCCCTGGGCACGGCAGAGTGCATGTCCCCCGAGCAGGTCTCCGGGCGGGCTGGCGATATCTGTCCGGCCACCGATGTGTACGGCCTGGGGGCCACGCTCTATCGCTGCCTGTGCGGCTGCCCACCCTTCGCCGGGCGCACCCTGCACGAGGTCTTCGAGCGCATCCTCGCCGGACATCCCGTGCCACCCAGGAAGCTGCGCTCGGCCATCCCTCCAGATCTCGCGGCCATCTGCATGCAGGCCATGGCTCCCGAGATCGACGGTCGTTACGACAGCGCGTCAGCCATGGCTGCAGACTTGCGGGCGTTTCTTGAGTACGGCCCCGTGCAGGCTCGGTCCCCCGGTGTCCTGAGCCGGGTCGTGCGCACGGTGAAGCAGCACAGAGGCGTGTCCCTGGTCAGCTTGATCGCCGTGCTGTTCGGCTGTGGCGTGTGGCTGCACGCCAGCTGGTGGACCCCTCGCGGCTGGCTCGAGAACGTCGAAGCTGCGGCGCACGGGGGAGATCTACGGCAAGCAGTGAACTGGACCCGTCGTCTGGACCAAGATTGGCCAGAATCTAGCTTCACCCGGAGAGCGCACACCGTGACGGAGACTCTGGTTACGGCGCAGATAGAAGCGGGGCTGGAGTCGCTGAACAAGGCCACCGAGCGGGGTGAGCTGGACGACGAGGCCAGGGCCGCTGCCTACGATGAGCTCTGCGTGCTCGAGGCCATGGGCGCCGAGCATGAGGGGCTGTCCCGCGCACGGGCTGAACACGCGGCGGACTGTCTGCGCAGGGAACTGGCCAGCTCAGCCCAGCTCTTCAACCCGGCGGCGGTCTCGTTGTGGTCCGGGCGCCTTCGGGACTCTCCCGTGGCGCCGGAGTATGAGGCTCTGCTCGATCGTCGCGGCCAGCTCTCGGTGAGCTCTCCGGGCGGGCCAGCCCGCGTCTGGCTCCATCCCCCGATGTCGGTGAATGGGCGCATGCTCTTTGACGAGAGCGAAGAGGCCGCCATCGATCTGGGTTTGACGCCCACCGCGCTGCGCTCCGTCCCCGAAGGCAGCTACCTGCTCATCGCCAAGCGCGAAGGCTCTCTCGACACGCGCCTACCGTTGCTCGTGCGCCGCCGATCCATCCAGGAGCGTCGCGAGATCGAACTCTCGGTGGAGCTGCTCACGGACGATGAGCTGGGCGACGGCTGGCGGTTCATCCCCGGGGGCTTCTCGGTGCTGGGTGGCAGCTCGCCCGAGGCCCCTCATCAACTCACCTGGGTCGACTCGTTTTGCATCATGGAAAACGAGATGAGCGAGGTCGCCTTTCGTGATCTGCTCTGGCGCGAGGGGCGCTCGTGGGAAGACCAGGTCAAAGAGCTGCAGGCCATTTTCTGGGGCGAGAACCTGGAGCCGAACGAGCCCCGTGATCGGGCCGTGGGGTACATCAAGGCTCTGGACATCAACGCGGTGATGAAGGCGCTCAATGGCCGCGAGGCACAGCTCGGCGCCGAGGCCCGCTGGTTCTATCGACTGCCTCGCCCTGACGAGTGGGAGCGGGCTGGCCGAGGGGCGGACGGTCGTCTCTATCCCTGGGGAATGACCTACCAGGACGGTCTGTGCAGCGACTACCGCTACTGCACAGACGACGATCAGTTCTACGCCTGGCGCAACAGTCCGCCGGGGGACACGTCGCCCTTCGGAGTGCGCAGCCTCGCCGGCGGCCGTCACGAGATCTGCACACCCAGAGACCTGCTGGCGCTGGTGGGGCGAGGCAAGTTTCTCGTTCGTGGTGGCAGCGCGGATGCCCGGCGACCGGAGGCGGTGACGCTGCTGGCCGAACAACTGGTCGACGCGGAGCTGCGCGACCGGATGATCGGCTTCCGCCTGGTGAAGGAACGCCTGCTGACCTTGCCCGACATGCCAGAGGCACTCTTCAGCGACGACTTCGACGATCCTGCCGACGAGGGCGCGTTGCCTGGCGGATGGCTGGAGAGCCGATTCACCACCGGGGCTGTGGTCCCCTCCCAGGCCCGAGCCGGCCAGCATGACGGGCGGCTGGAGATCCGAGGTTACGCGGGCTCGTTCTCCGAGGAGGTCATCGTCACTCACGCCGTGTCTGTACCGGCGAGCGACTTTCAGCTCACGCTCACCGCTCGGGTCGACAGCGCGCACGCTTCGGGCCTGCCCCGTGCCTCTCTCGCCGTGGGTCTGGCCGAGCGTCCCGAGTGGATCGACCTGGGCCGGCAGCTTGGTCTGGCGCTGATGACCACGGGCGACTTTGAGCTGCACAACGGGCGCCAGGTCGCGCGGCGCTTCACGTTCGAGGAACTCATCGGGCGGGAGTTGCACTTCGAGATGGTGGTGCGCGGGGGGCAGGTCTCCGGGCGGCTCTGGCTGGACGAGCGGGGAGAGAGTGAAGCGGCGAGCTTCGGCCCGGTGCCCATGCCGGAGCGCCTCGAAGCCTTCGCGCCCCAGTGCGCGTTCCTGAGGGTGGGCAACCTGGACGCCATGCGCGTGTCTGTGGATTCCCTGACCGTCGAGCCCCTCCACTGACGGCACAGATGGCCGCAGCAGATCTTCGGGATGGGAGGCCTGGCAGAGGTGCCTGTCCCTGCCCTGGGCGCTCGCCGATGGGCTCAGACCCTGATCCAAGTCGTGCTCTCCGGGGCACTTGCACCCAGATCGCTGACTTCGTTGGTCACCTGGCTCCCCCGGGTCAGTAGAATCCGCCCTTTTAGCCCACACCGCCCAAAACCCGCTTCGGGGACTCAAGTCCATGCGTGCCTTCATCGACGACTGCCTCGACCGGGTCCTGGCTGGGAGCGACCTCTCCATTGACGATGGCGCGCGGCTGCTGGGCGCCGGACCAGACGACTTCATGCACCTGTTGGCGGCCGCTTCCCGGGTGCGCCTCCACTACGTGGGCGACGAGGTGCATCTGTGCTCGATCGTCAACGCCAAGAGCGGTCGCTGCAGCGAAGACTGCGGCTTCTGCTCCCAGTCGTCCCGCTTCACCACGGGCATCGACGAGTACGAACTGCTGCCCGAAGGCCAGGCGCTCAAGGCGGGCGAAGAGGCCCGCTCTCATGGCGCCGAGGCCCTGGGTCTGGTGGCCGCCTGGCGTGGGCTCAAGCAAGGCAAGCAGCTCGATGAGGTGGTAGAGCGCGTGCGCGAGGTGAGCCAGAACGGAGCTGTCCACGCGGACGCTTCTCTGGGACTGATCGATGACCCGGAGGTGGCCAGGCAGCTCAAGGATGCTGGGCTGCACACCTACAACCACAACCTGGAGACGGCTCGCAGCCACTTCGATGAGGTGGTGGCCAGTCACGACTACGACGAGCGGCTCGAGACCTTGAAGATCGTCCGTGAGGCCGGACTGCACCTGTGCAGCGGCGGCATCGTGGGCATGGGCGAGTCGTTGCGGCAGCGGGCCGAGCTGGCCGCCGAGCTGCGAGAGGTTGATCCGGACATGGTGCCGCTCAACTTCTTGAACCCCATCGAAGGCACGCCCATGGGCGAGACACACGAGCCCATGGCGGCCATTGACGCGCTCAAGTGCATCGCCATGTTCAGGCTCATGCTGCCCAGGCACCAGATCATGGTGGCCGGCGGTCGCGAAGTGGTGCTGGGTTCCTTGGCGCCACTCATGTACATGGCTGGAGCCAGCGCGACCATGGTGGGCAACTATCTGACCACTGAGGGCACACCCGCCGCGGACGACGTGGCGACCATCCGGGCCCTGGGGCTTTCGCTGCGTACGGACGGCTGTGCGGAGCTGCCCGACAGTCCCCGTCCCCGGAGCCAGGCCGCGGTGGCCAGTGTCTGACGAGTCGAGCCACTCGGTCCACTCCTTGTCGGCCCACGCCCGCCAGCGGGTGGACGATCTCGCCGCCGCTGGCCTGGGCCGCTCGCTACGAGCCGTGTCTCCCCTGGGGGGCTGTCGGGTCGTTCGTGACGGCGCCGAGCTGATCTCGTTTGCGTCTTGTGACTACCTGGGTCTGGCCTCCCACCCTCGCCTGGCCGCTGCTGCTGCAGAAGCCGGAGCGGCGCGGGGCACAAGCTCGGGGTCGGCCCGCCTGCTGGTAGGGCACTGCGATGAGGTGGCTGCCCTCGAGAGTGAGCTGGCCACATTCTTCGGCCAGCCCGCCGCCTTGGTCTTCGGCTCTGGCTACCTGGCCAACGTGGGCTTGCTCACCGCTCTGGCCGGCGAGCACGATCTGATCGTCTCCGACGCCCTGAGCCATGCCAGCACCGTTGATGCCTGCCGGCTGTCTCGGGCCACGGTGAAGATCGTCCCTCACAACGATCTGGAGGCCGTGGCCCAGGCCCTGGCCGACGCATCGATCTACCGACGGCGCTTCGTCCTCGTCGAGGGGGTCTACTCGATGGACGGCGACGTGGCCCCGCTGGCGCCGCTGGCCCAGCTCTGCGAGACGGCCGATGCCCTGCTCATGGTGGACGACGCCCACGGCCTGGGGGCGGTGGGGCCAGGCGGACGAGGCGTGGTGGCGGCCGCTGGACAGGGTCACAGGGTGGCTGCGCAGATCGGCAACCTGGGCAAAGCCCTCGGCTCCTACGGCGGTTTCGTGCTAGTGGATGCGGCTGTGCGCGACCTGTTGACTCAGACTGCCAGGTCGTTTGTTTTCACCTGTGCCCTGCCCCCCGGGGTGGTCGCGGCGGCCAGAGAAGCTCTGGGGGTTTTGGCCGATGAGCCCTGGAGAGTCGAAAAATTGGCCCGAAACGTTGAGACCTTGATCACGTCCCTGGAGCAGGTCGGCCTGTCCGGACAGCTCGGCAGGGCAGCCTTTGTGTCAGATAACGACAAGCCGATATCACTAGAGGAGCCGACTTCCTTGGAATGTGGGGCGACGTTGGCCAGGATGGCACCCATCGTTCCGGTGGTGGTCGGGGACAGCCGTCGGGCCTGTGCTCTTTCGGACCGGCTCGCGGACCGGGGCTGGTTGGTGCCAGCTGTGCGGCCGCCGACTGTTCCCACGGGAGGCTCCCGGCTGCGGCTGACAGTCACCGCCGAGCACGATGAGGATGAGTGCCAGCGCCTGGCGCTCGATCTGGCCGACGTGATGGCAGACCTGAGGAGCGGCGCGGGCGAATGAGCGGAGACGAGACCATGGCGGCTGACGAGACCGAAACAGAGCACGACCCGGTCGGAGGATCCCAGAGCTGGCATCGGCATGTACCTGGCCCCGGAGCTGGCGCCACCAGCGCCAGTGGTCGCACCCATGGCCAGCTGCAGCGAGCCGACAGGCGCGTGCTCTGGCACCCGTTCACGCAGATGCAGGGCTGGATGGCCGAGGACTTCCCAGTGATCACCGCCGCTGAGGGTTGCTGGCTGCTCGACGCCGATGGCCGCCGCTACCTCGATGGGGTCTCGTCCCTCTGGTGCTCGGTGCACGGTCATCGGGTGGCCTCCATCGACGAGGCGATCAAAGACCAGCTGGAGCGCGTGGCTCACTCGACCCTCCTCGGTCTGGGCGGAGAGCCGTCGATCCTGTTGGCCGAAGAGCTACTGGCCCTCGCACCTGGGGAGCTGAGTCGGGTGTTCTTCTCCGACTCGGGCTCCAGCGCGGTCGAGGTGGGGCTCAAGATGGCCTTCCAGTACTGGAGGCAGCGACATGGGGACGAGGCCGCCAGCCAGCGTACGCGCTTCCTGTCCATGCAGAACGGCTACCACGGCGACACCTTGGGTGCTGTGTCCGTGGGGGGCATCGATCTCTTTCATCAGGTCTTCGAGCCGCTCTTGTTCGAGGCTCGTCACGTGCCCGTGCCCCGGGGATCCGTGGCCGCCGACCGTAAACTCGACGTGGACCGTTGCCTGCACGAGCTGGGAGTCCTGCTCGACACGGAGGGCGGGAGCTTCGCCGCGCTGATTCTTGAGCCTGGCGTGCAGGGCGCGGGCGGGCTCATGCCCTACCCGGAAGGCTTCACCAAGGACGTCGTAGAGATGGCTCGGCGAGAGGGCCTGCTGATCATCGTCGATGAGGTGGCCACGGGATTCGGGCGCAGCGGCGAGCTGTTCGCTTGCGAGAAAGAGGACATCGAGGCGGACATCCTCTGCCTGGGCAAGGCCCTTTCGGGTGGCTACCTGCCCTTGGCGGCCACGCTCACTGGCGATCGTGTGTTCGATGGCTTTGCCGGCCAACATGACGACTTCCGCACCTTCTTTCATGGGCATACCTTTACCGGCAATGCCTTGGCCTGTGCGGCAGCCCGAGCCAGCCTGGCCCTCTGCCGCGATGAGGGCTTCTTGCCAAGGGCCCAGGCGCTCGGTGAGCGGATCGCCGAGGGGCTCGAGGGCTTGGCCAGCGATCCCCACGTGCTTGAGGTCAGACGCTACGGGTCCATGTTCGGCATCGAGCTGGTCGAGCGGCGCGGCGTGCGCACTCGCGAAGGCCGCTTGAATGGCGTGGTGCCCTTCAACGCGAGCCGGCGCATGGGCCATTCTGTGGCCCTGCAGGCGCGGCAGCGGGGTGTGATCTTGCGCCCACTGGGTGACACCGTGGTGCTCATGCCTCCTCTGACCATGACGGATGCCCAGGCTGAGCAGCTGGTCGAGGTGACCACTGCCTCCATCAGGGCCGCCACCAGGACGCCCTGACAGAGATGCCAGCTGCCGGGCTGTTCATCACCGGGACGGACACGGGCGTAGGCAAGACCCATGTGGGCTGTCTGCTGGCGCGAGGGCTGGTCGATGCTGGGCTGTCCGTGGGCGTGATGAAGCCTTGCGAGACGGGGGTCCAACGGGGCCCCGACGGAGAGTTGCCAGAGGGGAGTGACGCCGAGTTGTTGGCCCGGGCCGCCTGCTGCGATGCTGCTCCCACGACCATTCTGCCCTACGCCTTCCCCTTGCCCGCGGCGCCGTCAGTGGCTGCGGCGCACGCGGGGAGCGAGATCGAGCGGGAGTGTCTCGACCTGGCCCAGGCGGCCTTGCGCGAGGACCACGACGTGCTGCTGATCGAAGGGGCGGGCGGGATCACCGTCCCCCTGACGGCGGGGTTCACCTTTCTTGATCTGGCGGCCCACTGGGGCTTGCCTGTGCTGATCGTGGCCCGCACCGGCCTGGGCACCCTGAACCACAGCGTGCTCACCGAACGTGCGGCCCGCGCCGCGGGGCTGCGGGTCATGGGGCTCGTGCTCAACGCGGTCGACGGGACGGTGAGCCCCAGCGATCGGGCCAACCTCGAGCCCCTCGGTGAGCTCTTGGCGGCGCCGGTCCTGTGCGAGTTCGGCCACGGAGACGGCGCTGAATCGGGCGCTCTCGCCCAGCTGGTCGCGGGCGTGCGTGGGGCCCTCCATGTGTGAGTCCGGCGAGCATGGGCTGAGCAGGCCTGAAGCGCTGGCGGTGGAGGGGGCCAGGGCGCGGTGATCACGCGCAGGCGTCTGTTGGTCGGCGGAGTCCTGGGTGCAGCAGGGCTGGTGACTGCTCGCTACACGGTCCCCGGCCGTTGGGTCACGGGAGACGTCACGCCCCTCGACCCGGAGGCTCAGGGTTTTGTCGCGCGCTGCATGGAGGGCGTCATCCCCTCGAGGATGGTTGACACCCACGTGCATCTCGCCGGCCAGGAAGAGGCGCTGACTGGGTGCTGGTTGCACGACGATTGGCGACGGCACACCAGCCCCCTCCGGCGCCTGCGCTATGACCTCTTCATGGGCGCTGCGGGGGTCACCCGAGAGGTGGGCAGCGACGCACAGTACGTCTCGCGCCTGCTGGAACGGCACGGCGCGGCGCACCCTCAAGGTCGCCTGTTGCTGCTGGCCTTCGATACCTTCGTGGATGAACTGGGCCTGGAGGATCGCAGCCTCTCGGCCATGTATGTCCCTGATGGGGCGGTGCTGGATCTGGCCGAGCGTCACGACGAGGTCCTGGCCTGCTGCTCCATCCACCCCTATCGCCGTGATGCTGTGGAGCGCTTGCGTGAGGCGGCGAGCCGGGGGGCGGTGGCGGTCAAGTGGCTGCCTGGAGTGCAGGGCATCGACCCCGCTGCCCCGCGCTGTCTGCCCTTCTATGACGCCTTGGCCGAGCTGGGCCTGCCGCTGATCACGCACGCCGGAGAAGAGACGGCGCTCGCTTTCGTCAGTCAGGAAGAGCTGGGCAATCCGCTCCGCCTCCGAGCGGCACTGGACCGGGGCGTGCGGGTGGTCATCGCCCACGCGGGCAGCCTGGGTCAGGTCAGTGACCTCGACGCTGCATCCGGCCGGCGCGGCAGCCTTTCGTGCTTCGATGCCTTTCAGCGCCTGTTCGCTGAAGCCCAGTACGAGCGCCAGCTGTTCGCAGACATCTCAGCGTTGACCTTCATCAACCGCTCCGGCGAACCGCTGAAGACCATGTTGGCTGAGGCCCGTTGGCATCACCGCCTGGTGAACGGCAGCGACTACCCCCTGTGCGCCTTGCCCGTGGTGAACAACAGCTGGTGGTTGGAGCGCAACGGTCTCCTGGACAGTGACGACCGGCGGATCTGCGACAAGATCGGCCGGGCCAATCCGCTGCTGTATGACTTCGTGCTGAAGCGCTCGGTGCGGCTGCTCGACAAGGGATTGCCGCGGCGTTTCTCACCGAAGGTCTTCGAAGGCGACTGGCTGTTCGACAGCGTGGTGGGCTAGATGCCGTCCGGGCCACAGGGGGGCGGGAGGTACTGGACGGGTGGGCAGTACAGCCTGGCGCGGATGGCTCTGGGTGTTCTCGTGCTGGGGCTGGTGACGCGCTCGGCGCTGGGGCCACTGGCCGAGGCTGGCGACAAGCTCGGGGGGCTGACTCTCGCGCTGCTCGTCCTGGGGGCTGTGGCCGCGCTGGCGCTGACCGCCGGGTTTCGTGATCGCTGGGCAGCGGGGATGCTCGCCTTGATTCTCGCCAGCACCTACAGCGAGGCGCCGGTGGGAGGTCGACTGGCGGCGCCCCTTCTGGCGGTGCTGCTGCTCGGCCACCTGTGCCAGCGGTCAGGGCCCTACCTCTCTTTCGATGCCCGGGGACGTGTGAACCCTGGCGGTGATTGGTCTCACCGCTCGTGGGCGGGCTTGGTCATCGCTCTGGCAGCGGTGACCACGGTCGCCTGGTGGCTGGTCGGCGGCAGCGGGTCCGCTGCGCTCGATGACGCCTGGCTCGCGCTGCCGACCCTGGTCGTGGCCTGGCTCTTCGCCGTCCCACCACGAGGGATTCCCGAGCCCGCGGTTGGGTCGGGACGGAGTCACGTCTTCTACGACGGGCACTGTGGTCTGTGCCATGGCGCCGTGCGCTGGATCCTGGCCGAAGACGGCGGGGCTCGGCCGCTGGCCTTGGCACCGTTGCAGGGCAGCACCTTCACGGCCTTGGTGGACGCTGAGACCAGAGCGGGGCTCCCGGACAGCCTGGTCGTGCGCCGGCCCCAGGGCCAGCTGCTGCTGAAGTCAGACGGTGTGCTCGCCATCCTGCAGGGGCTGGGAGGGCATTGGCGCTGCCTGGGGCAGGTCCTGGGCGTGGTGCCTCGGAGGCTGCGCGATGGGATCTACGACGGAGTCGCTCGAGTGAGGCGCCGGCTCTTCGGCGAGCCACAAGACCTCTGCCCCCTGTTGCCGCCGTCGCTGGCAGAGCGTTTCGATCCCTGAGAGGCCCCCGCGCTCTCCTACGGCGGCAGGCGGGCCAAGAGTGCCCTCGTGCTACCGTGCAGCGAGGCCGCTCGCCGGGGAGTGATCTCCCTCGGGGGCTGCCACGGATTCAACGGGAGGGTTCGACATGCTGGCCATGCCAATGTTCGTCACCGTCGCAGCGCTCATGCTGTGGGCGCCGCCGCAGGACACGGTGAAAGAGGATGAGACCGGACTGCGCTTCAACACCGAGCTGACCGCTCCTGGAGGGCCGGAAGGCGAACGCATCCAGCATCTGCTGGGCACGGGCTGCCGCGAGAAGTTCTGGATCAACGTCTACGCCTACGGGTTGTACGTCGATCGGGTGCAGACCCACGGCAAGCTGTCGACCATGATCTCAGGTCTGGGCAAGGCCAGGCTCAAGGTGAAGGACGTGGCCCGCATCAACACACCCGCCATCTCTCGCACCCTGCGCCTGGTCATGGTGCGGGACGTCGACGGCGAGGACATGCGCGAGGCCTTCGAGGACTATCTGGGCGCGCGTCTGAAGACCCGCGGCAGCGCGGCCGACCAGGTCAAGAGCTTCAAGAACCTGGCCAAGTTCAGAGACTATTTCGCCGATGACGTGGCCGACGGCACCGAACTGATCTTCGCCTGGCGAGCGAGCACCGGGCCGGACACGCCGGGCACCCTGACCACCAAGATCGCGGGGCGCGTGGTGGGCACCTTGGTGGCACCAGATCTCACCTGGGCCCTCTTCGACTGCTACGTCGGCAAGGATCCCATCTCTGACGACTCCGTCGAAGACATGGCCAGAGACCTGCCCACGGTGATTCGCGCTGGGGCCAAAGAGGTCGAAGCCGAGCAGCACAAAGCCGCCAAAGAAGGCTGAGAACCAACCGGGCCGAGAGGCTCGCTCAGCAGCCGCCGATGCGCTCTCGGGCCGCGCACTTGCGCACCCAGTAGATGTCCAGGCAGATCAGCGGTATCAACGCGATCATGACGAAGATCCAGGGGATGACCAGCCCCTCGGGGATCTCGCCTGCGACGGCGGTGCGGGCCAGCATGGACTCAACCAGGGCCCACAGCGGCAGCCGCCAGAAGACCAGGATGGCCAACCGTCCCTTGCTGCCTGCCCTGACCATCTTGTCTGACGAGAGGTGCTTGCCCCAGGCCTCGAGCCCGGAGCAACAGGGCATGGCTTCGCTGGCCAGGGTGACGAGGACCAGGGCGTGGCCGACGCCGATGGCCATGGCGATGCCGTAGGAGAGCAAGGCCAGGGCGTGGTGGGCCACCAGGTCAGATCGCGGCGAGAAGCCCAGGGCGACCTTGCCGTAGATCATGGAGAGGCAGTCGGCGATGAGGTGACCGTAGGCCACGGACACGGCCTTGATCATCCAGCCCCCCGGTTCGTGCCGGTAGAGAAAGCCGAAACGCACCGAGTCGAGGGCGCTGATCAACCCGACAAGCCCCAGCACGGTGAGCACCACCGCCGCGAACCCCCGGGACATGCGGAAGGCGCGGTTGAAGTCGGGCTCGCGAGTGCGCCACAGGACCAGGTGGAGTCCCAGGAAGAAGGCGGCGGAGGCGAGAACGATGAGGGTCAAGGTGAGCGGAGCAGTCGGGGAGCTGTGGTTTGCCGGGGAGCGTCGTCAGGAGTGCCGCCAGCCGTCCTGCCTTTGATGGGAGCTGGGCGATTGTCCGGCGGTGCGGGCCACCGCGCAAGGCGTTGTCTGACCGTGGAGCGCCAGCTCAGCCAGCGGGGGGGCTGACCCGGTCTGGCGTCGACAGGCGCTCGACGGCTGCGAAGAGCAGCTCGGCCTGGATGGGCTTGGTGACATAGTCGTCCATGCCTGCCTCCAGGCAGCGCTGCCGATCGCCCTTCATGGCGTTGGCGGTCATGGCGATCACGGGGATGGGCTCGGAGCCACTGGCCTGCTCTCGGGCTCTGAGCCAGCGGGTGGCCTCCAACCCGTCCATGACCGGCATGGCCACGTCCATGAACACGGCGTCAAAGGAGGTCGTCTCCAGGGCCTTCAGGGCCAGCTGACCATTGTCGGCCACCTCGACCTGATGCCCCCAGGTCGCGAGCATGCGCATGGCCACGAGTTGGTTGACCTTGTTGTCTTCGACCAGCAGCAGCTTCAGCGGGTGATCACTGACCTCGCTCAGGACCGAGCCCTCGTGATCTGGTTCGGGTGCAGCGCTGGCCGAGGCGGAGACGGTCTGCTGAGCTGCAGGCCCACTCTCGGCGATCTTCTCGTGGGTGCGCTGCGTCTGAGGAGCCTGATCCTGGGGCTCACCGAGCAGGCCGCAGCGAGCGGTGAACTGGAAGCTGCTGCCCTCGCCTTGGGTGCTCTCGACCCAGATCGTGCCGCCCATGAGCTCGACGAGCTGGGTGCTGATGCTCAGCCCCAGGCCCGTACCGCCAAAGCGCCGTGTCGTGGAGCCGTCGGCCTGGGTGAACGCCTCGAAGATCCGGCGCTGCTTGTCCTCGCTGATGCCCACGCCGGTGTCGGTGACCGAGATGTGCATGAGCAATGAGGCCTGATCGCGTTCGGTCGCCTCCACCCCCACGGTGACCGAGCCCTCCTCGGTGAACTTGAGCGCATTGCCTACCAGGTTCACGAGCACCTGGGTCAGTCGCCCGGGGTCTCCAGTGACCGCTGCGGGGATGGCTTCAGCCACGGTCCATTGCAGCTTGAGTCGCTTCTCGTCAGCCTTGTGGGCCAGGGATTTGCAGGCGCTGTCCAGGGTGGCGCGCACGTCAAAGGGGATGACCTCAAGATCGAGCTTGCCCGCTTCGACCTTCGAGAAGTCGAGGATGTCGTTGATCACCCGCAGCAGGGAGTGGGTCGAGGTGTGAGCCGTCTGCAGAAGCTCCTGTTGTTCGACGGTGAGGTCGGACGAGAGGGCCAGCTCGACCATGCCCAGGATGCCGTTCATGGGCGTGCGGATCTCGTGGCTCATGCTGGCCAGAAACTCGCTCTTGGCCTGGCTCGCCGCCTGGGCCTCCGTGTTCGACAGCAGCAGCTCCGCAGACTTGTCCTTCAGCTCGAGGATCAGCTCTCTGGACATGTGAATCGCCGCCACCATGCGGCTGCGCAGCTGTTGGGCCGTGACAGCTGTAGACGAGATGTGCAGGCCGATCACGGTCAAGATGAGCAACTTGGTGATCTCGATGCCCGGTTGAATCGGCCGCCCTTGAGCGACCATGATCAGCACCAGCGCTCCGTACACCGCCACGCCGAGAACCGTGAAGCCCACGACTCGGCGCACGTTCGTGTAGGTCTGGTCCGCAACGCGAATGACGGGCAGGAAGAACAGCCAGCTGCGCTCGCCTCCCGTGCACCAGATGGCCAGGCCGAACAGCAGGACGTCCATGCCCAGAAACGCCAAGGCCAAGCCGGACTGGCCGCCCGGCTTGTAGAACCCCTTGAGCGCTGCCCAGCTGATCAGCGAGAAGACCGCCACCGTGGTGGTGAATCTGAGCGCGTCGCCTGGCCCGCCGCTGCCCGGAACCAACAGCACGTGCGCCCAGACCAGCGCGGTGATGGCGGCCATGCCCACGGCCCGCAGGCGGGGGATGGCCACGACGTTCAGGCGCACATCCCGTCGGTTGCGTTTCTCAGCTGCCACCGCAGGGTCGAGGTCGACCACGTAGTCCTGCTTGCCGATGGAATGGCTGGTTTGGGTCAAGGGGCGAGAGGCCGGGAGCAGGAGGAGGCGGGGCGCTGTCCCTCCTGATCGACGGCTTTTCGGTGAAAACTGAAGGACCAGTCTGTTGAGCGGAGGCCGGGCTTCTGCGGAGGAAAAGCCCACCATCGGGCCCCTCTGGGCGGGAGAGGCGGGCCGGAGCTTGCTTGGCGGAGCCCCCTGTCGAGAATGCTCGGTCCCCGGGGGCAGCCCGTCGGCTCGCCGAGCCGCGCCTCACAGGGGGCCCTCGACCTCACGGACCGCCAGATCATGGCCCGCAACATCAAGCCCCGCAGCGAAGACTACGCGCAGTGGTACCTCGACGTCATCAAGGCCGCCGAACTGGCCGACCACAGCCCGGTGCGGGGGTGCATGGTCATTCGCCCGGAGGGTTTCGCCATCTGGGAGGCGATCAGCGCTGATCTCGACGCGCGCTTCAAGGAGACGGGTCACGTCAACGCCTGCTTCCCCTTGCTGATCCCCCAGAGCTTTCTGACGAAAGAGGCCGAGCACGTGGAAGGCTTCGCCATGGAGTGCGCCGTGGTGACCCACAGCAAGCTCTCCAAGGGCAGCGATGGCACCCTGCACCCGGCGGGCAAGCTCGAAGAACCCCTGATCGTCAGGCCCACGTCCGAGACGGTCATCGGGCACATGTACAGCCAATGGATCCAGAGCTACCGCGACCTGCCCGTGCTGATCAATCAGTGGGCCAACGTGATGCGCTGGGAGATGCGCACCCGGCTGTTCCTGCGCACGTCAGAGTTTCTCTGGCAGGAGGGGCACACCGCCCACGAGACCGCCGAGGAAGCGCAAGAAGAGACCCTGCGCATGCTCGACGTGTACGCCGACTTCGCCGAGGAGTCCCTGGCCCTGCCCGTGATCAAGGGGCTCAAGACCGAGGCCGAGAAGTTCCCCGGCGCCGACGCCACCTACACCATCGAAGGCCTGATGCAGGACGGCAAGGCCCTGCAGTGCGGCACCAGCCACAACCTGGGCCAGAACTTCTCCAAGGCCTTCGACATTGATTTCCTGGGCCGGGACAACAAGCAGCACCTGGCCTGGACCACCAGCTGGGGCGTGTCGACCCGTTTGATCGGCGCCATGATCATGGCTCACAGCGACGACGATGGCCTGGTCATTCCGCCTCGGGTGGCGCCCGTGGTGGCCACGATCATTCCCATCTGGCGCAAGGACGAGGACAGGGCTCAGGTGGCCGAGTACATCGACACGCTGCTGGAGCGGTTGGTGGGGGCCGACGAGCTGGCGGCGAGCAAGAAGCGCCTGGCCGCAGGCGATCTGCACAGCGTGTTCTTCGACAAGCACACCCACCAGCGCATCGTGGTCGACTGGCGCGCTGTGCGTCCCGGTGACAAGCAGTTCCACTGGGAGCAGCGCGGCGTGCCCTTCCGTATCGAGGTCGGGCCCCGCGATGTGGAGAAGCAGGCCATGGTGGTGAAGAGTCGTCTCGACCGAAAGGACAAGCGCTTCGTCGACCGGGACGAGCTCTCGCACGAATGGCTTGAGGGCCTGCTAGAAGACAGCCACAGCCAGCTCAAGGAGCGGGCCAGGGTCTTCAGGGACGCCAGCATCCACGAGGCATCGTCCTACGCAGAGCTGCAGGCAGTGCTCGACGAGCACGGCGGCTTCGTACGCTGTTTCTTTGAGCAGGACCCGGCCCGGGAGAAGACGATCCAAGAAGAGACCAAGGCCACGGTGCGCTGCATTCCCTTCGAGCAATCGGGCAAGAGCGGCCCCTGCATCATCACAGGACAAGAAACGACAACAGAAGTGCTCTTCGCTCGGGCCTACTGATCTGGCCGATTGCCCAGCTTTCCCAGGCACGTTTTCCCATGAGCGGATAGGCTCAGCGGTTGCCTGCGCCTCCCCCCTCTCTGTCTCGGGCACCCGAGGTTGCGCAGTGGCCACCTTTTGATCTCTGGAGTTCAGCCATGGTTTCTCGTCTGTGTCTCGTCAGCCTCTCACTCAGCCTGTTGCTCTTCGCCAACCCGGCTGCGGGGCAGAACGAGCAACCCACTGATGTCCAGGTGGGCTTCAGCCACGACTCTGGATTGGCGTACAACGACGGTGCTCCAGGGAGCGCCCCTGAGGTGGTCATCTCCTTCCCGGTGGTCTATCCCGGGGCCAAGTCCCTGCGCCTGTACTTCGATGAGATCGAGCTGTCCGGCAACCTGCTGGCCGGCACCGGCTCGGTGCTGCGCATCACCTCATTGGCTGACGGCGGCCTGCAGACGCTCAACGCGACTCACGTGATCGAGTGGCAGAACAGCAGCGCCTACTTCAACGGCGCTGGCGTGCAGGTCGATGTGCTGGCCTACCCCGGCACCGGAGCCAACCGCGTCGTGCTGCACCATCTCGACGTGGGCGTGCCTCAGGCCGCCTCCGAGAGCCAGTGCGGTCCGACCGATGACCGCCTGCCCAGCGAGGACCCACGCTCGGCGCGTCTGCTGCCCATCGGCTGCACGGGTTGGATCATCGACGACTGCGCCAACTGCTTCCTCACCGCCGGGCACTGCTCCAGCGGCAGCAACGTGGCCCAGTTCAACGTGCCCTTCTCCACGTCCAGCGGTAGCCTCGTCAATCCCGGCCCAGAAGATCAGTACGCCGTGGACCCCGTCTCGGTCCAGTCGAACGGTGGGGCTGGCACCGGCAATGACTGGGCGTACTTCGGTACCTTCCCTAACTCCGTCACCGGGCTGACCGCGTTTCAGGCCCAGGGCGCCGCCTTCTCTCTGAGCCCCGCCCCGACGCCGGCCTCCGGCGCGACCATTCGCATCACCGGCTTCGGCACCGACAGCACGCCCAACTCGACCTTCAACCAGATTCAGCAGACCCACGCCGGGCCGCTGGTCACCAACTCGGGCAACCTGCTCCAGTACCAGGCTGACACGACCGGTGGCAACTCGGGCTCGCCGGTGATCTGGGACGAGACAGGGCTGGGCGTTGGCATCCACACCCACGCTGGCTGCAGCACTTCGGGATCGGGCGCCAACCAGGGCACCCACATCATCCATCCCGGTCTGCAGGCCGCATTGGCCAGCCCCAAGGGCGTCTGCCGGGTGGGCGGCGGTCCGGCGGGCGGCGTCTTCACCGATCTGGGCAACAGCCTGGGCGGTGCCCCGTTCACTGCGGCGCCCGAACTCACCGGTTGCGGTAGCCTGAACGACAACAGCGTGCTGCGCCTGAACCTCTCGGTTGAGAACGTCGAGGGAGCCACATTGTCGTCGACCCTCGTGATCGGTCTGAGCCAGATCGACGCGCCCTTCAAGGGCGGCGTGATGGTGCCCAACCCCGATGTGCTGCTCACGGGCCTGTCCTTCGTGGTGCCCGTGGCACCCCTCGATGCGACCCATCAGCTGAGCACGATCTACCCCGCTGGCGTACCCTCCGGGGCGAGCATCTTCGTCCAGCATTGGGTGCAGGTCACGGGCGTGGGCAGCCCGTTCTTGATGGCCAGCAACGGCTTGGCGATCACCAAGCCTTGAGCTGAGACTCTCCTCATCTCAACACCGCGCCGTCGGTCGCTCTTCGGAGTGGCCGGCGGCGTTTTGCGTTCAAGAGAGCCCCTTCTCACCGCTCTCTCATGATCCATGGGGTATTGCTTGGTCAGGTTTGGCGATCGAACTCTCCCTCGATCGGCTCAAGAAGCCCGCACTTATCCCGTGACCTGGAGTCAGGCCCATGCTGCCCCGGATGCTCTCGTCTCGTCTCTCCCGCCCCTTCGCCGCCGCCTGTCTTGCGGCGCTCTTCGCGGCTGATGGCACTGCCCAGCCGCAACAGTTGCCGCCCGTCCCCGTGCCCCCGGGCAATCAGATCACCGAGGCCAAGCGGGTGCTGGGCAAGATCCTGTTCTGGGATGAGCAGCTGTCGAGCGACAACACCATGGCCTGCGGGACGTGCCATCTGCCAGCGACCGGAGGCGCTGATCCCCGTTTCGGCGACCACCCCGGCGCCGACGGAGTGTTCGGCAACGCCGACGACGTGGTGGCCTCGCCCGGCATGATCCGCTCCGATGCCTCCAACGCCTATCTGCCGGACGGGACCTTCGATCTCAACGTGCAGGTCACCGGGCGCGCGGCGCCTACCTACTTCTCCATGACCCAGTACTCGCCCTCGCTCTTCTGGGATGGGCGGGCCACGGCAAACTTCGTTGACCCGCAGACAGGTGCCACCGTGCTGCAGGCTGGCGCCGCCCTGGAGAGCCAGGCTGTCGGGCCCATCTTGAGCGCGGCCGAGATGGGTCACGATGGACGCACCTGGGACGAGGTGATCGCCAAGCTGGAGTCGGTCACGCCGCTGCGTCTGGCCACCAACGTTCCGCCGGACATGGCCTCGGCGCTGTCCCAGTCGCCCAGCTATCAGGCCCTGTTCAGCGCGGCCTTCGCCGACAATCAGGTCTCGGCGCGCAACATCGGCCTGGCCATCGCCACGTATGAACGCACCCTGGTGCCGGACCAGACGCCCTTCGACGCCTTCGCCGCGGGCAACCCCCAGGCGCTCACGCCGAACCAGAACCAGGGCTTTCAGTTCTTGCAGCAGTCGGCGGCCTGCCTGACCTGCCACCGGCCGCCGTTCTTCAGCAACTTCGGCTTCCACAACCTGGGGCTCCGTCCGTCCGCTGAGGACCTGGGGCGCGAGGCCATCACCGGCAACCCCAACGACCGGGGACAGTTCCGCACGCCGTCCTTGCGCAACGTGGGCTTGCGCGACCAGCTCATGCACGTGGGCTGGATCACCGACGTGGCCGACGCCATCGCCTTCTACAACGCGCCGCCCTTCCCCCAGGTGGGGCCCACCGGTCATAGCCAGTTCATCCAGGACCAGAGCCTGATCCCGCCGCCGCCGGGCTCGCCCCCTGGTACGCCGCCCGCGCCCTTGGGCTCGATCAACATCCCGCCCTTCCAGATCGGTCCCATCGTCGACTTCCTGAGCAACGCGCTGACCGACCCGCGGGCGGCGGCCGAGACCTTCCCGTTCGATCGGCCGACGTTGCACAGCGAGGTCGTGCCTGCCAACCCCGCGTTGATCTCCCCAGGGTCGGCGGGAACAGGCGGCATCGTCCCGCGCATGCTCGCCGTGACCCCGCTGACCATCGCCAACCCGGACTTCAAGTTCGGTCTCGATGATGGTCTCGGTGGTGCTCCCAGCTGGCTGCTGCTCGGCTTGGCACCTACCGCACCCGGCACCACCGTGCAGGGCGGCGTGCCTCTGGGCGTGGCTCCGCCGTTCTTGTTCACCGGCGTGGTGCCCACAGCAGGCGTCGGAACGGGTGCGGGCCACACCACCGTGCTCAGCGCGGTGGACAACGATCCGCTGCTGGTGGGCCTGCAGCTCTTCGGCCAGTGGTTCGTCGTCGACCGTGCGGCGCAGGGTGGCCTGGCGGCCAGCCCGGCCGTGCGCTGGACCGGTATCTGACGGCAGCCTCGCCCAGCTGTTCATGATGGTCAGATGGGCTTGGATCCCCCAGGGCCGCTGCACCCGCTGACGGGTGCAGCGGCCTGCTTGCATTGTTCACCCGACCCGCCGCGAGGGCGTGGCTGGCACTGCAGGCCAGTTGAAGGCTTGCCATTTCCCCAGTATCCTCGGCCCCTCGCTGAGTTTCTCGACTGGCTTTGGGTCGAGAAGCTCTCGCGTTCGGGCTGTGCAGTCAGGGTCGTCAACTCATCAGGTTCAAATGGGGCATTGGGCATGAAGCAGGGCGAAAGTCGGATCGAATCGAAGGCTCGCGAGGCTCAACCGAAGGAGCAACCCGCTGTGATCCGTCGGTTGCAGAAGGTGCTGCAGGCGCCGTCGTTTCCTGAGTCGTCGATCAAGGTGCCCACCGAGTTCACTGCTGACTCAGGCCACTGCTTCTTCTTCAACGTGCCCAAAGAATGGACCAGCGACGCCGGTGGTGTCTCTGCGATTCGGGTGCTCGAAGATGGTCAGCATCTCGGCCCGGCCATCGCCAACCACGACGAGATCCGCAAGCTGGGAGAAGGGCGCTACTCCCACTGGGGTTCGGTGGTCTTCTTCGCTACCAGCGACAACTCTGACCCCAACACCAACGGGCGTGTCTACTCTGTCGTGCCCCCCGACGGCTGGAGCGATTCAGCTGACGGCAAGACCTGGTGGGACTGCCAGTGGCTCCGCCCGGAGGCCAGCGCGGGCCATGTCCAGGTCCAGTGGGCCGTGGTGAACCTGTCGTCTGAGACCATCCAGTCACGGGGCGGCAAGCTGTACGCCAGCACCCTTCGCGAAGACTGGCTCTCGGACAGCGACAGCCTGTCGACATTATTGGTGCTCGAAGACGGCAAGGTCCTGGGGCGACCCCATTGCACGTCTGACGAGATCCTGGAGCGGGGCGAGGACGCCTTCGGACACTGGGGGCAAGAGGTGCTCTTCGCCTCCACCGACGGGAGCGACCCACGAAGCAATGGTCGCACCTACCAGATCGCCTATGCGCCGGCCTTCCGATTTGAGCACGCCACAACGACGCCCTTCACCGAGAAGGGGCACTGCTGGATCCTCAACGGCATCCCTGCTGAGTGGCCGTCGAGCAAGATCCGCACGTCTCGGCTGGCGCTGCTCGAAGACGGCAAGCCCCTGCCCACACCACACGCGAGCCATGACCTCGTGCGCAAGACAGGCAAAGGCGCATACTGCCACTGGGGCGATCAGCTATATTTCTCCACGAGCGACAACAGCGATCCGACGACGAATGGACGCACCTACACCGTGGTGTGGCAGCCGGCGATGAGATTCTGACGCCGGCGGGCATGGTGCTCGGTCGGTTCTTGCTGACGTTGGCGTCGCGCCAAACGAGGAGCACCCATGGCCACATCCCACGAAAGACAATCCGGGGGCGGCTCCGCGGCCGCAGGCCACGAGCCACCAGCACAAGGCGGCTCAACGGCGGCAGGCGATTCAGAGGCCGCCCATAGCCAGATGGACGACGCGCCTTCCGAGCTCAATCAGGCAGGCCTCCGGCGCTGGTTCAGCGGCTTGCGGGGGCTGTCGGTCCGGGAGACCTTCGTGCTCCCGATGAGAAGCATGAAGTTTCGCGGAGGGCACTGCTGGTCCGTAGACGTGCCGCAGTTTGCGGCCGAGGCTGACGACTCCTCCTGCGAGCCCTCGAGCGTCCTGGTCTTTGAAGACGACCTGTGCCTGGGCCCGGGGCACAGCACCCACGAGCTGGTCAAGGAGGCCGGGCACGGAGCCTTCTCCCATTGGGAGGGCAGTCTGCTCATCTCGAGCAGCGACGGCAGCAACCCGTCCACCAATGGCCGCTCCTACATGGCCGTGTCCATCGACCATGGCTTCGCCGACCCGCCCCACGTGCTGCGCTCTCTGGTGGGGCCTTTCGAACACGTAGACGGCCTGTGGTGGAAGGCCAGACTCCCCGGTGGCGCGCACATTTCAGACGAGGGCGAACGCCGCTTCTCCCATCTCGTGCTCCATGAAGATGGCACGGCCCTTGGGCCGTCCCACAGCTACCACGGGCGCATCAGCGAAGACGGTGGGGGCCGCTTCTCCCACTGGGGACACGCCGTCTACTTCTCGAGCTCCGACGGCAGCGACCCCAACACCAACCTCAAGGATTACACCTGGTCTCTCGGCCCCCGTCGTCCGTCGAAGGAGGGCGCAGAGAAGCGGGCCTACCTCGACCGCTGGTACAAGAAGCGCGAGCTCTTCCTGGAGGAGCCCACCAGTTTGTGGAGCCTGCATCCAGAGGGAGATTGGTTCAGGGAGCACGGGGGCGATGTGGTCGCCCCGCCGATCTACAGCAACCTGGTGGGCCTGACGTCGTACTGCAACCTCAAGTGCACCATCTGCGGCAGCCAGGAGGCCATCGATCACGAGGGCATCCCCCGGCGCAACATGTCGAAAGAGGTCATGCACGCCGTGGCCGACACGATCTTCCCCAGCCTCTCCGTGTTGATCCTGGCCAGCCTGGGTGAGCCCACGATCTATCCCCACTTCAATGAGGTGCTCGAACAGGCTCATCGTTGGGGCGCCTCGATCAAGATCGAGTCGAACGCCACGGCGCTCACGCCGCGGATGATCAAGCTGCTCACGTCCGTGCGTGGCGAGCTGTTCTTCTCCCTCGACGCCACCGGCGACATCTTCGAGAACGTGCGCAAGGGCGCGGTCTGGCAGAAGGCCCAGCAGAACGTGATCAATCTGCTGGCGGCTCGCGATCGAGAACTCACCAAGGTGAACCTCTACCCCACGATCTCCCGCAAGACCCTGCCGGACATGATCAACGTGGCCAAGTGGGCCCTCGACGCAGGCATCGAAGAGATCACCTTTCACAGCTATGACCCCACCATGTTCGCTCAAGAAGAGCGCCCTACGGCCGAAGAGTTCACGCTGCAGAACGACGTGATCCGTGAGTGGCTCGACACCGAGAGCAAGCAGCGCGATCTGGCCGACTTCTCCGTGAAGGTCAACGGAGTCGAGATCAACGCGCGCTTCTCTGCGGAGGGCCAGGGGCTCTATCCCTTGGCGCCCATGCCCAAGAACCACCCCTGCGCCGAGGTCGAATACCCGGACAACGCCTTCCGCTGCAGCAACCCGCAGCAGAACGTCGACATCGGCCCGGACGGACAGATGTATCCCTGCGTGTGGTCAGGCGCCCGTCCCCAAGAGAACACCATGGGCTACGCCACCTCGAAGGAGTCGTTCGCTCAGGCCTGGTTCGGGCCGCGCTACCGTGAGTTGCGCGAGCAGCTGCGGGTGGGTGGTCCGGCCGAGACCAACGTGGCTCAGTGCGCTGTCTGCTTGAAACGGTATGCCAAGCCGGGCGACCAGATGGGGTAGGGGGCAGCGCGACAGATCGCCGTTCTTGTCGTTTGCCGGGCGTCCCTGTTTTTCGCCAGGGGGGCCGTTTCGCTCAGACAGGGTCGGCTGTGCGCCTCCACACTCGCTGCAGACCCCCCTGGCGAAAAACAGGGACGCCCTCGCCGGTGGAGGCAGGGCGACTGTGGCCTTTCGGGGGTTTGTTTTCGGCAGTCTCGAGACTGCGCTGCGTTCTCCGAGCCTGCATATCCTGCAAGACGCGGCTGCAGCAGCATTTGGTGTGCTCGGCGCGCGGCACTTCACGCACAGGCTGTCAGGTTGGCTTTGCTGCTGCTAGCGCAGGTTTGGCAGGGCCAGGCCTTCTGGGACGGTGTCGAAGAGGAACTGCACGCGCTGGCAGGTGCGGGCTTCGGGGTCGAAGGAGAGGGCAGAGTCGTGGGGGCGGCTGTAGACGTGCAGGGTCACCATCTTCTCGCCCGTCGTCGAGGCGTTGGCCACCTTGTGGATGGGGCGGTCCCTGTCGACCACGCAGACCGTGCCCGACTCGGCCAGTTCGGTCTGCCCGGTCTCTTGCAACTCGACCCCATGGCCCACGCCGTCGTCGTCGATCTCGATGGCGGTCAGGTCAGGCACGGACGCGCCGCCGGGCAGGCGGTAGTTGGTCTCTCGTAGGGTGCCGCTGACCAGGCGGATCCAGCCCAGGTTGCCGTTGTGGTTGTGGATCTTGGTCACCTGGCCGGGCTGCCAGCAGAGCAGGATCACGTCGAAGAAGTCGCAGCGATGGACCAGGTTGCGAGCGTACTTGTCCTCGCGCCAGTTCATGAACGGGCGCAGGGAGGCCTCGTCGAGGGCCCCGTCGGCCAGGCGTTCGGCGACGCCGTCGCAACAGATCTGGTCGGAAGGCAGCGCGGTGAGGCGCTCAACGATGTCGGTGACTGTGATGGGAGAGACCACGTGTGGGGTCCGCTTGGGGTATTCTCGCGTGCCGCGACAGTATACGCGGGGTCGTCGCCCTTGGGGCGAGCAACGAGCAGGGTCTCCCGGGCATTTCCCAGGGGGCGTGCGGCACAGAGCGACAGCGGAGTCCGAAGACAGCCATGGGTGTCAGCTATGAGCAGCTGAGAGACGTTTGCCAGCGACCGGTGGCCGCGGGCAACGACGTGGCGGGCCTGCTCTTCGGCGATCGTCTGTCCCTGCCCTTCACCAAGCTGTTCATCGATCGGGGGCTCTCACCGAATCTGGCCACGGTGGGCATGCTGGTCTGCGGTCTGCTGGGTTCGGCCCTGCAGCTGGTCTCCCCGGCCGCCGCCGTGCTGGGCGCTGCGATCCTGGTGCTCTACTACCTGCTCGACTGCGTGGACGGCGAGGTGGCCCGCTGGCGAAAGGTGGAGCACGCCCGCTGGGGCTACTACGAGTACATCTTCCATTTCGTGGTCAAGCCCCTGGTCTTCGCCTCCGTGGGCATCACCTGCTGGCAGCAGACAAACAGCGTGTGGATGCTCGGCGCGGCCTTCAGCGCGGCCGTCGCCACCCTCTGGCTCAAGCTCTTCTTCGCCGTGCCGAGCCTGGTCTTCGTGGGCAGCGTGTTGCGTCAGGGCGCGTCGGGGGACCGCCCGTACCGGCAATACCTCGACGACGCGGCCCAGAAGGTGGCCGAGCAGGTGGCGGTCTCCGGCAACGAGACGTCCCCGCCCCAGGCGGCTGGCTCGCGAGAGGTCTTTCGCCTGGGCTTCGATCGGGTGACCCTGCGCTCCCTGGCCACGAACTTCGACGTGGGTCTGGCCCTGCTTGTAGTCGTCAGCGCCGCCGATCTGCTCCTGCCGAGCTTCGAACTCTTCGGTCTCTCCGGCTGGTCCCTGCGCGCGCTGTGGCTCTGCTACTACGGCATGATCCTGCCCCTCGACTTCGTGGACTACGTGCGCAGTTACGTCGGGCGCCGGCACTTCGATCAGTCGATGGTGCGCCTGCTCACCCGGGCCCACGGGTTCGCGGTGGTGCCGGGCGCGGGGTCCGAGGCGGACGAAACGCGCCCGGGCGCCCGGCCGCCCGAGCCAGGCGACTCGGCGCCGTAGGCCGGGTTCGCCGTCAGTTCTGGCCCTGGTCCCCGGCGGGGTGCCGCACCAAGAACGGGCCCATGGCCAGGACGTCGAGCTGCCCGGCCAGAAAGGCCCGGACCGCGTCGGTGGGGGAGCAGACGATGGGCTCTTCGTGCATGTTGAAGCTGGTGTTGATCAGACAGGGGATGCCTGACAGCTCCTCGTAGGCGGCGAGGATGTCGTAGTAGCCCGGGTTGACCTCGCGGCGCAGCAGCTGGGGCCGGGCGGTGCCATCGACGTGAACGGCCGCGGGGCAGTTCTCGATCATCCACTCGGTGCAGTCGCAGGTGATGGTCATGAACTCGGCGGCGTGCTCGGCGCCAGCCAGCCCGGTGTAGCAGCGATCCCGCGCCTCGTAGAGGGTCACCGGCGCGAAGGGCATGAACTCGGTGCGGCCCAGGCGTTGGTTGAGCCAGGTGTTCACCGACGGCTCGCGGGCGTGGTAGAGGATCGAGCGGTTGCCCAGAGAGCGCGGGCCGTACTCCATGGCGCCGTCGAAGCGTGCGACCACCTGCCCCTCGTGGATGGCTGCGGCCACGGCGGCGGCCATGTCGTCGGGCTCGTGGGCGTCGAGCCCCGCGTCGTCGAGGGCGGCCTGCATGGCGGCGCGATCGAACACCGGGCCCAGGTAGGCGCTGGCCATGGGTTCGGTGAGACCGCCAGGCCAGGAGAGGTGCCTGGCCAGCCCCGCGGCGCAGCCTCCGTCGCCCATGTTGGGATAGACGAAGGTGTGCTCGACTCCGGGCAAGGCGTGCAGGCGTTGATTGAGCTTCACGTTGGCGGTGACGCCTCCCGCCAGCACCAGATGATCGCAACCCGTCTTGGTGACCCAGTGGCTGACCACATCGCAGGCCGCCACCTCGAGGACGTGCTGCCAGGCCGCGGCCACGTCGATCATGGGCAGGCGCTCTGCCAGATGGCGGGAGAAGAACACGTTCAGGTTCTGCTCGATGTGCAAGCCGCCCTCGCGGGTGTCAAAGCGCTGCAGCAACACGTCGGCCAGACGTTGCGGGTCGCCGTAGGCCGCCAGCCCGACGATCTTGCCGGCGTGGCGGTCGGGGTGATAACCCAGCGACGAGGTGACCATCTCGTAGTAGCTGCCCAGCGAATGGGGGAAGGGCAGCCCTGCCAACCGTTCGATGGTCCCGTTGTCACCGATGCTGATCGAGCCTGCCAGCCCGCTGCCGTAGCCGTCGAAGGTGACGATCAGGGCCCGCTCGTAGCCGCTGCCATGGTAGGCCCCGGCGGCGTGGCTGAGGTGATGCTCGCTGCGGCGCAAGGGAGCGGTGACCCCATGGCGGTCCAGGCCAGCGGAGAGCTCGCGCGACCAGTGCTGGTGAGCGGCGATGGCGTTGGACAGCCACCTGGCGTTGGCCCTTGCTGTCGCGTGCGCCGACCAGCGGGGGTGTGTCCCCAGGGCCCGATAGGCGAAGGCTTTCAAGGGACCCTTGGCCATGGTCTGTTCCGGGCTCTCCAGGCCGGAGATGGCAGCTCGTGTGCTCTGTCTACCCTGTCTCGCCGCCCTGTCGATGGCTGCGCGCACCTCGCTCTTGCCCCGCTGTCCGGCCTTGAGCTGATCGTGAGCCTCGGCCTGGGCCAGGGCCTCACGCATCAAGCGCGCCTCGTCCTCCCAGTCGAGAAAGGCGTGGGCCACCTGATCGATCTCGGCGGCGCATGTGCCGGTGGCGGCGAAGGCTGCGGCGAGGGCCAGGTCGGGAAACCCCGCGTGCTGCTTGACCCGGCTGAAGCGTTCCTCGGCAGCGGCGAACAACACCCGTCCGTCCTCCACCAGAGCCACGGTGGCGTCCTTGTCGAGGGGTGAGATGCCGAGGATCAACACGTCAGGATGAGAGCTCTTCGTGCAGCTGCAGGGGCGTGGCGGGCTGCCCGGAGAACTCCCCCAGGAACCACTCGAAGTAGCCGGACATCTTGGCCAGGAAGGCGCTCACGTCGTCTTCGGTGCGCGCGTACGACGTGCCCCCGGGCAGCAACGACGGCGAGTGGAACGAGAAGGTGAACACCCGGCAGCCGTCTGCGTAGAGACGTCGCGTGAGCCGCTGCATGTCCGCCACGGTCTGCCCCTCGGGGGACAGGCGCAAGCGCTCGACCAGGCCTGCGCGGGCCAGGATGCCGGGCAGGTGCGCCCAGGCCAGGCTCGGGTGGGTGGCGGCCTTGAACATCCTGGGGGACCGGGCGCCCGCCGCACCGATGAACGCGCCGGTCACGGGCAGGCTGAGCAGGCGCTCGTCCCCCGAGCCGTACCAGACGGGATCGTTGCCCTCGCGGGAGTAGTCCGGGCCGCCCTCGCCGCTGTAGTCAAAGGGTGGGCACACGCTCATGTCCACCAGATAGCCTTGCTCGCGGAGCAGTTCGCGGCTCGCCTCGCCCAGACCATAGCGCCCGGCCTGATAGATCCGGGGACGGCTGCCCACGGCCAGGGTGATGGCCTCGGTGAGCTGGGCCAGCTTGGCCGCTTCGAGCTCTCGGGGCAGGTTGCCAGGGAACGAGTTGCGGGGGGCGACGATCTCGTCGTGTGGCGGCGTGACCCAGGGGTGCAGGTGGGCGCCGGCGATCATGCGTCCGGAGGAGACCAGGTCTTCGATGAGGGCGGCGGAGGTCTCCTGAGCCACCACTGGATAGGTGCACACGCCCACGGGCACGATGCCGAAGCCCCCGCAGAGATCGGCTGCCACCTCGAGCCGGGAGATATGGGTGGTGGCCGTGGCCTGGCGGTCGAAGGGAGCGTCCCAGTCGAACTCTTCTTCGACGTCGATCAGCACCACCAATCGGGGCGGTGTGCTCGGGTCGAGACGAAGGGTTTGGGCGCTGGCAGGCACGGAGATTCCCGTTGGCTCTCTTTGCCGGCGGCACCTGTGCTGGCGGCGAAGCGGAATGTGCGTTGGGCTCTTCACTGTGAAGGGGCCCCGTTCTTACCAAAAGGCCCGCCGATCCCGGCGATACGCCCGGGATTGATCGCCCCGTGGCGATGTCGGGGTATATTGACCCGCCCGGTGCTGGCCGTCGCTCTTGTTGGCCATCCCGCCCCAGCCGTCGATTCTGGCGGCCCAACCCCTGGCCCCCGACCGGCTGCTCTCCCCATGGTTCTTCCCGCCGACCTGTTCCAGTTCACCGATCGTCCTGACGTCGATCCGACCCTCGACCTGGAAGCCGAGATCGCCCAGCTGAAGAGCGAGCGCAAGGCCGTGATCCTGGCCCATTACTACCAGGACGAAGACATCCAAGACCTGGCCGATTACGTGGGCGACAGCCTGGGCCTCTCCCAGCGGGCGGCCGAGACCGACGCCGAGGTGATCGTCTTCTGCGGCGTGCACTTCATGGCCGAGACGGCGAAGATCCTGAACCCGAACAAGGTCGTGCTGCTGCCCGATCTCGACGCCGGTTGCAGCCTGGCTGACCGTTGCCAGCCGGATCATTTCGCCGAGTGGCTGAAGCAGTACCCAGACCATGTGGTGGTCAGCTACATCAACACCACCGCGGCCATCAAGGCACAGAGCGACATCATCTGTACGTCGAGCAACGCGGTGCGGGTGGTCGAGTCGATCCCCGCCGACAAGCAGGTGGTCTTCGCTCCTGACCGGCACCTGGCCCGTTGGGTCGAGAAGAACACGGGGCGCGAGCTGGTGAAGTGGCCGGGCTTCTGCGTGGTCCACGAGCAGTTCACGGCGCGCAAGCTGCTGGCCTTGAAGCGCAGCCACCCGGACGCCGAGCTGATCGCCCATCCCGAGTGCGAAGACGCCGTGTTGTCCATGGCCGACTACATCGGCTCGACCACGGGCTTGATCAAGCACGTGGAGACCTCCGAGAAGACCAAGTTCGTGGTGGCCACCGAGATGGGGGTGATGCATCAGATGCAGCGGCTTCGTCCTGACGCCACGCTCATCGGTGCCCCGCCTGAGAGCGGTTGCGAGTGCGCGGTGTGCCCGTACATGCGGCTGAACACCCTCGAGAAGCTCTACCTCTCCCTGCGCGACATGAAGCCGCAGATCGAGCTGGACGAGGAGATCCGCAAGAGGGCGTTGGTGCCGGTGGAGCGCATGCTGGCGCTGGGCTAGAGCGCGGGACAAGCTCTCGCAACACTCAATACACGTGATACAGACCCATGGGTACTGACTGGCCTTGTGTAACTGTGGCGGCTCGGTGACGGGCGACGAAGGTATGTCGTTGTCGACCCATCCAGGATCCAGACGAGCGTCCAGGTTTCGATCATGGGGCCGCAGAAGGCTCTGTGGAGGCAGCAGGCCAGTGAGCGGAGTGCTCCGGGCTTGGCGGCGTTTCGCGTGCGCCCGGATGACGGCCTGAACCCATCCCATCATGGGGTGTGGCCCGGTTTAGGAGCCATGGCTTGGAGTCCGTGAGCGACGGGTCCCGGCGCAGGACTCATTGAAGGTGTGCTTCGGCACGATCCTTGCGATGTGACTCACAGCCGGCTACCTCCGCCGTCTCGTCGTCCTGCTCCGTGTGATCTGGTGAGCTGCTCCGACGAGCCGGTCCACCCATCAATGGGGATCTCGACTTGAAGTCGTCGATCGCGCTCTCGCTTCTTATGCCGCCCTCACGCGGCGCAAGGCCTGCCCTGACCCGCCCAGAGTCGAAAGGTTACCGAATGCTCTCTCTCTTCAGGACGTTGCCCGTTGCTCTGACCTGCACCATGTGGGTTGCCACTGCGCGCTCTCAGATCGAAGTGGAGTGGATTGGCGTGGTGCCCGTGGGCTTCACCCTTTCGGCGGGCTTGCAGGGCGCCGTCACCGACAGCGCTGGTGTGACGTACATCACTGGCAACGGTGGCGTGTCCTCGAACACGGACACGGTCACCGCAGCCTTCGGGTCGGATGGCACCGAGCTCTGGAGCCATGTGTTCAACGGAACAGAGGATTGGCACGATCAAGCCCGTGGAATCACACTCGGTCCAGGTGGTTTCGTCTGGGTCTGCGGCAACACGCCGGACTCCTTCAACTATGCGAACGTGCTGCTGCTGAAGTACGAGGCGGCGAGTGGTGCGCTACTCGACACCCTGCAGTACAGCAGCGGGCTGTTCAAATCTGAGCACGCCGCTTCGGTGACCACCGATACCCAGGGCAACGTGACCCTCGGTGGGGGCACCGTCGGTGATGGAGCCGATGGCCTCATGCTCGGTTTCGACCCGAATGGCAACCTCAGTTGGGACGGGCTTTACGACGGTGCGGCTTTTGGCCCCTTCTCCCAGGACCACATCCTGCAGGTACTGACGGACGGGAAGGGTGACGTGCTGGCCTTGGTGCACGGTGTCGCAGGGAGCAACCAGCCTGACTACGTGGTGATCAAGTATTCCGGGACCACTGGCGCGAGACTGTGGACCTCCAGCTGGGGCAGCAACGGTGGCGACTACCCGGCGGCCATGGCTCTTGATGCGGCGGGCGATGTGTACGTCACTGGCAGCGCCATCGAGGTCATCGACAAGTTCGGCACCATCAAGCTCGACGGGAATGACGGTCAGCTGATCTGGCAGGCCCTGGACAGCTTCGGGCTCGACGACAACGCAGTGGCCCTGGCGGTAGACAACGTGGGCGGCGTGTACATCACTGGACAGAGCGACCCGGACGGTGACCTGAGCAACTTCAATGACAGGATCCTCACGGTCAAGCGTGACGCGGCGACGGGCGCCAAGATCTGGCAGCACGTCTATGGCGCGTCGTGTGTGGGTTGCTTTGATGGTGCGGGTGACGTGGCCGTCGACTCGACGGGCAACGTCCTGGTTGTGGGTTCGACCAGCTCACCTCCCTACAGCGCCGACCTCATCCTTCTCGTTCTCGATGGAGCCACCGGTGAAGAGATCAACCGGGGCATCGTGGGCAGCGCTCCCGGCGAGAGCGCCGGAGGGTCAATGCTCATGTTCGACGCCGCAGAGAACATCTATGTCGCTGGCTCCTACTCCAACGGCACAACGGGGCAGGCAGCAATGGCTGTCTTCAAGTTTGCCTCCCTGACCTCGTGGGTTGGCCTGGGCTCTGGCCTCGCTGGCAGCGGCGGGCAGACGCCAGCGCTGACCGGGACGGGCGGGCTCACCCCAGGCTCTGTCAATCAGCTGCGCCTGAGCGGGGCCCTGCCAAGTGCGAGTAGCCATCTGGTGGTGGGGCTCTCGCGTGTCGACGCCAGCTTCAAGGGCGGCGTCCTGGTGCCTGCGCCGGACGTCATCGTCTCCGGGCTCATCGTCGACGGCGGTGGCAACTTCGAGCTGCCCTTCGTCTGGCCGCCTGGTATCCCGGCCGGCACGCCTTTCTACCTGCAGTACTGGATCCCTGACGCCTCGGGACCCACGGGCTTCGCGGCCTCTAACGGGTTGGCCGCCCAGGCCAACTGATCCGCTCTTTCGTCCGGCCTTGATTTCACACCCACCCACTCGCCAGGCGAGCAAGAAGACCATGAAGACCATGAAGACCATGAAGGCAACCCCACGCCTGGCGTGGCTCCTGCTGACCACGATCCTGACCGTCCCCGGCTTTGCGCAGGGCCAGTTCATCGAGACATTCGACGCTGTGGGCCCCGTGGGAGCAGGACAGTCCGGGCCACAGAACCTGCTGGCCGATGGCTGGGAGTTTCGCAACCAGAGCCAGCCTGCGGGCTCCAGCACTTGGACCGAGGGCTCTTTCTTCTCGCCGCAGGCTGGGGCCGGGAATCTGGAGACGGACAGCTTCTCGACCAGTTTCTTCGGCGGTCAGATCAGCCACTGGATCCTGTTGCCACCTGTTGCGGGGCAGCAGGCAGGGGACGTGCTGACGTTTCACGCCCGCGCGGTGAACTCCAGCAACATGGACACCCTGCAGGTGCTCTACTCGCCCAGCGGCGGCACGAGCACGGGCCTGAGTCCGGGAGATGTAGGTGACTTCTCTACCCAGCTCCTCGACATCTCTCCGCTCTCGACGACGGGCTGGGCTGCGTACTCGGTCACGCTCCCCGGGAGCGGGCGGATCGCGCTGCGCTATTACGTCGACTCGGCCTGCAACTTCGGCTGCTCCAGCTCGGTCGTCGCCATCGACACGCTGAGCGTGGGGGTTCCTCCCGCGCCGCCATGCAACCTGCCGCCCATGCCCTCGGCGGGGCAGACGGTGAGCTGGACGGCGGCCGACGGCCCCTATCGCATCTGCAGCGACGTCACCGTGCCGGTGGGATCCACGGTGATCCTCGAGGCCGGCGCGACCATCAACATCGACAACGGCAAGACCCTCGCCGTCGCGGGCACCATGCTGGCCGAGGGTACTGCCCTCTCACCGGTTCGCTTCACCGGCGACTTCTCCCTGGTCACGCCGCCCATTGAGGTCTTTGGCATGGCCGATCTCAACGGGCTTGAGGTGAGCTGCAGACTGCACGTGGCCAACGGCGGCTCCCTGATAGTCAGGGGCGGCAGCTTCGATGGGGGCGAGCTGAGCACCGACAGTTCCATTGGCGGCCCAGACCGCGGCACGTTCGTGTCCGTAGAGGACTGTGTGTTCTCCGGGGGCAATGGCATCACGCTCATCGACGGCACTCTGGCCTTGAGGTCGAGCAGCTTCTTGGGCGGCGCGGCGGTCACGGTGTTACGGGGTTACCTGCTCGCGGAGGCCGTGGTGATCGATGGCTCCGGTCTGGATATCACTCGCGAGCGGTATGCCCAGCCCATCTGGTTGGATGGCCTGACGATCACGAACTCACCCGGGCCGGCCTTGCGCCTGTGGGGCTGGAACTACGACCTGGGGCCAAGCAACGTGCTGCAGAACTGCGTGTACCCGGTCACGGTCCAGGGGGGGCTGCTCTCTGGCTCGATCGTGCCGACTACCGGCAACGTGAACAACTACGTCGATGTGGGTGACGGGGGGATCCCTGGCAGCGCGACCTGGGCGGCCCTCGATGTTCCCTACGTGGTCAACGGCTTCGCCCAGACCGCCGGGGCTCTGGAGATCGAGCCCGGAGCGACGGTGCAGTTCAAGCCGGGCTCGGGCGTCTTGTACTTCTCTACCGGCTTTTTCAGCGCCCTGGGCACCCCCGCTGAGCCCATCCTGTTTCAGGAGTTCGCCCCCGGCGTCGGCTGGGACCGGCTCAAGTTCTCCTCCATGGTTACGGGCCCCCGCTTCGAGCACGTCGTGATCGAGGATGCCCAGACGGCCGTGCAGGCCGACGACACGCTCGTGCAGGTCGACGCCTCGGTCCTGCGTGGCAACGAGATCGCCGGGCTCGGTTCGACCTTCGGTACCTTCGCCGCCAGGGACAGCCAGTATCTCAACAACACGGTGGCCGTGCAGACCACTGCCCTGGGTTCGGCAAGTCTCGAGCTCTCCACAGCCAACTCATTCAGTGGCAACGACCTGGCGGTGCTGTCCAATGGCTCCGTCGTCCCAGCACGCGACAACTGGTGGGGAGACCCCTCGGGCCCGCAGCACGTCAGCAACCCCAGCGGGCAGGGAGACGCTGTGTCAGGGCCGGTAGACGTGGTGCCCTTCCTGGTCGCCGCCCCAGACCACGCCGACTCGCCGCCCGTGCTGCGCATGTCGCCCCACACCGGACAGGTCGCAGCTGGCAGCAAGCTGCTCCTCGCGTGGGACGTCGAAGACGACGGCGCCATCGTCAGCCAGAAGGTGCTCTTCTCCCAACACGGCAACCTCAACTATGTGGTTGTGGCCGACGGCTTGCCGGGCTCCCAGCGTTCAATTGAGCTGACGGTACCGACTGCCTTCCCGTCGTCGGACAACAGCCCTTCGTTTTTCAAGGTGGTGGCCACGGATGACGGGGGCAAAGAGGGCTTCGACGAAGAGACATTCAACGTCCCCTACACCGAGGACATCGGTCCCACCACGTTGACCTGGTTGACCGACTTCTCGGGGCCTTTCACCTTTGGTGACGAGTTGCAGGTCTGCTGGGACTACGCTGGCCCGTCGTCCACCTGGAGTCTGAGCGTCATCGCGGACTCTGAAGGCGGTGGCGTCGGTCAGGGCGGTGGGACGACACTCTCGGAGTGCTGGAACATCACCATGCCGTACATCAGCACGGATCAGGCGCGGATCGCGATCACGTTTTTGATCGGTGCGGGCGGGCGTACAGTGACACACTACAGCCCGGCCTTCACTCTTCGGCCGGACCTGCGGCTGGGTGACGCTCCGCCGGTGATCACCATGCTCTCGCCGTCGCCACAGAGCAGCTTCGCTGGCGGTGACTCGGTGCCGATCAGCTGGCTGGCGTCTGATGACGAGGCGCTGCGTTCTCTCGCCGTACAGGCGTCCTACGACGGCGGCCTCGGCTGGAACACGGTGGTCCATGGTCTGCCCGCCTCCGCGACCTCCTACAACTGGGCTTTGCCCAGCAGCTCGGGGATGGCCGATGTGAGGTTGCGCGTCATCGCCCATGACCTACGCTATCAGAACACTTCGGACACGGTGGCGATCAGCGTCGTGCCGGGGATGGGCCAGACCTGCCAGGCTGACCTTGGCTTCGGCGGACCGGGAAACGCAGTGCTGAGCCTGTGTGGCGACGCGTTGGCAACCGGCAAGACGGCCGATCTGTTGTTGAGCGGCGCTGCGCCTTCCAGCATGGCCTGGCTGGTTGCCGGGCTGAGCAGCAACCCCCAGCCGTTCAAGGCCGGGACCTTGGTGCCCGTGCCGTTCCTGCTCGCGGTGCCCCTGCCCACAGACTCTGCTGGCACGCTGTCCATTGACGACATGCAAGGCGGAGGAGGGCCCCTCGATGTCTATGTGCAGTGTGTCGTTCAGGATCCGCTCCAACCCCTCGGCTTCGCCCTGTCCAACGCGTTGCTCGTGAAGTTCCTCCCTTGACGATGGGTGCTTCAGCGAGCCGTGGAGGCCGCTGGGGATCGCCTCGGTGCCGTCCCCGCCCATGATGATGTGAACACCGCAGGGTGCCGCCCTCGCTGCCCCAACGCCGGATTCGTTCTCCCCGGTGTTTCCCCCCTCCGCGCGGGGCGGCGCTCTGCCTTTTCTCTCGCTCCGCTGATCGACGGCAACGTGTCGCCTGAGTGGGACCAGTATTCCCCATGTAGGCGTTGGTGCCGGTGGAGCGCATGCTGGCCCTGGGTTAGGGAGCGGGAGGGCTGAGCGGTACACGTTGAGCCCTGCGCCAAGTAGCCGCTGCTCACACGCTGGTTGACGTATCGAGCGGCAGCCGCCGATCCGCTACACCGGTTGGCACTTGGGCTGGCTCTCCAGCCGCCCTGCCGTTCGGCCTGTCCACGACGGCTCATGCCGTTCTCCGTGGACAGAGTCTGACACCCGGCGGTGGTCGCCCGCCCCCATGCGGACGCGGCAGGTCCACGCGTTCATCCCTCCACGTCACCAGTCCGGTTCGAGGTACGGCCTCGCCGGGATGGCCTTACTTTGGGAGACAGTGTGATGATCAGCATCCCATCATGGGGAGCCAGGGGCTCTCACCACTCGACGCGCCTCGGCCTCGCCTGGCGAGTCTCTTCTCTCGCCGCGCTGAGTCTGGCCAGCGTCATCATCGCAGCCCCCGTGGAGGCCAGGGTCGTGCCTGCCACGGACGCACCGGTCTCGGTGCGCATGGTCGACCTCACGGCCGACGGGCTGCTCGACATGGTGTTCTTGCGTCCTGAAGGCTTGTCGATCGCCGTCAACCGTGCGGGTGGTGTGTTCGATGAGCAGCTCGCTCAGCTGCCTGCTGTCGATCTGGTGGACGTCCTAGCCAGTGATCTCGACGGGGACGGCCTGGTCGACCTCTACCTGGTCAACCGCGGCCCCAACCTGGCC
>Ga0114933_10000694_pt1 | contig 39895 bp, 38 predicted proteins | sample 4SBtaG_FD_89691 | JGI IMG/M metagenome (GOLD analysis project Ga0114933, IMG submission 89691) | Deep subsurface microbial communities from Kolumbo volcano to uncover new lineages of life (NeLLi) - 4SBTROV12_W25 metaG | ecosystem: Environmental > Aquatic > Marine > Volcanic | place: Kolumbo... | reverse complement strand
GGAAACTCACCTCAAAACTAGTTCTTCCTATAGAGCCGTGGTAGACCACCACGTTGATAGGCTGGATGTGGAAGCGCAGTAATGCGTGCAGCTGACCAGTACTAATAGCTCAATTGGCTTGATATATGCACTGAAAAAAATTTTAATACCCTGAAATTGATAATATAATCTTAAATTAATTAATGAATTTTCTAAAAAATCTTAAATTAAAAATTTTTAAAAAAAAAAGTATTATAACTGTAATAGGGCTAGGTTATGTTGGTTTACCAGTAGCCTATAGTTTTTCACAAAAATATAAAGTGTTTGGTTATGATATAAACAAAACAAGAATAGCTGAACTTAAAAAGCATTATGATAGAAATAATTCAATATCCAGAAAAGATTTAAATAAAAAAACTATTACTTTTGAGAATAATATAAATAAGATTAAAAATACTGATATATTTATTATTACAACACCAACTCCAATTAATAAAAAAAATAAACCTAATTTAGAATATATAATTAAAGCTTTAAAAATAGCCATAAAAGCAGGAGTAAAAAATAAATTAATTATTTTAGAAAGTACAGTTTTTCCAGGAGCCTCATATAATAATTGTATTAAATATATCGAAAAAAACACTCATTATCTTTTGAATAAAGATTTTGCTTTTGGCTATTCGCCGGAAAGAATAAACCCTGGAGATAAAAAAAATAATTTTAATAACATTGCGAAAATTGTATCTGGATCAAATATTGAAACATCCAAAATAGTTTATAGATTATACAAATCAGTAGTAAAAAAAGTGTTCAAAGCATCTTCAATAAAACTAGCTGAGACAGCAAAATTAATTGAAAATACACAAAGAGACTTAAATATTGCTTTTATAAATGAGATTGCGATAGCTTGTTATAAAATGAATTTAAGTTTTTCAGAGGTTCATAAGCTTGCTTCTACCAAATGGAATTTTATAAATTTTAAACCTGGTTTAGTAGGTGGGCATTGTATAGGGGTAGATCCTTACTATTTATTTTATTCGTTAAAACAAAAAAAATATAATCCGCAACTTTTGTTAAGTGGAAGAAATCTTAATGAGAGTTTTCCTGAATTTTTATGTAACATTTTTTTAAAAAAAATTAAAATTAAAAAACCTAAAATATTATTAATGGGAGCAACATATAAAGCAGATTGTAATGATGTCAGAAATAGTAAATCATTAATACTTTATGAAAAATTAAAGAGAAAAAAATGTAAAATGTTTTTATTTGATCCACATGTTGAAGAAACAGATGCAAAAAAATTAAAAAATTTTAATTTTATCAAAAAGCCTAGAAAAAACTTTTATGATGGGATCTTTGTGAGCGTGGATCATTTAAAATTTAAAGATATTGGCTATAAAGGTATCAAATCATTTGGTAATAAAAATTGTAAAATTTTTGATTTAAAAAATATTTTAATAAAAAAACATAATATTATTCATTTATAATGATAAAATTATTAATTACAGGTTCGGCTGGTTTTATTGGTTTTAACTTTAGTTTGTATTGTTTAAATAAAGGCCACAGTGTCATTGGGATTGATAATATTAACAATTATTATGATAGAAGTCTTAAAAAAAAAAGATTAAAAATCTTACTTAAATATAAAAAATTTAAATTTTATAAAAAAGATTTATCAGATTTTAAATCAATAAAAAAAATATTTGAAATCTATAAACCTCATACGGTAGTTAATTTAGCTGCCCAAGCCGGAGTAAGATATTCAATTAAACATCCTATGGTTTATTTAAATTCAAATATTTACGGCTTTCAAAATATATTAGAACTTTGTGTTAAGCATAAAACTAAACATTTAATTTATGCTTCCTCAAGTTCGGTTTATGGTTTAAATAAAAATTTGCCATTCAATACAGAAAAAAAAGCATCACATCCCATTTCTGTTTATGCTGCAACTAAAAGATCTAATGAATTAATGGCTCACGTCTATTCTAATATGTATAATTTACCAACTACAGGTTTGCGTTTTTTTACAGTTTATGGTCCATGGGGAAGACCAGACATGTCTCTTTTTAAATTTGTAAAATCGATTATGGAAAACAAAATAATATCTGTCTACAATTACGGCAATCACACTCGAGATTTTACATATATAGATGATGCAGTTCATATGATTTATAAGTTTTTAAATAGAGCTCCTAAAAGACACAAAAAAATTGAGGAAAATTCTAGTGTATCACCTTGGAAAATTTTTAATCTATCTAGTAATAGACCAATAAAATTAATGAAATTTATCAACAAAATTGAAAAATATTTAGATAAAAAGGCTAAAATTAAATTTCTACCGCTGCAAAAGGGTGATGTAGAAGTAACAAGTGGTAACATGAAAAATACAATTAAATATATAAACTACAAACCAAAATTTGATTTAGACTATGGAATTAAAATGTTTATAAATTGGTATAAAAAATATTATAACAAAAAACAATGATTATTGCAGAATTAGGTTCAGTCCACGATGGATCATTTGGCAATGCGCTTAAACTAATTGATTTAGCTTCTGAATGTAAAGCGAATTTTGTGAAGTTTCAGATGCATATTGCGGATAAAGAAACTCTTAAAAACGCTCCCAGTCCATCATATTTCAAGGATGAAGATAGATATAATTATTTTAAAAGACTTCAATTTTCAGATGAAAAATGGATAAAGATTATTAAACATTGCAAAAAAAATAAAATTTCTTTTATGTGTTCGATTTTTAGTTCAGATTCACTTAAAAAATTAATTAATTTTGGTGTAAAGAATATAAAAATCCCCTCAGGTGAAGTAAGCAATATACCCTTATTAACAGAAGTAAATAAATATTCTAATTTGAATATCTTCTTATCTACAGGCATGAGTTCATGGTCTGAAATAGATAAAGCGCTCAAAACTTTAAAAAAAAATAAAATTATTTTAATGCAGTGTACTTCGAGTTATCCATGCAATGATATAGATGTTGGATTAAATGTTTTAACAGACATGAAAAAAAAATACGGAAATAAATACAAATATGGTTTCTCTGACCATAGCGTTGGATCTGAGGCAGCAATTTGTTCATTGGCATATGGTGCGGAATATGTTGAAAAACATGTAACTTTTTCTAAAAAAATGTATGGCTCAGATGCTAAATTTGCAATGGAGCCGAATGAATTTTATGAATTTTGTAAATCAATAAATAGAACTAAAATTTTAATTAAATCAAAAGTAAACAAAAATAATATTAAGCCTTTTATTAAAATGAAAGAAACTTTTGAAAAAAAAATAGTTGCGAAAAGAAAAATTAAAAAAGGAAAAAAAATTTTTATTGAAGATTTAGATTTTAAAAAGGCCAAAGGTGGAGTTAAAGCATCAAATTTTAAACTTTTTTTAGGAAAAAAAATAAAAAAAACAACGTCAAAAGATCAAGTTATATCCTTTAAACATATTTAAATATTTTTTATCTACAATTAGATACTAGGGTTTGTATATTAAAAATTTCCCTCGATTTATCTTTTAAATTTATTTTGGTTCTTCCATGCATAAATCTTCTATTATCTATCATGCAAAAATCATTCTTTTTCCATTTGATTTCATAGATATTTTTTTTGCAAATTTTTTTAAGTTCTTCAAGGATTTTTTTGGGTAATTTTGTTTTCTTGTTTATTTTCCAACTTAAAAGTTGTGGGTCCCTATCCATTATTATCTGTAGATGATTTGAAAATGCATGTTCGTTATTAATTTGTGTAACACCATATCTTTCTAACTCTATAAAAACATTTTGATTATTCATATCAATTTTACTTTTTTTAATACCTATGGCGTCTACGAACCAATCTCGAATTTTCATTTTTTTTAGTTTTATTTCCCCCCTCCCGTAAGGTATTTTCATTTTGTATGTTATTGGATTAGCAAGAAAGAATTTTTTTGAGTCCGCAGATAATTCTTGATATATTTTTTTTCCATCACAAACTGTTGTCCAGCCACTTTTTTGTGGAGGTTTTGCACAATAAAACCATACTATTTCTGGCCACGAAGGTGAGTAGCTAGCCTCGCTATGTAAGGGCATTTCCATTGTTCCTTCATCAACAGTTTTAATTTTTTTTCCATATATTATATCTCTTCTATTGGCATCATTGGCGTATCTAATAGTAAACTTGTTAGTAAATTTTAATAAATTTTTTGGAGTCGTATTAAAACCTCTAAAAATAATACATCCTGATTCTTTGAATAAATCAATCACTTTTCTTCTATTAATTTTTTCTAAATCATCTTTTTGATTTGAAATTAATAAAATCCCAGTTTTTAAATATTTTTTAAAAAACATATCTTTATCTAAATAAAATAAAGGATATATAATAAATTTATAAATTATACTAATAGTAAATTAATGGTGAAAAATAAAATTAAAATAAGCTACCTAAAACATAAAAATATAAAAAACTTTGTAAGTTTTATTAAAAATAATCATTCAAAAAACCATATTTTTGTTAAATCATTAAAAGTATTAAACTGGTTCTATAAGCAAAAAAGTAAATTAAATTTTGTAGTTGCTTCAAAAAAAAATACAATACTAGGAGCTCAAGGATTTATTCCTTTAAATAAGTTTGATTTAAATTTAGATAACTCAGTATTTCTTGCTTATTGGAGAGTAAAGCCTTCAAAAGATATAGGAGTTGGTTTTAAAATTTTTAAATTTTTATCTAAAAGTAAGAATTTTTTAGGAGTTGTAGGAATAGATGAAAGATTGATAGAATATCACAAGTGGCAAGGTTTCAAGACTGGAAGATTAAACCATCATTTTTTCATTAACAAAAATTACAAGAGGCCAAAAATAATTAATATCAAACCTCACAAAATAAAATTTATAAATAAAAAAATTTTTACACATGAGATAAGTTTGATTACTTTTAAAAGATTAATAAAAAGTAGTTTATTTAAACATCAATACCCAAAAAAATCAAAAACATATATATTAAATAGATATTTAAAAAATCCATTTTATGATTACAAAGTTTTTTTAGTTAAAAATAAAAATCGTCATGCTTTATTTGTAATTAGATTAATTGAGGTAAAAAATACTAGGATTATCAAATTAATCGATTTTATTGGAAGTGAAGAAAATATTAGTTTTTGTGGACCTTTTTTTGAAAATATCCTAAATAAATTTTATGCTGAATATTTGGATTTTTATAGTTATGGCATTAAAGAAAAGTATTTAATTAATGCTGGTTTTAAAAATAGATATAATAAAAAGGTAATAATTCCAGATCATTTTGAACCTTTTGAAAATAAAAATATAGATATAAATTTTGCCTTTAAATTTAAATCTAAAAAAATAAATAAAAAATATTTTAAAAAAGTAAGATTTTGTAAAGGAGATGGGGATATGGATAGACCATCAAAAATTAATTAAACTTTTAAAGATTTAAGTTTAAAATAATTTACTTTATTATTATAAGTTTTAGGTATTTTTTTTAAATTATTAATTAAAATTAAATTTTTATTTAAATTAGAAAAAAAAGATAATTTTTTCTTTAAATCATTTTTTTTTATTTTTAAACTTTCAACAAAAACTAAAATTCTATTATTTTTCGCTATACATGCATTTGATTTAGAAAAACTTGATACAAAATTTTCTAAATTACTCAAGTTTATTTTTTGACTATTAATTTTTACAAATTTATCAAATCTCCCTGTTATTTCAAAATTATTATTATCATCTTTTTTGGCTATATCATTAGTGTTTATAATAAATTTATTTGATCTTGTTTTCACTAAGTCACCTTTGTTTTTTGCATAACTGATCATTACATTTTTTCCATAATAATATAAAAGCCCTTCTTTATTTTTTCGATTGATTATTTTTCCTTTATTATCTTTGATAAATAATCTACCACCCCTAACTGGTCTTCCTACAGTAGATATATTTTGATACTTATTCTTTAGACTGGCATAAGCTATTCTTGGAGATGCCTCTGTCTGTCCATACATATTAAAAAAATTGAATGAATTTTTTTTTGCTAAAAAACACATATATTCTAGAGCTTTATTATTTATTTTGCCACCTGCTACAGCCATAAATTTTAAATAATTAAGATTTTTATTAATAAATTTTATTCTTTTAAGAATTTCATAAGTTTGAGGCACTCCATAAATACAAGTTATCTTAAATTTTTTAAATAGGTCCCAAAATTTTTTTTCTATTACAGAATTTTCAGATAAAATAATTTTTCCTCTTTTTAGAAAATGCGTATTAAATATAGATAGTCCGTAAGAATAGTTAAGGGGCAAGTTAATTATTACTTTATCGGATCTGTTAATTTTAAGATAATCACAAATTTGTTTAATATTTGTAACTAAATTTTGTTTACTCAACATGACAAATTTTGAAGGACCTGTACTTCCAGACGTTAAAAGTAATAATTTAAGCTCTGGATTTACGCGAATTTTTTTATGACTAAATAAATAAATTTTATAATTATAAATATTTGTAACAAATTTATCTAAATTAATTTTTATATTATTGTCTTTTGGTTTTATTATAAAATTTGGTTTAAATTCTTTTGTTATTTCATCAAATTTTTTTTGATTAATATTTTTATCTAATAAGAATATAACTGCATTAGAACTCATCAACGATAAATAAAAAAATATAAAATTATGACTATTTTCACAAAATAAAAAAACAACAGCCCTATTAAGATTGATTAATTTATTTATTCTATTAATTTTATTATTAATATCAAATTCACTAAACTTAAGATTTTTATAGAATAATATTTTCTTTTTTGAATTATTTTTTTTTTTTAATCCAAACATAATCAAACTTCTGATGGTAAAACCAGGTTATTACCAGTAAGCTGATTTATAAAACTTGATTTTGAAACTTTTAATCCATTAAATTTATTTTGTGGTCTAATATGGTTACTTAAAAATTGAAAAAGCACAGTAATTCGATTTTTATTTATACTTAAATTATCACCAGCTCTATGCCAATTTAATCCATTAAATAAAATAACAGTTCCTTTTCTTCCTTTTAGTTTTTTTATTTTAAACTTATGAAGCTTATTATTTTTCATAAAATAAATAAATTCACCTTTTTTTTCAAAGATATTTAAAGATTGAGGGTCAAGCTGAAGTTTTTGTGAACCAGGAATTAAATCTGTAGTTCCGCTCTCATCATCAATGTCAGAAAGTAAAATTATAGCCTGCAAATTTATTGGAAACCTGTAATTGAAATTTTGTATAATACCATTTTTTCTATACATAGTTGGATATGGATAATCAAAGTGAAACCTTTGACCCCTTGCGCCAGGTCCAAGAAAATTTGCACCATAAAAACCACAAAAAAAGTCAGGACCTAAAATTTTTGAAAATTGTTTCAATTTAGATTGATCAGGAATTAATTTTTCAAAAATTTTATCTACTTTAAATAAATTATTTAAATAAAATTGTTTTTTTCTTTTATCAATAGTAAATGATTTTTGTGTATTATCGTATTCTTCAATTTTTTTTACAGCTTTACTTATAATTTTTGGACTTATTAATTTATCTAACTGGACAAAACCATTGCCATGCACCAATTCATTTAAATAATTTTTCGATGAGAATTTTTTTTCTTTAAATTTAAAAGAAAATTTTGCTCTACTAACTTTTTTATTTATTTTTTCAATAAAGGTATACTTTGGTAAATAAATTCTATCGTTATCGAAAAATTTCCCAATTTTTTTTTTAAAGAAATATCCTTTGACATCCATGAGTCTAGATAACTTTCTTTTTTCGCTTACTAAAACTGCTTTATTATTGTCTAATCCCAAATATTTTTTTGGCACAAGATCTCTACGCGATACTACAAATGTGTTAAAACTAATATTTTTAAATTTACATTTAGAAAAAATTTTTTTTTCCAAGTATGAGTGCGCAAATTGTACATTATTAAAACTGCAGTTAATGAATTTTATTTTACTAAAAATTATTTCAGAAAACAAAATACTATTAAATTTACAATTTTTAAAAATAACATTTTGAAAGCAAATTTTCCAAAATTCTATTTTTTCGAAATTTATTGAGTCAAACTTGATATTTTTTAAATAACAGTTCCTAAAAATAGTTTTTTTGAAATTTTCATTATCAAAATTTAAATTTTCGAATCTATCAAAGATATTGTTCTTATTAATAGTTTTTCTTTTTTTTAATTTTGTAAATTTCATTTTTATTCGAAGCTTCTTATTATTTGTTTTGGGGTACTTTTTTTAAATTCTTTAATATCATATAGCCAAAAAGGATTTTTTAAAAAGGGCCTTCCAATTGTTACCATATCTATTAGTTTCCTTTTTATTAATTTTTTACAAATTTTTAAATTACTCATCCTTCCAGTTGTTGAAATTAATATTTTTGATTTAGATTTAATTTTCTTTGCGATATTAAGTCTAAACATTCTTTTTTTTGTATTAAGTCCAGTTTTTTTTATTATTCCACCTGAAGATACACATGCATAGTCAAATCCATTTTTTTTTAATATTTCTGACAATTTTATTGACTCATCTACATTAATTCCATTTTTAACATGATCTGATCCTGTGATTCTTGCACCTAAGATCTTTTCTTTTGGCCAAACTAATCTTATTTTTTTTGTAATTTCATCTATAATTCTAACTCTATTTATAAAACTCCCGCCATATAAATCTTTTCTTTTATTGGATATTGGTGACATAAACTGGTGGAGTAAATACCCATGAGCTATATGTAATTCTAAACCTTCAAAACCTATTTTTTTAGCTCTTTTTGCTGTGTTTACAAACTCTAAAATAACTTTTTTTATACCTTTGTTTGTTAATGATTTTGGATTTGGCCACCCAATATCTTTTCTTAAACTTGAGGCAGAAACGGTTTTCCAACCACCTTTTTTAATATTTATTGAACCTTTATTTTTATCCCAAGGCACAAAGCTTGATCCTTTTCTACCAGAATGAGAGATCTGAATACATATTGGCATTTTATTATTTATAGATTTTAAAAACTTAAATAGTTTAAAATATTTTTTTTCCTGTTGATTGTCATATAAGCATAAATCTTTTGGAGATATTCTTCCAATTTTTGATACAGCAACAGACTCGATAGTTAACATTCCTGCTCCTGATTTCACTAATGAACCCAGATGAGAGTAGTGCCAAGCCGAAGGTCCACCAGATTTATCGGCCGAATACTGACACATTGGTGAAATTATTACTCTGTTTTTTAAAACAATATTATTAATCTTAAATTTTTTATGAATCATTTTTTCTTTTTAATTACCAGAAAATCATTGTGGGGATGAAATACTGCTTTTGGATATGACCAATAAGTCTCTAAAAAATTTTTTTTTAAAGCTCTACCAAGTTTGGGCAAATGAGGAACGCCATCGCTATCTATCATTGATTTAAAAGGAACAGCGATTCTTAACCACTCACCCGTAGGTTGCTTTTTGTAAATTATTCTTAAATAAAGGGCTAATTCAGGGTTTACCAAAAGATAATTTTTCTTTTTCAAGGTTTTATAAATTTTTCTCAAAATTGTAGGTTTTGTAAATCCTAAATTTTTTACAGTAATTCTATGAATCTCAAGATTTTGGTATTTTTTATAGCTTACTTTTTTTCTTTTATTAAAAATATCAATTATCCATGGGCTTAAAAAACTTTTCTTTTTTAGTTTTTTTAAACACTCATCTACATTTTTAAATTCAATTTTTTTTATTTTTTTCCAAAGCATTTATAAACTACTTATCTCCTTTAAAATTAATTTATCCGGACTTAATTTAGACATATTAACATTTTTTGATCGAATAATCTTAGACACGCTAACTTTGTTAATTTGATAAATAATTTGATTATAATCTAGGTCCATATTCAACGATTTCAATTTATATTTATCCAAATATTTTTCAATTCTTTTATACATAAATTTTCCTAAAAATTTTGATTTTAACAAAATAATAGGTTTTTTAAGATTTAAAGAATCAATAATTAAACTAGACTCATGAAAAAGAGTTAAATACGAATTTGATATGATTTTTTGGGAATCATATTTTATGAGTGTAAAGTTTTTTAAATATTTTTTATAAATATTTTTATTTGATGATGGATGAAGACATATAATAATTCTTTTTTTGAATTTTTTGCTTATTCTTTCAAGGATAAAATTAAGTTTATTGAAGTAAATTTCAGCATCATGATTATTTATTTTTAATTCTCTTTTTGCTCTATCAGAGTGATAAAAGTTTGAGTCTATAAATGATATAAATCTGTTAGTTATCGGATAGTTATTTTGTCTAGTATTTATTAAGCAAGCCTTTTTAATATAATTTAAATTAAAAAAAAGAGATAAAAATTTTTTAGATTTATTTTTATTTAAATTATTTATTTTATTTACTAAATATTTATTAGTATGAAAATATACTTCAATTTGAGGAAAAATTTTAAAAAAAAGAAATATATTGAATATAAAGTTTTGAGTACTCTTTAAAAACTTTTCGTACAAGGATATCGCAGAAAAGGCCTCAATTTCCTCATTTCCTATATTGCCTAAATTCAGCAGCAGTAACAGCTTAATATTAATATTTTTTAAAATTAAATAAATTCTAAAATAATTAAAAGATTTACCTAAATTATTAAAAAAAATTAAATTTTTATTAATTACAAATTTATTTAATTCATCTAAGTTTTTTGGTTTAAAATAAATTATATTCTTTGGTAATTTTAGTCTTTTATTAAAAATATCTTTTTTTTCTAAAATTAAAAAATTACTCATATCAATTATATAAAACTTTTTATACTTAGATTTTATTTCTAAATAAATTTTCTTTTGAATATTGAAAGAATGATATAGGTTTTTATTGGTCGTTATTAATCCAAAAACATTTTCTTTTTTCATCAATTAAATTTTAAAAATAGATTTAAATCCATTTTTTATTTGCATAATAATATAGTCCACATCTTTTAAACTTAAATTATAAGATAAAAAGATTATTCCAGAGGTTGGATATAATATTTGTTTTTTATATAAAAATTTTCTTAATAAATTAATTTTTTTATAATATTTTTTTTCAACAAAATCTCTTGCAGATCTATTTTTTAAAACTTTTTTTGAAAAAACAATACGAAGAATACTATCGTGTCTATAAATTTTTGCATTAAATTTAAATTTAGAAAAAAAATTGTTTAATTCATATTCAAAATATTTACTTTTTTTATTAATGTTCTGGGTAATTTTTTTATTTTTTAATATATACTGAAGAGTTTCATAGCCAATATATGTATTAATTGAATTGCCTGAAAATGTCCCCCCATAAAAAATTTTTTTTTTTTTTAATTTTTTTTCAATTTTTTTATTTATACCAATTATTCCTATCGGCAAACCACCACCACAAATTTTACCTAATGTAGTTATATCTGGATTAATTTTATATTTATTTTGAACTGAAAATTTATTTACCCTAAAAGCAGTTATTATTTCGTCAAAAATTAAAATTATCTTATTTTTTTTTGAATAGGATTCTAGAAATTTAAGATATTTTTTATTATCTTTTAACGGTAATGCACCTTGTATAGGCTCTATAATTATACAATTAATATTTTTTTTATTTTTATCTAAAATTTTTCTTGATTTATCAATGTCATTGTAAGGAATAAAAATTAGATTTTTCTTTTCATTAGGGACCAAACCATCTGATAATTGTTTTGGTATTAGTTGTTCATTAGGTGAGTAGAGCAATTGATCCACAGATCCATGCCAACTTCCAGAAACAGAAACTACTTTCTTTTTTGTATTTATGGCTCTACTAATTCTTAGAGATTTAATAACCGCTTCAGTGCCCGAATTACAAAAAATTATTTTTTTAATATTCTTTATTTTCTTGCAAATCAACGCTGCTAATTTCGCTGAGTAAATATTCGGGTAAGCAAAATTAGATATATTTTTATTTATTATGTTTCTTAAAAGTTTTTTGAAAACCTGATTGCTATGACCTAAAACTATACTTCCAGCACAATTTGATAAATCGAAATAATACTTATTTTTAATTTTAATCTTTGCACCAATTCCTTTTTCAAAATAGGCGTTTAAATTTGCGTAACCTTCATTAAGAATTAGTTTTTTCATATCCTCTAAAAATGATAATAATAAATACTCTTCTTGCTAAAAAATACAACAAATTATTTAAAAAAGGGTTTTTTTTTACTTTACTGTTCATTAATTGAACGATATTGTTCAAAATATGAACAACATTAAAAAAGAAGATGAAGATAATTTTGCAATTTTAAGAAAAATTGATCAAAGTTCAAAAATTTCGCAAAGAGAAATGGCAAGAGAATTAGGATTTAGTCTTGGTAAACTAAATTATTGTATTAAGGCCTTAAAAAAAAAAGGTTTAATTAAAATTAAAAATTTTGAAAAAAATCAAAATAAATTAAATTATTTATATATTTTAACCCCAAAAGGCATTTATTCAAAATCTGTTCTAACTATAAATTTTATGAAAAAAAAAATGAAGGAATATGATGAATTAAAGACTGAATATGAAAAATTTAAAAACCAAAAAAAAAATAATTAAAATACTTTGAGATAAAATGGATCCAAAAGAAACAATAAAAAAAAATCTTAGAAGAAGATCAGAGTTTGTCGATGTAGTGCCTATTCACGAAAGTCTTCCCATGCCTACATGGGTAGAATTAAGCTTGATCGATGTATGCAATAGAAAATGTTCTTTTTGTCCTAAATCTGACGAAAATGTTGCTCCAGATACTTTTCAAAAAATGACAAAAAAAATTATAGATGAAATTCATGACCAATTATTAGACATTCATTTCTCAGGGACTATATCTTTGTGTGGTTATGGTGAACCAATGTTACATAAAGATATTTCTTACATAGTAAAAAAATTATCCAATGTTTCTAGAGTAGAAATAATTACTAATGGAGATGTTTTATCCTCTAGAAGATTACAAGAACTTTATATAGCTGATGTGAGTAAAGTAGTAGTGAGTATGTATGATGGACCTGAGCAGATTAATAAATTTAAAATTATGACAAAAAAAGCAAATGTCCCTGAAGATTTAGTAATTTTAAGAGATAGATGGTATGATCAACATAATGACTTTGGTGTCAAACTTACCAATAGAGCAGGAACAGTAAAAACTGGAGATCAAGAAAAAATAGGTAAATACACAACTTGCTTTTATCCAACTTATCAATTCTTAATTGATTGGGATGGAAATGTATATCTATGCCCTCAAGATTGGCAAAGAAAAATATCGATGGGCAATATTATGCAAGAGTCAATTTTTGATATTTGGACAGGAAAAACATTATCTGATTATAGAAAAAACCTTATTTCTGGGAAACGTTGTTCTGGACCATGTAAATCCTGTAATGCTGATGGCACTCTTTTAGGTAAAAATCATGCTAAGGAATGGAAAAAAATTTATAATATTGTGGATTAAAATTTATTTATGATAAAAAAAAAAGTATGTGTAGCAATATTTTCTAGAGCAAATTATGGAAGTATTAAAAAAGTCTTAGATGAGCTTAAGAAAAATAAAAAAATAGAACTTCAAATTCTAACGGGTGGTTCAGCAAATATTGACAAATATGGATCTATTTCAAAAATAATTAAAAAGGACAAATTTAAGATTAACGAGGAAGTATTTTTTTTTGTCGATGGTGATAAACCAATAACAATGGTAAAAACAACCGCTTTAGGTATGATAGAAACATCTACTGCACTAGAAAAATTGAGACCTGATATTGTACTGACTGTTGGTGATAGATACGAAACTATGGCAACTGTGATTGCGTCATCATATATGAATATTCCAGTTGCTCACACAATGGGAGGTGAAGTAAGTGGTACTATTGATGAAAGTATAAGACATGCAATAACTAAATTTTCGCATATCCATTTCCCAGCAACAAAAAAATCAAAAAAAAACATCATAAATATGGGAGAAAACAAAAAAAATATCTTTTTAGTCGGCTGTCCTAGGATTGATTTAGTTAAAGAATGTTTGAGTAAAAAAATTAAAAACTTGAATAATGAGGTTTTTAAAAATGGAGTAGGCGAGAAGTTTGATTTAAACAAGAAATTTATTACAATAATGCAGTATCCTGTTACTACAGAATACAAACATTCTGAGAGACAAATCGAAGAAACGCTAAAAGCCGTATCACAAATTGATCTTCCAAAACTATTTTTTTGGCCAAATCCTGATGCAGGAACTGATAAAATGTCATCAATTATAAGGAAATGGCGAGAATATAAAAAAATAAAAAATACTTGGTTTATAAAAAATTTGGAGCATGAGCTATTTTTTAATGTTCTAAATAAAACTAGCTGTTTAATTGGAAATTCGTCATCAGCAATAAGAGAGGGAAGTTATATAGGAGTACCATCAGTATCAGTTGGCTCTAGACAAAATTCCAGAGAGAGGGGGAAAAATGTTATAAACGCAAATTATAACTCAAAAGACATTTTAAAAAAAATCAAGAAACAACTTAAAATAAATAGAAATAAATTAAGAAGCAATTTATATGGAAAAGGAAATTCTTCAAAAAAAATTTCAAATATTTTATCAAATATTCGAGTCAATATTCAAAAAACTTTAAATTATAAATGAAATTTTTAGCAATAATTCCCGCAAGAAAAGGATCAAAAGGGATAAAAAATAAAAACTTTAAATTATTTAATGGTAAGCCATTAATCTATTGGACGTTAAAATCAGCAAAAAAAAGTAAATATTTAGATAAAATTTTGGTTAGTACTGACTCAAAAAAAATACAAAATTTTTGTATCAAAAATAATGTCTTATCACCTTTTATAAGACCCAAAAAAATTTCACATAGCAAAGCAAGGGCACACGATGTCATTCTTCATACAATAAAATTTTTGAAAAATAATTATAGCTATAAGCCTGATGCTGTAGTTTACTTGCAACCAACATCTCCATTAAGAGAATCTTTCGATATCGATAATTGTTGCAAAATTTTTATGAAATATAAGCCTGATAGTTTAGTTAGCATTGTTAAGTTACACCATAATTTAAATCCAGAGGAAGTTTATCAAATAAAAAATAAAAAAAAATTAACTAAATTTAGTAAAAAAAAAATGATTCCATTAAGACAAACTAAAAAAAATTATTTTGGCAAAAATGGTGCTGCAATCTCTATTACAGATATAAAAAAAATTAATCAATTTGTAGATGGAGGCAATTTAATTGGTTACGAAATGAATAAACTAAAATCAATAGATATAGATGACCTTGACGACTTTAGACATGCAAGTGTAATTCAAAAAGCATTTAAATTTAATAATTAATTTATGACTAAAAAAAAAGTTTTTTTTTCTAAGAGTTATTCTGGTTTAGTCAATATTAAAAAAGATTTTTTTAATGAAAACTATAGCTATCTTAAAAAAGCGAAAAAAGAATATAAAATTTATTCAAAACAAAAAAAAAGAAAAAAATGTAAAAATTGTGAATTAAAGATTTCTAAACCTGTTTTTGTTTCGCATAACATTGGTTATTCAATATGTAAGAGATGTGGTCATTTAAATGGAGTATACGAGGATGGTGATAGTTTTATTAAACATCTTTATCATGATAATAAAGGAAAAAATTATACTAAACATTACAGTGGTCATTATAAAAAAAGAGTTAAAAATATTTATTTACCAAAAATAAACTTTTTAAAAAAAATTATTAATGAGAAGTTTGATGTTTTGGAAATTGGCTGTGGGGCTGGTTATTTTCTCAAAGCGTGTGAATTAAAAAAAATAAAAGCTCAAGGCATAGATGTAAACAAGGCATTACTCAAAGAGGCAAAAAAAAATTTGGTTTTTAATGAGGCTATTCATTTAGATGAAAATAATATTTGCCCAATTATCGAAAAATCTAATTGCAAAGTCCTATCTCTAATAAGTACATTAGAGCACTTGCAAGAACCAAATAAAATTTTAAAAGCAGTTAAAAAATCAAATATTAAATATGTTTTTTTTAATGTTCCACTTTTATCTTTTTCTATATTTATTGAAAATGTATTTCAAAAAATTTATCCGAGAACTTTAAATGCAAGTCACACACATCTTTATTCTGAAAAATCAATAAATTATTTAGCCAGAAAATTCAATTTTGAAATAATTGGTGAATGGTGGTTTGGGGCAGATATTCATGATTTATTTAGAAGTGTATTACTCAGTGCTAATTTTAAAAATAAAAAAGAATTTCAAAATTATATCAATGAACACTTTTATGAGCATATTGATAAAATGCAAAATGTTTTAGATAAAGGCAAATCTTGTTCAGAAGTTCATATAGTTCTTAAAAACAAAAATTTAATTAACTGATATTTATGTGTGGAATAGCTGGATATATAAATTTTAAAAATAAAATCGATAATTCATTAAAAATTCAGCCAATTATCAAATCAATTAAGCATAGAGGACCAGACAACACTGGTTATTGGTTATCTAAACAAAAAAATGTAATCCTTGTTAATACTAGGCTAGCTATTCAAGATTTATCAAAAAAAGGAAACCAACCCTTAGTTTCCCAGGATGGAAGATACGTAATTGTTTTTAACGGAGAGATTTATAATTTTAAAATTTTAACAGAAAAATTAGCTGAATTTAAATTTCAAAGCAATTCGGATACCGAAGTACTTTTAAACATGTATATAAAATATAATTATAAATGTTTAGATTATTTAGATGGAATGTTTGCTTTTGCAATATATGACAATAAAGAAAAAAAGATATTTTGTGCTAGAGATAAATTTGGAATCAAACCATTTTATTATTTTTATGACGAAAAGAAATTTTGCTTTAGTTCTGAAATTAAAACATTATCATTCATGGGTGTTCATAGAGAGCATAATAACAAAGCAGTTTTGAGGTATTTAAATTCTGAGTACCACGAACATCAATTTGAAACATTTTATAAAAATATATATAAAATTAAGTCTGGAAATTATATTGTTATTGATAAAACAGGTAAATTTTCACAAAAAAATTATTTTAACTTTAAAAATAAATATAAATCTATACAGATTCCATCAAATAAAGATGAAAAGATAGAAGTTATAAGAAAATTAATTTTTAGAAGTGTTGAAAAAAGTCTTGTTGCAGATGTTCCCATTTCAGTTGCTGCTAGTGGAGGGTTAGACTCTTCAATCTTGCAAGTAATACTAAAACAACTTGGAAAAAAAATTGATTTAATATCATTTATATTTAAAGAAAAAAAATTTTCTGAGGAAAACTATATAAAAAAAATAAGTAGAAAAACTCAATTCAATTACAAAACTATATGTATTACACCAAAATCATTTAAAGAAAATTTGAAAGAATCAATTAATATTTTAGAAGAGCCATTTTCAGGCTTACCTATAATATCGTATTTGTTATGTGTAAAAGAACTTGCAAGAACAAAAGTAATACTAGATGGGACGGGACTTGATGAAGCTAATTTTGGTTATGATAAATATTTAAATTCAAATGTTAATCAAAATAATTTAAATTTTGCACAAGATGGATCAGTAAGTGTTCAGAATAATATTATTCATTCAAACTTAAAGAAATGTGATGAAACTTATAAATTTACAAAACCATTTAAAGATAAATTCAGGAACGACATGTACTCAGATTTGTATTATTTAAAGTTACCTAGGGCACTAAAATTTAGAGATAAATTGGGAATGAGATTTGGAAAAGAAATAAGGCCTTGTTTTTTAGACGAAGAATTAATTCTAACTTTATTAAAACTAGATTACCAATATCATTATAAAAATGGTTTTAGTAAAAGAATATTAAGAGACACATTTAAAGATGATCTATCAAAAGAAATTGCTTTTGCAAAAAAAAGAAATATTCAAACTCCACAAACATCCTGGTTAAGAGAGGAAATGTTTAATTGGTTAAAAAATTTTTTATATAAATCAGAGATTTGGGACATGAATTGGATTAATAAAGATCAATTTTATAAAAATCTTGATCTTTTTAAGAGAAAAAAAATTCATAACTCATTTTTTATTTGGAAAATGATAAACCTAGAATTATGGAGAAAAATTTAAATTTTATGATTAATAGAAAATCATTTTTTATAGAAATTTTACAGTTAATGAAATCTCATTACAAATTAAATGCAAAATATAAAAAATTTTTAGACAATTCCTCGATTAAATTAAACACCATCAAAAAGATCGAAAATTTACCCTTTTTACATATTAATATTTTTAAATTTCACAGCCTTGTTAGTGGAAGTTTTAAAAAAGTTGTGACTAAATTATCTTCATCCGGAACTTCTGGACAAAGGAAATCAACGATTTATTTAGACAAGCAAAATGTAATATTGCAAAAAAAAACTTTATTAAATTTATTAAAGCAAAATATTTCAAAAGAGAGATTGCCTATGGTAATTTTAGATAAAAATCCTAATTTTATAGACAAATCACATTATAGTGCAAAAATTGCTGCAATATATGGCTTTTCTTTAATTGGAAAAAATTATTTTTATCTTATTAAAAAAAATGGTCAAATTGATTATCAAGGTTTTAATAAATTCCTCAAGAAAAATAAGTATAAAAAAATATTTTTATTTGGATTTACTTATGACGTTTTTATTAACCTAATCAAAAATTTTAAGCAAAATATAAAAATTAATTTAAATAATTCCATATTACTACATGGAGGGGGATGGAAAAAAATGGAAGGATTGAAAATTAGTAAAAGTTCATTTAAATCTAAACTAAGAAAAAAATTTAATATTAAAAAAATAATTAACTATTATGGTGTAGTTGAACAAACAGGATCAGTATTTTTTGAATGTGACGAATGCAATAAATTAATTACAAATCAATATGCAGATGTAATAATAAGGAATACTAATTTAGATCCTTGTGACAATAATGAACAAGGCTTAATTCAGTTATTATCGACGGTACCAAGATCTTATCCAGGAAATTCAATTTTATCGGAGGATTTAGGCATTTTATATAAAAATAAATGTAAAATTCATAAAAAATATAAATCTTTTGGTGTTTTAGGAAGAATTAAAAAAGTTGAAGTAAGGGGTTGTAGTGATGCTAATTAAAAACAACAAAATAAAAATAATATTAGGTTATAGCCAAATAAAGGAACGAAATGCAAATCCATTTGATAAAATTTCAATAGAATTTTTATCCGCTTTTTCAAAAGAAATTTTTAAGGAAAAAAAATCAAAAAAATACAGCGATATTATAACTCTTGGTTTTTGGTGCAGAAAACAAAATCTAGAAAGTTTAAAAAAAATTTACCTAGATAATTTTTTTAGGATTGGCCTAGGAATATTATTTCATGTACCTCCAAGAAATGTTCCAATTACAGCTATATATAGTTTTATTTTTGGAGTCATTTCTGGCAATTCAAATATAATTAGAATATCAGACCCAAAATTAGAAAATATAGCGTTAATATTAAAAATTTTAAGCAAACTTTTAAGTAATAAAAAATTTAAGATTATAAGGGAGACAAATTGCTTTATTAATTATGAGCAGGATGATGGTATTTCAAATCTACTCTCGAAACAAGCTGATGGTAGGCTAATCTGGGGAGGTGATAAAACAATCGAAAAATTTAAAAATTTTTCTACTAAACCAAATTGCACTGATTTACTGTTTGGCGATAAATACTCATTAAGTATTCTAAATTCTAAAACGATTTATAAATTTGATAAAACAAAATTAAATAAATTTATAGAAAATTTTTATAATGATATTTTTTTAATGGATCAAAATGCATGTTCATCACCACATTTAGTTTGCTGGACTAAAAATAGTTCAAAAAAAGAGATCAACTTATTTTGGAATAAATTAGATAAATTTGTACAAAAAAAATATTTAATTAGTGATTTTATTACAAGTAAACGTTATTTAACATTAAATAAAATTCAAATGAATAATAAAAACTTAAAATTGCTTCAGAACTCTAAAAATTTTTATGTATTTAATTTGAAAAAATTAAATAAAAATACTGAAGACCTTAGAGGATTTGCGGGTATAATTTTTCAATATCATTTAAATTCAATAAATGAAATATTGCATCTTCTTTCCAGAAAAATACAAACTATTAGCTACTTAGGTTTGCAAAAAACTGATTTTTCAAAAATTTTAAGTTCTAATAAATTAAAAGGTATAGATAGGATAGTTCCAGTTGGACAGGCATTAAACGTAGACCTCAAGTGGGATGGGTATAATATTATAGAAAGATTAACTAGAGTTATTGATATAAAATAATTAAATGGAATTAGATAAAGATCAAATTAAAGAAGTGCAGCAAAATAGAGAGCCATATTTAATGCTTGATTATGTTACAAATCTTGTGCCTGGTAAGTTGTGCGATAGTTATAAAGACTTGAATGAAAATGAGTGGTTTTTTAAAGTACATTGGCCTAATGATCCTAATATGCCTGGTATGCTCCAAATTGAAGCTTTAGTTCAAACAGCCGCAATATCAATATTATCTCTTCCTAATAATAAAGGTAAAGTGATGTATTTAACCACCGCAAACAATGTAAAATTTAAAAAAAAAGTAACTCCAAAAAAAAGATTTTTTATTAAAACTAAAATAATTTCATATAAAAGAGGCATAGCAAACTGTGCAGGTACTGGAATTGTTGATAATCAAGAAGCTTGTAAGGCTGAATTCAACCTGATATTGCCTAGCGAAATTGAAAAGTATAATATAAATAAAGAAATATAATTTAATATGCCAATAGCATCTTCATTATTAAAAAAACCACGTTTAGTAAAAAAACTTAAAGATTTTTATGATTATGTTCAATACAACGATGGAAAAGTTGGCACCAAAACAAGAGGCATTGATCTAAATTTTAATAATGCTTGTAATCTAAGGTGCAAATATTGTTTTACTAATTCACCAAAAGGAGATCATGTTAAAGAGTATTTAGATTATGATGCAATAGCAAGAGTTGCAGACGAAGCTGACGAACTTGGTTATTTTGAATTTGATCTTCAAGGTGGAGAATTATTGCTTCAACCTAATAAACTATTTAAAGTTCTTGAAGCAATAAAACCTGAAAGGTTCTATTTATATCTAACAACTAATGGATACTATTTAGATGAAAAAATGGCAAAAAGACTGGCAGAAGCAAATGTTAGCAGAGTCTCGGTTAGTATAGATAGTATGGACGAAAAAATTCATGACGAAATAAGAGGCAGGAAAGATTCATGGAGAAGAGCGATGGAGGGTTTAAAGCATGTAAAAAAAGCTGGTATAGATCCATATCTAAATATTACTGTTGGACATTATAATGCTCACACAGATCACTTGAAACAATTATTAGACTATTCAAAGGATCAAAAATACAAAACACTTCTTAATGTAGCTGTACCAGCAGGTATGTGGCAAAAAGCAGAAGAAATAATATGTGATGATAAAGATAGAGAGTATTTGAGAAAGATAAGAAAAGAATACAAAAATTTAATCAGGAATATTTGGAATCCATTTGACAAAACTCACGAAGGAATTTTAGGGTGCACTACAGTCAACAGGTTATATATTACTCCAATAGGAGATGTTTTAGTTTGTCCATATGTTCACATTAAGATAGGAAATATATTTAAACAATCTTTAAAAGAAATAGTTGATTTCGGTTTTAGAATTAAACATTTTCGAAATCATAGCGATCTATGTCTAGCTGGAGAAGATAAAAGTTTTATAAGAAAGTTTATGACTAGGCAAGGTCAATCGATTTTTAAGCCTGCTAATGCTGAAGAAATTTTTTCAAAAGAAGATTTTGTATAATTTTAATGTTAAAGGGAAAGTTAGCATTAGTTACAGGTACCAAAAGTGGAATTGGAAATTCCATTTTAAAAATATTTGCTGAAAATAAAGCAAATGTAATTGCATGTGCAAGAAAAAAAGATCAATCTTTCGAAGAGGAATGCAATCAGTTAAGTAAAAAACACTCTGTTAATATATATCCTACATATTTTGATTTAGGTGAAGAAGAAAATTTAAAATTAGAAGTAAACAAAATATTATTAGCACATAAAAAAATTGATATTCTTGTAAATAATGCTGGCGAAATAGAAACATCAGCATTTTTGATGACAAAGATTGATACATTTAAGAAAATATTTCAGGTAAATTTTTATTCTCCAGTATTACTCATGCAGATGATCCTCAAAAATATGATAAAAAATAAAAGTGGAAGCATTATAAATCTTTCATCGATATCTGCGTTTGAGTCAAATGAAGGTAGATCTGCATATTCTGCATCAAAGTCAGCTTTAAATAGTATTTCAAAAACTATAGCTAGAGAACTTGGAAAAATAAATATCCGAGTAAATAACGTTGCTCCAGGTATTATTGACACTAAAATGTTAAATTCAAATACCAATAAAGAAATCATAAAAGAATTGATAAATAAATCCTCTTTAAAAAGAGTTGGAAATCCCAGAGAAGTTGCTAGTACAATTTTATTTTTAGCATCAGATATGTCGTCTTATGTAAGTGGTGAAACTATAAAAGTTGATGGTGGAATGTGATATATGGAAGATATAAATCACATAACTAAATTTGCAAAAAAAATAAGAAAAAATATTTTAGATATGTCATTAAGTGCAGGTTCTGCAAGTGCTCATTTTGGAGGAGCTATGTCATCAGTTGAAATAGTTTCTTCACTTTATTGTTCAATAATGAACTATAATAAAGATAATTATAAGTTACCTGAAAGGGATAGATTTATTCTAAGCAAAGGACATGCATGTCTAGTTCTTTATTCTGCATTAGCTGAAAAGGACATTATAAAAAAAAAAGAATTAAATAGTTTTGAAAAAGACAATTCAAACTTACTTGGTCATCCTGTGATAAATAGAAATTTGGGGATAGAATTTTCTAATGGAAGCCTTGGTATGGGTTTATCACTTGGCATTGGAACAGCAATATCTTTGAATAAAAAAAAAATAAATTCCAAAGTTTATGTTCTCCTCGGTGATGGAGAATGCAATGAAGGTTCTGTTTGGGAAGCTGCTATGCTAGCTAATTCTTTAAAGTTAAGAAATCTTTGTGCAATTATCGACTGTAACGGTTATCAGCAGACTGGATTAAATACAGATATTTTAGATTTAGAAAACCTAGAGAATAAGTGGAAAAGTTTTGGATGGGCAACATACTCAATAAATGGACATGATATAAATGAAATAATTTCTACTTTAAGATCTCAAAATGAAAGACCAAAAGTAATTTTAGCAAAAACAATTAAAGGAAAAGGCTTCTCATTTTCAGAAAATAATAATGATTGGCATCATAAGATAATGACTAAAGAAACTTATGATAATGCCCTGAAGGAATTAAAATTAGATGAAAATTGATTATAACAAAATCAGAATGTTATCAGCAATTGGATCAAGAGCATCTGTTGGATTACATTTGTTGGACGTTGCAAAAACAAACAAAAATTTAATGGTTCTTACTTCTGATGTTTCTACATCTGCAGGATTAGATAGGTATAGAAAAAAATTTATTGATCAGTATTTAGACGTAGGTATAGCCGAGCAAAATTTAATTGGAGTAGCAGCAGGATTAGCTTCAGAAGGACATGATGTAATAACCACAACATTCGCTCCTTTCCAAACAATGAGATGTTGTGAACAAATTAAAGTTAATTTAGGGTACATGAAACACAAGGTAACAATGATAGGATTGGCTAGTGGACTTGTGCTAGGAAACTTGGGATACACCCATTGCTGTATAGAAGACTTTTCCGTACTTAGAGCGATACCTAACATATCAATAGTCTCTCCATGCGATAGTTTTGAAACAATAAAAGCTATTGATGCTTCGATAAAAAATAAACAATCTACTTATATAAGAATTACTGGTAGCGCAAATAATCCAATAATTTATAAAAAAGATTATAATTTTAAAATAGGCAAAACAGTTACTTTAGAAGATGGAAAGGATATTTGTATTTTTGCAACAGGACCAATTATTAAAGAAGCATTAGCTGCAAGAGAAATATTAAAAAAAAAAAATATTAAAATAAAAGTTGTGAACGTTCATACATTAAAACCTATAAATAATACCGAAATATTAAATCATTCTAAATCAAAAAAACTTTTAGTTACATTGGAAGAGCACAATATAATAGGCGGTCTAGGATCTGTTATTTCCGAAATATTGTCTTCTGAAAAAAAAACCCCTCCATTGCTTAAAATTGGCATTGAGGATCAGTATGATAAGGGTGGCAGTTACGAATTTTTAAAAAAAAAACATAATCTTGAAGGAAACAAAATAGTAAAAAAAATATTAAAAAAACTTAATTCATAAATTCTTGACAAAAACAATTATAAAAATTAGATAACGGTGAAATGTCAAACTTAGCAAACTATAAAAAAGCATTTGTTGAAGCTCTATCAATAAAGCCTAATTTTGATTTTGATAATTTAAAATATCAATCTGTTGACGAATGGGACTCCATAGGACATATGACTTTAATTTCAAATTTGGAGGAAAAGTTTAAAATTACATTCGAAACAGACGATATAGTTGACTTTAGTTCTTTTAAAAAAGGGATTAAAATACTACAAAAATATAAAGTAAAAATTTAATTAAGTTTTGACTAAATTAACTGTAATCGCCTATCACTATGTTAGACCAGTAAAAAAGTCAAAATTTCCTAATTTAAAAGCACTAGAAAATAATATTTTTAAAAAACAACTAGATTATTTATCAAAGAAATTTAGCATTATTTCTTATGAAGATTTATTTAATCTCGTAAGTAAAAAAGCTAAATTTAAAAATCCATGTTTATTAACTTTTGATGATGGTTATAAAGATCACATTAAATATGTCTTGCCTGAGTTAAAGAAAAGAAAAATAAAAGGATGCTTTTTTCCATCTGTAGAGGCCATCTTAAAAAAAAAAGTTTTAAATGTTAATAAAATTCAATTTATTCTTGCAAAAGAAAAAAATATTTCAAAAATTCTTTTTGATATTTTTAATTTTTTAATAAAAAAAAAATTTATAAAAAACAGTGATAAGAACAATTTATTAAAAATTAAAAATAATTTTGTAAACAAGACAAGGCCTTACGATAGCAAAGATGTTGCCTTTTTAAAATATTTACTTCAAATTTATTTTTCAGAAAATATTCAAAATAAATGCTGTAATTTTTTATTTAGAAAATATGTATCTAAAAATGAAAAACTATTTTCAAAGAATCTTTATATGTCAATTAAAGATCTTAAATATCTTATAAAATCTAAGATGTACTTAGGTGCTCATGGATTTCAACATAAACGTTTTTCAAAGTTAAATTATGAGGAAAAGAAAATAGAGATAAAGAAAAATTTAATTTTTCTAAAAAAAATTGGAGCAGTTAAAAAAAATTGGGCCATGTGTTATCCTTATGGATCATATGATAATCAAACCATTAAAATTTTGAAAAAAAATAATTGTATTTTTGGACTTACAATAAAAAGTGGATTAAATATTTTTAAAAAAAAAAAAAATTTTTATAACCTAAAAAGATATGATACTAACGAATTTATTAGTTGTCTTTAAGTGTCGTTTAAGCTTTTGAATTTTTCGCTTTTAATATTTTTTAAAATACTAAGGTTGATACAGTGCCTATTTAAAGTTTTTTGCTGAATTAAAAAATTTCTTGAAAAATTGTTATGTTTTTTATTTTTTTGCCGATTTATGCGTAATTTTTTCCAAAATTCTTTCCAGTCGATATTCTTGCTAGCTCCTTGAGTTGCCATTTTGGGCAATAAACCATGTGTCATTCTCATTACTCCGTAGTAGCAATTATCCATGTACCAAAAAAGTTTAGCCCTAAATTTATTAACTTTAAATTTTTTCTTTATTTTTTTAATATTTTTAAGATTATATAGATAAATTTTATTTTTTTCCGGCGCAATTGTGAACTCAAAATCAGAATATCTTGTATCTGCCGATGTCATCACAGGTATACCAAGTGCAGAATATTCGTACCCACAACTTCCATTATATGTAATCACCAAGTCTATGAATTTATGAATATTATTTATATGAATATCTTCATTAAGAAATTTAATATTTTCAGAATTTTTTACTAAACTATTAAATATATACTCTGCCTTTAGTTCTTCTCTGTAAAAATTTTCAGCTGGGTGGGGTTTCACTATCCAGTTAACATTGTTAATTTTTTTTATATATTTTAAAGTTTTTTCGAACCAATCATATGGACTTTTAAACAAACTCCATTCAGAGTTTAAAACATTATCCTGAAGAACATTTGGTAATATTAAAACATTCAACTTATTATTTTTATTTATTTTTAATTTGTTATTAAAATTTTTTTTCAAATCTAAATTTATAATATTTACTTTTTTTTGATTGCCCACAAAAGCATCCTCAAATCCTATTCTTCTTTCTGGCTTATTTTTTCTAAAAAATAGATTTATTTCTTGTTCCAATTTTTTTTTGTAATTTGAAGTTAAATATTTAACTAATTTTTTTGAATATTTTCTTTTATGACTATATGAGTCTCTAAAATTTTTATAGATTCTTACGTTATAATTTTCTAATCCACTACCATATCTTGCATAAACTATATTTTTTTTTTTTAAAGCAGTTTGAAAAAAAATTTTGTGTGGTATAAATTGTGTCTCAGCAATAACAGAATGGTTAAAAAAATTCCTTGAGTATATATTATTAAAGAAATTAACATTTTCAATTGATTTAGCTACAGACAAATAAAAATAGAAATCAACTTTAAAACTAGATTTTGTAAAGAATCTTATCGAATGTTCATAAGCACATTTTCCAATCTCAATATTTTTATATTTGATATTAATTAATTTATCCAAAGAAGAGTGTGAATTAATTAATTTTACTGATTCTATAAAATACATTAAGCGTTTAAAGAAATTTTTTCTTTTATAGACAATAAAATTTTTTATTCCAAAACTTTGAGCTATTTTTTCAGACTTTATATCGTCTGAATTTATTAATCCAACTATATCTTGTTTTAAATTTTTTTTTAAATCATTTGCTATTAAACAATTTAAAAGAGCATATTCTGGATGATGGTCCACAGTTAAATCAACTAAAATTTTATTTTTAGACTCAAAATTTTTTTCATTTTTAGTGAATTTTTCATTTATTTTCAAAAATTCATTTAAATTTTCATCTTTAAAATATGATAAATCATCTTTTTGGCTGTTATTTAAAAATTTAAATAGAGATATTTCTTTTAAAAAATTTTTCCAATACAAAATTTTTATTTTTATTGAGAGTATTTCAATTAAAATATATTTAAAAGCCAGAAGTATAAGTTTGTACATTGAATAGTTTCTTGATACAGTATTTAGTATATTGTAAAAAAAGTTTAATATAATATAAAAGGTTCAATAATTTTAGTTTTTTAATCAAATAAGCAAAATTGCGCAATATAAAAAAAATTTTATATATTTTGTTAGATAATAACATTTATTCGTTATTTCTTCTTTTATTTTTAACTTTTCTAAACACTATTCTTGAAGTCATCGGTATTGGTTTAATAATTCCGATTTTAGGAATATTTGTTGGGCAAAATTATGAAAGATATTTTGAATTTTACCCTTTTCTTAAAAATATTCCAGATTCTAAAATTTTACTTTATATGTTTATAACATTTAACCTAATTTATCTTTTAAAATTTTTAACTTCTATTTTTTCAATACTAGTAAGAAACAAATTTTATTGGGGTTTGTATAAAAATTTATCAAGGAAAATTTTTAACAACTATATCAATAAAGATTATCTTTCACATATGACAACTCATTCATCAGAAAAAATAAATACTATAAGAGGTGAAGCAAATTTATTTTCATTTGGAGTTACTTCGCCTATAGTAGACTTAATTATTGATTTTATACTTTTATTTTCAATATGTACTTTTCTATTATTTTACAATATTAAATTGTCTTTTTTTGTAATTGTATTCTTTTTATTTATAAGTTTTTTGTGGAACCAGTATTACAACAAATACTTAGACGATTTAGGAAAAAAACGCGAAACTCATGCTAAAGAATCTATTAAAGAAATACAAAATGGTTTTGGTAATTTTAGGGAAACAGTTATATTTGGCTTAAGAAAATTATTTTCTAAGAGATTTGAATTACATAATAAAGAATTTTCATCCGTGGGAGTAAAAAGAGATACAATTATTCAAATACCAAGATATTTACTTGAACTTTTGAGTGTTACAGGGATATCAGTAATACTTTTTGTACTAATTGAGACCAAATTATCTTTACCAGAAATTATGGTATTACTCGGTGTATTTGTTTTTGCGACTGTAAGAATGCTACCGTCTGTTACAAAAATTATTAGATCTATTCAAACAATAAAATTTAATAATGTGGTAGTAGAGAAAATTTATAATGAACTATATTATTTTAAGAATTCAGAAAAAAAATTTGAAGAAAAAAAATCGAAAAAAATTGATTTTAAAAAACTATCTCTCAAAAATCTGAATTTTAATTATCCAAATAGTGATAATTTAATTTTAAAAAATATAGATTTAAATATTTTAAAAGGGGACAAGATAGGAATTATAGGTGAAACTGGAAGTGGTAAATCTACTTTAATAAATATTATTTCAGGACTTATTAAAGTCCAAGGTGAAGAATTTAAAGTAAATGATATTGTGCTTGATCCCCCGAGTATAGCTTCTTGGCAATCAAATATTGGCTATGTTCCACATGACGTTTTTTTATTAGATGAAACAATAGGATACAACATATCGCTAAAAGATGACTATAAAACAGAAGAAAAAAAATTAATTGAATTATTAAAAAGAGTTGAGCTTCTAGAGTTTATTGAAAAGCTACCTTTAAATCTAGATATGATAGTTGGCGAAAAAGGTGGAAAATTATCAAGAGGACAAACTCAAAGATTAGGTATTGCTAGAGCATTATACATTGAGCCAAGTATTATAATTTTTGACGAAGCGACAAGTGCATTGGATGTTAATACAGAAAAAAATATTTTAAAAAAATTGTACAAAGAAAGTGAAAATCTGACTATAATATCCATATCTCACAGAAAAAGTGCCCTAGAATTCTGCGATAAAATATTTGAAATTAATGATGGACAGTTAAAGGAAATTGTTAATAATTAATTATTAACAGCCAATCGAATAATATGGACCAAGCTCTTGTAGATTTTTTTTTAAACGAAAATATTAATATTAATACTCAAAATTTTGTTCAAAACATAATAGTTGCGTTAATTTTAAGTCTTATAGTTAAGTATGTTTATGTAAAATTTTCTACGACACTATCTAATAAAAATGAATTTTCTAAAAATTTCGTAATTTTAGGTCTTACAACTTGTATTGTAATTACAATTGTAAAATCATCTTTAGCCTTATCTTTAGGTCTAGTTGGAGCATTATCCATAGTAAGATTTAGAGCTGCCATAAAAGAACCTGAGGAATTGGTTTTTTTATTTTTAATTATTGCAATTGGACTTGGAACCGGAGCTGGTCAAACATACATTGTGACAATTGGTGTAGGTATTTCACTAATCTTAATTATAATATTTTATTATTTTCAAACAAACAAAAAATCTAAAGATAATAGTTTTTTAAATTTATCAATTTCAATGAATACTAGTCTCAAAAAAAGAGAAGTCGATGAATTAATTAAAACTATTGAGAAACAAGTTCAATTTTTAGAAATTTCTTCGTTAAATCAATCAAAAAACGATTTTAATTTAAATATATTTTTTCAACTTGATAATAAAGTGACCATTTCTTTATTTAATGACAAAATTTTAAAAAAATTTCCAAATTCAAATATAATTATAAGCAAAGATCATAATATTTCGTTATGATTTTAAAAGATCTAAGAAAAAGTAGAGTCTTTAAAAAAGATAAGTTAAAAATTATTTTAGTTTCTTATTTTATTTTAACTTTTTCTGGACTTATTTTTTTAGGTACTTTATTTTTTCAAACTAGCTTTTGGGATAATAAAAAAAAGGATTTTATTAAGAGAATTCATTTAAATGGTGTATACAATTATAAATATATTCCAAACATAATTTATTTAACAATTACCAATTTCAGAGGTAAAATTGAAACTATCAATATCAACATTAACCAAAAAAATAAATTAATTTTAGAAAAAAACCGTAAAGAAAAAATCTTCAATCCTGATGTTGTTTTTGAAACTGCAAAAGCGAATTTAACAGATAGTAATGGCAAAAGATATTCTACAGATATTAGGTTAAAAGGTGATAGATCAATACATTATGATAATATTGAAACATCATCCTATAAAGTAAATTTAGATAAAAATAATTTTATTTATGGAATGAAAAGTTTTTCCATTCAAAAACCTAGGATAAGAAACTATATTAACGAATGGATATTTCATGAATTAAGTGGAGAACTTAACCTTGTTAAACTAAAATATGACTTTATCGATTTAAAAATAAATGGTGAGGATAAGGGACTTTATGTTGTTGAAGAAGGTTTTAGCAATAATCTTATTGAAAGAAATTCAAGGAGAGCTGGCCCAATTTTTGGTTTACATGAAGATTTTCCATATAAATCTTTTGAAGAAGCAAAATTAGATCCATACCAAAAAAAATATTGGACCAAATCCTCAAATTTAGATCTTTATTTAATAGCAAAAAATAAAATTTTAGATTTTAAGGAAAGAAATAAAACTATAAATGGAGTTTTAGATGTTAAAAAATGGGCAGATTATTTTGCACTTTGTGATTTGTTGTATACTCATCACGGTTATGTACCAAAAAGTGTAAAATTTTATTATAATCCTGTATCGGCATTAATTGAACCAATACCTTTTGATGGTCATAAAATGCCTGGATATAATTATCATAAGGTAATAGATGAAGTCTTTAATAAACGAACTGTATTTGATAGAGTTTATATTCCAGATAAATGGTTTAAAAAGTTTTTCTTTAACAATAATGAAGAATTAAATACTATTTTTTTTACAGAGTATTTAAAAAGTTTAGAAAAAATTACAGATACCAAGTTTATCGATAACTTTCTTAAAAAAAAAATTAAATATATAAATCAAATTAATGCTAAAATTTATTTAGATAGTTTTGTTTTAGATTATCCAACAACTAGAAGTGACGGAATTGGCATATATTACTTTGATAAGAACGAAATCTATAATAGGGCAACTTTTTTAAAATCTAGATTCAGCCCGATGTTACAAGAGATTTTTGTTGAAGATACCAGTGACCATTTATTGATTTCAAATAAAAATTATATCAACGAAAGATTAGCTGTTAAAGAAATTCATTGTGACAAAAATCTTAATGGTAAGCTTACAAATCATAAAATTCTTCTAGACGAGCATGTAAAATTTGGAGAACAACAAATAAAAAAACCAAAAATATATGACCAAGATAACAATAAAATATTTTTAATATGTAAATCATTACTTCTAAAAGACAAAATTAATAATAAAATTTATAAAAAACAAATTGATATAAACTTTAAAGCAAAAAAAAATGAATCTTTTGAAAGTAAAAATTTTTTAAAATATTTTAGTGTTAATAAAAATTTTTTATTTTTAAAAAATAATAATACAATTATTAATAAAAATATTTATATTCCCCCATTCTACACTGTTATCTTAAAAGAAGGTCAAAAAATCAACTTAATAGACAACGCATTTATATTTTCAGACTCTAATTTTATTGCAAAGGGAACCCCCGAGAATAAAATTAACATATCAGGATCAAAAGATAATTTTGGTGGTGGAATAATTATAAGAAATTCTGATAAAAATGAGTTTAAATTTGTCAAATTTCAGTATCTAAAAGGTCTAGATTTTTTAAATAAAACTGAAGGATTTAATTTGACTCCAAATGGATACGTTCAAACTTTAAAAAAAGATCATTCTGAAAATAAATATATAAATCAATTCATTTTGAACTCCAACTATTCAAATTATAATTTTGAGTATAGGATTTATGGGGCCATTAATTTTTATAATTCCGAAATAAAATTAAGTAATTTAATATTTAATGATATTGCATCAGAAGATGCATTAAACATTATTAACTCAAATTTTACAGTTAATAATTGTATATTTTTAAATATTTTTTCCGATGCAATTGATGTAGATTTTTCTCAAGGAAAAATTTTAAACTCCAAATTTAAAAATATCTTAAATGATGCAATTGACTTATCAGGCTCAAATGTAAATATTCAAAATATAGACGCAAGTTTTGTAAAGGATAAAACTATTAGTTCTGGTGAAAATACTAAGGCCAATATATCAAATTTAAAAGTAAATGATGCCTTTATTGGTATAGCAAATAAAGATGGATCAGAAATATCAGCTAACAATATAACTTTAAAAGATGTTGAGGTACCTTTTACTGCATATATAAAAAAACCAGCATACGAGAAAAGTAAAATGTTTGCTAAAAAAATAAAAATTAATAATTCAAAAATTGATTATTTAATCTCAAAAGATCAAATATTAATTTTAGAAAACAAAAAAAAGAGAAAAAATTTATCAAATAAGAAAATATTAAAAATTATATACGAACAAGATAAAGCCTTACTTAACAAAATATAAAACAGATAATAAAATAATAAATTGAACTATTTGAAATAAATGGAAACCAGATCAGAAAAAAAATGGAAAATAGATAGGCAGCATCTCTTTCAATTAATCAATGGATTAAAAAGTTCTTATTTTTGCTTCAGAAATCATTATGAGCCAAGATGGGTAAATTCAATTTATTTTGATGATAATTTTTATACTTCAATAAGACAGAATTTAGATGGCAATTATTTAAAACAAAAGAATAGAGCGAGATGGTATGGAGAAATGTTAGATCCTAAAGAAATAAAATTTGAAATTAAAAAAAAATTTGGTAATACCTCAGTAAAGAATAGATATAATTTATTCGACGAAGAAACAAAACTGGGTAAAAATTTTGTCAAAATTATTGAAAATAAAGTAAAAACAAAATTTCCATCAAAAATTAACTTAAAACCTATATCTATGACAAGATACTTTAGATATTATTTTATATCTAAATATAAAAATATAAGAGCCACAATTGATACAAATATTTCGTATTATAAAATCTTTGAAAATAGAATACAATTTGAAAAATATATTGATAAAAACAATATTTTAGAAATGAAATATGAGTCAAAATACGACGGACTTGTTAGGAAAAATTTAAATATTAATAACTTAAGATTGAGTAGAAATTCAAAATATATCAATTCATTCTTTTTTAGGTCACTATAAAAATGAATTTTTTTAAATTATTGAAAGAAATCTATAAAAGACTAATAAACAGATTTTTATTTAAAAGACCTGATTTTTCTGAAAATAGAATATTTCTTCAGGGAAAAATATTACAAGAAAAAAATAAAGATAAAAATAAAATTAATAATCTTAAAGATGTAGAGTTTTCCGTTTTTTCTCAATTTGGAGATGATGGAATTATTTCTTGGGTAGTTAATCAAATTCCAAATATAAAAAAAAAATTTGTAGAAATTGGCACCCAAGATTATTGGGAATCAAACACAAGATTTTTATTAAAGTCAGAAAATTGGTCTGGTATTCTTGTTGATTCTTCAGAAAAAGATATTAGAAAAATCAAACAACAAAGAATTTATTGGCAACATAATTTAAAAGCTTATCAATTAATGATCACCAAAGAAAACATAAATCAATTTCTTACTGATCAAATAAGTGCAAAAGATAAAGATATAGGATTATTAAGTATTGATATTGACGGTAATGATTACTGGATTCTGGAAGAGATAAACTCTATAGATCCAACTATAGTTGTTTGTGAATTTAATTCTATTTTTGGAGATATCCACAAAATATCAGTATTATATGAAAAGAATTTTGTAAGGAACAAGTTACATTATTCTAATTTGTATTTTGGGGCATCTATTAATGCGCTTATTTCTTTAATGGAAAAAAAGGGGTATTTTTATATTGGAACTAATTCATCAGGAATAAATGCTTTTTTTATAAAAAAACATTTAAGTGCCAAATTTAAGACAAAAATTCAGGAAATAAAGACATTTCCTTCAAAAGTTAGGGAATGTTTGGACAAAAATGGAAAACTAACTTACGAAGATATTTTTGAAAGAAAAAAAAGAATCGAAAACTTAAAAATTTATGATTTTGATGAAAATAAAGTTAAATTACTTAATGAATATAAAAAGTTATATACAGATAACTGGGTTGAAAGTTAAATGAAAGTTGACAAAAATTTATTTGCTAAAAACAGCTCATGGTCATTTGATAAAAATGTTCCAAAAGAGTTTGATAAACATATTTACAAATCTGTTCCAATGTATCACCAAATGCATTGGTTGTGTGAGGAACTTTCTGACTTTTATATAAAAAATGACTCAATAATATATGATATTGGATGTTCAACAGGAGCATTAATAAAAAAATTATCTGAAAGACATAAAAATAAAAAAAAAACAAAATTTATTGGAATAGATATAGTTGATAAAATGATTAAGTTTGCAAAAAAGAATAACAGTGCAAAAAATATAAGTTTTATTAAGAAAGATTTAACAAATTATAAATTTAAAAATTCTGATTTTATTATATCCTTTTATACAATGCAATTTATAAGACCAAGAGATCGACAAAATTTAATTAATAAAATTTTTAAAAGTTTGAACTGGGGAGGTGCCCTTTTTTTAGTGGAAAAAGTAAGATCATATGACGCAAGAACACAGGAGCAAATGACAACAATTTATGAGGAATTCAAACTTTTTAACGGATTTTCAGAAAAAGAAATTACGGCAAAAAAGAAGAGTTTAAAAGGTATATTAGAACCATTTTCTTCAAATGCGAATATTCAAATGTTAAAAAGAGCTGGGTTTAAAGATGTTTCTTCAGTTGCTAAATTTATATGCTTTGAAGGATTTTTAGCAATCAAGTAATTTAAGCAATGTTTAATAAATTATTTTCTTTTCTTTACATTAATGTTTTTAAAATTTTTCCAGTCAGAATTAATTTATTTTTAAGCAAACTCTTTAAAAAGTTTAATGATATGCATTTAAAAGCATCTTATTCGAAAGATTTTAATGCAAGTTTAGATATTGAAGGAAGTAAATTTAATTTGATTTTAATGAAAAATGATAATCAAGCGCAAGGAGTTTATCAAAAATTACATTTTAATAAAGAAAGCTACGAGACGATAATGGTCAAAACTCTAGTCGAGTCAATTGATCTTTTAAAGGCAAAATCGTTCTTAGATATTGGCGCTTTCATGGGATATTACGCCTGTTTTGTTGCAAGTCGTTTAAAAGATAGAATTAATATTCATGCAATTGAAAGTAACCCAAAATATGTTGAGTACATTAAAAAATCTATAAAAATAAACAATTTTAAAAAAGTTAATGTGCATAATGGGATTTTGTCAAATAAAGAGGAGTTTCTGTTTGTTAAGAATGAGACTGTAACTTCAAAAGTTGATGAAGAAAAAAATTTTACAAAACTTAAGTCAATAACTCTTGATGAATTGTGTGAACAACAAAAAATAATTCCAGAAATTATGAAAATAGATGTTCATGGAGCTGAGGGCAAAGTGTTATTTGGTTCTAATAAAATGCTTACAAATTTTACAAAAATAATACTTTTAGAACTACATACATCTGCTTATTTAAAAAAATTTTCAGATGGTTTAAGTAAAAAAGAAATAATACTTTTTTTAAATAATTTAGGATTTAAGTGTTATTTAGTCTCATCATTTAGAGAGCATGACTTTGAAAAAAATAATGAAAATTATGAATATAAGGAAATTAATAAAGAAAACTTTGAATTGATATTTTTTGATAGAGATAAAGCCGATCAATTTATATTTTGTATTAAAAATAATTTAGATATAGAAAATTTTAAATTATTTAATAAAAGTTTTTAAAAAATGTTTAATTATTGCATTGAAAAATATTAATCCTACAAAAAAAATATTTTGTTTATTGTGAAGTCTAATTTTAGTTTCTTCAAATAATTGTGTAAAAAAACCTATTTTGCTAGAAAAGCCTCCACTTTTAAAAATTCCGATTAATTCATTTCTTTTAGTAGAGTCTCCTTTTAGATTAAACTTTATAAGAGCTCTATAATACAAATCATAATCCGCTGAACATTTAAAAGTCGTATTATAATTTCCAATTAAATTCATTGATTTTTTTTTAATAAAAAATCCCGTTGAATGAGAGGTGGCAAAATCAAAATTATATTTTAATCTTTGCCTATTAAAGCCACATTTTAATATAGTTGACCCAACATAGTGTCTTCTTACCGTACCAAAAATAAAATCAGCATCAGGATTTTTTTTAAATTTTTTGTGAATTGTTAATAATCCATTTTTAACAAAAATATCACCAGCATTAATAAAAACTATAACCTGTCCATTTGCAAATTTTAAAGCTTTGTTCATTGCATGGTATATTCCATCATCTTTTTCTGAGACTAATAAATTAATATTTTTTTGGTTTGTTAAAATATTTTTTACAGTATCATCTGTAGACTTGCCATCTATTATTAAATATTCAAAATTCTTAAATGTTTGTTCTTTTAAGCTTCTAATTGTTTGTAGTATGTCTTTTTCAGCATTCTTAACCACTGTTATTATTGAAAAGAAAGGTTTATTTGCTTTTTTTCTTATTAAAATTTTTTTTTGCTTTTTTATTTTACTCATTTAAAAGATATTAAATAAAATAATAGATAGTATATTTAAAAAGCTGAAACAAGTAATTTACAACTAAATATGTCAGACTACATATATAAACTGAATACGTTTTTAAAAACTGATGTTTTAAAATTTCATAAACCACAAATCATAGAGTTTGGAGTTAGAGAGGGCAGATCAACCAAATTATTTTTAGATATTTGTAATGAAAAAAATGGAAATTTGTATTCTGTAGATGTTGAGGATTATTCAAATTTATTTAACGATCCAAAATGGAACTTTTATAAAGTCAGAGATGATAATTTTAAATATCTTGAAGAAAAATTACCAAAAGAGGTAGATGTAATTTACTTAGATTCTCTACATGAAGCAAATCACGTAGAAAAAATATTTTATCATTATTTTAAAAAATTAAAATTAAATGGAATATTTTATATTGATGATACCTCTTGGCTACCTTATTTAAAAAATGAGAAAAGAAATAATTTTTATTGTGAAATAAACAATAAAGAAACCTTTGAGAGAATTTTAAGCATATATCAGGCAAATCAAGATAATTTTGATTTAGAATTTAGCTTTGTCTCCTCAGGCATGTGTAAAATTACAAAAAAAAAACAACATTTAAATCAAAGAAAAAAGATATCTTTAAGGAATAATTCTATAAAAAATCAAATTAGAAAAATATTTAAATCTCTGGCCAAATGATTAAAATCGGCATTACTGGATATTCGGGAAGTCTTGGCAAAATATTAATTAACTCAAATAAATTTAATAAAATTTATAGATTCAAAGGAGATATTCGAAAAAAAGCAGATATTAATGATTGGTTTAAAAATAAACATATAGATGTAATTATCCATCTAGCTGCTATAGTTCCAATAAAAATAGTCAAAAGAAATAAAAGTAAAGCATTTCAAGTAAATTATATAGGTACTAAAAATTTAGCAAACATAGCTTTAGCAAATAACGTTAAATGGTTTTTTCTTGCCTCTACTTCACATGTATATAAGTCATCAAAAAAAAAAATTAAGGAAACTGGAATTATAAATCCAATTTCATACTACGGAAAAACAAAACTTCTCGCCGAAAAGTTTGTAATAAAAAAGTTCAAAGAAAAAAAAAATTATTGTATTGGAAGAATATTTAGTACAACTAATAAAAATCAAAAAAATAATTATTTAGTACCTGATCTTAAAAATAAAATTAGAAAAACTAAAAAAACAATAGAGCTTAAAAACTTAAATCATTATAGAGATTTTATATCTATGAACGACATATCTAAAATAATTTTTATACTAATGAAAAAAAAATTTTATGGGATAATAAATATAGGATCTGGCAAAAAAACATATTTAAAAGATATTGCGAAAATAATATTAAAAAAATATAAGAAAAAAGGAGTATTTGTTGATACGTCTAAAACCACTAATTTATTATCTGATAATTCGAAATTAAAAAAAATTATAAAATTTAAAATAAATTCACATTTGAAAAAAATGATATTTTAACATGTTAAACAAAGTTTTATTTGATCATACAATTTTTCTACATCAAAAAAATGGAGGAGTATCTAAATATATTTATGAACTTAATAAAAATTTAAATCAAAATAATAAAAATTCCATAATTTTTTCACCCATTTCAATAAATGATAACTTAAATATTTCAAAAAAAAATATAATAAGTTATTTCAGTTTAAATAGAATACCTAGATTCTGTACAAAAATTTTTTATTTTTTAAACGATTTATTAACACTTTTGTATGTCTTATTAAAAAATCCATCTGTTATACATTTAACGTATTATAACACTTTTTTGGTGAAAATATTAAATATACCATTTGTTCTTACTGTTTATGATCTCACACATGAGAAACAAAAAATTTATAGAAATAAATTTGATAAAAAATATTTAATTAGTAAAGCTAAAAAAATTATATGTATATCTAAAAATACAAAAAAAGATTTAATTAAATATTATAATGTTAAAGAAGAAAACATTAAAGTTATTTATTTGGGTGTTAAACAAAAAAAAGTAATAAAAACCAAAAAAAAAAATACTATAACTTTCGTTGGCGCAAGAGATGGCTATAAAAATTTTAAAAATTTCATTCTGGCATATAGTAAATCTGAATTTTTAAAAGAAAATTATAAAGTTCAAAGTTTTGGTTATAAAAATTTTTCTATTGAGGAAGAAAATTTATTCAAAAGGCTTAAAATTGAAAATAAAATAAAATATATTTCAGGTGATGAAAAAAAATTAAATGAAATATACTCGAATTCTTCTTTGCTAATTTATCCTAGCTTATACGAGGGTTTTGGATTGCCTCCGTTAGAAGCAATGAGATGTGGTTGTCCAGTAGCATCTAGCAATATTAAAGTTTTAAAAGAAATATTAGGTGATGCATCTATTTTTTTTAATCCAAAAAATATTTATGATATTAAAAAAAAAATTGAGATGATATTAAAATCTAGATCTTTACAGAAAAAAAAAATAAAAAAAGGTTTTCAAAGAATTAAAATGTATAAATGGTCAAAATGTGCAAAAGAAACCTTAAAGGTTTATAAATCTTTTTATTAAAATGCTTATTTTTTATTTTTATTTAATTTCTTTAAGTATTATTGGTTATGGATTTTTTCTATCAAAAATATTAAAAATAGATACAAACGAATTAGGCTTCATTGGTTTATTAGGATTATCATTTCTAGTTTTTTTTTCTTACACTTCTTCAATTATTTATCCACACAATCATCTATTTAATACTTTAACATTACTTGTAGGTTTAATTTTTTTTATTCTATTTCTCAATTTAAGGTTTATTTTAATAAAAAAAGAATTAATAACTTTTTTAATTATTTTCACTATATTAGTTATTTTTATTCTAATAGGTAAAAATCATGATGATTTTTCATATTATCATTTTCCTTATTCGCATTTATTAACTCAATATTCTCACCCAATAGGTATTGGGTGGTTAAATAATGGATTTAGAAATCCATCCTCTTTATTTTTTCTAAACTCTTTATTTTACCTTCCTAAGATAGATTTTTATCTTTTTCATATTTCGCCAGCATATTTTTTAGGATTTTCAAACTTGATACTATTAAAATTAATCTTCAATATTAATATATTTAAAAAAATAAATTTAGTAAATTT
>Ga0114933_10000693_pt1 | contig 39948 bp, 24 predicted proteins | sample 4SBtaG_FD_89691 | JGI IMG/M metagenome (GOLD analysis project Ga0114933, IMG submission 89691) | Deep subsurface microbial communities from Kolumbo volcano to uncover new lineages of life (NeLLi) - 4SBTROV12_W25 metaG | ecosystem: Environmental > Aquatic > Marine > Volcanic | place: Kolumbo... | reverse complement strand
GTGGCCTCAGCTTCTATACGCCCGTCATACATGACCCGGGAACCTGCCCCGAGCGGCATCACACCTGTTAGAGCATTTGGACCCTGCACCGTTAGGACGTCCGGATCTATAAAGGCTGTACCATTCAGGGGTGGTGGCGCAGGCCCTACGGGTTCGATGATCGGTTCCTCACTGCACGCGGAAACGAGAACAGCTGCGCTCAGGCAGGCGGTTAGCACACAGGGCTGCTTCATTTTAGTAACGTGTCCAAGTCCAGTCCGGGTTCACCATGCTCAGCTCGTTACTCAAGCTAGGCGCGATGTGATCTGATCAGAATCTATACTGCCTTCGACTAGCGCGTCTCATGGTACGTTACAGACAGGCATTGGTTTCGCTAGCAACCAAACCGGCGCACGATGCAACAGCCCGGAGCCGCTTTCGCGACTCCGGGCTCATAATCGGGACGGCCGGATTCGAACCGGCGACCCCTGCAACCCCATTGCAGTGCGCTACCGGGCTGCGCCACGTCCCGAGGACCGAGATAATAAAGACTTCCTGGGGGGTCGGGAAGCGATAAGGCGCTCCTAGGTTGAAAAGGAGGCATCACACCCCATCACACTTCGACCGATCCGGCTTGCTAAATCCGCCGTACTCAGTATGAAAGGCAAGCAAGTGCTCACTCAATAACTAACGAAGTTGTCACACAACACCTATGCCAAATGGGTGTGAACTGGGTTGACCTTTTCTCAAAGGCTCAACTAAATTCTGCGTCCTGTTGCGGGGTGGAGCAGTCTGGTAGCTCGTCGGGCTCATAACCCGAAGGTCGCAGGTTCGAATCCTGCCCCCGCTATAGCTTTTGAAACGCCGCCGAATGGCGGCGTTTCCCACGTGTGGGACCTGAGGGAGGTGCGGATGCAGATATCTGTTCTCTGGAAAGAAACCCAGACGTGGAGCCCGCGAACGTGGGCGGGAGTAGGGAGGCGTCAGTAAATCTGCCTCTCGAGACGCTCCCCGCTCGTGCCGCTATAGGCTCGGGCGGGTTTTTCGTCTCGGCCAGGTAGCTCAGTTGGTAGAGCACATGACTGAAAATCATGGTGTCGGCGGTTCGATTCCGCCCCTGGCCATGATAACCGCCACTAGGCGGATGTAGTTAGAGTAGGAGGAAGGCACCAGAGGTCCGTAGCTCAATTGGTAGAGCACCGGTCTCCAAAACCGGGGGTTGGGGGTTCGAGTCCCTCCGGGCCTGTAGGGAAAAGGTGAGAGCCCCGGTCGTCTAATGGTTAGGACACCAGGTTTTCAACCTGGCAATCGGAGTTCGATTCTCCGTCGGGGTACTAGTTAAGGACAGCTTTTTAAAAACTGGGGGTTGTAGCTCAGTCGGTTAGAGTGCCGGTCTGTCACACCGGAGGTCGCGAGTTCGAGTCTCGTCAGCCCCGCTCGTTTGTTTTTTGAAATACCGAAGCCGCTTTGCCTTCGGGCGAATTCCGGCTTCATGGGTCTTGTGGGAGGGGGGCCGTAGCTCAGTTGGGAGAGCGCTTGAATGGCATTCAAGAGGTCAGGGGTTCGATTCCCCTCGGCTCCATAGCTTCGGGCAGAGCCCGACGAAATAAGACAGCGCTCGGGTGGCGGAATCGGTAGACGCGCAGGGTTCAGGACCCTGTGGGGGTTAACCCCGTGAGGGTTCGAGTCCCTCCTCGAGCATCTTCGCCCATAGGGCGATTTTAAAATGAATTGCCCACGTGCTGGAATTGGTAGACAGGCTGGTTTGAGGGACCAGTGCCGGAAACGGCGTACAGGTTCGAGTCCTGTCGTGGGCATCTTGGAGTTGTAACTGCGCCCGTAGCTCAATTGGATAGAGTGCCTGACTACGGATCAGGAGGTTGGGGGTTCGAGTCCTCCCGGGCGCATTTTATTGATTTTAAGTCGGGTTTCGGGCGCGTAGCTCAGTTGGTTAGAGCGCTACGTTGACATCGTAGAGGTCACAGGTTCGAATCCTGTCGCGCCCATTAGGGTCCGCCATTCTAGAAGGCCCCGAGGGGCCGTAGCTCAGTTGGGAGAGCGCAGCGTTCGCAACGCTGAGGTCAGGGGTTCGATTCCCCTCGGCTCCACTTTGACATCGATTGCCACCATAGCTCAGTTGGTAGAGCACGTCACTCGTAATGACGGGGTCGTCGGTTCAAATCCGACTGGTGGCTCTTCTTTATTGCCCCATGGTGTAACTGGCAACACGCCGGATTCTGGTTCCGGAGAGTCTAGGTTCGATCCCTAGTGGGGCAACTCGAAGCGCAGATTTTGCCACCAAACGCTTCGTTGGGAGGGATGGCCGAGTGGCTTATGGCGGCGCCCTGCTAAGGCGTTGGTGCTTGCACCGCGTGGGTTCGAATCCCACTCCCTCCGCTGTTAAGGCCGTGTGCTTTGTAGCACGGTCTGGTTTGGACGGGTGGCCGAGTGGCTTAAGGCGCACGATTGGAAATCGTGTGGACATAGTCCGCGTGGGTTCGAATCCCACCCCGTCCGTATGCAGTTACCCGAGTAGTCCGGGGTGTGGCTCAGTCCGGTAGAGCGCTGCGTTCGGGTCGCAGAGGTCCCCGGTTCGAATCCGGGCACCCCGATTGTGACATACTCTCACATTGAAAGACTCGCGTTGTCCGGATCTGGACAACGATGCATACTCGAATGCCCGAACCCAGCGCGGGTTTGGGCATTGTTCGATGGAGCGCTGGCAGAATGGCTAATGCACTCGCCTCGAAAGCGAGCGTCCGAAAGGACTTGGGGGTTCGAATCCCTCGCGCTCCGCTAGGAAACTATCAGACGTTGTGAGCTGGGGCTTTTTGCTTTCGGCGACCTGACACTGAAGAACACCAAGGTCCTGGCACACAGGAATCGGAAAAGCCTGCCCTGCTTCCCAAGCGTTCTAGACACCCTCACACTTCTGCTCCGCATGGGGGGGGTTCTCACTCCTAGCGGAATCCGCGAGAATGCTCCACCGCGCTGACCCTATTTCTGGTGCCCCTTAAAATCTGATGTCTGACGCGCCAATAGAGGCACCCACCCAACGCTCCATCTTCTTCTTCTGGAGCCCCTTGGCGGCAACTTGGATCATGATGGCGTCGGAGGGGCCATTTCTGGCCGCAATCATCGCACGACTCCCTGACCCGACGTACAACCTCGCTGCGCACGGAGTCGCCTTTGCACTCGCAATTTTGATTGAAGCACCCGTAATCATGCTCATGAGCGCGGCGACATCTTTGGTGAAAGATCGGGTAAGCTTCATCAAACTCAGAAACTTCTCTCGTCTTCTGTGCCTGGGCACCACCGCCCTACTCTTAGTGCTACTAACGCCATCGGTTTACAACTTTTTGATCCCAGGTGTGATGGGTGTACCTGAGGAGGTCGCAAGACTGACCTACGGCGCCCTTTGGTTCATGCTTCCTTGGCCAAGCGCAATCGGATACCGTCGCTTTCTGCAGGGCGTTCTGATCCGATCTGGTAAGACGAAGCTCGTAGCTTACGGAACCTTAATCCGACTTGGCGCAATGATCGTCGCCGCCCTAGTGGGATTTCTCCTACTAGAGATTCCCGGTGCCTGGGTAGGTGCAATGTCACTAGCAACAGGGGTGACGACAGAGGCAATCGCAGCAAAGTTTATGGCGTCTAGAACAGTTCGGGGCATCCTCGATGGTGAACTGGAAGGATCCGAATCGCGCGACATCACCTATGCGGACATCGCGCGATTTTATTACCCACTCGCCCTAACCTCCCTGATCGGACTGACTGTTCAGCCGCTACTCACATTCTTCATGGGCCGAAGCATCTCACCCGTAGAGTCACTCGCAGTCTTCCCAGTCGTACATTCCCTGTCTTTCTTCTTCCGGTCCATGGGATTGGCGTATCAGGACACAGCCATAGCTCTCATGGGACATCGCTTCAAGAATTACGATGCTTTGGCCAGCTTCGCAGTGAAGCTGGGGACAGCAACATCAGCAGGGCTGGCCCTAGTCGCGTTCACTCCACTATCTGAGGTCTATTTTGTAACTATCTCAGGGCTCACCCCTGAGCTAGCCGATTTCGCGCTCACACCCACCCGGGTCATGGTCATGCTACCCGCTCTATCGGTGCTGCTGTCCCTCCAGCGAGCAGTCTTAGTCGAAGGCCGGCGAACAGAACTGATAACGATTGCGACCGCTCTTGAGGTTTTGACGGTGGCCGTTGTCTTTGTCGCGCTAGGGTTCGGTATGGAGCTAGTGGGTGCTACAGCAGCGTTTTCGGCATTCCTAGGAGGCCGCTTGATGAGCAATATCTACCTCGCTTGGGAATCTCGGGGCATGAGGTCCGGATGAACTTCACAGTTCGACCCTTTCCAAACCTCTTTCGGTCGGTCTAAGGGAGAGGCCGACACATTCGGGGTCTCCTCTTCCTTCATCAAAGGCTTGATGCATCGCCTTAGCCACACCTTCAGAATTGGACTGATCACACATTGCGATCAGTCCGGATCCTGCACCTGATACTGTCACTGCCCACGCACCGGCATCCATACCAGCCGAGATCACTGACGAGGCTCGAGGAATCAAGGCCATTCGATGGGGGACATGAAGCTCATCTTGGGCCCCGATTCTAATCAAGTCAGCATCACCCTCGGCTAATCCCTGCAACAGAGCGACAAGCCGTCCCAGTGAAACAGTGGCGAGCCCATGTGAAACCGCTTCAGGTAGTCGCCGTCTGGCCTCATCCGTAGATATGCCAACCGAAGGTGCAGCATACGCGAAACCCACTTGGGGACTCAGCGAGAGGCTCATCACCATTGGTCCATCTTCAGTTCCAGCCACCGCCCTGAGGCCACCGAATAGGCTTGGAGCCGCATTATCGCCGTGCCCCTCCTGCCTATAAGCACTGTCGAACGTAGCTGCGTCATCGCGAGGAAGGCCTTGGACTGCCAGAGCTAGATCATATCCCGCGACTCGCGCAGCAGCGGACGCGCCAAGACCTCTTCCAACTGGGATATCGGAATGCATTTTCAGAACACCCGAAACATCAACGTTGGCCACTCGTCTCTTAAGTATTTCCGCGACTATATCGGTCTCATCCTCGAGCAGCGCTCGAAGAGTCCCTTCACGAACGACCCGGAGAGCACCGGAAGAGTCTGGCGTAAAAGAGACATCCAGAAAACGGTCCAAAGCTAGGCCAAGCGTATCAAACCCTGCACCCAAATTCGACGTCGAGCAAGGAACACGCACTCGCGCAGAGCTTAGCTCAGTCACTGCCGGCCTCCGTCCAATAATTCCTTCAGTTTTCCAAGGTCGGGAGGGATGACCGACATTAACTCATTCTTCTGACGAGCGCTCAGGATCGTTTCCGGCATAGACACAGATTCACAGATCGCGTCCTCGACCACCTCGGGAAACTTTGCAGGATGCGCTGTCGAGAGGATGACAACCGGCGTGACTCCAGCATCCAGACGCTGCGCCACCGCGAACGCCACTGCCGTGTGGGGGTCCATTACATACCCCTCCCTCCGGTGTACACTTGCGATCGCTCTCACAGTATCCTCATCTGAAACCCAGTCGCCTCTAACATCGACGCGAAGTGCGTCGTCGCTCTTATAGAGCCACTGAATCCGTTCAAGATTGCTCGGGTTACCGACGTCCATGGCATTGGAAAGTGTTCGTATGGAGTCTCGAGTCTCGAATGAGCTACCTTGTAAAAGGTCTGCTACTCCATGGTTCCTATTGAAGGCCGCGGTGAAGCCTGCGTGAGGCATCCCACCCTTTGAAGCGATCAACCCGGCACAGAGATTGCCCAAGTTTCCAGAGGGAACAACAAAGTGCACCGGCTCTCGAAATCGCCTGGCTGCTTCCAAGTAATACACGGCCTGAGGGAGCAATCGCGCGACATTGATCGAATTGGCCGAGGTCAATCCATGCCGCGCGCTAAGTGACGGATCCGAAAAGCACTCTTTAACCATCCGCTGACAGTCATCAAATGTGCCCTCAACCGCGACCGCCTCGACGTTGTCTCCGAGCGTGGTCATCTGCCTGCGCTGAGTCTCGCTCACTCCCCTGAGAGGGAATACAGCGACTACTCGAGTTCCCCTTCGGCCAAAGAAGGCATTCGCAACCGCTCCTCCTGTGTCGCCCGAAGTCGCTACCAGAACCGTAATTTCATTTCCTGACCCCGTTGCAAACAAAGAGACGAGATCGGCCATGAACCGGGCCCCAACATCCTTGAATGCATGCGTAGGCCCATGAAAAAGCTCTAGGATGAATGAACTGTCATCAATCTGTACAAGTGGGAATGGGAAGTCGCAGGCATCTTGAGCAATCCGTCTAGCAACGTCGGGTTCAAGGCTAGGGAAAAGAGAAGGGGCAAGCCATTCCGCTACAGACCCCTCCGGAGGAGGCCAGTCAAAAGTCGGGATCTGTGTCGGAACATACAATCCGCCTCGCGGCGACATTCCTTGAAGAACAGCCTCACGCAAGCTTGCGGTTTCGCTTCCTCTCGTGCTCACATAGCTAGTCACCAGCGGCTCACCTCTTGCGACCCCGCAAGGAAGAGAGACGACTCACTCGGGCAGCTATTGCGACTGCTCCAAAAGTTCTCTGGCCGAAGCAACCACCGCTTCCGTGGTGATCCCGAATCTTTCATAAAGCACCTCGGCAGGCGCTGAGGCGCCAAAGTGATCTATCCCTATCGAACACCCTTCTGACCCTACCCAACGATCCCAACCAAATGTGCTCCCGGCCTCAACGGAGACTCGCGCCTTGACTTCCGGCGGAAGCACTTGATCCCGATAATCTGCGTCCTGTTTCTGAAACAGATACCAGCTCGGCATACTGACAACCCTGGCAGGGATCCCGACTTCTTCCAGTTGCCTCCTTGCATCAATCGCTATGGATAACTCAGATCCGCTAGCGAGCAGCAATGCGCGCGGCACTCCACCCGAGGCCTCCGCTAGTACGTATGCCCCCCGTCTTAGCCCCTCAGCACCTGCCAAAAGCTCTGTATCCGAATATTCGTCATTCGGCACACTACCTCTGCGCATGAGCACAGCGACCTTTTGCCGGCTCAATGCGAGAAACGAAGGGCCATCATCACGCTCGATGGCTGTCCTCCATGCGATTTCAGTCTCCGGCCCATCACCCGGACGAAGGTCCATCACATTTGGAATGGCACGTAGCGACGACAACTGCTCAACGGGTTGATGCGTCGGCCCATCCTCTCCCAGACCAATTGAGTCGTGAGAAAAAACGTATATAGATGGCTGGCCCATGAGACCCGCCAACCGGATAGCTGGTCGCATATAATCCGAAAAAATTAGAAATGTGCCAGCAAAGGGCCTTACCCCCCCGTGCAGCGTCATTCCGTTCATGATGGATCCCATGGCGTGTTCCCGGACCCCATAATGGATGATCCGACCACTGGGCGAACTCGGCAGGAGGCTCTCCGCACCTTTAATATCGGTTTTATTAGAACCACCGAGATCGGCCGAGCCCCCGACAAGATTCGGCATGCCCGCCGCCAGGCCCTGAATGACCTTTCCTGACCACCCCCGTGTGGCATCCGCAGACCTGTCCTGTGTTAAGTCAGGCACGTGCGCGTCCCAGCCTTCTTGCAGCTTTCCAGCCATAACACTTGTGTATTCTTCGGCCAGGTCGGGATGGTCGGCCTTATACGCTTGGAATCGCTCCTCCCACTCTTCCTGTGCTTGCTGTCCCCTGTCTATGCATTCAGACCAGTGGTCCCGCGCAGCACTATCAACATAGAAAGGGTCCAGAGACGGGTACCCTAGGTTCTCCTTTGTCGCTCGGATCTCATCTTCCCCAAGGGGGGCTCCATGCGAAGATGCGCTACCTGCCTTACCAGGCGATCCGTATGCGATCGTGGTCCGCAGAACTACAAGAGAAGGTCGCCCTGACTCCGCTTTGGCTTCTGTGATCGCGCAATCTATGGCTTCGAGATCATTACCATCCTCAACATGAACGACATGCCATCCATAACCTCGAAACCGCTTGGCCTGATCCGTCGACGTGGAGAGGTCGGTCGATCCTTCGATAGTGATTCGGTTATCGTCAAAAATCCAGACGAGCTTACCAAGCTTCTGATGTCCAGCGATCTCCGCAGCCTCATGCGACAACCCCTCCATCACGTCACCGTCGGAGCAGAGTGCGTAGGTGTGGTGATCTACGATCTGATGTCCAGGTCGGTTGAAGTATCTTGCCAGCCAGCGCTCCGCTAACGCGAAGCCGACCGAATTGGCTACTCCCTGGCCCAAGGGGCCGGTTGTTGTCTCGACACCGGGGATATGCCCGTACTCAGGGTGCCCAGCGGTCGGCGCACCCCACTGCCGGAAATTGCGGATATCTTCCTCACTGATCTCATACCCGCTTAGGTGCAGAAGCGAGTATATGAGCATTGAAGCGTGACCCACGGACAGGATGAACCGGTCCCGATTAAGCCATCCCGGATCGGCCGGGTTGTGGCTCAGGTGTCGGTGATAAAGGAGGTACCCGACCGGTGCAAGGGCCATCGGTGTGCCCGGATGGCCTGAGTTCGCCTGCTGCACTGCATCCATCGAAAGAACACGCACAGCGTCGATTGCCAACTGCTCAGTGGTACTCATTGTCGATCCCTTTACGTTGTCTGAATCACCGCCATCCCACGCTCATTTGGACACTCATCGTCGTGAGCGCAGGTATCAACCGACCACGAAATTGACGAGTCGGCCCGGAACGTGGATCACCCTTCTTTCCTCTTTCCCTTCTATATGCCGCATGACGTTCTCTTCCGCACGCGCAGCAGCAATCACCTCACTCTCCCGCTCGTTCTTCTCTATGCTGATTGTCGCCCGGAGCTTTCCATTGACCTGAATTGCCACATTCACTGTTGTCTCAACTAACTTGGCTACGTCAAACTCAGGCCAGTTCGCCCCATCAAAAATGCTACCGGCATGACCCAACCGTTCCCAGAGTTCTTCGGCCATATGTGGTGCGAACGGCGCCACCATCACAACTAACGGCTCTACCTCCGCTCGCACGGCAGTGCGACCTCCTGCGCGGATCACATTCAAGCACTCCATCATAGCCGCAATCGCCGTGTTATAACCGAGGTCCGGAATCTGTTCGGTAACCTGCCTGATCGTCTGGTGGACCTTCCTCTCGACATCCGCATCAGTCTCCCCCGTGCGTGCTGAAATCACCGTGTCCCATAGTCGATGGAGAAAGCCGAACGGACCCTGAATGCCTTGTGGTCGGTAGTCTCCACCTTCTTCGAACGGACCGAGAAACATCAGGTAAGTCCGGAAGGTGTCCGCCCCAAACTCCTCAATGATCGGGTCAGGTACGATCACATTACCCTTGCTCTTCGACATCTTGGCTCCGTCTGCGATGATCAGACCGTGCGCACGAAATGTCTTGTATGGCTCCTCGAAGTCGATATGACCCAGGTCCTTCAAGACCATCGTGATGAAGCGCGAATAAAGAAGGTGAAGAACTGCGTGCTCGTTACCTCCTATGTACGCGTCAACAGGAAGCCAACGGCTAGTAATCCCTGAGTCAAAGGGCTCGCTGTCCAAGTCAGTCGACGGGTATCGGATGAAGTACCACCCGGAATCTAAGAACGTGTCTGAAACGTCAGTCTCACGACGCGCTTCGGCGCCGCATTCTGGACATGTAGTCCGGTACCAAGCCTCTACCCGAGCAAGCGGACTAATACCGGACTCGTCTGGCCTGAAATCCTCTACGCGAGGCAAAACAACCGGAAGATCCGATTCAGGCACGGCAACAGGTCCACACGCGTCGCAGTGTACAATGGGAATTGGCGGTCCCCAATAGCGCTGTCTCGAGATGCACCAGTCGTGGAGGCGGAAGTTTACTCTCGCGTCACCCCAACCCTTCTCAGAGGCCCATGCGGTCACAACTTCGACTGACTCACTTACGTCAGTTCCATTGAATGGTCCTGAGTTGATTAGGCTCCCCGGTCCAACGTACGCCTCTTCCAGTGGGGTCTCCGAAGAATCACCCGGTCCTAACACCACCCTGACAATCGGGAGCGCAAACTGTTCCGCAAATTCGAAGTCTCGGGAGTCATGTCCAGGCACCGCCATTATCGCGCCCGTCCCATACTCCATGAGTACGTAGTCGGCAATCCAGATCGGAATCATTTCGCCCGTCGCCGGATTACGGCAAAAGCCACCCGTCGGGACACCCGTCTTCGTCTTATCTGTCTTCTGGCGGGCAACCAGGTCTCTTTGGGCCGCGGCCTCCACATAGTCAGACACATGACTAAGCATCCCCTCCTCGGTAACGCTCTGGACGAGTGGGTGCTCAGGAGATAGCACGACATAAGTCGCCCCGAATACGGTGTCTGGACGGGTCGTGTACACCTCGATGTGTGTACCCGTCTCATCTCCAGCCTCGTCAACCACTGGGAAACGCAATTGAGCACCGGTACTGCGACCAATCCAATTTCTCTGGGCCTTTAGTGTCGTTTCCGACCAGTCTATATGGTCTAGATTGTCCAGAAGACGCTGGGCATAGTCCGTGATCCGGAAGAACCACTGCGCAATCCTCCTTTGTTCTACCGGTGTTGCACAGCGCTCGCATTCCCCACCTACGACCTGCTCATTAGCGAGAACCGTCATGCAAGAGGGACACCAGTTAACTGGTGCCTCTTTTCGCTCGGCAAGCCCAGCCTTGAAAAACTGCAGGAAGATCCACTGTGTCCACTTGTAGTAGGCCGGATCTGTCGTATCGACCGAATGCTCCCAGTCGAACATGCCTCCGATTCGCCTGAGTTGCCTCGTGAAGTTCTTCACGTTCGATGGAATCAGATCCATCGGATGCGTACCGACTTTTAGCGCGAAGTTCTCAGAGTGGATACCGAACGCATCGAAGCCCATAGGCTCGAACACACTCTTACCGCAGAGGCGCTGATATCGCCCATGAACGTCGGCTCCCGTGAATGCATAAATATTGCCTACGTGCAACCCCTCGGCCGAAGGGTACGGGAACATCATGAGATTGTAGAACGGGTCTTTCGCGCCCTCTAACTCCTCACGTGTATGCGTGTTAGTGCCGCGCTCCTCCCAGAGCCGCTGCCACTTCTCTTCCACTTCAGACGGGATGTACCCGTCCTTGTCTAGATTCGCCATCACTGCTGAGCGGGGCACCCGTATTTGATCGCTGCTATTGAGGGCGCAACGCCAAAGTACCAGGGCGCTGCGCAGCGAAGGGCAAACCTACACGGCTCAGGAAGCCCACCCAAGGGGGGCAGACGTTTCAACCTCCAAGACACAAGATGGTATTCATAGTGATGACCACATTCTCGGGTTGCACTTTGGCGCAACAATTTATGAAAGCGTCCATGGATCCATCTGCAAAGTGCTAAGGATCGTGTATCTTCTGCGACCATGTCCAAACCGAAGAAAAAGATCTCGGGCGCAAGCCTGCGGCACGCTTTTGAAGAGATCATCTGGCCGCGCAAGAAACTAGTCGGGCTAGGCCTAGGACTAATCCTAGTCAACAGGTTTGCTGGGCTCGTACTCCCCGCTGCCTCGAAATATCTCATCGACGGAGCCATACCCGGTGCATCCGAGGTCGGGACAGACCCGCTAGGACTGAGCAGCGTGCCCGATGCACAAGTAGTTCTTGGAGCCGTCGCAATAGCAATCTTATTCCAAGCTTCGACATCCTACGCGCTCACAATGCTCCTCAGTGTAGAGGCGCAACATCTAATCGCGAATTTACGGGCCCAAGTTCAGAAACATGTGCTTCAGCTCCCCGTGAACGTCTTCGATGACAACAAGTCTGGAGAGCTGGTTTCGAGAATCATGGACGATGTCGTAGGAGTCCGAAATCTGGTTGGAACCGGCCTAGTCCAGCTAGTCGGCGGGACTGTGACGGCCATGGTTGCATTCTTCTTTCTAGTCCGCATTAACACAGTTATGACGGCAATTGCACTCGTTCCCCTTGCCGCCTTCGCCTTCGTATCCACAAAGGCTTTCCAGACCTTAAGACCTGCATTCCGTGAGCGCGGTAAGATCCGAGCAGACGTAACCGGACGCCTGACGGAAGCGCTCGGTGGCATCCGTGTGATCAAGGGCTTTCACGCAATCGACAAAGAAGGGGAAATCTTCATCGACGGCGTTATGCGGATCTTTGAAAACGTGAAGACAACGCTCACGACGCAAAGCTTGATCACAAGCCTTGGGACCTTTTTCATGGGTATGGCCAGCGTGCTCATCCTCGGATACGGAAGCTGGCTAATCGGAGAAGGCCGGCTCTCCCCAGGAGATCTGGTCTCCTTCATCCTCTTCCTCGGCGTCATGATCGCCCCAGTTATCCAGATGGCCAACATCGGCACACAGATGACAGAAGCGTTCGCGGGACTAGACCGCACCGCGGAATTGCTAAGTTGGCCACAGGAGGACGACGACCCTGCCCGAACCGAGACTATGCCCCCCGTCGACGGGCACATAGTCTTCCATGATATCTACTTCCAGTACGAAGCGGACAAACCGGTTTTGCAGGGAGTTTCGTTCGAAGCCACTCCGGGAATGGTAGTGGCGCTAGTCGGAAGTTCGGGCTCAGGAAAGTCGACAATAGCCGGCCTAGCTGCGTCTTTTTTGACCCCAGATGCTGGACGCGTAGTGGTTGATGGCGTTGATCTGCGCACCATTAAGCTGGCAAGCTATCGCAAACAACTCGGCCTAGTCTTCCAAGAGGACTTTCTTTTCGACGGTACAATCAGAGAAAATCTCCGATTTGCCCGACCCTCAGCATCCGATGCCGAGATCGACGACGCAGCAGGAAAAGCTTATGTGACTGAGTTTTCCGATCGCTTTCCTGATAAGCTTGAAACAGTAATCGGGGAGCGGGGCGTCAAGCTTTCAGGCGGACAGCGCCAGCGCGTAACAATAGCCCGTGCGTTACTTGCCAACCCGAGGATTCTGCTTCTCGATGAGGCGACCTCGTCCCTCGACACTGAAAGCGAAGCACTCATCCAGGCGAGTCTAGACGATCTATTACGCGATCGCACAACCATCGTGATTGCTCACAGACTGACGACGATTCAGCGAGCCGACCTAATCCTTGTTTTAGAAAACGGTGAAATCGTCGAACGAGGACGGCACGAAGTCTTAATGGGCATGAAGGGCCGATATCATCAGCTCTACACAGTACAGGCACGTATCTAACTAATTGGCCCACTTCACATTGGCGTCACCCAGCCGTTGTCAACTCGCAATTCGTAGATTTGTGGAGCCTGTGCCTCGGTCGAGTGCGAGATCGCCTTCCCAAGCGCAACCAGTCCGCACCACTCCCCCGACATCTAGAGAGGCAGTCCACGTATATAGGGAGCCAGACACCGAATCAACGCAAGACGCGCGAATGAGTTCGAGCCTTAGCCGAATAGTCTCAGCTCCATCCGACTCGGCCTCGAATCGCCAACCGTTATCGATTGGAATTGGGGGCGATTCACTGAAGATCGTAGAGGGAATTTCTGGAGTGGCCAGCGTGATCCGATCGGAAAGTACCCGAACGTGCCAGAACGGATCATGTCCGCTCGCTCTGTAGGCAAAGCCAAGAAGTGATTCCTCACACCCTAGTCCTTCTCCTACAAGCTCAGCCCTAAGCAGGTTCACCAACCGAAGCTGACCTGGGTACCTAGCTCCAGGACCTGACCTTGGAGCTTCCTCATGCTCACTATCAACCTCTACGAACACGGGCTGGTATGGCTCTGAAGTAAGAGCACCATAGGCATCAAGAATAGATTTCACCGGCACGGCCCAAAGCTCTGTATTCTCTGCGCAAGGCTTAAAAGTTCGTGCCTCGGGCCCCATAACGAGGATACCCTTCACGATTCCACCACCGTCCAGGGCGACTTTCTGTCCTCTTTCTCTGGACGACGACACGTCCGAGGCGCTGCTCGTTTCTCCAAAACAACCAGCAAGAGCTGCACCTGTTGTAATCCAACAGAACTTAATTACCTGCAGTGTGCTTCTTGTGATCTTTTCTCTCCGTCCTGTAGGGCCAAGCAACTTTGGAATTACTTGAGATGGTTTCCTCATCGTCCCTTATTTCCCGACAATGAAACCTGCTTTAAAGGTAAGGAGTTCAGTTTCAAAATCAGGAAGACTCGGCGCGGCCATATCGAAATCTACTGAGGTCTCAAGAAACAATGAGCCGATTTCCAGCCCTAAGCCCGCAAAAAAACCAGCTGAACTAGATGCAGCAGACTGACCTTCTACCAACCTCTCGAGATTTCTGTGCCGAACACCAAGCATGCCAAAGGGAGAGACGCCCGGGACCGGAAGCCCCACCTTGCCAAACACCGACCCCGTCCAGTAGCTAGTCTCTGAAAAATAGTGGGTAGCAGACCCGTAAAGCCCCATTGGAATAAGAAGAAAGGGAAACTCAACACCCACTCTGGCACCAACACCAGTGGTGCCCTCGAGCCTCGACATTTCATCAAAAGTGCCGAGGTTGGCTACGTGCCCGCCCAGCCTGATTTGAGCGTCCGCCGAGCCCGCGAGCCCGGCCAGAAGGAAAATGGCAGTTAGCAAGTTCAATAAACCACGCATTAGACGTCTCCTAAGCAAGGCGCAGGATGGTGTCGAGAAAGGGGCGACCCGTATCTCAATTTAGCATAGCATATAGGTAAAGAACGCTAATGGAGCGATACACCCAACTGCAACTTCCTGTTCACGCTCTATCGCATAGTATTCAGGAAGAACGTCATCAGTGTTCCTATACTGATCACTAACGAACAACCCCAAAACTGCATGCAACAATCTAGGCAGTGGACACAGGCTGCACCGAGTCCACGCCAGACGCATTCTGACTCAAGCCGGAACCCGGATCCAGTATGGCCAAGAAACAATCTTTCGATATATCGACTTCCGTGGACTTTCAGGAAGTAGACAACGCTGTCAACCAAGCGACCAAGGAGATCCAAACACGCTACGATTTCAAAGGCACGGCCTGCGAACTCGATTTCGATCGAGAAGCTGGCTCAGTCAAGCTGGAGGCAGATGATCAGTTCCGTCTAGACCAACTCGTTAAAGTTTTTCGCGAAAAACTGAGCCGTAGGCAAGTTCCCTTGAAAAATATCGACGAAAGCACAGTGGACATCGGTTCTCTCGGGCGAGCCCGGATCACCATGGGCTTCAAGTCTGGGATCGATCCAGAGACAGCAAAGAAGATCTCCAAGGACATTAAGGCAAACGGTTTCAAAAAGGTCCAGGTTCAAATTCAAGGAGACGAGGTTCGTGTTACTTCTGCATCGCGTGACGAGCTACAATCCGTAATCACCTTCCTGAAGCCACGTGATTACGGGGTTGAGTTGATGTTTGGCAACTACCGCTAACACGACGCCTGACTTCCTTGAAACTGGAACCCGCACTCGGAGGGTCTATACGCAAAACGGTGGGAGCACTGCGCCGAAGAGATTTGATGGCTGTCGATCTCGTGCGAGCCGCGGTCGCACAGCACGATATGATGGACGCTCAGCTAAATGCATACCGAACTTTTGACGCGACTAGTGCTATTGAGCAGGCCAAAGAGGCCGATGGCGTTCTCGATCGCGCTGCCTGCGACCGGAATTTCATCCCCGCTCCCCTCTGCGGTATTCCTGTTTCTGTTAAGGACATATACGGCGCCAACGGCTTGCCCACCTTTGCAGGATCCATACGCCAGTTGCCGAAAGGGCCTTGGTCCCACGATGCTTGGCTCGTTGCGAGGGCCCGGAATGCCGGCGCTGTAGTAATGGGGAAAACACATACCGTAGAATTCGCCTACGGCGGAGTCGGACTTAACCCAATTTCGGGAACACCCCGAAACCCGTGGGACCTCGAGTCAGAACGGATTCCAGGTGGATCTTCTTGTGGCGCAGGTGTGAGCCTCTGGGAGGGATCAGCCTTGATCGCGCTTGGCTCTGACACCGGTGGCTCAATCAGAATCCCAGCATCGCTAACCGGGGTAGTAGGACACAAAACCACCAAAGGCCGCTGGTCCACACAAGGCGTAGTCCCACTGAGTAACACCTTCGATACCGTGGGTGCACTAACCCGGACTGTCGAGGATAGTGCTTGGTTTTTTGGTTCAGTTGACCCCTTTTGGGGTGACCCTGCCCCTCTCTTGGAGAAGCTGACTAAAATATCACTCGAAGGAGTCAGGATCGGTATCCCAGAGTGCTCGATTTGGGAGACGTGCCAGGAAGACCTGAGGGACGTCCTAGGAGCAGCGCTCACAGAATTGGAAGCGTCAGGAGCGCAAGTTCGACAAGACCGCGGTGCCTTGCTCGACGACGCCGTTGACCTGTACTTGACCTGCGGCATCGGGAAGGCAGAACTAAGCGCATTTCTCAACACACATCTGCCCAAATGGACAGAAACACTGCACCCAATAGTCGGGACTCGTCTTGAAAACCCCTATCAACTGGATGGGTCTGCATATCACGAAGCCCTCTTAAAGCAGCGCAGTATCGCAGCGAAGGCCGACGAGCTTTTCACAGACAAAGATGTCCTAGTATTGCCGGGACACCTCGTCACGCCTCCACCAACACAAGAGGTTGCATCCGACCTTGAGGCCTACAGTCAAATCAACTACGCAACACTGCAAGCAACCTGTGCGGTGAATTTGCTTGATCTCTGTGCCATTTGTGTACCAGTAGGACTAGACTCCCAAGGTATGCCAGTGGGCCTTCAGTTGATCGCGCGCGGTGGCGACGATGAGAGGCTCTTGGGCATAGCCCTAGCGCTAGAGCGAAGCCTCGGCACAGCCGAAACCCGTCTCGGGTCGCCCCCACTTCTTTAACCTAAACGCTCCGAACAGACTCTGTCCCGAAGCGCTGCGGCAGTTAACCAATCGGCCGCTTAACCGTAAGCCGATCCTTCTGAGTGACGTACGGCACACCGGTCGAAATCCAGTCAGGAGCTGGATCACCCTTAAGGTAGTGACCGAACCACTGCATAATACGATGCTGATAATCGAGCTGGTTGGGCTCCCGCGCTAATCCGTGGTTCTCACCATCGTAAGAGAGCATTACCATCTGCTTGCCAAGCCTACGCGCCGCATTATAGAACTCGACCCCCTGGTTGTACTCGACAGCTCCATCGTTCGTCCCAAACATCATGAGGAGCGGCGTTTCCATGTTCTGGATATGGTGGATAGGGGAATTCGCCTCATACGAATCCCAGTCCTCCCACCATGGCACCTGCATTCTTCCCTGACTGATCTCGAAGATCCTCGCGTCAGTACCTCCACTATTCCAGTAGAACGACAGGTACATGCTCATGAGATTAGTGAGCGGTGCACCCGCGACAGCGGACGCAAAAAGATCATCCTGCGTCACGAAGTACGTCGTCTGATATCCGCCCCAGGAGTGCCCGATCAGGCCAACCCTCTCCTCGTCAACGGAAGGCGCCTGAGCCAAAGCCGCTGCGACCGCAGGACGCAATGTCTCAACATTTGACTGTCCTGGACGTCTATCTCGATAAACGATGTCGGGCCTAAACACAAAGTAGCCATCATGGCTCCAGATCTGCTGATTATAGTACTGCGTAGGATCGGGAACCTGATACTGGTGCATTCCCTGCGAGAGCAACTCATAGTGATACACGATCATCGGATACGATTGCGATGCATCGTAGTTGGCCGGATAAGTCAGGACACCTTGGAGGCTCCGGCCCCATTCGTTCTCATAGTCTACGAGTTCCACCCTGCCCCAGGCGTAATCACTCTGGAACGGGTTCGTTTCGGTTACTTGGTGCGGATCTGCGAGGTCCGGTCCAGCGACGAAATAGTCAGGCGAATCATCAAAACCCTCCATACGAAAAGCGAAAATGTCCGCATCATCTGCTTTCAAGAATGGAGAAGAGAAGCCCCCGAATCGCTTATCCTCCCATACTAGCATCTGCGGCTCATCTCCTGGGTCAGCAGCGGCAAAACCTGCCTTCTTTGTCCACTCACTGTATACCGAGTAATAGATCGTTTCGTCCGATCCTATACCGTCATCGTCACCGTCCAAATCACGACTGGCTATTCTGTGCCTGATGCTCTGAGGAGCTCCGGAGGTGAGCCGTTCAGCTCCCGACCCATCTAGCCGGACACTCCAAACGTCCCACTGATCATTCAACAGCACGCTACCCCCATCCTCCATCCATCCCGCGATTCCGAACGAAGGCATCTGCTCACGAGTCGGTGTTACATCAAGATTCACAAACACAGTCTCTAGAGTGGCTGTAATATTGCGGGTTTCACCGCCCTCGAGATCGTGAGAGTACCAGTCTCCTTTAGCAAACCACACTATGTAGCGGCTATTCAGTCTGGGTGACTCTACATTTGATATGCGGTCTGCAATTTTGGACTTGGCTCCAGTCCCGACGTCGATCGCGTATAGATCCAAAAATTGCTGCCGGAACATAGCGTGCTCGTCATACGGCGTTTCATCCGCCCCTATCACGTGCTGGCCGCCCTGAACTATCTCAGTTTCTTCAGTAAGGTCATCTCCAAGCTGCACGAAGCCACCCGACTCGACGTTCCAAGCAGACAGGTAATTCTCTCGCCGAAGTTGGCGTTCACGGACCCTTTGCTGTGGCACCGGATCCCGATCAAGCGTGTGCCAAATCTCAACCCCTGCGGCTTCCTCGTCTTTTTCCAAACACTCTTGATCCGTTCCTGCTTCTTCGGAATCACCGCCCTCGCACTCGGATAGTGTAGGACGTCGCTCCTGAATCCCTACGAAGAGGGTTTGGCCATCATTTGACCACGAGGGAGCCCGAAATTCAACGATTCTCATCGAGGCTGGAAAGGCATCGTTCGTCTTAGATGAAAGCCTGTAACTAACCCCTTGGCCACCTGCTATATCGCGCCATACCAAAGCCACGTGCGCAGTGTCTTCGAACGCCTCGTCTATTTCGGTCTTGTATACTACGAGATCCGACGAGTCATCCCGCCAAGAAAGCTGCCTGTACGTCGCTTCATCGCTATCCATGGAGCGAATACGACCACTCAACGGATCGTAGACCGTTACACCATTACCAACTTGGTCATCGGCGTCTGTTATCATCGCCAAGAGTGAGCCCTCAGCCTGCCACGCCATCTCCGAGACGTTCCCGAAACTCATATCCCTATCCGACAAGAGGTCATGAACGACAATATCGACTCCATCACTTTCCTTGTCTTTCGGCTTGTATCGACGCAGCGCTAGATAGCGACCATCGTCAGAGAACTGGAAGGAGGCAAAGTCATCCCTTACCGTCTGCTCTCCGCTCTCTAAATCCAGAAAGCCCACCTTGTCGTACATCGGCTGGTCGCTCTTCTGGGCCGCCTCACGCCGATCTGGGGAGACCCCAACAGTGTATGCTATCCAACGATTGTCCGAACTGAAGGCCGCGCTTGACCCAAAAGGCACGATGATAGTCGAATCCGAATTCGTGCTGTGGATACGCAGTTCCCCCTCGTCGCTGACTCGCCCGATCGAGACTGCCAGCCAAGCACCGTTCGGCGACAATACCGCCCCGCCGAGACGTTCCCATTGATCGTAGTCATCCTCCGCTAAAACAGGCCTCTCCTGTTGTCCCGAAACTGACAACGCCGTCACAGAACTGAGCGCGGCTAATATGAGCAGTGTCTTCGTCTTCATCATGCGCTCCCTCAACCTCCGATTAGTCGTAGAAAGTCCGGATCATCTCGAATCACCTCGAAGTTGTCGTCCCGCTGCAAGGTCATCTTTCTTCCTGCATTGAGGTCCACAGCAGTTCTAAGTGATGCCATGGCCCCGTCCCGATCACCAATGCGCAGCTGAACATTGGCGAGAGCAACGTGAGCGTTGTCATTCGAAGGGGATTTCGAGACGGCGCCGTGCGCGCGATCTAGCGCCCTCGCCAACTCACCCTGCTCTATGAACGAATTGATGTCGCGGAGCATCTCCCCTGACCGCTGGAGGTCAAGGATACGCCGAAGCTCAGCCAAAGGCGCGCGATTATCATCGACCCGAATGTCGACGACTCTGTCATGAAAGGCTCCTCGCACCCTTGGCTCCACGACAAGGATAGCACCCGACTGCATGCCTCTTGCATCTCCCCCGGCTCCCTGAGCTGAATCGAGTGCGTCCATAAGTCTCTCAGCGAGCGGTCCGGAGGAAGATTCAAAAGACTCAGCCATAGCCTGAACCACCTCGGGCCCTGTGAGAATGTTGCCCTGAGCGCAGTAATCAACGCCACAGTGATGTCCGGCCCAATCGCTAGTCCTAGAACCCGTCCACACCGCTGTGCGCCCTTTGCTGTCTATGATCGCGTTCTGGCGACGATCGCGACCTTCATCTCCGCGAATAAGCTGGTCTAGAGCTTCCTCCGGCGAATACCCCCGCTCTATTAGCTCTATACTCATTGGCCCGTACATCGGATTGGCTGAGGCTTGATGCGCAATCATAGCCACCCCACCCTTCGCCGTCATTGCGCGGTTTCCGGCTCCAAAGGCCTTGGACTGCACGCCCATGCCCAACTGCCCCGTGGACCGATCGAGAGCTATGATCGAGTAGGTTGCTAGGTAGTCACCCACGTAATCCGAGAGAGGATCGACCGAAGCCTCCTCACCGATCCTCTGAGCGCTGACTGACTGAGGGAAAACAGCAAGCGCAAACACTGAAATCCAAAAGCCAGCTCGCGCCGCAATGGCTCTGGTCAAAGACATGATGACTCTTCGGTTACCAAAATACTCTACCATCAGCCAGTCGCCTGCATTTCGGCTGCGACCTCTTGGACCTGGTCTAGTACGCGCAGAAGATTACCGCTCCAGAGCATTCCAATTTCTTGTTCTGTGTAACCTCTACGGACAAGCTCCAGTGTGACGTTAAATGTTTCGGAAGCGTCATTCCATCCTGCAACACCACCTCCACCATCGAAGTCGGAACTGATACCGACATGCTCTAGTCCAATCAGTTCGACTAAATAATCGATATGGTCGACAAGGTCTGCGACACTCACTGGCTCGGGCATGCTCTCCATGTCAGCCATGCGCTGCTCGGCTGCATCCTGCACGTCTTGGTACTCCTGCATGAAGGCCTCTCGTTCTGCGTCGTCCATACCCTGCATACTCATGAACATGGCCCTGCGCCCGCCTGCGGGTAGCTCGAACCCACGCTCTTCCGCGACCTCACGCATTACCGATTGAGCCGCCTGATTGAAAGCACGATCCTTATCTGGTCGGAGATAGCTTCTAAAAGCCACCGTCTGAACAACACCCCCGTTCTCCTTGAGAGCGAGTAGCTGCTCATCATCCATGTTACGAGAGTGATCCCCTAAGGCTCTTGCAGCGGAATGTGAAGCGATAACCGGAGCGTTACTCAACTCGAGGGTCTGGAGATTCGCCTCTTTCGAGGGATGCGACAGGTCAATCATGATCCCCCATCGGTTCATCTCGGAAACCACCTCTCTGCCCAGGTCACTCAGCCCTTCATGCAACCAGTCTTCTAGAGCCTCTCCGGTATTTGAGTCGGATAGCTGACTATGTCCGTTGTGAGCCAACGACATATAACGCCCACCTCGTTCGGCGAACTCTTTCACACGTCCGATTTCCATTCCAACCGGATAACCGTTCTCGATGCCAATCATGGCCACCTTCTTTCCCTCTCCGGAAAGACGCCGCACGTCCTCAGAGGTCAGTGCTAAGCCAATCTGGTCTGGTGCGATCTCCGATGTAAGCGCATGGATAGCCTCAAACTTACCAATCGCCTGTCTATATGCCTCGTCGAACCCCGCTTCTGTTAGGTCTCCTTGTCCGACGTATACAATCATCCACGAGACGTCGAGCCCCCCAGCCACCATTTTGGGGAGGTTGACTTGCGTCTCCAGATCCATCGTGTAATTGCGTTCGGCAGTGAAATTGGCCGGACTGATATCGTCGTGCGTATCCAGTGTGATCACGCGCTCGTGAATCCCTAGAGCTCGAGCTCGGAGTTCTTCCTCGGACTCAGGCCCGGCGCATGCAGCCATAACGGAGAGCGCTGCTAGCGTGGCTATTTGTGAGCACCTTTGAAAAGAGGCGGATCGTTTATCGGTTTTGATATTCATGAGCACCCTAGGTTTCGGGTAAAGCACGGGACCGGAGTCGCTGGGGGCAGTCAACGTACTGACACCCCGACGATCAGCCCAGCGCCAACGCCAACGAGTGGGATACGGAACCGAATATTGCCCGCAGGACTTGGTCGACCCCGAAGCGGCTCTTACGTTGGCCACCTGTCGGGCGACACAGTCGTCAGTCCGGCTCATGCTCGTGACCACCCCAGGACCGAGGTACGACCGATGAGGTTAATCACCGCGATGCTATTCGTGGGCTTCCTATATGCGCAGCCTGCCCCCCTCACAGCCCAAACCGCTAACGTCCCGACGATTTCTGACCGGACGGCCGGTATGGAGCGGATCGAAGGTTTCTTCAACTTGTACTGGGACGCTTCGACGGGCTCACTTTTCTGGGAAATCTCGGAGCTCGACCAGGAGTTTCTCTATCAGATCTCGATGGGCTCAGGGCTAGGAAGCAACCCTATCGGAATCGACAGAGGCCAACTCAGGGGCACGCACATACTGCGTGCCCAGCGCGTTGGGCCACGTATACTCCTCGTTGAGCCAAACTACCAATATGTGGCTCGCAGTCCTAACGAAACCGAGGTACAGGCTGTCCGTGATGCGTTCGCACCATCTGTCCATTGGGGATTCGATGTAGCCGCGGAAACCGACGGCCGAGTGCTAGTAGACGCAACTCAGTTCTTCCTGCGTGATGCACGGGGGGTCGCTGACCAAATCGCAGCCCGGAGGCAGGGAAACTTTTCTCTCGATCCCTCAAGAAGCGTAATCCACATGCCAGCCGTAGCATCGTTCCCTGAGAACACCGAAGTCGAGGCAATGTTGACCTTCACAAGTCGGGACCCAGGGAGGTTGGTCAACGGAGTGGCTGCTAGTGGAAATGCGATAACGCTTCGGCAGCATCACTCTTTTATACAACTCCCGGGCCCGGGCTATGAGACTCGAATCGCAGACCCTCGGGTCGGCGTAAACGGACCAACCCTTTACGACTATGCGACTCCGATCGACGAAGATAGGACCATTCGCCTCGCAGCCCGCCACAGGCTTGAGCGAACGGATCCCAACGCTGACCGATCAGCAGCCGTTGAGCCTATCCTTTACTACGTGGATCCGGGGACACCCGAGCCCGTCCGGTCAGCATTGGTCGACGGCGCCGCTTGGTGGAATCAAGCGTTTGAAGCTGCAGGCTACGTCGATGCCTTCCAAGTTGAGGTCCTCCCCGCTGGGATCGACCCGCAGGACATCAGATATAACATGATTCACTGGACGCACCGCAGAACACGCGGATACTCCTACGGAAATACGGTTACTGATCCACGTACGGGAGAGATCATCCGCGGAGTCGTAAACCTTGGAAGCCTGAGACTAAGACAAGATTATCTGCATGCTCAAGGTATGGTGCCGCCCTTCCCGACTGGCATTTCACAACAGGAGCAGGACCCTGAGCTGGGTGAATTCGCTGATGCACCGACCTACGACTACCTAGCCCAGGTCGCCCCGAATTCGGACGCAGTGGAAATGGCTCTAGACCGGGTCCGACAGCTCTCCGCCCATGAGGTCGGCCATACCATTGGATTTCCGCACAACTACATGTCAAGCGCATATGGTCGAGAGAGCGTCATGGATTACCCAGCTCCCTATGCGGATATAGATAGCAACGGCGACATCGACCTTTCAAATGCATACGTGCAGCGTATCGGTAAATACGATGAACTAACAGTCGACTGGCTATATCGGGATTTTCCAGACGATGTCGATAAAGTCTCGGCTCTCCGGGCAATCGCAGACCAAGGAGTCAGCGATGGGCTCATCTACATGGGCCATACGAACAACAACTTCATCGGAGCTGCCCACCAGTATGCAAGCGTATGGGACAACGGAAACAATCTTGTAGACCACCTCAAACTGGAGCTCCGTATTCGAAACATCGGCCTCCAGAGGTTCAGCACGGACGTAATTAGAGCTGGAGAGCCTCTATCAAACCTCGAGTATGTGCTTCTACCACTATACATGCACCATCGCTTCCAGCTCCGTGCCGCAATCCAGAGCCTTGGTGGAGCAGATTACCGTTATGCGCTGAAAGGCGACGGCCAAACGCCATTCACCATAATCGATGGGGAAGAGCAGCGAGATGCGCTGGAAACCGTTCTGTCTACACTGGACGTCGACTTCCTTGCACTCTCTGACGAAATCATTTCCATGATTCCGCCGCCAGCCTTCAGGCATTCGGAGGGAGAAGTTTTTGAGGGTTACACCGAGCAGATCTTCGACCCACTCGCAGCTGCTGAAGCTTCTGCAGCCTTCACTGTGGGTGAAGTCCTCCATCCACAAAGAATGGCCCGCCTAGTTCTATACGGCGGGATGGGCGACTACCCCAATCTAGAAGAAGTTATCGACCGCTTGATCGAGACTACGTGGAACGCGAACCCTCGTGTCGACGAATACCATCAACGGATCCTTCACGCCGTGCAGCGAACAGTGATCGATCAGATGATGCAACAGGCCACAATGGAAGGGAACGCCCCGGATGTGAGAGCGATCCTAGCGGACCGACTTGAGACGATGGCGCAAAGCCTGGAAGCGAAAGATGACACTTCGCCGCATGAGCGCCTCGCGGTAGCTGATATCCGCCGGTGGCAATCCCGCATCGACAACACGACTCCCGGTCCCTCGCTCCAGCTTCCCGCTGGAGACCCGATCGGTGGCAGCTCACGAAGCGGAAACGGAAACTCACGATAGTAGAGCCTTAACGACGATACCCCGGCGCGCTTAGCGCGCCGGGGTATCACTATTTGTAACGGAAGTGACTAAAGGTGGGCTATCAAAGCTCACACCCCATATCCATACCGCAGCAAAGCGGTGACTTGATCATACCACATCCGTCCTCGGGGCATTTCGAAACTTGCACTACCGCTCCCGTATCGGTCGTGATTGTGTCGTTAATTAAAGCCACGCCGCATGTGGCGCAGGTCATATTCACGCTCATGCCGCACTTGCCGCACGTATAGTTCGCCATGGAGAACTCCTTATGGGAGCATTTGGACTGATTCCGCAGTCGCACGTTAGCCTATTCAGGCTTCTCTCGTCAAAGACTTTCGTGGAGTCCATGGAAGACATAGCCATCTCAGGTTCTCGAACGACTTTGACGAAATGACCTCTGAGCTGCGACTTCGGCGGATGCTCTCCGACGAAAGAATAGGGGCCCTCCGCACTAAGGCAGAAAGCCCCTATCCTGTCTAACCGGGAATCGCAAATGTGGCGACGCTAGTCGCTACTTGGCAGAGTCATTGCGAAGTTTCCACCATTTGTCGAGATGACGATATATTGCTTTCCTTCATGCATATAGGTCATCATCTGATAGCGGTTGTCCGATGGAATCTCGACCCGAGCGAGCTCTTCCCCGGATGCCTTGTCGACCGCGAAAATGTGTGGGGTCCGATCACTGTCGTGGCTAGCGTATACCAGCATGTCCGGTGTCGCAAACATCGCCGCCTGCCGACCCGAACCTGTGCGCGGATCATCTTTTCCGTCGAGCGCCGGGTGATTCAGCACGTTTCGTGGAGTATCACCAATAGGCATCCACCAAAGGTGATCACCAGTATTTAGATCTATCGCCGTAATCTTACTGTACGGTGCCTTCCACAAAGGAAGACCATCGATACGACCTGGTGAAGCCGCAGGCCCTGGCACCCAGTCCGTTATGGTCGTCCCGGTTGGCTGATCCGTCAGGTCCTCAGCCACCCCTCCTTCGTCCTTCTCGGGACCCGGAATGATAATGCGCGCACTACACCCTTTCTGGGACGGCACATAGATGATCCCCGTATCAGGATCATAAGCCGGCGTTCCATCGATATTCGTACCTCCCACATCAGCCGGACACCAAAACGCTGCGCGCTTACCAAGAGGGTTGTCACGCTGAAGAGGAGGCAGGAAGAGTGGTCCGATCTGGAAATCTTCAAGCGCTTCAATCGCTCGCTGCCTGAGCTCCGGCGAAAAGTCGACGAGATCGTCCTCGGTCATGCCCTGCATATCATACGCTGCAGGACGCGTCGGGAACGGTTGCGTCTCGGCTAGATGTTCTCCGGGAATCATTGATTTCGGTACTTCCCGATATTCAACCGGCCATACAGGCTCACCCGTTTCACGGTTGAGCACGTAAAGGAATGCCTGTTTGGTGGCCTGTGCCAAGATCGGGGTCTCTACCCCATCGATCGTCACATCCGCGAGAACAGGGACCTGAGGCGTGTCATAGTTCCATATATCGTGTTTCACAAACTGAAAATGCCAAGCGCGGTCCCCCGTCTCAACGTCAAGCGCAATCAAGCTTGTGGAGAAGAGATTGTCACCGGGTCGGAAGCCGCCATAGTAGTCCTGGGTAGCACCGTTGGTTGGCACGTACACGAGGCCGAGATCGGCATCGGCCGAAAGAGGCGCCCATGAAGAAATGTCGCCCGTCCACTCCCAGGCGTCGTTTTCCCACGTTTCGTGCCCAACCTCTCCTGGACTGGGAAGCACGTCGAACTTCCAGAGGTGTTCACCGGTGCGAGCATCGTACCCCAGGATATCTCCGGGGATATTCTCGCGGCGAGTCTGGTTGTAGCCCTGCTCCGCAGAGTTTCCGACGACAACTACCCCGTTGACGACTATGGCTGGTGACGAACTCGTTATGTAGCCCTGCTCGAGAGAAATACCATCAGCGGCATTCTCATATTCATATCCAAGTCCATTTTCACCGAGGAGATCGACCACACCGGTAGACGGGAACCCAGGGATATCAACCTGCTGTCCGAACCCCTCAAGATGTTCTCCCGTCTGGGCATTGAGGGCATGTAGGAAGAATGCCGGAGAAATAAGGTAGATCACATCTTGGCCATCTACGTTGGCGTAGGCGACTCCCTTTCCGTGATTCTTCCGCATCGAGTACTCCCAGCGGAATGTCTCAGGCTCAGTGTATGTCCACACCTCTTCGCCTGTTGCAGCATCCGTCGCCACAACCGTTCGGTATTGAGAATGCACATTCACGAGCAAGCCGTCCACGTAGATCGGGATCGACCGCGCATTCACTGAACCCAGATGCGTCGCGTCATACTCCCACGCCACCTCCAGGTCAGCAAAATTGCTCGGGTTGATTTGGGTTAGGTCAGAATAACGCTGCCCCATCAGGTTTCCCGTAATGACGGACCAATCGCCATCAACGGTCACTCCGTCCGCGCGATCTGCACCTCCGAAGCTGCCACCACATCCGCCGAGCACCACCGAAATACCAAGTGTGAGCCAAAGGCTCCTTCGATTCGTCATTTACTGACCTCGTAATCCACTGAAGACGCGGAAACGCAGCGTCGCGCCGGACCCGTCTAGGAACGGCTTATGCAAGGACCGCAAGATGCCAAGCACCCTAGGATCACGCCAGAGCAAAATGGCTTTCCGATGAGTCAAGTTGACTTAATCAACTCTAGAGGCAGTATAGAAAACACCCTTGCAATTGATCTGCGCTGACCCGACAGTGTGAGCGTCCCCTAACGATTATTGTTTGGAATCCTCCATGACACGTCACGCCTTCACGTTAGCTCTAGCCATTGCAGCCACTGCCTGTGTGCAAGCCCAGCCTGGAGTTGAGGCACCTTCCGACGAACTGGCGCCATATCTACCAACTGCAGAGCAGAAAGCAGAAGTTACCGCCACGCTCCAGTTGCTATTCGATGCATTAGAGACCGGAGATGAGGCGCTTCTAAGATCGGTAACCGACCCATCGGTAGTGATGCACTTCACAGAAACCCGAGACGGAATAACGACTTTTGGCTCCTCCACTCTGGATGGGTTGGCAGAGCGGATCTCTTCGTCAGAAGCACCTCTCATTGAGCGATTCTGGGACCCAATAGTCGTCGTGGATGGTTCGTTGGCAACAATCTGGACACCATATGATTTCTATGTAGGGGAAAACTTCAGCCATTGTGGAGTTGACGCGGCCAACATGATGGCTGGGGAAGAAGGCTGGAGAATTGTTGCGCTTTCCTGGACCCGTTTCCAGCCCCCCGCATGCGAGCTTCACCCCGAAGGGCCACCCTCCATGTAGTAAACACGAGCAGGCGTATTTAACTACGTTGCAAATCCCTTTCGCAGTGTGTCGCGTGTCATTGAGAATGACCGCAGACCTGACAGTGGGTCATAGGCAACAAGCATAGAACCACGATAACCCAAGCGATCGGGCGTTCCCCTAGAAAAAGCCATAAGCTTCTCAGCTAGACTTTTCTGGGTTTCATTCACACCGGTTTCAAATTCGGACACGAATAGATCATTCAGAGTGAGCGGCTGCGGACGCCCTTCTAGCAGCGCTAGAGTCACCGTCGCCACCACCGTGTTATGTGGGAAATTGAAATGCAGGGCGAGAGGGGCATAAGTATTTTTATCCGGCTTTTGGATCTCGAACTCTTCCAGAAGGCGATCTATATGCTTCTTCAAAATATCCTCTAACTCAGCATACTCATCGACATAGTCCATGAGTGACGAGGGTGGTGAACCAATGAATGCATATGGATCCGCCGCGAGCCCCTGGAGAAGAGACTGCGTGATCGCTGCCCGTTCCTCCGCGCTTTCACTCTTCGCGACAGAAGACGAAAACTCTCGCGCCAGAGTCAAGACTGAATTCAGGAGCCATGGATAATCTCCGGTATTATCCCGCCGCATCTTGATCGGATCTCTATCATACATAAGCCAGAAACCCCATCTGAGGTGTGCACTCAGGACAGCGACACTAGCGTGCGCAAACAAGACCGGATGATCACCTTCAAGTTGGTCAACCTTCTCAATGATCCGGTCATACGCTTGTTCCTCGGGGTGAAACTGCGATATGGCATAGATGAGCAAGGTTTCGGCATCAGCGACGAAGCAATGGCCGCTGCCGTCCGTACCTTGAAGGTGTTGAACCAGACCCGTTAGGCGGTCAATCGTAGCTGTCGGGCTCGGCGTATCCCAGGCCCGCATAGCGCACAAAGCGAGAAGGTGGAGCAGGTAGTAGTCGAGGAGGATCGCAACGGTTGCCCTGCTAGCATCCTCGTCCGACTGCAGGACCGGAGCATCAACTCGCTGCAGGAAATCGATCATCAGTACAGGAACGATGTCATTAGTGAACTCATGCGACTCATGGTTCCATGCGTGAAGCGCCCTGAAACCATCATTACGTGTCCGTGCGTCCAAGCGAGCGACGTCTCTGCCAACATCAAAAATGTCGTTTCCCGCGTGGAACCGATGGATTTCCATTTGAGCCTTCAGGCTCACTACCCAGTCGACTGCAGTACCTCTATCAGTCAGCCCAGCAATGATACGACTCCGCAAATCTCCAATGAGAATCGATTCGAGTGAATCAATCAGTCGGCCAACATCTTCGGACATTTTACTCATCACACGGTATGCGCTCGAAGTAGTCCTGCTCGGGTCACGAAATTTCCACCAATCCGTTCGGTGTTTTCAGGGTTGCTATTAGACGAGCATGGTCGCCCCGTGACACTTCGATATCGAGTTCGAGCGCGATACACCATTGCTGAACCCGATCCGGGTCGGGGTGCTCTGCACGGATGCCGCGGAATGAACTAAAGCAGGGTAGAGATATTCCGGGATGATCGGTGTCTCCCCAATCAATGAAAAACGGAATAATCCCACCCGCTCGCTCTGCCCAAGGATCGGTCATTTGCCACTCAAGGAGAGCTCCACCCTCACGCCTCCGGCTCCCCTTCTTAGACTCTCCAAGATCCAGACCAACCAATTTTGCTCGGACGATCAAATCATCCAGATCCGACACCGCCACGCACCATGTTACGAGCCGAGGAGAATTGAGCGTGTCCAAGCCAAACCAGCGCGCCCGGTTTGGCTCGGGTTGATCGAGGTCGACACCTACCACCTCCATATAGCTCTTAGGGCCGAGACCAACTAAACGATTCTTCGTTCCATAGCCCGCATGTCTGCCTCCCGGAGATGTCGCGACCCCAAGATGGGTCTCAATATGCCGGACTCCTTCGTCGAGATCAGGTGCAGCAAAGACTAGATGATCCATCGAGGATCGCCTTCTCTCAAGATCTCAACACCGGACAGAGACTCCGAGCTAGCCACGGCACCTACGTAGCCGTCTTGAGGGGAGATCATCATTAGGCGCCCAACATCGCGCTCTTGGGCCACGTCCAACTCACTCCGGACACGATCGGCATCCCGCTGCCCATGCATGAGTCGTAAGCCAGCTCCATGGCGCTTTGCCAAGGCCTCCTTTGCAGTCCAGAGTTCCATAAACGCGAGATCACCCTCTTCCCCGTCTAGCGAGCGCAGCCCGGCCGCTTCATCTGGACCGAACCAGCGGTTAGCAATATCAACCGACCGGTCCAACGGACGGACTCGCTCGACATCTACACCTAAGCTTGAGCAGCGCCCAACCGCCACTGCATACAGATCACTAGAATGGCTAACAGAGAATGCATGGGTAGAGGAACCCGCCGCGCCCGGAACAATCACTGGCTTACCGCCGGGCGCAGTCACGATACCCACATCGGCCGGCTCACAGGCAACATACTTAGCAAGAATGATGCGTAAAACCTTACGTCGAGTCCTAAGTCGATCGCCTTCAGCTGGATCAAGAAAAGACGCTGCCCTGGCTTCATCCTCCTCGGACACGACGCCAGCAACTTGGAGATCTGGCCGGGCAACTGACTCCAGCACAGAGAGCGATCCAGTGTTGATCAGCCAAACGTGCACGACACTCGGTTCAACGTCGCACGAAAGCCCGAATGTGCACCTGTTTGTCACTCGTGACTCCGTCAGTCCGCTGCCCTAACGCGGACCGCAAAAGAGGGGACTTCATAGATCCGTAACCCATCTACCCACTGGGTCCCGAAAACTTCGACGGTCACAGACTCCCCCTCGACGATATCGACCTTTAGTGCCTCGACCTCAGTGACTACCTCATTACGCTTTGGCACTACTTGGCCACGGTACTTCCAAGAGAGTGGAAAGCCCACGACGGGATGCTCCCAGACGGGATTATCTATGCCTTCCAGCCAGCCCTTCATATGGACTAGAGCACGAGCTGACTGAATAAGGGCCTCAAGACCGAGAGAGCCGGGCTGCACCGGATCCTCGAAGAAATGAGCCTTGAAGTACCAAGCGTCGTAATGAATCTCCTGCCACGTACGAATACGGCCCAACCCAGCCTCTCCACCTTCATTCCAAAACCCAGTCACCTTATCGAGCATCCGCATCATACCGCTCTTCATCCCCGGCAGATGTGCAAGCTCACCACCCCCATCAAGCAATGAAAGCTCTGGCACTGGAGATTCCGCATCACGCCGAGCCAGCATCTCTTCCGTCATCGGAAGACCACGCTGATCCTCGAGAATCTGCGGGCTGAAGAAACCGAAATCTGTCTCGAGTGTCATGACTGGACCATCATCGTTCTCGCAAAGCACTTCGAAAAACACAATGCTCGTGCCACCTGCCTTAGCGAATCGCGTAAGCTTGGTTGTAAGAGTTAACGTGCCCATATCCGGTTTGATTGGGCGATGAAGAATGCAGTTCTCCCCATCAAGATTCCGAAAAGCCACATCGCCCTCAGTGTCTGCAAAAAAATTGCAGTACGATGCGAACCACCCACACGGTTGCAGCAGTGCTTCTACGATTACGGCGAAGGGCATGTGGCCCTGGCCTTCATCAAAATACCAAGCGTCAGGCTCGACTTCGAACGTCGACACCAGCGTTCCTTCGTTGGGCGCAGAACCAGGCGCAACGTCAACAGACAACACACTGCTGACAAAATGGTACGGAGGTCCCGGAAGCCGTGGGCACTTCGTTGCCCCGTCATATCTCGTAAACATTTTTCCGAACGCATCACTCGGTCGACCCCAAGCGCACGAGAGCATCGCCTCATGGTCACCTCGAACATCTGATCCCTCGGGACCCACGTACCGAATTGGATCCTCTTTGAGGAACTCTTGTTTCGTCGTTAGTGGGAAATCCGGAACGAGCCTTAAGCCGAAGCGCCGACATTGGAAGACCTTGAAGCCATCACTCTTACACAACAGTGCGGCATAGACCTCGGGGATTGGACCGTCTACTACGTCCTCCACGAAAATCTCGTACTCTAGTGTGTGCGGGCCATCTGGGATGACCTGACCACGGCACAGAAAACGGGCCACTTCTCCCGGAACCGGCTCAAAACGCCACCCATCCCGTGAGATGGTGAAACCCATAGCAGCCATCGCAAACGACATAGCCTGAGTCGCTGCATCCGCCATAAGCGTCCCAGGCATGCAAGGATCGTTCTTGAAGTGTCCCTCGTAGAACCACGCGTCGACCGGGACCTGGGCTTCCGCTCGCAAATATCCACGTCCCCATGGCCCCCCAGTCGGATCCCACTCGGGAATGTGATCGAGCAGCTGAAGACGACCATCGGGTGTATTCGGTGTGCGCGTATGCGTGCAGGACATCTCAAAGCCTTCACCGAAACAAGCGAACGCGTCTCCGGCTACCCAAGCCTGCACTTCTTCGCCAGTGAAATGCGACTTTTTACTGATCTTCGGCATCGGGTCGAGTACAGCATTGGGATCAGGCTCGTCGTCGCCAGCATCCCAAAGTACACCGCCCGATCCAGAGAGCTCTTCTTCAGTGAAAAAGCCAGCCTGACCATTTCGAACAGAGATCAGAAGACGATCACCTATGTAGCAATCGTAATGGAAGAAGAAAAGTCGGACATCGCCCGTCTTGGCATGACCATCGACGTAGATGTCATACGTCAGTGTGTCACCTGGTGCGGGGAGATCACCGTGAAATGTTAGATCACACCCGAGAAGCCGGTACACTCGGTCCGACTGGTTCAGGAAATCCGCCCCCAGCCAAGAGATAAGAAGCAGATCTGCCTGCCCCGACTCAATCACTACCCCAGGAGCCATCCGACCCGTGTGTAAGTACCATGCATCGTGCTTCACGTCGGTCTCTGTTACGACACGACCCTTTTTCATGCTCCCTGGTTCGCCCTCGATCGTAAGGGCGCGATCAGCGAAAAGGAGCGGCGGCTCCGGCATGCGAACCTGCCGCTCGTAACCGTCCTGCTTCTCGAAAAGTTCTCCGAAGATACTGGAGATCTCGCCCCCTGCGTGGATCTCTAGCTGCTCCCGCGTCAAGAAGATCGTCTCGGGCATTGCTGACCGATCAACCGGTGGGTGCGTGGGAATTACAGGAGAAGGCGGGCCACTGCGCTTCTCGCTTGATTCCACAACCACTTCGGCACCTTCTCCAGAATCAGAGATGCCCAAAGATGACCCACGCTGCGCCACCTCTTTCCGCTTAACATGAGTGGATGGCTCTCCGGTCGGTTGCAAGACGACGCGCAAGTCCGGAGGGACTTCGGTCTCGACGGAGACGGATGCTGGCAGCCCGGTAGTTGACCCAAGTCCCATAGCGAGAAACGCGTCGTGCGTCTCCTTCTGCTCCTCAAGAAAATCAGTGTGAGCCTGTGCTACTGCGTTGAAGAGGTCCAGTGCCGGATCAACAACTGCAACGGAATCCTTTGGTACCGATGGAATCGGCCGTTCGACACTAGCGACTGGCGCAGGAACCGCCTCGACGTCAACGAAATGTCGACCGACATCGTAGTCGAACCCATTAGGCGGGGGCGGGATCATGACATTTTCATCGGGATTCGATACTTCCATCGTCTTCACTAATGTGTTTCGGGAGTTGGGGCGCGTGAACGACTTCGGCCACACTACATCGGGCGAATGCGCTGGGAGTCTCAGAACAGGGCCCTCCGGTTCCACAGAAGATTTACCTCCTGACCGGAGCCCAGCAATCCGGGAAAGGAACTGAGTCAAATCCATAGGAACGCCAGCTGCCCACAGGCAAGCAACCGAACGTGCCAGTGCTTCCAGCCCAGATCCCTCGTGCGGATCCAAAGCCACAACCAGATGAGGACGATCACCCAGAATGCGACCAATCGCATTGGTAAGAATTGCACGAGGGCCGTGCTCGACGAATACACGCACTCCATCGTCGTAAGCCGCCTCCAAAGTCTTCGGGAAGTCGACCGGGTCGATCGCCTGCCTCGTGATAGCCTCTGCCGCCGATTCCCGAGTCGGGACGTACGCACTATTCCACGCGTTCGCGTAGAAGCGCACTCCGGGCACACTCGAAGTGTCGCGCAGGTGAATGTCGTGCCAACGCTTCTCGAACGGCGTGAGCGGAGCACAGTGAACGACCATGTCTAGTCCGAGATCAATCGCTCGACTTCGCCCCACCTTTTCAACTACACGGTCGCAAGCCTCAGCGTCGCCACCGATCACAATGTCTTCATAGTGGTGAATTACCGTTACATAAACCCGGTCTTCACTCTCCATCGCTTCCTCTATGACTCCGATTGGGGCCGCGATCCTATAGTTCTTCCACTCGGGCAATTCACCTTCAGGAAGATTCCAGTACTGCGCTGCGGCGCGACACTCTGCAGTGAGTTGGTTGACGTACATCTCGGAGTCGTCAATCTCAGCGAGCATCGCATCTAGGTCATTCCAGACCCCAAAAGCCATTAATGAGTTGGTCTCACCAGAAGAAAGGCCAATAGCGGCATCAGGCTTCATCCCCAAGACGGCTCGCGTGAACTGGGTGTGCACCTGACATACAAAAGACGATCCTGTCAGTTGTGTCGCTGGAGAAAACCCAGTGATCTCTGCTCCGTACAGGTCGGACGCCAGCTTTGGGGTACCAGCGAACCGTTCCGTGAGGTCATGACCTATCTCTGGGAAAGCCATCAGCAGATCCCGACCCGCTCCCGGATACGCAGCAGCAGCCCCCGTGTAACAGAATGCTACTTCCCCATCGTGCTGTCCCGAGCCAAAAAAGATCCCGGGGGCGTTCGGCTCACGTCCGGACATCAGTTCCTGGCCGGCATATGCGGCAAGCCGTTCTATATCCTCCTCTGTGCGCCCGACCAAAGCCACCCTGACCTCTCCCTCGCTTGACTCTCGACCCGCGAGGACTGCAGAGCCTAAGTCACTGAGCGTTCCTGACGCGAAGAATTGAGTGAGAGGAACATCGACCGGACTGATGAGGTCAGTAGTCCGATCCGGTGCGCGCAAAAACACCTCACCTTCGAGGCCCATAAACGAGCGTATGGACACATGGGTGTGAGCAGTGTCTTTACGGCGAGGAGCAGGCCACGCTCCTTCTGCGTCAAGCATCACACCAAGCTGAGCCATAACGGCTCCGGAGGCGATGTGCAGCAGTCCTGACGCCCCATGAGCATGGCCGAATCGTGCGGTTACTTCTGACTCACCTTCCTCGGGAACCAAACTAAGACTGACTGGGGCCGCTCCCGATACCTCTCCACCTTCCACAATCGACGCAAAGATGGGATATCCCTTATCTATAGCGTCCTGTTCACGCATTACAACAAGCCCGACTGCGGCATCGCCCGGCCTATGGCGATCTTCGGGTAGCACCCGAATGGCTGCATCTACGTGAGCCGACTCGTGTGAAAAGTCTGACGCACCCACGAGTGCACAATCAATCTCTCGTGCCTGAAGCGCCCTTGCAGCAAGCTTCAAGGCATCAACACCAGAGAGTTCTTCGGACGCAACTGTGAATCCGGGTGCACGCCAATCCTGCTGAGCATGGACGCGGTTTGCTGGAATGTTAGGCATACATCCTATCACCCCCGCTGCCGTAAGATGACGGGCTGAGCGAGTATTGACCTGGCGCCAGCCATCCACATCTACATCGTCGGATAGAATCTCATGCAGTCTAACCCGGAGCCCATGCCGAGCAGCTTGCGGATCAACACACATCCCTATGTAAACACCGGTCCGATCTGGATTCAGTCCCCCGACCTGCCTCAGAGCCTCTTCCACTACAGCCAGTATGGAGGTCTGCTGAGCCAGGCTTTCTTGAAGGTCGTTCGGTGGAAATCCAAGATTCTTCATCGGAAGAACGACCTCAGACGATTTCGTGCCCGTCGCATCTCTTGCAGCTAGCAGTCGCCGCACAAATCCCGGTAGTCCCGCGGTCTCACCAGCAATGACTCCGACTCCGGCGATCGCGATTGGCTCACGATCTTGCGCTGGTTGCGGGTATTCACTGACCACCAAGCCACTGTCCTCAGAACCTCTGGGAGCGACCCACTCCTCCGCGATCAAATGCGCATTGTTACCGCCAAATCCAAAGTTCGAGATCGCAGCCCGACGAGGGCCGTCGCTCTCCCAAGCCTCCTCCTCCGCAAGGAGCCGGAAGCCATGGGCGTCGATTGCGTCTAGCGGATCGTCACAAGGTGTCGGCGGCAGCACCTTCTCTTCGAAGGAGCTTAAGACCTTCAGAAGGCTAGCGACGCCCGACGCTGTGATAGGATGTCCGATATTTCCCTTTAGAGAGCCAATGACCGGCTTTGGAGCATCCGCCCACACCTTAGCTAGCGATTCTAGTTCGACTGTGTCACCTCGTGGTGTGCCCGTAGCATGACACTCGATGAAGTCTATATCCCGGGGCTCCAATCCTGCCGCTTCATACGCCGCCCTCATTGCACGGACCTGGCCATCCATCGCCGGCGCCAAAAACCCGCTTTGTCGACCGTCGTTCGATAAGCCAACCCCCCTTATTACACCAAAAATTCGGTCGCCATCAGCTTCTGCATCGGATAGGCGTTTGAGAGCAACTAAGCCGGCGCCCTCGGCGGGCAGAAGCCCGTCCGCACCCTTATGCAGTGGCCTAGATTGGCCGGTAGGACTCAGTGCCTGAAGTGCGGTGAAGCCAAGATGAATAAAGAGCGGATCAGCCTTCGCAACACCACCCGCGAGCATGAGATCCGACTCCCGGTCCTGTAACCGCCGACAGGCAATCTCGATCGCATAAAGCGAAGAAGCACAGGCTGCATCCAAAGCGAACACATCGCCGTCGAGGCCAAGTGCATGAGCCGCGATATGCACCGGACCACCAGACGAAAACCGATTTCTGGGATCTGAAGCACTGCCTACCCTCCCGCTAATTGGAGCGTTTGGGCCTTTCTCTAACCAATGATCCTGAACGAAGCGGGTATGTTCAACCGTAGGATACGAAAGGTTACCGACAATTAATCCCGTACCAGCCGGGACACTTTCTGCACCCGCCTCAGACAACGCGACCCTGCTGCAGTGAAGCAACCATCGGGTTAAGTCATCAAGTCGCCCTAGGTCTTTGATGCGATCCGCAAAGTAGCTCTCATCGAAGAGTTCATTGAAGCCCGTGACATAGCCACCACGGTTGCTCACTACGTATTCGCGTGACTCTCCTGGGGATTGCTCATGCAGGAGGCGACGAGAATCTAGCCCCCAGGACCCCTCGGGAGCCTCGTCGATCATCACCCTAGCACTTCGGACAGCATCGAATAGTGCCTCTGGACTCAAGGCGCCGGGAAGCACGCATGCGCGTCCGACGATGGCGATGGGTTCGAAGCTGCCACTCATGTTAGGATCTGATCAGGCGCCGGGAGCGTCGAACTGCACCTCACGCAGCTCGGCAACCAAATCGCCTTCCTCAGTCGCGATAATGAAATCGAAGAGGGTTCCCCTTTCCGTTTTCCGTGCACGGAAGGCCGAGCGCATTCGCTCCGGGATCGTTTCTAGGCTGTGGACAACCATCTGACCCATGCCTGCAAGCCGCTGCATAGCCCCCGCCTTCTGATGCGTCCACAACTCAGCGAGCTGCAAAAGGCCCTCGAACGCTGCAGGGTCGAATCCCTTCACAAAGTCCTTCATCGGCCATCCTAGGCTTGCCGCACTCCGTAGCAAAGCCATCCCACCTTCCTCTGAGAGACCCTCCAGGTTCAAGATCGCGCGTCGGTCGGTCGCGGTTCCGAGCACAGTGTCGTAGGCCGTCCCTACCTCGAGAGGCCACGGCTCAAGTCCGCCTGATGGTACTTGAGGCGGAGAGCCTGCACCGTTCTCAGAGTAGCGGACAATGGTTTCGTGGTGCACGGCCCCATCATTATCACGGAACACGAGTCGGTAGCTCGGAATCGCAGCTACGATCGGCTCCACATCTACCGAATGTGCTCCAGCCGCCATCTCTTGCCCGGGCAGAGTTATAACAAAGTCTTCCAGGTATGCCCGCATTGTTCCGACAGGCCTGAGCGCTTCACCGAGCCGCAGTGCTAAGCCGGCAACATCCGAAGACCCGATCTCTTTCTTATCACCCTCACCGCCACCTACAGTGAAGCTCTGAGTGGTAGCTGGAAATGAGGGAGCGGCAAGCACCACCCTCTCTACACCCACGCCTGTCAATCCTAGCTCGTCAACAAAGAATTGCGCCCCAGCATCTACGCCGAGTAGCGCTATCCCCTGTCTTTCGAAGTGCGCTGCCAACGCTTCATCTACCATCCCACCAGCCCAAGGGCCCCAATTGTACGAGCGAACCCGACACCGGTCTCCGCGTCGGGCCGCTTCACTGGCTGCAACCTTGTTGAGGACCTCGTTTGCGGCGGCGTACGCGACTTGGCCCGCATTACCCGCACGAGCTGCTATCGAAGAAAAGAGCGCGATCAGCTGAATCGCGTCGTCCTGTGTCGCTTCGAGAAGGACGCCGAGCCCTCCTACCTTCGGACCAAAAACCTCAGCCACACGATCCGGCGTCATATCTGCTATCGACTTATCTCTCAGCACTCCAGCCCCATGTACGATGCCGTCTATAGAGCCCCAAGTCTCACGGATCTGATCAAGAGCAGCCTCCACTTGTTCTAGGCTGGTTACATCTGCAGTCAGGTATATCGCCTCTATACCTCTAGCATCAAGCTCGGCGAGAGACATCCGAACTTCAGCGCTGCCCGCAAGCGACTGAGCTTGTTTCTGGATAGCAGAGAAGTCGACCCGCTCTCCAAGTGCCTTCGCCGAAGAAGCGAGGGCACCTGTGATCTGAACTGGGTCAGTGGTTAGCGGCACGCCTTCCGGCCACTCAGCTAGTTTCGAACGCCCCAGAAGAGCCAGCTTCACCTTCCACTTCTCGGCTAACTTGGCCACGGAGCTCGCAGTTACACCTCGGGCGCCGCCCGAGACAACGACAACCGAGCCGGGTTCAAGAGCCGGGCCTCTTGAGTCGTCGGTCGCCAACGTCTCAACCTGGACCACAGAACGCGTTCCATCAGTAGCATATGCGACTTCAAGTGCCGGACCACCAAAGAACAATTCATCAAGGATCGCGTCTGCTGACCTCTCGGGATCCGCAACGTCGATTGCCTTGAGTGAGGCACCAGGCCACTCGCGCGCCGCCGTCTTTACTACTCCGGCAAGCCCCCCTCGCCAAGCATGATCTCCAGGACTGCCATCAAGCCCGAAGCAACCACCTGTGGACTGCACTGTGACGAACAGGCGTTCCTCAGCCTTGGGATGCTGAGCTACAACCTTGGCCACCGCAATCGCGGACTGATGGACGTGCAGTGCCCCAACGGGTCCTGCCGGCATATCTGAGAGCCCCGCGAGGCATATCACAGCACACGCAGACTCTGATGGACGCTCTACTACCGTGGCGGAGACGCCGCGAGCACTCAGACCAGCTGACAGTGCCTCTGCCAAGGAAGGATTCTCATCGGTGATTTCAACACCTCGATCTCCGGCTAGTGCAAACAGCCCAAAACCAGGACGCTGGTCCTTCACCAGCCTAGGCACAAAAGCCGTAATCTCCGTTGGATCGATAACCATGTTAGGAACAACCAGAGCAGTTCGCTCTTGAGTCACTTCCGGCACCGGTGTAGAGGTAGTAGCGGTCGAGTTGCTACTCGGTACCCCCGGCGCACCTACAGCTAATTTCTCGGCGACATCCCGCAACGTACGAAGAGAAGCGAGCTCGTCAGGTGCAATTTCCGGGATTCCCGGAAGACGCTCCTGAAGCTCCGAAAGAATCTCAACCTG
>Ga0114933_10000690_pt1 | contig 40035 bp, 36 predicted proteins | sample 4SBtaG_FD_89691 | JGI IMG/M metagenome (GOLD analysis project Ga0114933, IMG submission 89691) | Deep subsurface microbial communities from Kolumbo volcano to uncover new lineages of life (NeLLi) - 4SBTROV12_W25 metaG | ecosystem: Environmental > Aquatic > Marine > Volcanic | place: Kolumbo... | reverse complement strand
TAAAAAAAAAAAAAAAAAAAAAAAAACCCCCACTAAAATTAAATAAATAAATAATTAAATTAATTAAAAAAGTTCCTAAATTAATCGAAAATTAATCAAAATCCCAGAAGAGCTTTTGGTTTGAAAAAACGAAAATTAATCAAAATTAATCAGAGGAGGTTATAAAAATTAATTTTTGATTAAGAAAACAAAAATATAAAAAGAACATTGTTAAAATTTTTTTTGAATTTGTCGAGGGTAATCTTAAGATTACTCATGTATCTCAAACAAATTATAAAGCTTTAACGCCATTTGGTAGTTATGGTTTGGGATATGTAGGACCATATACAGGAATTATAATTAATTGTTAAATTAATATTTTGACAGATATTAAAAATGCAATTAAAATTAAATCTCAAAATAATGTTATTGAAGAAGGTCATGGAAAAAAAGGATGGTATTTAGATCAACTATTTTTATATGAAAAAATTAATGATTGGAATAAAAAAACAAATAATTTTGTTTGTTTAAAAGAAAAAAATACTGGATTTAGAAGATTGGATAGGAATAATTTAAATTTAAATAAACAAATTAGAAAAAATATATCTAATCATGTATATTCTGATTACCATTGTTGTGTACCAATGAGCAAATATTCCAAAATAAATTATGATATTTATAATTTGCTATCATCCAACACATAACAAATTTAGATTATTCATGTTTTCCAAAATAAGAATATTATTTAGCCGTGAATCCAAATCCATTCCACATAATCATAGCATCGCGACGTTCAATTTGTCTAATTATAGGCATAAATAATAGTTCTTTTGCCATTTTCTCTTTCATATCTCTAATTTTTTTTATAGTTTTAATTTCATCTTTTTCCTTTCTAATTTTCTTATATTTTTTAGTATAATAGTTTTTATCATAAGGAAATTTATATTTCTTATCCAATCTTTCAACTATTAAACCATAAATTTGACATACTGGTTTCATAATTTGATTTGTTATATATAATTTATAATCTATGGGTATTTTGTTATCCACAATATATTTAGGATTCTCTATCCTATCACCTTGTAATGTTTTCTTTTTAATTTGGATTTGTTTTTTATCAAAAAGATTTTTATGAAATTTAATTTGAGTTTTTTGTCCTTTGCTTTCTGCTGTTTTAGTGTATTCTTCCACAAATTGTTTTAGTGTGTTTTCTTCTTTCCCATAATTTTTTGTAATGTTCAATATTGGTTCTTTTGTTAATCTTTTTTTACATAAATTATTCAAAATAGCATTATTCGATGTCCATTCTAAACTATATCCTTTATTTTTATTTTCATCCCAATCCCAATCTATCTCTGTCTCCAATTTTGTATTAATTTTAGTTAATTCTTCTAATTTTTTTAATTTTTCATATCCTTTTTTATCTGTTATTTCTATTATTTGAATTAATTTATATTTATTTTTTGTTTGACGTGTGAATTCTGTAAATGGAACTAATTTTTCTTCTGATTTATTTTTTGAAACACAAATTGAATAAATAAGAAAATATTTTCCAAATTTTTTATTTGTTAATTTAATATATGTTTCTTTTACTGAAATAAAAGTGGGTTTATTGATATAAACATAAGGAACTCTATCATTTGGTTTAGGTTTATTTCCAGGATCTCTCTCCCCTATCCTATCCGCTAGAACTTTATGTGCAATTCTTTGTGGATCTTTGTAATGTGATCTTAAACTTTTTGTGATAACAAATTTGTCTATTTTGAATGTTCCATTTAATATGTCTCTAATTGAAACTTGTAGAAAATCAATTGATTTGTTAATATCCAAATGATTCATTATTATATCAATTACACCACCATAAACATATTTGACTATAGGTGCATTATCTCTTCTTTTTAGAACTATACCCATACTAGTTTGTTTGTAACAGTTAGTCTTGAATTCATATTTATTTCCAACATATCTTTTTTTAGAAAACAATATAAATGGCCAAAATGTCTTTTCATATTCCAAATTATGTGGTTCTTTTAATAATTTTTTGAATTTTTTTTCAGCATGGACAGAAATTTCTATTGATAATTTTAAAGCTTCTTTATTTTTAATTGAATTTCCACATTTATCTTCCATTACATATCTTACAAATACACTATCTGTGTTTTTTAGGATAATTTCTCCAATACCTCCATTAAAATATCCTTCATCAGTTTCAATGTCATATACTATTCCATCATAATTACCTAAATTTATAATTTGTTTGATGATTTTTGGATTAACATTTTCTTTTGATTTATAAATTTCATAAGTATTTTTCGTTGGATTGTAATTTACACTAATATCAATTCCTATTGATTTAATAATATAATAATATACTTGGGCAACTAATTTATGTTTGATTAATAATTTATCACCATTTTCAAAATCAAAATGAGTACTGGTTCTATCATTGATCCAGTTTTGTCTTTCCAAAAAAGAACCATTGATTATTTCAAAATCATCATAATAACAATTGTTATGATTATTTTCTTTAAAATTTGTTGGAAAACTATGTGCTAATTCTGTTTTACCAACAATACATTCGTTTGGTTTAATTTTTTGAAATTTGGAATTTATTAAACTATGATCTTCAGTCACATCTACTATTCCTTGAGATGTGTTTATTCTAAATATATTTTTTTTAGTTTTATGTCTGATAACTCTTTTTATATTTGCCCATTTACCATTTGTCCAAATTTTATAACTAGTTTTGGTTTGTTGTTTTTCTCGTCTATTTGAATCAAATGGTTTAAATTCTTCATATGGTTTCCATTCATTATTCAGACTTTCTATTGTTTTAATAAAAACTTTTCCATTTTTTTTTAGAACAAGAGGTGTATCTCCTGTCACACTATCACCATATACCAATTTAGTTTCTTTGATAAAAACATTTTCATTAAACCATACATTATTATATTTTTTAGTAACAAAATTACCTGCTTGTTTCAATAAATCTCTTCCTTTGGCTGTTGTCGAAGCTGCAATATCTATCCATCTAATAGGACTTGTTGAAGCTCCCATCTGACCATAAATAGAATTTGCTGTCATTTTATAAGCTAATTGAAGACCATCCAATACTGCTTTGTCAAATTGATTATATTTATCTTTAATTTGAATTATTTCATCTTCTTTCACAAATAGTTTAGAACCATCTTCTTTGATAATATTATAACCATTGTTATTTTTTTTCATAAGACCTTCAATTATTTCACTATTTGTTAATTCAACAATTTTATATGGAATTTTTTTTCTTGTTTGTTTTCTTGCTTTTAATAATTTATTTAAAATACGTGGTATAATTGCTCTATTTTGTGTTTTGATGGTTCCATCATCTTCTTTTTTTGGTTGGATAAATCTACAAGTTTTAACACCTGTTTTTGTTTTTTTTTTATTTATATATTTAAATTGGTCATAAATTATATCTACATATTCATAACCCATTTTTTTTAAATTTTCTCCTCCTTTTTCACCTAACCATTCGTCTTGTGTTACTATGGAATCATGTGATAAATTTTCACTAATCATACAAGATGGATATAATGATGCATAGTCCATAACAGATACTGGATATTCCAAATAAATTCCTGGATTAGGATTTAGTACAATAGCTCCTTCATATCCAGAAGCATTCTTATCTTTGTAAAGAACCGGGACTAAAAAATTATCTTTTCTACATTGTTTGGATACTAAACTAAAAATTTTAACACCTTGTCCTCTTGTAAAAATCCATAATAATGGTGTAAAACATACATTAGACATACCAATATTATTTGTCATAATTTCTAATTTTTGTAGTAATTCCACACATAAAATAACATCCTTAACACAATATTTGGCTATTATACATCTTTTATCTGAACCTTCTTTTTGGAATCTAAAAATATCTTTGGGTGATACATCGTCCTTAGCCATACACCAATTGTATTTATTTTTTTTCAAAAAATTCAAAGTTCCTCTTATAATAATTCTATTGTTTTCTATGTTTTCTATGTAATATTTATGTCCATTGTTATGTTTTTCAACTGAGTGACCATCCATAAATATAAATTTTATATAACTATCTTTTTGGATTCCTTTTACATTATCTGTCTCTATTATAGAATATTCTTCTTCATCTTTAATAATATTGATTACTTTTCCCTTCATAAAATGGGAAGATACATTGTCTAATTTATATGATGGTAAATTATGATCTCTTTGAATCACTTTTAGTAAATCTACTTGAATTCTTCCTATGGTATCAATTTCTCTCCATGAATTATGACCTAATGCAGATGAAGATAATATTTTTTCTTTTATTCTAGATTTTCTATTTTTAAATTTTCCAATAACTCTGAATTTCTCTATTTGACCCAATTCTACTGCTCTGTCCCAAATATATGGAAAATCAAAAGAATAAATGTTATATCCAGATATAACATCTGGGTTTTCATCTATAATTAGTTTTTGCCATTTTAAAATTAATTCTTTTTCAGTTTCACAAGAAACCACCTCAACACCTTCAATATCATCACAAGTATTTAGTGTTAATATATGTTTTTTATAAGGTTTTTTATCTCCATATTTTAAAAAACAAGTTCCTATTTGAATAATAGGATCACCTTCTATTGGAACTAAATATTTATCCATGATAAATTGAGTATCATCTAATTTCTTGCTTCTTAATTTATTTATTTCTAATTTAGATAAACCCAATTTATTATAATTGATATTAATTAAAGGATGGATTTTCTTAGCAACTGTACTAATTAATTCATCCCTAAATCTTTTAAAAAATTTAATTTTTGGATATTCCAAATTAAATATTGCAATGCTTTTAAATCTTGGGGAATTTTTATTTATGACTTTGTAAACCTCATCTATTAGATTAATATAATTTTTGACACTATTACAATTTTTGATAATTGACAAATGATCATTGACAAATTTCATTTCATTTTTTTCTTGTTTATTTTTCAAATCTAAATATTTCTTCTCTTTATTTTGTGAACATGATGAGTTCATTTTTACCTTTTGTTTGTTTGTTTTCCAATAGACTTTTGATATGTTGTGGTCATTATTTCCATTCTCATAGATGCTTTCTAATAATAATTTGGTGAAAAAATGGGCTTTTTTTAAATATTCATATGCTTTGTTTCTTTCCAAATCACTTATTTTGATATTTTGTGTTTTACCATATGTTTTTGAATATTCAGCCATAATTTCTCTAGCAACAGATTTGTAATTTTTCTTTGCTTGTGGAAAATCTCCATGACTACTATCACATTCAATATCATAAAATGCTATAGGAATTTGAGCATTGTTATTTTTATTCAGTAACTGAATATCATCAATTGATATTCCTATTTCGATATTTGAATATGTTTTTTTATTTTCTTTGAATTTGACACTAAAATTATTCACTTTGACCCATCCACATGGTAATATATCAGAATAATGAATAAATCTAATTATTGGATTAATATTTGATTCAAACAAATCAAACACATGATTTTTAACTAAATTTTGAATAGTAATTTGTTTTGGATGAGGAACCATTTCATCATTATTCGAATCATAAAATTTATTTTGAAAAATATTTCTACAAGTATAAAATGTTCTCATGTTTGTGGTTCTAATTTCTAAAAAATTAAATTTTTTGTTATTTGTAAAACCTTGTAATTTATATTTTCTATGAAATTTAATTTTGATTATTCCTATAATATCATGAAATTCTTTCAAAGTTTTAAAATCTTTTTGGATCCAATTATAAAATGTTTTCCACCTATCCTCACAATTTCTATCTTGATCATCTCCAATTGAATAATTATCATCATTTAATTTTTTTGGCATTGGATACATTTTGCACCAAACATTTTTCAAAATCCATTCTTTAAGAATATCTATTTCTTGACTGGTTTTGTTCCAATCATTTGGAATATTGATATAAAAATATGGATTAAAACCTCTGATTTCTGTGGATACAGATAAACCTTCTTGATTTCTACCAAAAGCATAAATTGTAAATTCTCTTCTGTTTTTAAAAGAAGCGTTTTTCCACCAATTCCACCAATTACATAATTTTAAATCTAATTTATCAGATGTTGATTTAGTTTTAATTAAATTATTAAATTTTCCTAATTCTTCCATTGTACAATCTTCACTGTGCCAATCAATAATTTGAAAAATGGGATTTTTTGAAAAATCAGATAAAATATTAGAATTATTCATTATGAGATTGTTCTGGATAATAAATCAATTTCAAATTTTCAAATAAAAATTGAGACAGAATTTTGATTCAAAATTATCCTTTGATGGACTTTAGTATATTCATATAATGATTTCAATTAATATTCATTGAAAAATATATTTGTTTAGGCTTCTTGTGTGGTAATAAATCAAAACAAAAATACATTTTAATAATTCAGTCCATCAAAGGATATTGTTTTGGTTGTTTTTTTGAGTAGTTTTATTACATTTTAATTTCTACCAAAATTCCAAAATGATCTGATATTTCAAATCCATATTTCTTAAAATTATCATTCCCTATTATCTCATAATTCAATATTTTCCATCTGGAATTTCCAAAATAACATCTATCCAATCTTGATTTAAATCTTCCTTTTACCATTTTATTAGTTCTGTAATTAAATGTATATTTTTTAATTTTTTTTTTGGTAGAACTAATAAAACTTAAATATGAATCTGAAAAACAATATTTTTTTAGTAAAACATCTTCTGGAATTCCATTTAAATTACTATCCATTCCTATTACAATATTCTCCCTGTTTTTGTATTTTTTAAAAATTTCTTCTAACTGATTAAGTTTTATTTTATAATTTTTGAAATAACTTTCCAAATGTGAATTGATCAAAAAATAATTATTATTTTGAATTTTGATTATGGTTTCTTCAAAATATCTGTTCATATTTGTTTTGGAAAATTTAATATTTTTAATGGAAACAATTCTAAAAGATTTGAATACCAAAGTCACATTATCAAAATAATTATCTATTTTTTTTTTTGAAATATGGTAGTATTTTGACAAAAATTCATTTTTATGGATGAATTTCAAAATATTATTGGTAATTTCTTGGAGAAAAACAATATTTGGTTTATTTTCATAAATTAGTTTTGCCAAACAATAAATTCTTTTTGTCATATTAACATTTTCTGAATTAAAATTATAGGATATTATTGTAATACTCATTTTGTAGATTTGACGATTTTTTATCATTCAATTAATATTTCAATTTTAATCAAAATAATTTTTTTTTTCAAGATTTATCCAGTTTGTGAATTAATCAAAATTGTGATCCAGAGTCTGTTAAAGCAAAAATAATTGTAATCTTAAATTTTGATTTAATTATGTTTTTTTTTGCTTAATGACACAAAATGGATAAAAGTAAAGTTAACAAAAATATCTACTGGTCTTGTAAACATAAATTTGATAGATTATTAAAAGATTTAACAAAAAATACAAAAATCAGTGGGTTTTTGTACTATGAAAATAAACATTGGAAAATAAAGACCAATTTAAAAAATAGTCCTGATATGTCTAAAAGTGATATTGACGATATCCAACTCAACACTTTTGAGTACAAAAAATTATTTCAGTCTTTGCAAAACACACATCCTAAATATATCAGGTTTAATTTAATGAAGAATTGTAAAGGTTTATACGCTTCAAATATTGATATAAATGGAGTAGGAACAATACTTTCTAAATTTTCTGATTTCCAATGTACTGAAGAATGTTTGGCAAATTATTCAAAAGATAAGGAAAAGTCAAAAAATTATTCAATAATTCATTCAAAAGACAATAAAAAATATGATGTTAAAATTCAGCTTCATAAAAAAAATAACACTTTAGATCCATATAATTTATCAGGTAAAAATCCTAAAAAAAATATTCAGGAAAAAATTAATTCTCTTAAAACTGAAGTATATGATAAATATGATACCCTTTTGAAATCAGTTGAAGACAATGCACCTATGATATTGTTTCTCACAGAGAAAAAGAATGAGGAAATAAATAAACTTGTTTCAAATTATCATAAACATAATAAAATGCCTGATAAACCTAAGGCGATACTACATTATAAGGGTAAGGACTATTTTTCAATAGATGAGTTGAATAATATAGGAAGAGTAGATGAAAAGGGAGGGTTGCTGAGTGGAAAAGGAGTAGCAGAATGTATCAAATTATTAAATCAGTTATATGACAAAGGGAAAATAACAAGAAAAGTATATATTGACAATTATTTCAGTGTTTGTGATAATAAATTTATTGTTGATGAAGGGGATGGGTGTTTCAATAAGAAGGTTCTAAGAAAGAGAGCACCTCCTACAAAGAAGGTGTTTCCTTTATTGATAACTTATGAGGAATTCGTTAAACTAAAGAAATATTCGATTGATGATAGATACACATTCAAACTAGTACAAAATAAAAAACCCATGATAAATTGTGTCATAAATAAAAAAATTATCAACAAGGATACTATTGAGAAACTACTATCAAATGTTCATAAGAAAGGACTGAACCTTGTACTTGACAAGGATAGCATTCATATAGAAAATTATTTAAGAGGTAGGAAAAATAAAAATGAGAACACAAGATATAACGAACAATATTATTTTAGAAAGGATAAATCAAATAGGTTTTTTGTGTATGAAGGAGATAAATTGGTATATAAATTTATTAATAGGAAAATTTCGAGGTAGATTTTTTAGAAATAAGTTTTCAGGAAAAACCTAAAAGAATATTAACAATCAGTGAGACAAATTGTTCTAACAAAACCCAGATTTTTTCAAAACTTTGATTAAATATTTTTTGTTTTGAAAATTGAGTGGTTCAGATATTCCATAATCATCGATATATTGTTGAACAAATTCAGTATATTTACTAAAACCATCATTAACAACAAATTAATCTCCACTGTTATAATTGTCCTTAAATGGACTGAATTATTAAAATGTTGTTTTGATTTATTACCATAACAAGAAGCCTAAATAAATATATTTTTCGACAAATATTAATTAACTCATTATATGAACACACAAAAGTCCATTAATGGACTGAACATATTTATTAAAATGTATTATTGTTTCAATTTATGACCATACAAGAAGCCTGAATAAATATATTTTTCAACAAATATTTATTGAAATCATTATATGAACATACTAAAGTTCATTAAAGGATAAACTTGTTCTATTCAAGGTTCAATCGCAAAATTTTATTTTTAACCTTGATATGTTCCATTTAGAAATATCTCTGTTGAATGTTGAATATTGAAATATTCCTTCCATGTTGGTAACATTTGATGTGTTCTATTTGGAAATATTTTGGTTGAATATTGAATGACAAAACATTCTTTTTGCAGTAGCAACTTTTAATGTGTCCCATCCAGAAATATCCCAGCTCAATTTTGAAACATTTTTTCCATAGCAGTAACTTTTGATATCCCGTCCAAAAATATTCCCTTGAATTTGAATAAAACATTCCTTTCATGTTGGTTACATTTGATATGTTTCATTTGGAAATGTTTCTATTGAAACAGTTTTTCCATGGTAGTAACATTTGATGTGTTCCATCCAGAAATATCCCAGCTCAATTTTGAAACATTTTTTCCATTACAATAACTTTTGATGTGTCCCATCCAGAAATATCCCCATTGAATGGTGAATGGCTAAACATTTCTTTCATTGTAATAATATTTGATGTGTTCCATCCAGAAATATCTTGGTTGAATTTTGAATGACAAAACATTTTTGTCATGTTAGTTACATTTGATGTGTCCCATCCAGAAATATCTCCATTGAATTGTGAATCCCAAAACATGTTCTCCATGTTGGTTACATTTGATGTGTCCCATTCGGAAATGTTTCCATTGAATGTTGAATGACAAAACATTTTTGTCATGTTAGTTACATTTGATGTGTCCCATCCAGAAATATATCCATTGAATTGTGAATCCCAAAACATGTTCTCCATGTTGGTTACATTTGATGTGTCCCATTCGGAAATATTTTGGTTAAACATTGACCCTTCAAACATGTGTCCCAGGTTTGTTACATTTGATATGTTCCATTTGGAAATATTTTGGTTGAATATTGAACATTGAAACATTCTTTTTACAGCAGCAACTTTTGATGTGTTCCATCCAGAAATATCTCCATTGAATTTTGAGTGACAAAACATTTTTGCCATGTTAGTTACATTTGATGTGTCCCATCCAGAAATATCTCCATCGAATATTGACCATTCAAACATTTCTTTCATGGTGGTAACTTTTGATGTGTCCCATTCGGAAATGTTTCCATTGAATGTTGAATGACAAAACATTTTTGTCATGTTAGTTACATTTGATGTGTTCCACCCAGAAATATCACCATTAAATATTGACCATTCAAACATTCTTTCCATTGTGGTTACTTTTGAGGTGTCCCATCCAGAAATATCCCCATTGAATGGTGAATGGCTAAACATTTCTTTCATTGTAATAATATTTGATGTGTTCCATCCAGAAATATCTTGGTTGAATTTTGAACGACAAAACATTTTTGTCATGTTAGTTACATTTGATGTGTCCCATCCAGAAATATCTCCATTGAATTGTGAATCCCAAAACATTTTCTCCATGTTGGTAACTTTTGATGTGTCCCATCCAGAAATATCCCCATTGAATATTGACCATTCAAACATTCTTCCCATTGTGGTGACTTTTGATGTGTCCCATCCAGAAATATCCTTATTGAATTGTGAATCCCAAAACATTTCTTTCATGGTAGTAACATTTGATGTGTCCCATCCAGAAATATTCCCATCGAATGTTGAACATTGAAACAGTCTTTCCATGGTAGTAACATTTGATGTGTCCCATTCAGCAATTGTTCCTAATGTTTTGATACATTCTTCTGTTTCGAAAAGGTTTGATTTCACCATATCATGAATATTATGAATTGTTATATTGGGCCATTTTTTATTTTTTAAAATTGTGGAATCTGTACCACTAAACAGGACATTTTGGTAAATGTTTCTCACCATCAACAATTCAGAATGTACCCTAGATATTGCGGCTATTGTTCTGAGATTTAATTTGCGTGTTTTAACCAGTTTTTTTAGAATATTAATGCTTGGAACAGTCGTTGGATTTTCCACAATAATAATTGATTCATGTTTATTTGATCCTTTTTCAATGAAATAATTCTCTTTGGATATCCTAATGATATCTTTTATAGATAAATCATTTTCTATTCTCATTATTGTTCTGATTTCTTCTGTTGATTTTCCATTCAACACACTCTGCATAAAATCAAAACATTCATTGGTCAAAGGAGCTATATCAAAATATTCAGACAACATAAACACTTGAACCATGTTATTTATTGTGGGTTGATTTTGTCCCAAATAAAATGATATTATTAATTCTATATCTTCTTTAGATTGGATCATTTCCACAATTCCAGAATCATCAATGTATTGTTCAACAAATTTGGCATATTTGCTTAAACCATCATCAACAACAAATTTATCTCCACTATTGGAAATTAAAGTGATCATAGTGAAACTATGAATTCTTTCCAAAAAAAAAACAAATTTTTTTTACATTTGTTCTGTTTAAGGTTCAATCGCTAAATTTTTGACTTTGATGTGTTCCATCCAGAAATATCCACGCTGATTTTTTAAACAGTCTTTCTATGGTGGTATTATTTGATGTGTTCCATCCCGAAATATCTCTATTAAATTTTGAATGTTCAAACATTAATTTTGTGATAGTTACAAATCAAGAAAAAAAGAATATCAAGTTCATTTCATTTTGTTCATTCACAACAAATTTTATGTTTTTTTGTTTTTGAGAAAAAATTGGATGGTTTTATAGGTTTTTCAAATGAATTTTGTTTATAATTTAACATATTTTTTGTGTAGACATCAGTGGCAATTTTTTTAAATAATTCATCAATATTAAGATTTGTTTTGGCACTAACTTCCATATAATTATTTATTTTGTTACTGGTAATAAAAATTTCTATTTCCTGACTTGTAATGTTTCTTTTAGATAAATCTGTTTTATTTCCAACCAAAAAATATTCAATATTTTTTGGAGAATATTTTTTAATTTCTCCAATCCAAAATGGCAAATCATCAAATGTGGTTTTTCTCGATAAATCAAAAACTAAAATAACACAATCTGCACCTCTGTAATATGAACTTGTTAAAGTACGAAATCTTTCATGACCTGCTGTGTCCCATAATTGTATTTTTATTATTTTTCCAAGACAATTTATTTTTTTTATTCTTAAATCTATTCCAATGGTTTGAACATTTAATTGTTCAAATTTGGATTCTACAAATTGATTAGATATAGAAGATTTTCCAACACCACTGGAACCAATCAAAAGAACTTTAATAACATAATCATAATTCATTATATTATGGAAAGTTATTTTCTTTGTAATAATATCTATTAACTCTGTAAAACATGAGAAATTATTTATTTGTTGAAAATTTATTAAAATCAACTGATTTATTTTGGCAATATCCAGTTATTACAGAACAAACCGTTTATCTTCAACAAAAATTCAATAATAATTATTTTGGACTTCCATGGGCAACTATCATAGATAAAAACCTTAATCTGAAACAATTATTTCCATTGTTAAAAAGTTTCTTAGGAAATAAAACATATAGCACAACTTGTCAACATATTTTTTTTAGGAGAATTATTTCATTTTGTAAAGAATTAAATATTACAACTATTTATTCTCCACACAAAATCAAAAATGAAGATTATGTATCAGGAATCAATATTAAACCATGTCCATTATTTGCTGTTAATTTTGAAGATAAAACCAGAAATATGGAATTTAAAAAAATAAAAAATTTTAATCTAAATTATAGAAAAAATCTATATACTTTTATGGGTTGTCACATGTCAAATTATATATCTAAAATACGATTAAATATTTTTAAATTAAAAAATAAAAATTCAATGATCCAAAGAAACAATGGTTGGCATTTTGTACAAACAGTTTATGGAAAACAAGTTGAAAATAAAATAATTCCTCAAAAAGAAAAAAATATTTTGAAAATCCATAATAAAACATATAATGAATTATTGGTCAATTCAAAATTTTCTCTTTGTCCATCTGGAAGTGGACCTAATTCAATAAGATTTTGGGAATCATTGGCTTGTGGAACTATTCCTGTTTTATTGTCTGACACACTTGAATTACCAAAACACAAGTTATGGAAAGATGCCATAGTTTTTTGTCCTGAAAAACACATAAACAAAATAGATATTATTTTATCAAAAATAAGTTTTGAAAAAGAATCTAAAATGAGAAAAAATTGTCTTGAAATTTATTCTGACTTTAAAAATAATTTTTTATTTGAAGATAAATAAAGATTAATAAATATCCTTTAGAAGCCTATAACTGATTTAAATATAATTTTGGTATATTTTGGTATATCAAAATGAATATAATTCATTATTGCTGTGGATCGTACGATAATGGAAATTATGGAGGTGTAGCACGATATGATTATCATGTAAAACTGATTTTTCCAAACAGAAAATTCTTTAAAGGACCACAACAAAAATTGACCATGCTTGAATATTTGGAAGAATGCGACAATCCTATTATTATCACAGATAATCATTTATCTATAGATATTCCTAATAAATATCCTTGTATATTGGTTCATCATGGGTGTGCCAAAACAACATCTCAGAGAAATCCTAGATGGCAAGGGCAAATTCGTGATTTGTGTGTAAATGGTCAAAATAAAATGTTAGATTTTAGAAATATTGATAAAACTATTATATTAACCATCTCTAATTCTTGTACATATGATTTTACAAAATATTATGGAAAAAAATATACCAATTTCACTATCTTAAAAGTATTACATACTAGTGAGTTAGACGAAACAATTTATAAAAAAAACTTTAATAAAATTCCAATTGTACTGGGAAATTGGAATGGTTTTAAAAAAGGAATTAAAATTATACCATTGTTAGCAAAAAAAATGAATTATCTTAAATTTCAGCAACTCAATGTTTCACTGAAAAATAACAATGTGAAAGAATTTAATAGAACAAAACAAAACATTTATTTAAACAGTGATATTTTTCTTCAATTATCAAATAGCGAAGGAAATTCTTATGCTTCTTTGGATGCTATGTCAAATGGATTATTGGTAATATCAACAAATGTTGGTCTATTTTTTAGTGATGTTCCAGATAATTGTTTTGTTAAATTAGATTGGACGAAAATAAATAATTTGGAATATATGAAGGGGAAAATTATATATGGTTGGAATAATAGATATGAATTAGCTCAAAATGCTAGAAAATGGTATTTAGATAATTGTAATTTTTCATTATGGGAACGAAAAATGAAATGTATCATCAATGAATTTTATAAAAAACAATATGAAAATATTTGAAATTTATTTTAATTATTTTTTTGGATGGCTTAAAACTTAAATTTATACTCATTGTTAAATGACTGATGAAAATAACAGACGAACCACTTTTATGAATTATTCAAAACGTTCTGGTACTAAAAAAAAAAGAATTCAAGAAAAATATAAAAATAATAGAATAGTAAATTCCTTCATACATTCTATCAAAAATACTAATATAACAAAAAATAATTGGTTTATCATGTCTTGGGTTTGGGGAAAAGGTTATTGTATGTCTCCAATCGATACTTTCATTAATATTTATATCATAATTTCGATTCAACTATTAATTCCATTTTATTTGATTTATCAAGGTGGTATAGATAATTTGTTTATTTGTCCACAATATAACATAACACCTTTTAGTAATTTTTTAACATTTTCTCTATCTCTTCTTTTATCAATGTCCACATACAATGAATTTTATAATATGTTAATGTCATTTATCTATTGGGGTAAATTTATTGGGAATAATAATAAAATATCCACATTAATTCAATTAATATCATTATTATTGGAAATAACAGTTACATTGTTTGTTTGGATACTTTCTTGGGAAATACTTGTGAATGACGATTTCATAAATATCACTAATTCTACAACAACACAAATAATTGGAAATTTAACTGTAACATCAACAAATGTCCAAGAATATACAACTTCATACGACAAGGTGGTTAATGTTTTAGCACTAACATTTTTGACTCAGATAGATGATATATTTGCATCAAATTCATTTCAAAAAAGATTGGAAGATCATGTTGATAATAATAGAGATAATCTAAACATAATGGAAAAAAAACATCCTAAATCTATTTGTTTTATTGGTTTGTTATTTGTTGTTCTAAATTCTTTACCAATTATTTTTTCTTCATTGGTTACTTATTGTTCATAAACTTTTTAGTTCAACTCCATAATTCTTGGTTTGACTTCATCTCCATTTTGGATCATCGACATTAATTTTGTTAACATCATTTATTCCACAACGACTTTTATATGGAAGTAACATTAAAATATTCGACAAATGATTATCTATTCCTTTGTAGTGATGAATTTTAGTTGATTTTTCAACTGCTAAAACAACTTGTTTCAATTTTCTCAAAACAACTTGTCTTCTTAACATAGAACGACGAAATCCACCTTTTTCTTGTTGAAGAGGAACATTGACGATTAGAGTTGAGCGTGGTCCAGTCGAAATCCAACCTGTATCATGACAAATTTTCCCATTCTTGTATTTTTTTTTTCTCAAACGATTGATTTCTGAAGAAGCACATTTTTTAGAACGTTCATAACAAGTTTCTTCTCCTTTGTGAATTCCATTGGATATTATATGTCTTGTGGTTACAGTTTTAAAAGTAAACATATCAGCATTTCCAGGTATCATGCTTTGTTTTTCTCCTGGTAAATAATTTGTTGCTTTTGGGATTTTATCCATTTTTGATTATTTTTAATATTTGATAATATTTCAAATTTTTTGTTTTATCAATAAAACAAAAATTAACAAACAAACCAAAAACATTAGATAGTAATCATTTAATGGACTTTAGTATATTCAATCAATATTTGTCGAAAAATATATTTTGACTTCTTGTATGGTCATAAACAAAAAAACAAATCCCTTTAACGAGATTAAATATATTTGTTAATTTTTTAATTTGAGAAGTCAACAAATGATTAAAATCATATAGTTCATCAAATGGATTTTTCATAATTTTGAATCATTTTGAGTTTTGATTGGTGTGACCCAATCACACATTCAATGTTTGTAAAATTTTCATTATTTTGTTTGGTACATGTATAATTATGAAAACTTTTTATGTAACCATCCAAAGTTTACTACTTGTGTTAATTTTACATTTTTTGATCAATAAAAATTTATTTAATATTCATCAAAATGAAGATGTGAATCTAAATGATGTTAATTCCACATTGGATACACATAAAGTTGACATTGCTGATAGTGTTGATGGTTCTGATAAAGTTGATAATGAACAATTAAATTTGAACATTCAACAAATACCAAATAAAGAAAATTTTAATGACACAACAGAAACATTCAATGCTGAAAGTTTAAAACAAGATCTTGAAAATTATTTGGACAAATATTCAAAAGAAAATTCAAAAAAAGATTCAAAAGAAGATTCAAATTCTGGTCCTAATCCAAATCCAAATACTTTGGAATACAAAAAATCAAATTTTAGTGATGATAGTACAGAACTCAGCAAATTTTATAAATTGAATGAAAATATAGATTCTGAACAAAAAGAACAAATCGAAACTAATGATAATAATAATTTTGACAAAACTGACTATGAACAACATGTTTATCCAGATGAAAGCAAAATGAATGGTTCTGAACTTTATGATGGTATTCATGCATTTGATGATATGCAAAATAATTTCCATTATTTTGATAATTCACCAATAACTTCTCAATAATTTTTCAATAACTTTATGATTATTTTTTTGAGTTTCCAAATAGTTTCATTTGTTTTGATTTGAGCAGTTTCAGTCTGGATTGTTCATGTTTAACATTTTTTAGTTGTTCATAAAATATTTTTTGTTTTTTAAAAAGTAACAAATCTTTTGGTAATATCGGTACAAAAAAAGATTTACTGATCAATCTCATTGTACTTTCAAAATTATTTAGATTTTTTAATTTATTTCTATATTTGTTTAAACATAACATAAAAGATATTTTTTCTTTTGTGTTTGGAAGAACAATTGTGAGATAATTTGTAAAATCCATTAATTTGTTTTTTATGATATATCCATGTTTAATCTGATTTATTAAATAATTAATGTACCAATAATAAATTTTATAATCTATATTTCGATATTTTGTGATCTCATATTCATTTTTTTTTCCAATCGAAGAATTAACAATATTATGAATATTAACTGTCCAATGAAATAATGTGTTTTTATTAAAGATTGGGGAAATATTAACAGAAATATGATTTTTATAGTTATAACGACAAAAAAGACAAGGAATGATGTATGGAACAACATTGTAATAAAAATTTCTCAAATGGTATATCCCAATATTGTTTTTAACATGAATAATATTGAATGCTACATTATGAATAATGTACCATAATTTTGGCCCCCAAATACTTCTGGACATTTATACAATAGTAATAGTTTTTTTTATTAATTCTTATTGAATTATTTTCCTAAATTTTATTTTTATATGTTATTTCCAATAATTTAGCAAAAAATGTTCCATAATAATATAATAATTCTTCATTTTTCATAATGTCACGTTTGGCATAAAAAACTATATAGCCCTCAATACTTTTTAATATTCCATTTATGTTATAAATATTTTCATTTTTAAGAAAATAAGAACTAATATTTTCATTTTCCATATTAGTGCTACAATTCATGTAACGTGTCCAATTACTATAATTTATATTTGTTGCATCAATAGAAAATAATTTATTATTTCTTTTAGAATAAAATATGTATGGACCAGTTTTAAGCACATTTGATATTTTGCCCATGTAATGTCCCACAAAAGTTCCTTTTTTAATTTTTTTTTTAGCAAAAGCACCTTTTCCACATATTTTAGAAGATTTAATTTTTATAAATTTAGGTTCGTGTCCTGTAACATCAATCCATTTAGTATTGATTATTTCCATTGTTTTATTCAAAAAAAAATATTTTTTGGTAATTTCAAATTTCATGATTTTTGTGATTTTTAAATAGTATTTCTCAAACTGTTCAGTTCTATTATTAGTTTTTTTTGTTCTCTTGAAATTTTTTTTAATTTTTTTTCTAATATTTTTTTATCATTTTCAATTTCTCCCATTTCATCCATAAATTTTTTAGCATCATTAAGATATTGAGCCTCATGAGTTGTTTCATTAGTTTCATGAATTTGATTATGTTGCGTTTGATTTGGGATAAAGAAATTGAGGGATTTTTCAAGCTGATATATGGTATTTTAGCGATATGTTGCATAACTCGTATTGTTCTTTTGGTGTTTGCAATTATTATGTTTAAAAATTCAGAGACAGCAATAAGTCATGGTAGTTGTCCGACAAATAAAATGATGTATTGTGGTTTTCAAATTTGACGGAAAAATTAATTTATAATATTTTTAATTGCAAAATTAATTGGTAATCAATTTACTATTGTGATTTAAAGGTAAAGTTGATATTTTGTTGATAAAACATGCATTTCAAAATATTAATGGTGTTTGTGTTATTTGACTTTTGTTACTGTGTCAAATTATTTGAATTTGGGAAATATCCAGGAAACCATCTACCAACAGGAACTACTCATTATGAACATATTTTCCAAGCTGATTTTGCGTTGAATAATTCCATGATAAATTTTTTTTAAGATATACAAAAGACATGAAAATTTTGCATTGGAAAAAACAAAACCAAACAAAATTTTGACATTTGGTGAGACATTTTCATTCTCACCATTGAGTCATTGTAAAAACAAACACAATAGAAGTTATGTGGTTGGTATTGCAATTTTCATTAATTTCATGAGTTATTTTGGTTTCTTTGGTAAAAGGAAACAACATTTTGTGTGTGTTAAATTAATTTGTATTTTATTATCAAATTTATTTGAAAAAAATTATGTTTTGATTTTAGAAAACCATAAACCAAATTTATTATAGGTAATATCACACCATTTAAGAGCATTGATTAAACCCTGAAAATAATCATTAATGCTGGATAATTTTCAAAAATCTTCTGGAATTTATCTATCAATTGAGATGGGCTTGATCCTGCCAAATCTATTCACGCCTTTGAAATTTTCAGTTGAAATGACTCAAAGATAAAACAAGTTATATTCTTTTAATGGACTGAACATATTTATTAAAATATATCATTGTTTTGATTTATGACCACACAAGAAGCCAAAATATATTTTTCGACAAATTGAAACCATGGTGAAATTAACACCCATGGTCCATTAAAGGATATTTGTAAAAGGTTCAAAACTATTTCCTGATTAGAAAATATTGCTAATTCGCACTTGAAATATATTAAGTTTCACTTTATTGGTTCTTATCCATAAGATTAAACATTTGTTAGTTAAGGAATATAATTAACTTTGCACAAGCATGAAAAAACTCAACTATTAACAACGAAACAGTAAAATAACTGTTGTCAGTGGTGTACTTTTACGGGAACAAGTCGGAATTTCTTTTTGAAAAGAAAAACAATGTTCTAGTAAAAATAGTGTTCGTTTCATCATATAATAGATACATATGGAATCAAGTTGTTTTATTATTACAAAAAGACAGGGTTGGTAAAAGAATACGAACAAATAATTAATATGATGTTTTCATTTTTGTTTTTCCAAATAATTGAAATTATCAAAATTAATTTTGATTATTTTAAAAATAATTCTCAATTTTTAATGTCTGTTAAAACAGAAGATTTTTTGCATTATTTTCCATTTCCTAAAATTAGACGTTGTCAAAAAAAATCTATAAAATTTATTTTGAATTCATTTATCAAATATGATTATGTAATATTGGAGGCTGGAACAGGTGTTGGAAAAAGTGCAATTGCTGTTACTGTATCCAGATATTTAAATAATTGTTCCAAAAATAATGAATCTTTTGTGTCCAAAAAAAAAAAATGTGACAAATCTAAAAATACAAATAAAAAAACAATCGCTAAAGAAATTCAATATCAAAATTGCTCATATTTCATTACGACACAAAAAATCCTCCAACAACAATACATCAATGATTTTGGAAATTTCAAGTGTGATGAAAACAATGATATTGAAGATATTCAATATAACATGAGAACTATCTCATCTGCTGCTAATTATGAATGTAAATATCATTGTGGAATATCTTGTTCTGATGCTCTTAAAACATTAAAAGTTGTTCCTAAAAATTCAAATTTTTTTAAAAATTGTAGTAAATCTTGTATTTACAAAAAAAACAGACAACTTTTTATGAAAGAAATTGATGGAGTAACTAATTTTGCATATTTTCTAGCACAGATAATGTACGTCAAAAAATTTCTTCCAAGAAATCTTTTAATTATTGATGAAGCACATAATTGTGATTTAGAATTGGCTAATTTTATTAATATTGAAATATCAAATAAATTTTTAGAAGATGTAAATTTGGAAATGCCACAAAACAATAATAAAAATTTCTTGTTCAATTGGATTTCTTCAATTTATGAACCAAAACTAAATAAAATTATAACACTTCTTGAAAAAAAAATAGAAGAATTTGATGATGTGTTTGACAATTCAAGCTTGTTAAATAATGACATTTCTGAAAACATGATTAGGTTGGTTAATAAACATACACAACTAAATAAATCAGTTTGTAAGATTAGAAGATTTATTGATTGTTATGATCCAGAAAATTGGGTTCTAAATATAATTGAAGAAGAAAGAAAATATAAAAAAATTCAATTTAAAACTATTGATATTTCAAAATATTCAAATGAAATGATTTTTAAATATGGAAAAAAAATATTAATGATGTCAGCTACAATTTTAGACAAAAACAAATTTTGTGAATTAAATGGATTGGAACCTGAAAAAACCAAATATATTTCAATATCATCACCATTTTCTCATAAAAATAAACCTATTTATTATTGTCCAACAGGAAACATGAGTTTTTCTCATATATCAACCACACTTCCCAAAATGATCAAAATAATAAAAAAAATATTGAAAAGACATTCCAAAGATAAAGGAATTATTCATTGTCATTCATATAAAATATTAGAATTCATTAAAACTAATTTAATTAATAAAAGATTTCTGTCACATGATTCAAAAAATAGAGATTTAATTTTAAAAAAACATATAACTTCTGTTAAACCTACCGTAATTTTGTCTCCATCAATGAAAGAAGGTGTTGATTTAAAAGATAATATTAGTAGATTTCAAATAATATGTAAAGTTCCATATCCCTATTTGGGAGATAAATTAATAAAATGTAAAATGAACAAATGGAAATGGTGGTATTCTTATGAAACCGTCAAAAAAATCATTCAATCATTAGGAAGAAGTATTAGAAACAAAAAAGATCATGCTAAAACATATATATTAGACAGTTGTTGGGAAAATTTCTATAACAAAAATGAAAATTTATTTCCGAAAAATTTCAATCGCCATTTTGTATCTTAAAATAATTATGTTATCATTGTAAATTTTATCAAAATTTGATATTCAATTCAAATCAAATTAAAATCAAATTAAAATAACACTCATGGACCATTTGACAAATGGAACCATCACAGTTTTATCAAGAAATAATTTTGATTGGATAGAATATATCATCTTGATATTTTTATTATTTATTCTTTGTGGGATTGGGATTTATATCAAAATAATGTGTAAAAAAAAGTCTAAAATATATATTTCTAATGATGATAGTGATGATGACAGTGGAGAAATCAAAAAAAACAGTGTAAAACACAAACAACCCAAATCTATTTACATGATTAAAATTTCCCAATAATTTTTCCCAAAAAATATAACTCCTAAATGGAATGACAAATTTTTTTTATTCTTTGGAAACTATGACTAATTAATCAGTCTGGGATTCTAAAAACTATGAAAGGATAGTATTTTGATTATTTACTATTATCCTTTGATGGACTATGGTAAATATTTACACCATGGTTTCAATTAATATTTGTTGAAAAATATATTTGTTTAGACTTCTTGTGTGGTAATAAATCAAAACAATGATATATTTTAATAAATATGTTCAGTCAATCAAAGGATAAGAAGTATGAATCAAGATTTCAATAAATTACAATTAAAACCCAAATAGTCCATTAAAACATGTACACAAAAACAAAATTTCTAAATAATTTTTCAAAAATAAAAATTTGAAATATATTTGTCGCTATTTGATATAGCAACTAATGCATTCTCACTTACACATTTCCACATCACACATGGCATCTAAAATTACTCATGGTCATGTACCAGTTGTTCCAAAACATTTCCACAAATCAAACATTAAAATATTAAAATTTCCAAGACATGTTTTACACAAAATATCACATGATTCTGTACCATACTCGAAAATTCATAAATTGCCAAAAAATCCAAATGATTTAGTTGTGTCCATAGCAAGGTTTTCTTCTAAATTCAATAACACAAGTTTGAATAATCATATAAGTCAATCAAGAATATGGGGTCATAATCATTTCATTAATAATTGTGTAAAAGGAGGTATTCCAGGTGTTATGGCTGGAATGGGTGGTGGTCCAATAGGAATGGGAATAGGAGGAGTAACTGGTTGTATTGGAAATGTAATTAGACGTGACATTATCAACTTGACAACTAATCTTTTTTAGGTGTAAATTTGAATTTTAAAAAAAAAAATATTTTTTTTTAATAATGGAGCCTATCACAATAATCACAATTCTCAGTTTGAGCATATCATCATTGGTAAGTTCTTTGATGGGTGTTTTATATTTGATGTCCCATATCAATAATTACAAAGTTCAAATAAAAACATACGGGAATGGTTGTAAATGTACAACAATACTATTTTTAGATCAACCTGATAATTTGGATATTCATAGAATTAAAAAAAATATTTCTAAATTATGTACCAAACATAACAATGTTAATATAAACAGAGTGGTTATTCACAATGGAGATTCTCAAATTTGTGAAGAAGTTGGTTTACCCAAATCTAAATTTTCAGTTATGAGAATATATAATGGCAAAAAATATTGGTTTTATCTAAAGCCAACATTTGAAAATAGAAATATTGTTGGTTACGATATTTATCCATACATCACAATTTTTACATCTGATAAAAATGATAGAAATAAACGTTGTGAATATTTTATCAGGACAGAAATTATCCCACAATATTAAATATTTGTTTTATCCTTGATTTAGACAGTTTGATCAAAAATAAAGCTTTTAGAAAAATAAACTAAGTTTGGTTGAGTTTTGAAAAGCTGAGTAGGAATGAGTGTTTCAATGGTTCATTTTTTTTATTTGTGAAATGCTAAGCAATCCATTAAAAGATGAGTTTGTTGGAAAAACAAATTTTAGACATTATTTAGAAAAAAATTTGATATTTACTTAAAAATAACTCAAGAAATATTACGAAATGGTTTTTGATGAACTGACAGATTTATCTTTTGAAGAAGTGATAAAATTAGCCAAATTCCATAATTTAACTTTTAGGTACAGTGATGATTTATATCTAATGAAATATAATAGAAATAGTGAATGTGATTTAAAAAATGGGTTTGTTGAAAATTGCCGTGGTGCCATTTTTGATAGAAATACAAATAAATGTGTTAATTACGCTTTTTCTAAAGGAATGGATTATGATGAATTTAAAAAAACATATAATATTTGTGATATTATTATTGAGGAGTCAATAGATGGAACAATGTTGAATATCTATTACCATAATGACAAATGGAACTTTTCCACAAAAGGAATGATTGATTCAAACAAAAGTTTTTGGTTTTCTAAAAAATCTTTTTATAAGATGTTTTTAGAATGTTTGAAATTTGATTTAGATTCACTGAACAAAAATTATTGTTACTCTTTTGTAATAACACATCCAGAAAATAGGATAGTAACTAGATATGACAATGGAGATTTATATTTGGTTAGGATCAGAGATATGGCAACTTTAGAAATTGTGGAAAATATCCCTAAAATAAATGTTAGAATTCCCAAAGAATTTAAATTCACATCATATGAAGAATTAGAAAAAAATTTAAAAAAATTGGATTATGAAAAAGAAGGGTACATGTTATTTAGCAAAAATAAAAAAGATAGAGTCAAAATTAAAGGTCCTAAATATTTGAAGGCGTTTGAGTTGAAAGGAAATCAAGCGAATAAAACATTTCATCTATTGGATATAATCATAAATAAACAGGAATATGAATATTTGCAATATTTTTATGAAGATAAATATGAAATGGACAGAATATCCTTGAAAATAAGCAATTTGGTTGAAAATTTATTTAATATATATTTCAACATGCGTGTTCGAAAAATTAAAGTTGATGTACCATTCAAATTTAAACCTTTGATATTTGAGTTACATGGTATTTATTTGAGAGAAAAAGCTAAAATTGGTAAATATAAAACCACCAGAAAATCTATACATAAATATATTTATCAAATGGATATTCCCAGAGTGTATTTTGTTCTTTTTAAAAAATTCAATAAAGATTCTGATTCAATGGAACAGTATGAACCAACGTAAAAAACTACCCAAAGAAATACCATGTAATAGTACATTTTTGTTCAATAAAAAGTTCAAAAATTAGAATGTTATGAACCATCATATCCACTTAATTTGCTTATAGTTTATTTTTTCCATCTTTATTTTTTAGGAAATGTCAATAGTCTTTTATGTCATATTGACTTTTCCAAGTACTGACCACTAATTTTTGATCAGTATTTGGGACTTTATTATTATTTTATCAAGATTTTCAAAATTTTTCATATCATGAAATTGTTTTCCAGAATAACCTTCTGGTTGTGAACCAAACTTTTCAGATAGTTTTTGAAATTTACTTTTGCCATGGCTATTTCCCTCCAAGTTTTAAACCGATGAAGATTTAAAACGCCGAAAATTACTCAAAGATATATTATCATATTGTAATGAATAGTTGTATGGTTTATAATGATTTACTCGTTGTAAGTAGTGCTTCTGTGTTCTAAAAACGCTATGGGATTACATTAAAACAACTATAAACCATCAGATGTATTTCACGATACATCAAAACCAAAATTTACACAGCTTGAAACGGTTACACTTTGTTGATTTTAAATCAACATCAGTGTAAAAACTTAATCATCCTAAAATTTTACTTTGTTTGTGGCATTGCCAGGTTTTGATTCATAATGTTAAATTTTTACCAATATTAGAATGTCATTAATTTCAACATTAGCATGAAATGGTAATTTGGGCGAATTGAACATTTAAACTTTGGATGATGGCAACCATGATATTTCACCTGTTCTAGCATGACTATTCTTTAATGGACCGAAGATATTCATTAAAATGTTTTTTTGTTTTGATTTATGATCATAACAAGAAGCCAAAATATATTTTTCGACAAATATTGATTGAAACCATTTATATGAATATGCTAAAGTTCATTAAATGATAGAAAGTGTCAATGATGTTGTATTTGTTTGTCATCTTTGATATTAAAATAAATGATGTTATGTAGCGGACCAATTTGTTGGACCACGAAAAGATAGGTGAGAAAGGTAATACTAAGATACTTGTGAATTGTTCATCATATTTTCAAGATATTATGAAATTCCCTGGAACATGGGAAAGTTCATGTTTAGATAATTCAGATTGTTCTTTTTACAAAAAAATAATAATGAGCTAAACACAGTTCAATTAGGTCCAAAAACTCATGATTAAAAATATAAACCACCATGTCATTATTGGTCATGAGGATAATTCTGTATGTTGTGGATGTACAAATTAATTTCAAAAGTTCAGATTATGTTTTACACCCTTAAAGATAACAGGAAATATAGAACAAAATATGAAAATGAATTATCAGAACAAAAACTCAAAATATGAAATTTTGTTATCAATATATAATCATGTTTTTTTTCTTGAGTAGTTTTTACAAATCTATATTTTATAAACATTAAAATTTTGATTTTTTCATATCTGATTTTTTACAAAAAATATAAAATGAAATTAAATTTTGTATTATTATTATTATTATTTAATTTACCATTGTTTGACTCATATTTTGAATCACAACAATATCATTGTGTTGAGAATAATAGAACATCTTATATAATTTCATCAGCAAACTATTGTGTTCCAAATTATGATATAGGTAGTAGTGGAGATAGTTACTATTTTGGACCTTGCGAAAATATTACTTATTGTTTATTTGTCCAAAATAAATGTATGTTTGCTAATGGAAGAGATAAATATTGTATTAGCAGAGATATTCATTTATGCCCTTTAGTCGATAAAGGAAATTTTACTAATTATTTTGTAGTTGAATGTGGCTGATAAGAACTCCATCATGAAAATTCTCAAATGAGCAAAAGATTTTTTTTTTTAGCATTAATTTTGATATAATCATATAAATCAGAATATATTTTTATAATTATTGGGTTCACATTTTTTATAGACGAATTCCGTGATTTTTTTTTAAACAAAGAATAGTCTAGATTTTTTTCAATAAATTTGTTTACAAGATCTTTGCTTTCTGACACATTGTTAAAATCTAAAAATAAAATGGGATAATCAACCTTAACATTTATCCAATTGTTAAACTGATGTTTTATACCAAATATATCTTCACCTTTACAAATTGTGAGTTTAAATAGTTTATCCATTGGTATTTTTGATAATTTATATGGATCATCTAATTTTTTGATTTGGTCATGGAACCATCCACGTCTATAATGTGATAATATAGATTTTAATGGATCATTATAAATAAATATACATTTTTTTATATTTTTTTTTCGTATTTTAGAAGGACAACTTTTATGTTTCATCATGTCCTTATCTCCAAGATGATTCGTAACTATTTTATTTTTATTTAAGAACTTCATAAAATATGTTTGTCCATTACCTCCTGCCCCAACTACCAGTACATCTATCATATGAATAACAAATTTAAAAAAATTTCAATTTAAAAAAATTGCACTTTGGAAAATATCCTTTAGTGGACTTTAGTATGTTCATATAATGAATTAAATTAATATTTGTCGAAAAATATATTTTGGCTTCTTGTTATGGTCATAAATCAAATCAAAATACCCCTCCTTTCGTGGCCCAACAAGTTGGTTCACTACAGTATTTCCCTCTAGAAACCATGGTGCAAAAATGCACCATAGGTCTCTAAGGGATAATCATAAAAACTAATAAATATGTTCAGTCCATCAAAGGATATCAATTGATGAAATCATTATATTGAAAAATGACACTTTACTAATTATTTTGTAGTTGAATGTGGTTAATAAGAACCTCCATTGTAAAACCATTTGATAGCTTCTTCATTCTTAACAAGATTTGAGCCTCTTTGTAATAAATCTTTGGCTATTTCACTTGTCATTCCATCTTTATGTGCTTTTCCAGTTTTCCCTTTTCTAATCATCCCACCAGAATGCAATAATTCTGGAGCTATAATTGGAAGCTCAAATTTAATCTGGTTTTTTTTCATCCAATCAAATGATGTGAATTTCATAATTTTATTCCATTCTTTATCTGTATGTTTCACACCAATAAAATTTGCTATCTTTACAAGAGATTTTTCATGATTTTTTTTCATTTCAGAAAAATGCATAAATAAAACATTTTTTTCTTGTTTCTTTGACCACCAATATTTAACAAAATTAAAATAACGTTTCCAAAATCCTTTTCCTATTATCACATCCCTATAAAATAATGTTAAATTATCATATTTTTTAGGTGGCGGGATATCCCATTTTATAAACCAATTATTTGTGTGTTTTTCCATGAAATATTTGAATGAAACTATTGCTTCTTCTGGATTTCTTAACACAACAATATATTTAACTATTTTATTTTTTTTTATTGGGATAAATGGAATGGTATTAGGCCAAGAATGAGTTTTGAATATTCTTGATTTATTTTTATTTGGCATTTTGTTAATTTTGTTTGCTAATAAATCTGAATTGATATCTGGATTATTGGCAAATTCTATCCAAGGAACCTCAATATAAATATCTTTGAAATTAGAATCACCACCAGTTATCAATTGATGAAGAATCATCATTGTCCATGTAGTTCCACTTTTTGGAGGAACAGAAATTATTATATCTCCATTACGATAATTTATTTTATTTTGTGTATCTGGAATAATCCATGGTGGATGTGTCATTTATATTAGAATAATTTAATATCTTTGTGGTTTAACAAAATTTTTGGTAGATTTCATGTCAAAAAATAAAAATGAAAAATTTGAGTTATATTTAAAAAAAAAAAATTTATTTAATTAATGACAAGTTTTATTGAAAAATATAAACCTAAACATTTAAAAAATCTTTTAGGAAACAAAAGAAACATTGATAAATCTATAGAATGGATTGAAAATATTCCAAAATCCCCAACCAAAAATAAAAAAAATGCTTTATTAGTCATTGGACCACCTGGGATTGGAAAAACAACTTTTGCTCATGTTCTTTTAAAAGAATATAATTATGAACCTATAGAATTTAATGCCAGTATATCAAGAACAGCAAAATCAGTTGAACTAAACATGGGAAAAATTATCAATAATAAAAATATTTTAATGTTGATGAATGAAGATATCAAATCAGGAATAATAATGGATGAAATTGATGGTTGTATGAATGGAGATAGAGGTGGAATCAATCAAATAATAAAAATGATTCACACTAAAAAAGTTAGTAATATTAAAACACCAATTATATGTATTTGTAACAATGAAAAAAAAAAAATCAATGAACTAAAAAAACATTGTGAATGTGTTAAATTTAATTATCCATCAAAAAGCAACTTAATAAATTTCATGAAAAACATAGCTAAAAAAGAAAATATTAAAATTAATCAATATTGTATTGAGATATTGTATAAACATTGTCAAAATGATATAAGAAGAGTTTTGTACATGTTGGAATTTATTAAATCAACATACACAGATGAATTAAATAATTTAGAACAATTAAATTTATTATTTTCTAATTTTTATAAAAAAAAATTAGACCTTAATTTATTTGTATCTGTTGAAAAAATTTTGACCTTAAAAAATCTATCAATTGATAGGATTATTGGTTATGTTGAGAATGATATTTTGTTAATCCCTCTAATTGTTCATGAAAATTTACCATATTTTTTAGATAAAAACTATTTTGGAACAAACAAAAAAAAATTAAAAGAATTATGCAATTATTATGATTATATTGGTACATATTGTTTATTGGAGAAACATGTTTATGAAACACAACAATGGAATTTATCTGAACACATGGGTTTGTTGAGTTGTATGGCTGCCAGAAATATTTTAAGTAAATTTGAGAAGAAAAAGATCAGAAATGTCAAAAATATTCGTTTTACTTCTTTATTGACCAAAAATTCACATAAATATCAAAATCTTAAAAATAGGAAATATATGTCTAAAAAATTAGATATTGATCTTGATTGTTTTGATTATTACTCTGAACTTATACTTCAAAATATCATTGATAAAAATAAATTTGATGATACTATTCAATATCTCAGGAAAAAAAATATAGATAAAAAAGATTTTGACAAATTTATCAAACTAGCTCCATTTGATAAATGGACAAATAAAATTTCAAAAAAACTAAGAAAAAAAATTAATATTGGATTATCAACTAAATAATTATACTTCAGGGTTATACTTAAGACATATTGTAGATTTTATTTGTTTTAATCTTACCAAATTAAAATGAATAACTCTTTTATTTCCTACCAGTTTTATTTTTCCTGAACACGAATAACCATTATTCATAAATATGTCTAATTCTCTGAATAATTCAGATACTCCTTCGTGTTCTTCTGATAAACCAAGAGAAAATATTTTTTCTTTGATCAAATCAGTTTCTTTAATTCTGTCTTCTTTTGTTTTGACAGGTTTAGGTTTTTTGATTTTTTTAGTTTTTTTGATTTTTTGATGTTTTCTTTTCCTCATTCATATATTAAAACTATTTATTTGAAAAATTACAACGCTTCTTGAAATTTGACCATGTTGAATTCTAAATAATATTGATAATGCCCAAAAATCTAATATTGAATCAATGGGTTTGACAAAGTTACTAATTATCCTTTAGAGACCTGTGGTGTAAAAATACACCATGGTTTCTGGAGGGAAAAACTGTAGTTGCCCAACTTGTTGGGCCATGAAAGGATAGGAAATTTTCCTAAAAACACTGATAATAACTTAGTGTTATAACGGAAATATATTTTTAACTTTGATTTACACCAATGAAGTTTTAAAATGGAACAAAAAGTTCCAAAAAATCAACAAAGTTTGCCCGTTTCAGGACATGTAAATTTTGGTTGTGTGGATTTATTTTCATAAGAAAATAAATGGGCTAGCAACACCCTGTCGTTATCCCATGAAGGTACGCCACTGACAGCAGTAGTCATACTGCTTCGTTTGCTAAATGGTTATATTTCCTTAACAATTAACATCTAGCAATGTTTCGTACATCTCAAACCCTAACCAGAAATACAACATGAAGAATGTGTATGGATGAGCATAGCGAATAGGACGATTTATCCTCATAACCATACTTACTGCGTCCAGCAAAACTGACCATTCTAAAAATCGGTGTTTTACATATTATTATATCTTTAAGTAATTTTTGTCCCATTTTAAAACTTCATCGGTGTAAAAAATTAAATTTTTGTTTTTTTATGACAATATCTGTTATTATTTTTCTCATTTGTGTTATCAATTAAAAAAATAGTTTTCAAATAATAAATTATTTTTTTTGGATAAAATTTCAATGTTTTTTGAAAATTTAATTACGCAAAATTCTAAATAATATTGATAATGCCCAAAAATCTAATATTGAATCAATGGGTTTAATAAAAGTTACAATATTTACTAAATAATTGTTCCAAAAGAATTTTCCCAAAAACATTAGTAATAAATCAGCAATAACAATAGATATAACAGCAGTAATATATTTTTTGTTAAAATTTGGTGTTTCTTCTTCTAAAGAGAAATTTTCATTTTTTTTTCTTAAAATGGTATTTGTGAAATTTTTGATTATTTTGTTCATTTATATATTATTGGTGTAAAATAATTCCATGATTTTTGGAAAATAAAATTTGAAATTAAAAAATGTTTTTATTGAAAGCAACAATGAAGATTGTGTTTGGCACTAAAGACAAAGAAATTATTGTGGAAAAAAAACTAAATTTTTTTAATGATTATTTAAATTTATTAATAATAAAAAAATTCATAATCGATGAAAATCCAATATTATTATTTAATGGCATAATTTTGGAACATGAAAAAACTTTGGATTTCTACAATATCAAAAATTATTCGTACATCTTAATTGTGGAAAAATCTCCCAGAAAAATAATTCCTGATTTGTTCGGAGATTTTTACCAACAACATGTTTCCAGTTTATCTTTTCAAGGACAAAATCCCATGACAAGAATAATAGAACATTTAGGACGCCATATCTATGAAGATATCGAACAAGATGGAAATAACAATCATGATGACAATGTTCATGAAAATGAAATAACGGATGGTCTACCACGAGACATTATCCAACAAATATCAAGGATTGCTCCAATTCCTCCAATTCCTCCAATTTCTTCAATTCATCCAATTCCTCCAATTTCTTCAATTCATCCAATTCCTCCAATTCCTCCAATTCCTCCAATTTCTTCAATTGCTCTTACTTCTGGATGTTCCATGGAAACACGAGAAAAATTTAAAAATCAATTAGAAACCATGAGAAACATGGGATTTAATGATGAAGACATTTGTGTTCAAGGACTCACAATAACTAATGGTAATGTTGAACAAACTATAAATTGGTTGTTGAGTTTAAGATAAACAATATCTGGTAAATCACCATTAGTTTTGTAACTTGATTCAAATAAATTTATGACTTCAAATGGTGAAAAAACCAAGATTTATCAACTATGTTTGATTTTACCATGAATCATCCACAAAATGATTTATCATATTTTTTTTTTAAATTTGATATTTTTTTTCCATATTTTGTCAGGGGAAATAATCTATCAAAATGACAGAAAAGTTATCCGTTATAAAAAATATCACTTCCACAAAACATATAAAAAGAAAATTGGTTATGAAAAGAAAAATGACAAAAACTAATAAAACTGATAAAACTGGGAAAACTAATAAAACTAATAAAACTGGGAAAACTAATAAAACTAATAAAACTGGGAAAACTGATAAAACTAATAAAACTAATAAAACTGGGAAAACTAATAAAACTAATAAAACTAATAAAACTGGGAAAACTAATAAAACTAATAAAACTGATAAAACTGATAAAACTGATAAAACTGATAAAACTGATAAAACTGATAAAACTGATAAAACTGATAAAACTGATAAAACTGATAAAACTGGGAAAACTATCACAAAAAACAAGAAGATACAATATGATTGGGGTAAAATACAAGATGATCCATACAACTATTTGAAAACTCTAAATGTCAAACAAATAGAAGGTATCATAAAATTGGCGGATTTTAATTATCATAATGGAACATCCATCATTACTGATTCTGTTTATGATTTAATTGTTGATATTTTGGAAAAAAAAATAGGTTTGATTGGAATTTTGAAAAAAGTTGGAGCAGTAATTGCAGTTCCCAAAAAAAAAGTGGAATTGCCTTGTTACATGGGAAGCATGAAAAAATTTAAACCAGAAGATAATTTGGATATTTGGAAAAAAACATATTCAAAAGGTGGATACATGATAAGTGATAAATTGGATGGAACAAGTGGATTGATAGTTTATTCAGATGGAGTGATAAATATTTATACAAGAGGAAATGGTTATATTGGACAAAATGTTTCTTATCTACAAAAATATTTGGCTCTTCCAAAATTGGGGGAAAATGCCATTATTCGTGGAGAATTCATAATGAGAAAAGATAGATGGTTCAAATACCAATCAAAATTTTCTAACCCGAGAAATCTTGTGTCTGGAGTCATAAATTCAAAACATATAAAAATACCAAAAGTTTTGGAAGATTTAGAATTTATTGTTTATGAATTAATAGAACCCATAAAAAATCCTTTGGAACAATTTAAATTTCTAAAAGATAAAAAATTTAATGTTGTTCATAACAAATTCCACAGTAATGTTAATATTGATATGTTAAGTGATATTTTATTAGAACGAAGAGAAGATAGTCCATTTGAAATAGATGGAATAATTTTAACAAATAATAAAATATTCCCAAGACTAATTGGGAAAAATCCTAAACATTCGGTTGCTTTTAAGATGGTTTTAAAAGAACAAACTTCTGAATCTATAGTATTAGATGTGGAATGGAATCCTTCATCTTGGGGAACATTGAAACCAAGGGTTAGAATCCAACCTACTCATTTGGAAGGTGTAGAAATAAATTGGATTACTGGAAATAATGCCAACTTTATAATTAATAATAACATAGGAGGTATAATTGGGCCAGGAGCTGTAATTCAAATCATCAGAAGTGGGTCTGTCATTCCAAAAATTATTAAAGTTCTTGTTCCAGCTGGAAAACCAAAAATGCCAAGCATCAAATATAAATGGAATGAAACTAAGGTGGATTTATTAATTGATGAAGATGAAAATAATGAAGATTGTAAATATAATAAAATGATTTTGGCCAAAAAAATTCTCAGATTTGTGATATCAATTGGAGCAGAAAATTTTAAATTATCCAGAATATCTACTTGTGTTGATTCTGGGATAGATTCAATAGTAAAACTTCTAAATGCCACAATAGATGATTTTCTTGATATTGAAGGAATAAAAATTAAAATGGCCACTAAAATTTATAACAATGTTCAAAATTCATATTATAATTGTGATTTGGTTGATATCATGAAAGGGAGCAGTTGTTTTGGCCCTGGATTTGGAAAAAAAAAATTAACAAAAATTTTAAATAAATATCCTAAATGTCTTTCCATGATTAGTAAACATGAATTATTTGATAAAATAAACAGTGTTGAAGGTTTTTCAGATAAATCTACAATACAATTTATTAAAGGTCTTGATAAATTTAGTAAATTTATTAAAATTCTTCCCAAAAGAAGTTTTGAAACAAGTAAAAAAAATGTAGGTCTAAAAAGTTCAAATTCTATATTACAGGATTTTAATGTGTTGTTTTCTGGTCACAGAGATAATAAAATAGAAAAACATATAATTGATAATGGAGGTAAAATATGTGGTTCAATATCTGGAAAAACCACACATTTAGTTGTTAAAAATAAAACAAAAATTACTGGAAAAATAAAAAAAGCATTGTCCAAAGGAATTCCCATTTATGAAATTAAAGAATTTATGGACACTTTTATAATTTGAAATTCAATCATAATTTTCACACAAATTCATTTAATTACCAATACAATAAATAGTTTGACCCAGATTCAGTGTACACACACATAAAATCAGAGTAAAAAAATATTCTTACTACTGGCGTAGTTTCCCAATATTTTCTTCTTAAATTATCATAACCAACAATTTTTGAACCCAATATTTGACAACAATTTTCTTTAACACTGAAATAGTTTAAATTTTTTAACATGTATCCATGTTTATAAAATTTCCAATCTGATAATATTTTGTTTTCTCTTGTTGGATTAAATTTATTTTCGAAATAAAGTTTGTATTTGTTATCGAGTGTTTCCACGATTATAAAATAATTATGCAAATATGAAATCCTACAAATAGTTGTAGAATATATTTTTTTCTTATTATAAATACCAATAATGTACGACACATAATCATTTTTTTTGATAATTGTCCAATCATTCAATTTTAACATGTTATAGTCAAAATCAAGATAAATTGTCTTTATATCCTCCTATCAAAATTTCATTTGTTTTTGTACACCAAAAATATGATTTTTTGAACAACAATACAAGATTTTTTATTTCACCAATGTGAGTGTACAAAAATATCTTTGGTACATTCATCTAAAACATACTTAGAATTAAAACATGAAATAATAATATTTCCAAACAAATTATGAATAGAAATTGGAACATAATCAAAGGAATCAGAGTTGGGAATTCGATAGACAGTAACAATGAAAATGATGTGAAAATTGAAATTAAAATAAAAAGAGTTGTGAATTTGGAATTTTCAAAAATTGTAGTTCATAAAAGTCCAAAAAACATAGAAAAATATTTTAAATGGATTAAAAATTGATAGACTTAAAAACCAGATCAAAACAGATTTTATATCCTTTAATAAACTTTAGTATGTTTATATAATGGTTTTAATCAATATTTGTCGAAAAATATATTTTGGCTTCTTGTTATGGTTATGAATCAAAACAACATTTTAATAATTCAGTTCATTAAAGGATAGATCAAAAATGATATTTTTAATGATATTTATTTGTTCATTGGTGAATATTTAATATCGAACACTAATAATGTTTTTTTTTGATGGGCTTAGTTTTTTTATTTTTTATGACTATGAAATGTGATGTGTAAAAAGTTATGTTTTATATTTCCATGAAAATTTTTTATGTTTTGTGATATTTTTTTTAGATTTGATTTTGATGGAATCGTACAAATCAGCAGTCAAAACAAAACGATTTGAAAACCAACACTCCAAGAATTCAACACTCAACACCACAAGAACCAACGCCAAAAAGCCAATGCTCCAAAAGCCAATGCTCCAAAAGCCAATGCTTCCAAAAGCCAACAACCCAAAAGCCAACAAAAACATGAAAATTTGATTTTGTCACATAGATGAAAGTGTTTGTAACATCAAACCGTGATACCAATCAACACAAATGGAATATAATTTTGAACCACACACAGAGTTGTCGTTTGATTATGACAAGTTGATTAAAAAATATCATAAGGAACAAAAAACCATAGAACAACATATTGACAAATATGGGTTTCCACCAAGAATTCCAGTACTTGTTCGTTGTATTGGTTATCATAAATGGATGGCTACATATGAAATATGTAAATCTGTTGTTTCTGATGAATTGGAATGTCTTGTTCAAGCAGATAACATTGGAACAAAACATTATCTTTATAGAGACAAAAAACATAAATATTGGTCCATCACAAAATCTCCAATAATTTCACATGAAATTTCTAAAACTTTGGATTTTTATGAATTTACAGAATCAGAAATTGTAGAAAAATGTACAAAAAAATCGCTAGGAGCAATTAAATTTCATATTTCGATTGTGCCTCTTTGGATGCCTACACAAACTTGTTCATAACTCAAAACTCAGCCAAACGAAGATTAAACTTGTATCTCAAGTTATTTTAGTTCATTTGAAATTTCAATAAATTGATAAAAACCAATCTATTTTTTTGGAAGGTTTTGTTTTTCCCTGCTACTAATCTTTTGGTTATTAAACACAGTTTAATTTATTTGGTACTAAAAATAATTAAATTACTAATTTTTATTTTTCAACCCAGAATAACTATTTAAATCATTTTGATGGTGACCCAAATCTGGGTAACTTGAATCTGAATAACTTGATACTGAGTAACTTGAATCTGGATAACTCGAGTCTGAGTAACTCGAATCTGAATAACTTGAATCTGAATAACTCGAGTTTGAGTAACTTGAATCTGAATAACTTGAATCTGTATAACTTGAATCTGTATAACTTGAATCTGTATAACTGGAATTTGAGTCTGAATAACTTGAGTTTGAATGGTTTTTTTTTGAATAACTTGGATTTGAGTATGTTCCATCTCTTCTATCCGAATATCCTCCATTTTGGGAACTTTCATAATAATTTCCTGAGCTTCCATTGCTATAACTACAAGAACTGGTGGAACCATGAGATTCAATATCTGTTCGGCAAAATAAATTTCTTTTAAAATTTCCTCCAAAACCTCCTTTCAAAGGGGTTCCTTCTAATGGATTTTTCATATTTGTTTTATCAATTAAATCAATATTTGATATTCCTTCATTTTTGGCAAAAACTGGTGGATTTTTTTTTGGGTTGGAATTTAATTTAAATATGTTTGGAATACCAATATTACTATTTTTCATTTAATGTACAAACAGAAAAAAAATGTTTATTTATCCAAATTTTTTATCCAATCATTAATTTTCTTATCTACTAATTTAGAACATTCTTCAGAATTTAACAATTCATATTCCAAATCATCGAGCGACATTTCATTTTTGATGATTTTTTCTCTATGTATTTTCAAAGATTCTTGATTGATGTTTTTATCCAATAAATCTTTATAAAGTTTTTTGATTTTGTCATTGATCAAAATATCTCGATTATTTGTTTTTTGTTTAAACTCTTGAGAGTTCAACAGTAAATTTTCTATCACTTTTATATCATTACCATTTTTTTTTAAAATATCAAAATAAATAGGAAATTCATTTTTAGTTATTTTTCTTGAACAAATCTTGAGAAATGTTTTATTTAATTTTTTTTTTGATTTTTCAATATATTCATTAGAAGAAGTAATAATCTTGATAAAACCATTCAATGTAATTTTCCTTGAATCAAGAAGATTGAAATATGTTTGAATACCTAATGGATCAACATTTCTTGATAAAAATTTATTGTAGATTTTATCAATAATTTTTCTGTAATTCATTGTAATAAAATTTACTAAAATATTTTATAAAAATAAACATAATAAAAATTTTCGATTGGAAAAAAGTTACTGGAAATAAATTTGATTTGTAAATTTTCAAAATTTTAAATTTATCTATGGATAAAAAATATAAATTTAAAAAAAAATTTTGTTATTATATCAAAAGAACTTACCAAACCATAAGAGATTTTTTGATAATAGTATCAGAACAAGAATTTCATGAAGAATTATGGAATGATATTGGACCAATTTAATCATTTGTTTCCATCCTAGTTTTATTAATTTGTCAGATGCTATTTCAAACGTTGATTATTGAATATTTTATCTATAACAAATTTAACCTGTTTTTCAAAAGATGGAGGGTATTACATATTTTTTTATTGGTTTTTTTTATTGGTTTTTTTAATATCTCTAAAACATTAAATTCATCATTTTTCCATTGATTAAAAATTTAATAAATTTAGGAATTAATTTTTCTTGATGTTGTCTAGAACCATAAACATTTTTTCATCTTATGGAATTCAACAAAAATGTTTTTTAATATCTTGAATATTCAAAACTGTCCTTTGTTACGCCTCATCAATTTTTATCTTTCCCCAACATTTGGAACTTTCCAACAGAATATAAGTTTCCAATTATGTTATTTTTTGAATATTGAAGGGAATTGGAAAAATAATTATCAACATGAGACTGTGTCTGTGTTGTAAAATGAATGATAGCATATATTTTATTTTGAAACAAAATCAATCAATTATTTGTTTGATGTATTTCCTTTGATAGTTTTGTTTCTTTATGTTTTTAAAAATTGTATTGTTAATTCTAGAACAATAATATCATTTAATGAACTTTGGTATGTTCATATAATGATTTCAATAAATATTTGTTGAAAAATATATCTATTTAGGCTTCTTGTATGGTTACAAATCAAAACAAAAAAATATTTTGATAATTCGGTCCATTAAAGGATAAAGTGTATGTATCAATAAAACTAATATTGCTGTATTTTTCCAATATATAATTTAAAAAGTTTGAATATATGAATTTACAACATCTGATGTATTTCCTTTGATAGTTTTGTTTCTTTCTGTTTTTAAAAATTATATTATTAATTCTAGAACAATAATATAAAGCATCTATATCAATAAAACTAATATTGCTGTATTTTTCCAATATACAATTTAAAAAGTTTGAACATGTGAATCCACAACATCCTGTGACTAAAACATTTTTTTATTATTTATTTTAGTAATTGGGAATGAACTCAAATGAATAATTCATAAATAGTGTTAACTACCTCATCTGGATCAATAGAATAAGATGAATTATTTATGGCGGTGGTTTGTGATGGTTCTGTAGTTTCAATGGAAGTGTTAGTTGAAGTGGTGCCAGGAACTTCTGTGGTTGTTTGTAATGGTTTTGTAGTTTCAATGGAAGTGTTAGTTGAAGTGGTGCCAGGGACTTTTGTGGTGGTTTGTGATGATTTTGTAGTTTCAATGGAAGTGTTAGTTGAAATGATGCCAGGAACTTCTGTAGTGGTTTGTGATGGTTTTGTAGTTTCAGTGGAAGTGTTAGTTGAAATGATGCCAGGAACTTCTGTAGTGGTTTGTAATGGTTTTGTAGTTGAAATGGAAGTGTCAGTTGAAATGGTGACAGGGACTTTTGTGGTGGTTTGTGATGGTTTCGTAGTTTCAATGGAAGTATCAGTTGAAGTGGTGACATGGACTTCTGTAGTGGTTTGTGATGATTTTGTAGTTTCAATGGAAATATTAGTTGAAGTGGTGACAGGGACTTTTGTGGTGGTTTGTAATGGTTCTGTAGTTTCAATGGAAGTATTAGTTGAAGTGGTACCAGAAACTTCTTTGGTGGTTTGTGATGGTTCTGTAGTTGAAATGGAAGTATTAGGAACTTCTTTGGTGGTTTGTGATGGTTCTGTAGTTGAAATGGAAGTATCAGGAACTTCTGTGGTGGGTTGTAATGGTTTTGTAGTTTCAATGGAAGTGTTAGTTGAAATGATATCAGGAACTTCTGTGGTGGTTTGTAATGGTTCTGTAGTTTCAATGGAAGTGTTAGTTGAAGTGGTGCCAGGAACTTTTGTGGTTGTTTGTGATGGTTTTGTAGTTGAAATGGAAGTATTAGTTGAAATGGTCCCAGGAACTTCTGTAGTGGTTTGTGATGGTTCTACAGTTGAAATGGATGGCTCATAGCTATCATAAACATTATAGTAGGAACCATAGGAATCATATGTTGAACCATCAATATCAAAAGAAGTGGTCTCAGGAACTTCTG
>Ga0114933_10000688_pt1 | contig 40106 bp, 34 predicted proteins | sample 4SBtaG_FD_89691 | JGI IMG/M metagenome (GOLD analysis project Ga0114933, IMG submission 89691) | Deep subsurface microbial communities from Kolumbo volcano to uncover new lineages of life (NeLLi) - 4SBTROV12_W25 metaG | ecosystem: Environmental > Aquatic > Marine > Volcanic | place: Kolumbo... | reverse complement strand
CACCCATGCCACCGTGCAGCTGGGTGATTTGATTGTTTTTCAGTTTCAGGTCTTGAGTCAATTGCTGTTCAAGAAACCTGAGCGTTTCAATTCTTTCAGAGAAGATGACGAGACGATCTTCGGTATTTTTATTATCCCAACCGAAGTCTTTGCTTTTTATCAAGCCGATAAATTCTCGGTATTTAGACCAGGCATCCGTATCTATATTGCGCAAAGCGAGCATGAGTGATTCCAGCCCGTTTAATTCTGTCTGAACGTCTTCAGAGATTTCTTCACTGGCTTGAAACTTTTTCAGCCTTTCTTCGACCGATACAACACAAGCTCCCGGCGATGAGAACAGCGCCTTTTGCAGACCAATACAAATCAGGTGGCCTTGCTTTTCCGGATCAAACTTTCCTTTATAGGTAAACGGTATTTCCAGTAATGCTTCGTAGGCCGTCTCTTCTTCATGTGTGGCCTGATGTTTAAGACAATGAACGGTCCGCTCCCTGAACTCGGAATCCACCTGGTCACGAATATCTTTCTTGAAGCGGCGAACAACCAAGCCTTTATTATTGAAGTCGTCCTTTACATAGTTTTCGGTATCCGAAATGGCCGTCGGGTCGAGCATGTTCATGAGGCTTGCAAAGCTTTTTGCGCGGCCATCATGGGGAGTCGCAGACAGCATAATCAGCGTGTCTGAGCGATTTGCCAATAGCTGCGCCAATGCCGCGCGCTGTGAACTTGTACCTCGATCGGCGACGTTGTGCGCCTCATCGATAACGATGATATCCCAGTAAGCTTGCTCAAGATAAGTTTTGAATTCATTGTCCTGCTTCAGGGTGTCTATCGAAATAATGGATTTATCGTAGTAGTAAAACGGGTTGTGGTTACCCGGAATACGACTTCTCACCCTTTGCAGACCCGCGGAGTCAAGGCGGGTAAGCGGGATCGTGAAGCGATTCCAAAACTCTTTTTGAAACTGCGTCATCATGCTCTTAAGCGTAAGCACAAGAATTCGCTTGCCGCGACCGCGCTGCATCAGCTCGGTGACCAGTATTCCTGCTTCCAAGGTTTTTCCGAGACCCACGGCATCAGCGATAAGAATTCGCTGACGAGGCTGCTTTAACGCTTGCAGGGCCGGGTCGAGCTGGTACGGCACCAGATCCATTGCCGCCTGGTGTGCAACATGGATTTGCCCGTCACTGGCAGTGGCTTGCCGTAACTGGCTTTCAATATAGAGCAGGCTCTGTTCAAAAGAATCAGAAGTATCTTGAACGAGAGCGGTCGTTGCAGGATCAAGTATCTTGACCTGATCTTTGTCTTCTAACTGGGTAAGAAATATGGCTTCTTTGCCTCGAACCAGCTCGGATATACCATCGCAGGTAAGCTGGTAACCATTGCCTGAGGTCATATCTACACGGCGAACAACCCATTCAGCATCACGTATTTCAACCCTTGCACCTGGCGCGTAATTTTGGGCCATCCCCCTAATCCTTATCTGATGTGTTTTTCTTTTGATCTTCTATCCATTTTTCAATATCCAACCGCTTGAACCGCCTAGCTTAAAACCTGGTAGCCTGCCCTCTGCCGCAAGACGATAAGCCGGTTTTTCGGCCAGTTCTAGATATTCAGCGACTTCTTTTAATGTCAAAATTTCATCAGTCATTTTTCAACTCGCCAGACCAGTAGGTGGAAGAATAGCGGGATACTGCGCAAAGCACAAAACATAAGCTTATTTTTTGTCATTATTACTGACTCTATTGAAAAAAATAGAATTGGTCAAAATTAAGTCTTTAATATATTTGAATATGGAGTGTAAATTTCTAATTTTCCTTTAATGAGACTAATTTTACCTTCTAGCCCGTCTGCAACTTCTTTTTCCAAATGCGCCTTTTAATTAGTTAGAACATGACAAGCTGATTATCAGCAGGATCACGAATACCATAAACCTCGCGCGCCATAGCAATCGTTGACTGGCTTTTCCATGACATGATTTATTACATGCCATCCTGCCCAGGATTTAAGACCAGCGCCTTGATAGGTAATGCTGCGCTGGTTCCAAGCGCCTATACCGCCGAATATGCCCATTTCAAAGGCCAATGCATCGGTAAGTTCTATACCGATCAGACCGGTTTACGCACGATTTGCCCACCTTACCGCTAAACGAGAGGATTCGAACTTCCGACCCATTGCACCCCATTCAAGATAAAAAGCTATTTTAGGTAGCCAGGATGACTTATTGTGTTTTGGAAAGCTGTTAAGTCCTTGAAGAATATAGTGACTGCTGAGGGATTCGAACCCTCGACCTACTGATTAAAAGTCTAATTCACTCAATCAAATCCTTCCGCTTTACTACGCCGGCTAAGATGGGTTCATATGTTGCCTCCGGCACACCTACCTCCGCAGCCAAAACCTTTACTTCTGCTATAGCATTACCAACCTGCGGGACTAGCTTTGAGAAAATATCATCCATGTCACCCGCACGCAGCCCGGCATTTTGACCCGTCTGATAGAAATGCCGGGGGAGGATTTCCTTTATGCGGTAATGGCTGTTCCCCACGGACATTGCCAATTTGGTCTTGTGAGCTGAAATCTCAGGGTAAGGGGCAGCGGACATTACATCGTAAAGAGGGGTAAGCTTGTAGCCTCCAGGCGTAAGAAAAATCGAGAAATTCTTGGCATGGCCATCTATGGCAGCCAGAAGCCAGAACACAATCTGCGCTTTCATAAAGTTCAGACGATCTTCACGAGGGGCAACAGCGCCGTTTAGAAATTCGAGAATATCGACAATACCCGGACCACCATCGCTTTGATATTTTCGCATGGGCGAAACACCCAGTGCTTGACAAATATCCTCCTGCGGCAGGCGGTAAAGCACATCATCGCGCCATAGTCGATCAAAGCGCTCAACGACGATGACCGGCTTGCCATCGAATATAAGCACCTCTGCATTTGCAGTTTCCAACCCCAACGCCCGGCACAATGCAAGGCAGAGCCATTCATTCCATGGCGTATCAGAAAAATCTGCACCATTTGGGCCTTCCTTCATAGCCGGTTTAAAGATGTGGGAGGTTGGCGTCGAGCCGAGTGGAAGTTGCCACTGATCATCAATTAGAAGAAACGCCGTTTTTTCCTGAACCCCTGCAATTGAAATGCGGAATTCCTCATCGGCAGCATGAATGCCAAGGGGAGCCGTTCCCAGGGAAGCTATCCGGCTTGCAATCTCTTCATCATTGACCGAGCGATAGATCATCTTCGCAGGATCACCCGGATCAAGACCCTCGGGGACAAAACGCAGCGCGCCGACACAATCGCGTCCAATTACCGAAAGAAGATCAAATGTACCCGCGCTATCGATCTGTTCCCGCACCGCAATTTTATTCTTTACAGCCTGATCATCGGGTAACAAACCATCAAAGGAACTTTCCACATGCATTCCTGACCAAACACGATCTGACAAAGGCATGGAAAGTGAAATGGGAAAGGCGCGTTCAGAGGAAATCCAGTCCTGGGTATAACGAAATGAAGTAGAGCCATTCGGCGCGCTCGAATATATGCCGACCTTGCTTGAGCCGATATAGACATCCAATATGCGTCCTTTGCGTTTGCGGCCCATTTTAGTACTCCGTTGGATCGAACTCTGCTTTTTTACGCGGAACGACAGACAAGTCCATATCCAGCGCAGCCAAAACTTTTATAACCGTATCGAGCTTGGCGCTTATTGCACCATTCTCAATTTCTGAAATGAGGGCTTGTCTCACAGAAGCTTTACGAGCAAGGTCAACTTGCCGTAGTTTTTGCTTCTGACGAGCTACGCGAACGACTTCACCAAATTCTTTGTTGTTCCGTATGGTCATCAACATTAGCCTTTCTACCTTATACGACAAAACGTATATATGATATATATACTGTTACCCGGATAATGTCAATTTATGCGGAATTTCGTATACAAGCGTTCAATCCTGCTCTGCAGTGTGCACTGAAATCTTATTTTTAGACTCTGAGACTGAAAGTTGCTCCCCATTACATGGGAAAGCTACCACCGGTAAATAGAAACGTAACTACTCCATTCTGACCGGTGTACCAACTCCAAACTATGAATAGGGTTGGCCAGAGAAGAAGTAAATGGCAGTAAACGCGCCAGAAGTGTTTTTTCACCCTCAGCGGAGGTAATCCGCCAGACCCGAACCCCCGAACTAGGGAGATGCTGAACCAGATAACTGCCTCCACCTTTTTCTCGTGCCCAGCGTTTTACTCTTGAAATCAGGCGGTGAATATTTTCGTCGGAACGAAATATCCGAGTCTCGAAGGGTATGGATTTAGCACTCAGAGCGCTCATTTCAGATAACCGAGCTAAATCGTCGATACTCACCAGAAAATACAATTCGTGCGTTGATCCAACGGTTTTTTTAATCGTTTCAAGCGCCTGTTCCGCATCTGATAACAACCAGTTGGCTAGTTGCTTCAACGATGTATTTTGTTTCATAAAGCCACCGCTGACATGCCTCCATAAATCTTGTTGTTGACGATCAAATGCTTCACCTACTGGCGCATTGATCCAGGACTTTTTTCCACTCAGCAGATGAATTCGTTGAGCATTATCCCACCACGTAATAAACAAGGTATTATCCGGTGTAGAATTGCGAAAAGATTCGGATGCGTCGAGCCAAGCCTGCCAACGCAGCTGGTTCATATCCGGGACCGATACAGACTTTAGGCTTTGGGTTAATTTGGTGGGCAAATAAATAAGCGCTTGATGAACATGACCGGCAATATCTTGGTAATGAGCAACATCAAGAAGGACTTGCTCTCCACCCATGGATGATATACCAATTCGATCAATCTTCTGGATTGGAAAGCGGCTTGGCGATTCAGGAAAACCTGGAAGCCCCGGCGATATTTCACTGACTTTTTTATAACTAAAGTGTGAATCCGACTCAACCGTCAATCCGGGTATGCCGAAGACCAAAATCAAGCTCCCCGCGATCACCAGCAAGGAAGCCCCCAACAATCCAAATAAACGAACCCTCTTTGACACTATTTTTTTCTGCGGTTTCGTCGAAACAGTAGCAAGCCCCCATAAACCATCGACGTACCCAAGATAAACCGCAAACCAATCTCTGATCCTGTGTTTTCAGCAATCGCTTGTGTTTGTTGAACTCGCATCTGCGACGATTTTTGCGACAAGGCAGAGGATTGTTCAGCCTTTTCGCGCAGTCGTGTGTTTTCATCCATGATTTCGGCGTAGCCGCGTATTAGGTTTGACCAACCTTCGGTATAGGTAAACCCACCCGGGTTAACATGAAATAAGCCTTTGTAGAGCTTGATCAGATCATGTTCCCACATATCAGCGTAGATACGTTCAATCCGGCTCGGATTATTGCCCTTTGCCCAAAATAATTGAAAAAAACCGCCTGGCGAATCACTCTCGGGCTTTGGTGGCTCAGGACGATTAGTTTTCTGGCCGATTAACAAGCCATCTTCATAAAGAGCCTGAACTACTTTTTTGGCTTCCTGCTCTACTGCAAGACCCTGAATTGTTCCCTTATCCGCTGCTTCCAGATAGGCACTCGAAAAACTGGACGAATGGCACTGAGAACAGTTGTCATTCCAGGCCTCCAGGCGCTCTTCAAACCAGGGATGGTTTAAATTCTGAGCAATTTTTGGTGTTGGGTTAAATGCCCAGCGTACTTTGCGAACCAAGTTGTGAGAAAACTCACCCTCGAATTCGAAATGGCAATATTGGCAGGTGGGTGCAGTATAGCCACCTTTGCTAATTGCGTTTTTTAGCGGTACTTCAAAATCCCATTTATCGCCGTGCGTCTGATATACGGTGCCATGTTTTGATAACAGGTAATTTTCGAACTCATTGTGGTCGGCGCCATTATGACAGGTTGCACAGGCTTCCGGTTGACGTGCTTCTGCCGCCGAGAACGAGTGCCGCGTATGGCATCCGTCGCACTTGTTTTGATTGTAATGGCACATGTCGCATCCCTGCGCGATTTCCCGCTGTGGCATTGCAGCCCACACTGCGTTTTCGACGTTCGCCTTCCAATCAACCGCATGGGATGGGTGACCCTTGCTCCATTGATTTTGAGGCCATTCCTGGTTTTTTTCTGACTCCGCCTCTGCAAATTCCTGAACATGGCATGTACCACACGTTGCACGGTCCGGCATGACCAGATCCTTGGCGTGATCAATAGATTTCGCTCCTACCTTGCCGTGACAATCAATGCAACCGACTTCTTTGAGCAACTGGCCGTCTTCCAATAATCCCTGCTCTATCAGATTTGCTTCAATCTGAGCCAGTTTTTCTTTTTTGTAAAAACGGGAATCTTTTTCGGACAGTCTCCTAATTGAATTCAACCGAGCATGTGTGCTTTTTCGCCAGGCATGGTAGGCACCGGGTGTCAGGGCTTTGTGGCATACGATACAATCTTTAGCAGTCGCCTCAATCTGTGGGACGGTAGACGTTGGTTTGTAAAAATCTTTGGGGTTCCAGTATTTTTGGATATTAATGGGCTCCCAATGCTTAGAAAATTTTCCTTTACCGGGATGATCTTTGTAGTATTGGGCTCGCAAATCATCGATATCGGGATGGTTCGCTGTTTTTGCGTACGCAGTGACAATATTTGGACTTAAACCGATCAACAACAAAAGGCCTGTCTGGAAAACCCGGATTTTCATTATTATTCCCTCTTTCTCTCGATTCTAGAATCTTCATTATCTCCGTATGGAAGGTTTCGTGTCAAAACCTGATTGTGCAAAGTTACCTCATCCTTATTGTGACCCAGATCCTATTGAGAGTAGTATCTTACGGCAGTGAAAGAGATAGTAATATCTTTGTTTGAGTGATTCTACGCAAACCGAATCATTTTATTAATGGTAGGGTATAGCTGATCGCCCCAATTGCTCCTTGGTTGTCTTTAAAGTTTACATGGCACATCACGCATTTTTCCATAACAACGGGAAACGAAGTCGCCATGCGAAAATGCTGCTTACCATTGATTTTTACGACCTCTTCGTATGTTGCTGCGCCGTTTAGTAACTTCGATTTTGCAGTCTTCTCAAATTTATCTTTCGGCAGGTTTTCATCCGGATTAAACAATACTTTGGTAAACCCGATGAATTGTGCTTCATGCCACCTCTTTGCTTTCATAGCAGCAAACAGCGCTTTCGATGCTAGCGCCGCAGACAAGATTGATGGATTGTTCACGTAATGCTCGGTAATCAACACTACGGCGGTTTTATAATGATCATCCAACATTAGAACCTGCTTACGGGTTCGAGCAACGGCTGCGGCCTGACGACTATCGTTGTCATCCTTTGCTGATTCTGGTTGGCTTAATTCATCAGCCAGTAAATACGAATATTTACCATTTTCTCCTCGAACCCACTTCCCTGTACCAGCAGCTGAGATTGAAATAAAAAAAGAGTGCTCAAAATAACAAAAAAGTTTAATGTAAGGGTTTTCATCGGTTTTGTATCCTTTGGCATTTAGTTAGTGATTGCTACGATCTATAGGTTGTCTTTTTGGTCGACGGCCAATCTTGGCAGCCTTCAAGCACGTAGCCTTGTTGCATTATCTCGTTATGGATATTTGAGTTTGCTGCCGTAATAAAAACTTCTTGCCACGATGTCGTTGGCAGAATATGGTATGGTGTGGAGAATTTGGCTTGGAAATGAAACATCGGCGTTGTAATAAGAGTGTTCCATTCATAACCCTATTGGGTAAACGGAATCATGCCCATCCCGACAGTGCCAGGCTTAATGCGGCGACATTCCAGCCCAACATTTACCTGTCGATATCAAACCCGCTGGTTTGTTGAGTCGACCCCACAGTTCACCGCCCCCGGATCAATAACTCTTGTAACTCTCTAGCCATATTCGACTGCATGACACGCATTTTTTGAATGATAATCCAGTTTTTGGTCGAGCCATTCAATTGCAGCCCGCTTATCGTCTCACCAAGCAGAGTAGCCGAGATCGGCTGTGGTCGTCTGATAAACGTATTCGGGTGGGGGCGTTTTAGCTGTCGTATTACTACCACAGGCAGATAGGATAAATGGACAACAGATAGCAATAATGTATTTTTTCATTCTTAGAGACCTTTTATTTGTTACTTGTGCGGTGAATTCAGCAAAAAACCGCCGCGTGGGGGAAGCATAAATGCGACAGCAACGACAAACAAAACCGCTATTTTCAGTACCACCAAAATTATCCGGTGGAATACATTTTTTGAGAGGGAAATCCGATTATTGTTCATGTGTACGCCTCATTTTAGTTTCGTATCAAAACTAATAGCTATAGTAGAACTCAGTTTTACGTTTGTCAAATATGTTTTGAATCGATACCATTTGCTTGGCTCGATTGAATACTGTACTTGAATCAAACGACAGAAATGCCTGTCGTCAAATTAGTTCAGTTAACGATAAGACACAGAGGAAAACGCATAAAAAGGGATAATTTATGTTATCGTTTAAGTGCAAAATTATATCGATTCGCATCGAAACTATAAAATGAAAGCTAGTTAGATTTTAATGTCTCCAAAAGTCAATCTTATGCCTACAACTAATCTGTATCCGTTAATTGAACGAATTGGAAATCTGTTACGTACCGAAATAAGAAAGACTGGAAATAATCTGGGTTTGCAGCCTGTACACATGCAAGCATTGGACTATTTGTCTCAATGTAATCGATATAGTGATACATCGGCTGCGGTAACAGATTATCTGGGCGCAACCAAAGGAACTGTGTCTCAATCACTGAAAGTGCTGGAAAGAAAAAGATATATCACCAGAGTGACGGATGCTAAAGACAGGCGAGTCCAACACCTTAAGGTAACAGAGTCTGGACACGACGTACTTGCGACTTCATTACCACCGGAAACATTTTGTGAAGCCAGTGATCAACTCTCTGAATTTGATCGGAATCAGATGGTTGGCCTGCTTACCCAAATGCTCAGAGAGTTGCAGATAGCCAACCAATCAAAAAGTTTTGGTATTTGTAAGAGTTGTAGTTTTTTTTGCTCCGATGGAGCGCAGTACCAATGTGGATTGACAAAAGAAATGCTTAGCACAGACGATAGCGAAAAACTTTGCCGTGAACATTCGGTTAATGCTGTTGTAAAACAAGTGGAAGTATAGTTTTACACAATAGTTGTGATTACCTTCGAGCATCATCCATAGGACCCGCAATTATCCTGGTTTTGAGGCCAGTTTATTTGCAACTATCCAGAATCTTGGAATGAATTTATGTTCGTATAAGCTGATCGTTTCGCTCTTGGCTCCTTCCAATTTAGGTATTAATGCATCTAATCAATACCAATCTCCCAAAAACCTTCGTTTTTCGGAGACCTAACCCGAACCATCAAAAAGATCGCAAAAGTGGCCTTTTTATATCCCAAAACTGTCTCTTGTAATCAATCCCTGAATACCTCATGACAGCGATGAGTTTTTGGAGATGAGGTTTGAATACTAATCTGGATTGAAATAATTTAAAACATCCATAGATTTATGGGGAATTCCAATGATATCTATGCCGTGCTCGGTGAGGATATAGAAAACCACCAGAGACTTTTGATTTTTCGTATTGCTTTGGATTTTCTGCTTCTGGAATAATTTCGAGTAATCGTTAGTAAAGTTTTTCGTGAATGCCCATTTGGGTTTTCCAAATAGAAAACACAATAAATTAGGCAATAGTATCCGATTCAATGGATTAGTTGCCACATGCCATTATGGTGATTCTCTGAAGTTTTCCAGGGCTAACAGCAAAACCGGTAAATCGTCCTGGATAATACTCCAAATGGTATCGTCATCTATACCAAGGTATGCATGTATCAGCCGGTTGCGTGTTGCAATTATTAGTCGCCAGGGAATTTCCGGGTGTGTAGCACGCACCTCATCAGGGATATGTGTAGCGGCCTCACCGATCAACTCCAAATTCCGCAAAGAGGCATCGTAGGTGAGACCGTTGGTAATGAATTCGCTCTGACTCAAACCATCTGTGTAAGACATGACCTTCTGTGTAAAATCGATCATATCATTCAAGTAGAAACGCCATTCCCTTATACTCGAATCGGCGTCAGACATAAATCGCCTCCTGCTCGACGTACGGACGGAGTTCCGGGCGCAGGGCTTTTTCCGTCACCAGATCCACGGATTGCCCCAGCAAATCTTCTAGATAAAACTGGACGCCGAAGTATCGTTTTGAAGTGGCGGGGCCATCGAAGGTGATCAAGATATCAATGTCACTGTCTGGACCCGCTGAATCACGTGCAGTTGACCCAAATAGCGCAAGGCCGATGACACCAAATTGATTTATCAGATTTTGCTTGTGGGCTTTAAGTATTCTCAGTACTTTATTTCTTTTCATCTTCTATCCTGACTTAACCCCACAGAGACACAGAAGATTTTTAGTTTAGGTTATTGATACGATTCACGTGTACTTTATATCTTCATATAAAATAGCTATCGACTCAATTTTTTTAACGAATTCAAGCCACCTCATCCCAACAGAATGTGAATTTGCGTTGATAATTTGGAATGAATGGTGCCCAGGGACAGAATTGAACTGCCGACACGAGGATTTTCAGTCCTCTGCTCTACCGACTGAGCTACCTGGGCGAAATATGTTCTTCGAAAGACGCGTATTAAACCGTGCCACAGATTCGTAGTCAAGCTGTTTTGTATCTATTCAACACAGAGGAGATGAGTTTTCAGGATTGAAAATCATTCGGCCTAGTAGTCTTCATCTGTAGTATTTCGCTTACGATTAATCACTCTATCCTACATGCCAAACCAATCACTTTCGTCGGGAAATATCGAGTACCATTTGGTCGCCACCTCATGTTTTTCTAAGACCTGGGTTTGGGTGGAATATAACCCTCCGGGCGATCGATTCCTTCGCCAAATAAAAACTTGTCGCGTTCCTTTTGCAGAAAGGCTTTGGCATTAGCTTCAAAAGGCGTCAACCTGTGTTCATTGATTAGCATCGTCTGAATTTCCAGCCATTGTTGCCACACTTTTTTGGAAATGTTTTCAAAAATATGTTGACCACTTTCCCCAGGAAATGGAGGAGCCTCCAAGCCCTCCGCTTCGGACCCAAGTTTCACACATTTCACTATTCTAGACATTATCGTTGTTCTCTTCGGTTGAGAGCTGCTCCAGCAAACGGCTTACCGGCGCAGGCAAACCACATTGATTATCTCGATGAACGTTATACCAGAGGATTCTATTTGATTCCATCACATTGAGGTCCGTGTTTTTCTGGTAAGCCAGTACGGGCGTATAATCGAGATGAAAGTGAGAAAACGTATGTCGGCGCTCGCTTAGCCAGCTCAGTTTAGACCGATCAACCTTTTGGGCGTCACACCAGTCCAAAAGCTGTCTTTTTTCTTCGAATTCTGGAAAACTCCAAAGGCCTCCCCATAAACCCATCGGCGGACGGTTTTCGAGATAAAAATAATCCTTGGAGTTTCGAAGAACTAGCAAGTAACACTTGCGGATTGGGGTCCTCTTCTTTGGACGCGGCACTGGAAATTTGGCCACTCTATCGCTAGCCCATGCGGAGCAACCGCCCCTGATCGGGCATTCATTACAGGCGGGATTCCCGCGGGTGCAAAGTGTTGCACCAAGGTCCATGATAGCCTGAGTATATTCCGCTACTCGCGATTCAGGCGTGTACTGATCACTAAGCTGCCACAATTCTCGAACGACCCTTGAGTCCCCAGGCCAGCCATCGATTGATTTGAAACGGCTGAATACTCGTTTGACATTTCCATCCAGAATAGGGGCCCGCTTATGATATGCCATACTCAAAATCGCCCCAGCTGTAGACCGACCTATTCCCGGAAGTTTAATTAATTGCTCCAAGTGTTTAGGAAATTCACTGAAGTTCGCTATCATACCGGCTGTTTTGTGGAGATTTCGCGCTCGGGCATAATATCCAAGGCCTGACCAATAGTGAAGTATAGAATCTATCGACGCTTCAGCCAGGTCCTCCAATGTCGGAAATCGTTCCACAAATCGTTCAAAGTAAGGGATAACGGTCGAAACCTGGGTTTGCTGCAACATGATTTCAGAAACCCATATCCGATAAGGGCTAGGATTAACCTGCCAAGGAAGGTCTTTCCGACCTTTTCGTTCAAACCAATCTAGGACACGCTTTTGGAATTCATGGGGTTTCATTTCATATACAATATCAGAATCATCAAAGAATCGTATTAATTCAATTCATAATCCCATGTCTTTAACCCATTCCCATTGGCAGTTCTGGATAGATCGGGGTGGAACATTTACGGATATCGTAGCTCGCCGTCCTAATGGCCTGATTACGACCCATAAGCTGCTGTCGGATAATCCAAATCATTATAGCGATTCCGCATTGCAGGGTATTCGAATAGCGATGGGACTCGCTGACAATGAACCACTTCCGGGTGAACTCATCGAAGCAATCAAAATGGGAACGACTGTGGGTACCAACGCGCTTTTAGAACGGAAAGGCGAACGTACCATACTGGCTATAACAGAAGGGTTTCGAGATTGCCTTCGCATCGGCTACCAAAATCGTCCAGATATTTTTGCCTTGAAAATTGTGTTGCCCGAAATGCTCTACGAAGGCGTTATAGAAATCAGCGAACGCTGCAATGCAAACGGTGAAACTTTAGTTCCACTCGATAAAGATAAGGCCCGTACCGAATTACAGACTGCTTATGATTCAGGTATTCGTTCGGTCGCCATCGTATTGATGCATGCCTGGCAATCGGCCGACCATGAACTAGAGGTTGCCGAGATTGCCCGCAGTATTGGTTTTAGCCAAATATCGGTATCGCACCAGGTCAGTCCGCTCATGAAGATCGTCAGTCGAGGCGATACGACCGTGGTAGATGCTTATCTCTCGCCCCTGCTCCGTCGGTATGTTAATCAAGTCGCCACAGGCCTAAAGACCGAATCTCAATTATTCGCTGACCAAGATGGAAACAACATTAGCCCTACGACCTCACCTAGGAACAAAGAAGAGACTGGAACAACCCAGCTGATGTTCATGCAGTCTAATGGCGGACTCGTCGACGCGGCTTCTTTCAAAGGAAAGGATAGTATTCTCTCTGGTCCTGCCGGCGGTATCGTCGGAGCAGTAACGATATCGGCAATAGCAGGTTTTAATAAAATCGTGACCTTTGATATGGGGGGCACTTCGACCGATGTTGCACATTATGCGGGGGAATACGAAAAAAATTTTGAAACTGAAGTGGCGGGCATTCGTATGCGCGCGCCGATGATGCATATTCATACCGTAGCAGCTGGCGGAGGTTCCATTCTTCATTTCGATGGAATGCGGTTTCGTGTTGGACCCGATTCTGCCGGCGCTAATCCCGGACCCGCGTGCTATCGCAACGGTGGGCCACTTAGCGTAACCGATGCTAATGTGATGCTCGGTAAGCTACAACCTGAGTTTTTCCCAAAGGTTTTTGGTGTCAATGGAAACCTTTCAATCGATGCGGACACCGTACGTCAAAAGTTTAGTGATCTGATCAATAAGATCCATTCTAATGGACGAAATTTGACTACCCCCGAACAAGTAGCCGAAGGATATCTTGCCGTCGCTGTGGAAAACATGGCCAATGCGATCAAGAGGATTTCTATCCAGCGAGGTTATAACGTCGCCGAATACACCTTGTGCTGCTTTGGTGCGGCCGGCGGTCAACATGCTTGCCAGGTAGCCGATAACCTTGGGATAACCCGAATTTTTCTCCATCCTTACGCGGGCGTTTTATCGGCCTACGGGATGGGCCTTGCTGACTTTCGAATTATACGTCAACAAGCCGTGGAGGAACCGCTTTGTAAGGGGAAAATCGAAAATATACGACGAATATTAGACGGATTGGAAACCAGTGGAAAACATGAAATGGCGGCCCAAGGTATTTCAGCCGAGAATATCCACTCAATACGCCTAGTCCACCTTCGATATCATGGAACCGATACCGCGCTAACGGTAGAGTTCACAAACCATCAAACCATGATAAAAGCATTTGAAACCCTGCACCGGAGGCGATTTGGCTTCATTTACGACAACAAGGATCACATTGTTGAAGCGATCTCCGTAGAAATAATCGGCACGACAAATCGAATAGACGAAACTGCCCGGCAAATTAATTCGGGTAGCAAAAACCAACCCAATACAAAAGTTCGGATGTATTCGGGTGGTTCATTCCATGAAACACCTGTATTTCTCCGCAAAGATCTTGATCCAGGAAGTCAAATCGAAGGGCCTGCCATCCTAGTAGACCCAACCTCGACGACGGTCATTGAACCCGGTTGGCAGGGGGAAATAACTGGTTTTAATCATCTTGTCCTTACCCGCGCTACACCCCTTGTTCGCCAATCCGCAATAGGAACCCACGCCGACCCGGTAATGTTGGAAATTTTCAACAAACTCTTTATGTCTATTGCCGAACAAATGGGTGATACGCTTCAAAATACAGCGTATTCGGTCAATATTAAAGAACGCCTCGATTTCTCTTGCGCTGTCTTTGACCAACAAGGTGAGCTAATCGCCAACGCACCACATATCCCCGTTCATCTTGGCTCAATGGGCGAAAGTGTTCAGGCGCTCATCGAAAGCCAAGCTGAAAGCATGCAACCCGGAGATGTTTACCTTTTGAATTCCCCCTATCACGGGGGCACCCATCTCCCGGACATTACTATCGTCACTCCAGTTTTCGATGATCAAGATCAGGAAATTCTGTTTTATGTGGCGTCGAGAGGACATCATGCCGATATCGGTGGAATTACACCGGGATCGATGCCCCCTTCGAGTCAACATATCGATCAAGAAGGCATTCTTAGTGATGGATTTAAATTAATTGAAGCAGGATGTTTCCGTGAAGATGCACTGACTGCATGGCTACTCGGCAATCGCTACCCCGCGCGCAACCCAAGTCAGAATATCGCCGACCTGCACGCACAGATAGCCGCCAACGAGAAAGGTATCAGGGAACTCCGAAGCATGGTTTCCCACTATTCGTTATCCACAGTCCAGGCGTATATGCAACATGTCCAGGAGAACGGGGCTGAAGCGGTAAGGCAAACTTTAATGCGCCTTAAAGACGGCCGATTCAGTTACCAAATGGATAATGGCGCACAAATTCGGGTGGCAATCCGCATCGATCGCATATCACGAACGGCCCTCATTGATTTTACTGGTACGTCAACGCAACAAATTACTAATCTAAACGCCCCTGCTGCGGTATGTAAAGCGGCTGTATTATACGTTTTCAGAACTCTTGTACAGGATGATATTCCATTAAACGCAGGATGCCTTAGACCTTTAGAAATCGTTATTCCCGAGGGTTCGATGCTCAATCCCATCTATCCTGCGGCAGTGGTAGCGGGAAATGTCGAAACATCCCAATATATTGTTGATGCCCTATATGGCGCTTTGGGTGTGCTCGCCGCTTCGCAGGGAACCATGAACAACTTTACTTTCGGGAATAGTCAGTGGCAGTATTACGAGACAATCTGCGGAGGTGCCGGAGCGGGTGCGGATTTCGACGGTAGCGATGCTGTACATACCCATATGACCAATTCCCGGATCACCGATCCCGAAGTGCTGGAGTGGCGATTTCCTGTAGTTTTGGAAAAATTTGCTATTCGACAACACACCGGTGGTATCGGTCAACATAGAGGAGGAAATGGTGTCGTCCGAAGGGTGCGTTTTCTCGAACCAATGACGGCGGCAATTTTGTCCAGCCATCGGGTCGAACCACCTTTTGGAGTTAAAGGAGGTCAATCCGGAGCGATGGGAAGCAACTGGGTAGAAAAAAAGGACGCTACGGTTATCGAGCTTGCAGGTTGCGATCAGATCGAGATGGATTCTGGCGATGTAATAATCATTGAAACGCCTGGGGGTGGGGGTTTTGGCTCGATAGAATCTTAGCTTTAGAATTCGACCTAAAATAACTTAGGCAACTCCTTAGTCCAGTTCAAGCTTCTTCAAACGATACCGTAATGCCCTAAAAGTAATACCAAGCTTCCTCGCCGCCGCAGTTTTATTCCATCGAGTTTGCTCCAGTGCGTTGACAATAGCCTTTTTTTCAACTTCATCCATATAATTTTCGAGGGATACATCTTCCGGCAAGTCTTCGGGAGTATCCCGCAGTACGGTACTTTCAAGAGGGAGATTCAAATCTTCAACTTCAATGCAATTATCCTCGAAAAGAGCTATAGCCCGTTCTAGAATATTTTCGAGTTCACGAACGTTTCCCGGAAAGGTATAACGCTTCAACGCGTCTAGAGCCTCGTTACTTAGCTTTGGTTTACCCTCTTTCTGATCAACCATTTTAGACAAAATATGATCCGCAAGCGTCGCAATGTCTCCGCGGCGCTCTCTTAACGGTGGGACCTCCAACTCGATAACATTGATCCGATAATACAAATCCTGACGAAATTTACCGTCCTGAACGAGATCTGCAAGATCGCTATGGGTAGCGCTCAAAATACGCACATCGACAGAAATCTCCTGTTGGCCACCGATTGGACGAACCGCTTTCTCCTGGATAGCACGTAGTAATTTAACTTGTAAAGACAGGGGAAGGTCTGCGACTTCGTCGAGAAATAAACATCCACCATCTGCTGCTTGGAACAAACCTGCTTGATCGCTGACAGCACCTGTAAAGGCTCCTTTTTTATGGCCAAAAAATTCGGCCTCCATAAGATCCGACGGAATCGCACCACAGTTTACTGCAACAAATGGCTTTTCATGGCGAGGACTCTTAGAATGAATTAGTCGAGCCACTAATTCCTTACCAGTCCCCGATTCTCCAGAAATATGAATCGGAGCCTGACTGCGACCCAACTTGGCAATCTTAGACCGAATATCACGCATTACTGAGGAATCCCCAAGTAACGTATGCCGAGATCGAGCATCAACCTTTGGATAGCCATCCAGTTTAAGCGCGGTATTGACAAGGTTTCGAAGCACTTGTAGATCTAAAGGCTTAGAAACGAAGTCGAATGCTCCTTGCTTTAGTGCTCGAATCGCGGTTTCCATGTTGCCATAAGCCGTAATGACAGCAACCGGAGTACTGGGATAACTATTTTGAATATATTCCATTAATTCCAAACCGTCCCCATCGGGAAGTTTCATATCGGTCAGGCATAGATCAAATGTACTTTGACGTAGCAAACTCTTTGCTGCTTCTACATCACCAGCAGCCTGTACCTGAACATCCATTCTTGATAGCGTAATATCAAGGAGTTCCCGAATATCAGGTTCATCATCGACTACAAGTATCTGAGGTTTATTCATACGGCGATAACCCGCGCTTCTGCATTAGGCAGGCAAAGCTGAAAACAGCTACCACCTCCGCTTAAAGGTTGATATTCCAAACTAGCTCGATTTAACTCCGCCAATTCCCGGGAAATATACAACCCTAGGCCTGTCCCTGAATTCGATGTCGTGAAAAAAGGCTCAAATATACTTTCAATATTCTCCATGGAAATTCCTGGGCCACGATCCTCAACGGTTATGCAAAAACAACCATTTTTACGAAAAATTTCAATCACATTTCCCTCCTGGCTCCCCTTGCCGTGTTTCATTGCATTGTTACAAAGATTATCAAGAATCTGTTTAAGATGCCCTGAATCCACAGAAGCGTGGGCTTGATCAATTTTATTTTTAAGTTTAAATGGAAGTGTACTCAGTTGGTTTTCGGAGGTGAATTCCAGCAGAAATCTTTCGAGCCACGAAACAAGTTCGAGACTCTCGGTTTGGGAAGGTTTACGGCGGGAGATTTGAAGTACATTTTCAATAATTTTGTTGACACGTCCAGTATGATTTCGAATAATCTCCGTCAGTCGTATATCTTCTTCACTTCGCGTCGGAGATTCAGCTAGGAGTTGGCTAGCATGGCTAATGGCGCCCAAAGGATTCCGAATCTCATGAGCGATACTAGCCGCTAATCGCCCAAGAGAAGCTAGTTTGCTTTGCTGCACTCGTTGGTTGGACAATGCCCGATCTTCAAGGAAAATCATGTGGAAAGTATTATTGTTCTCACCCAGCCTGATATACCGAACATTGATATCAGAGCCATTGTCTATTTTAAGCTTTGTAGAATCCCGTGGTTTCCCGAGAAACCAATCGTAATAATCCCTATTGAGCTCAGGCGATATAGTATGCAGATCTCTCTCCTTCGATGAAAGGTTGAAAAGCCGAAGAGCTGCTCCATTCATCATAATCACATGGTTTTCTCGATCCAACACCACGATACCCAATTGCAAATGTTGTATCACATATTCATTCAATTGCTGCAAATTAGCGATGTCAACACTCTGTTGAGCAGCAATAGCAGCATTTTCCTCGGCTCGATCCGCCAGTACCAATGCGAGCAACGAAATGGTAAAAAAAGAAGCTCCTAGCATGCCAGCATAAGTATAGGCCGTTCGCTCAAAGGTATTCGTTAAATCAGAATAGACTTGCTCAGCAAGAATCAATACGGTGGCCAACGCTGCAAATCCAAGCGCACAACGTCCTCCGACTAAAAGCCCTGCGGAAGCTACGGACACTGCCAGGAGGGTGCCTATCCCAGTTTCGATCCCACCGCACCCATGCATAATTAAGATGAGACCAATAAAATCAGTAAAAATCTGTAGCTGAGCCTGAACCGAATAAGATGGTTTTTTTAAAAATAGACAAATCCCCTGTACAACCGCAATTAGAAGATACGTTGAAGTAGTTTCAGAATATAGAACAGGATTATTGTAACCAAGTATAGACGGCCCAATCTTGAAGAAAAATAGCCCTGAAAACAAACACGCGACGGAAAAGCGGTAAATAAAAAAAATCCTCAACAACTGCCACGCCTGGTGTGCTGGTATTTTATAAGTCGCGAAAGGGCAAGGACTATAAGTTTCTGCCAAATCTACCATTTTTTAAAGGCCATTATTGATTCAATTACTTTTATAATAGCCGAGCACAGGAAAACCAAGCGAGAAAATCAAAAAACCGGAGAGCGTGATTAGCAGACCAACTCAAATTTAGAAAATTTGATATGCTATCCAGCGAGTGCACATTGAGACATTCGTGAAATATGGGCCTACAAAGTAAATTACTTTACCTTTGAATTCATCGCCAATTCAAGAAAGCCAATCTTTTTCCTTAGACTTTATACAGGTGCAGATTAAGTGTATCAGGTCAAAATGTCTCTATTGTTTGCCTGCATGAATCCCGATATAACTGTATTCCAGCTGTTATCGATGGGAAGGCAACTGCGGCTGGATCAAAATCTTCCAAACTAACGAGTTTATATGCTTCAATTTCTTGTCCATCTATCTTTATTCCAGCTAGTGATTCGTGATTGGACACAAATATACTATCAAGTGTTAAGTATTCGATATTCTTATATCGATACCTATTCGGCGCCGAACACAAATAAGTGAGGTTTTGGAGATCGATATTGAGTTCCTCCTTTACCTCTCTCTTTGCTGCTGCTTCTAAATTCTCGTCCTGGTCAACAAAACCACCAGGAAGGTCCAGCAATTTCTTAGCAGGATCTTCAGCCCTTACCGTCATCACAATTTTTTTGTTGTAAACAATAATAACTCCAACTGCCGCCGCGATATTTTGAAAAAAAATGAAATTACAAGCAGTGTCTCCGCATTCATACACTTTCACGCTTGCGTTCACCAAACTCTGCCTCCCGCATTTAGGACAAAACAAGCCATCTTTTTCTATGTTCCGCATGTCAAAAAAATCTTAGACTTTCTAAATCACTCACTCGATTTGTTCAAAAAACGAACTATTTAAGTAATTTACATCCTCGCAAGGAGAAAACTCAGGACAGTAAGGCAAACTCCCAAGCATTGGGGCATCGATTTTTTGCTCGAGTGTTTGAAGGTATTCTTCGATAAATTCAAAACCCGAATCCACTCTATTACCAATCCAACCAGAACAAGTCAGTCCTGTCTGAATAATTGCACGGTAGGTTAGCAGAGCATGATTCAAACACCCTAAACGTAACCCCACCACCAATATTACGGGTAGACCAAGTGCCAAAGCGAGTTCAGCAATGGTTTGTTCTGAATTTAATGGCACCTCCCACCCCCCTACACCCTCAACTAAAACTATATCCGACTGTTTCTGAAGTGCGTTGAAAGCGTCTAATATTGTCTCAAAACTCACTTCTATTCCCGCCTGTTCCGCTGCAATATGAGGCGATGTCGGCGATTCAAGTGCGTAGGGATTGACCGTACGATAAGGTATGTTAATCGAAGCGTGCTTAGCGAGTAAAAATGCGTCGTTATTTATCAATTCCCCATGCTCGATATAACACCCGGAACCAACGGGCTTCATCCCAGAAACTTTGAACCCTCTACCTTTTAAAGCTTCCATCAGGACAACCATAGATCGAGTTTTACCAATTCCAGTATCGGTCCCGGTCACAAAAAACCCAAGTGTTCCCGACATAATCAAGCCACCTTGTGGATTTCAGCAACCGTTTTCATTTTTCGCGCGCTGCCAAACGATACATCATAGGTCGCATAAATTTCATTTTTTAGCATCCTGGCCTCGTAAGCGGCTACCATATTATTAAACCGCCCTTTCCCCGTTAATCCACGACAACGCCCAAGAGTCACGTTATGAGCACCGATCCCTTTAAGCTCCCGCATCAGCTCTAAAACGCTGGAATACCGAACCCCATGCGTTTGGGAATTCAAAGCCGATTCAACAAATCCAGCGTCGACCATAAGTCGTTTCAAATAGTCTGTTGTATGGAAATGATTAACATGACTGAATTCGTCAACTTGACTCCAAGCATCACGCAATTCATTCAGTGTCCGATCACCAAAAATACTAAACAAAAGCACGCCATCAGGTTTAAGAATTCTCTGGAAACCTGAAAATGCTCCATCAAGATCAGAACACCACTGTAACGCCAAATTGGAAATAATCATATCCACACTATTGTCTGGTAAAGGTAATGTTTCGGCATCGGCACAAACAAAATCGGCCCTATCCCCGACACGGCAACGTGCTTGCCGTAACATACCCATGGCAACATCCAAACCTATAAATTGCGCATCCCAATCACTCTTCGCCAACTCCGAAATACAAAATCCCGTTCCACACCCGACATCAAGTATCATTAACGATGTTTCGTCCCCCGGAATCAAAAAATCCAACAATTGGCGACCAACTTTCTTCTGTAGGGATATTATTCCATCGTACTCCACGGCAGCATTATCAAAAGCGTGGCGCAACCACTTTTTGTCCAGGCGGGTCATACGCAATGCTCTGTCAAAAATCGATTAAAAATCGATGCCGTCTCGCTAGCATGGGTATAAAACGGCATATGCCCTGCGCCCTTTACAACGTGCAAGTTAGCTGCAGGACAAAGCTCTTTCATCGCTGTACCCGCATCAACCGGAACCAAAGTATCCAATTCACCGAATAACAGAAGTACCGGGCATTGTAGGTTTCTGAGAACTTCTCTCGAATCTGCATTTTCCAGAATACTCAGGCCACCAAGAAGTGCACTTTCGAGAGGTGCGTTCCGACTATCCAAACGTTTGCGTAACTCTTTCAGTAACTGTTTCGATGTAGGCGAGGCTTGAGTTTGCAGAGAAAGGAAACGTAGCACAGCACCACGATTATCTTCAATCAGGTTTTTTGCAAACCGATGCAACACCGTCAAGTCCATCCCCGATGGCCATTCATCATCGGCAACAAATTTAGCATTGCCAGCAAGTAATGCCATGCTTTTTACCCGATGAGGGAAAAATCTGGCAATATGCATGACAACAGATGCGCCCAACGACCATCCGATCCAACATGCTCTCTCTGGTGCCGCACCCAGCAAAACTTCGGAAATTGACCCGAGGTTAAAGTCTTCCACCATTGGGGCATGACCGTGACCAGGCAGGTCCAGACATGTTATCCGGTGGCTCTCTCCAAGCAGGTCGACAAATGGCCCCCACATACCGGAATGCATACTCCACCCATGAACCAAAACAACATTTGAGATATTGTTCATTAACACCCCCCATCCTTATTCAAAATGTTGGCCAATGCTTCCAACAATAAATCAATCTGCGTTTCCTCATGGAGAGCTGAGAAAGTAATTCTGAGCCTAGCGGTACCGTCAGGAACCGTCGGCGGGCGAATAGCACTAATCAAAAAGCCCAACGACCGCATTTGATCACTGAAGCAAAGTGCTTCATGACTACCACCGATCAGCAAAGGCTGAATCGGCGTCACTGAATCCATAAGCGACAAACCTAATTGCTTGGCACCCTGGACGAATCGACACACAAGGTTTTGTAATTTTTCGCGGCGCCAAGTTTCCAATTCAGCCAACCGCAAACTGACGCGAGTCGCTTCAGCAATCGCGGGCGGAATTGCTGTTGTATATATATAGGTACGTGCACGCTGAATAATTGTTTCGATCAATGCTTCGCTTCCAGCAACAAAGGCACCAAATGTACCAAATGCTTTCCCAAACGTCCCCACCAGCACTGGGACATCGCTCTGATCTAAGTGAAAATATTCAAGAGTCCCTTTTCCACCCTGCCCCAATACTCCCAACCCATGGGCATCATCAATCATCAACCCTGCTTTGGCGATTTTAGATACCCTTACCAAATCGGGCAACGGCGCCAGAGTGCCATCCATGCTAAAAACTCCATCACTCACAACTAGATCTTTATTACCCTGACTGCGGGAAAGAGATAGCGCCAAAGCGTCAACGTCTGCATGTTTAAAACGTTGCAACTTTGCCCCCGATACTATTCCTCCATCCAATAGCGATGCATGATTTAGACGATCTTCCAATACTCGGTCGCCGCGCCCAACCAGAGCAGAAATAACACCCAAGTTAGCCATGTAACCGGTTGAAAACAAAAGAGCCCGTTCGCGACCGGTAAATTGGGCCAGTTCATCCTCTAACGCATGATGCGCTTCGCCATGACCACAAACCAAATGTGCCGATCCACTCCCTACACCCCATTTGTCTAGTCCTTTCTTCAGTGCTCTAATAACTTTGGGATGACCTGCCAAACCCAAGTAATCATTATTGCAAAAATTGAGTAACTTAACCCCGTTACAAGTTACTCGCACACCTTGAGCCGACTGTAATATCTTACGCCGCCGATATAAATTTCTCCCTTCTAGCTCCTTAAGTTGTTTTTCCAACAGTACACGATTCATAGTCGAATTTTACGTTCTGCATATACCGAATCGCTAACGGCTCAAACTTGAAGGGTACATCCCCAAACGCTCAAATAAATACAAATCTCTTTCAGCGACTGGATTATCCGTAGTCAACAATTTTTCTCCATAGAAAATAGAGTTGGCACCCGCCAGAAAACACAATGATTGCATTTCGTCGTTCATATTGTTGCGTCCCGCAGAGAGTCGCACCTTCGATTTTGGCATCAATATCCGAGCTACCGCAATGGTCCTGACAAAGGTGAAGGAATCCAAGGGTTCAGTTCCATCCAAAGGAGTACCCTCCACCTGCACTAACATGTTGATTGGTACACTTTCGGGATGACTCGGCAAATTAGCGAGCTCAATCAATAACTTTGCCCGGTCTTGACTACTTTCTCCCATACCGACAATCCCACCGCTGCAAACTTTTATTCCCACATCACGTACGCGTTTAAGGGTATCGATACGATCCTGGTAGGTACGGGTTGTTATAATTTTGGAATAATAAGCTTCGGATGTGTCTAAATTGTGGTTGTAATAATCCAAGCCAGCATCTTTAAGACGTTGAGTTTGTACATCGCTTAACATTCCTAAAGTTACGCAGGTTTCCAATCCCAAAGCAGCAACCCCTTCGATCATTTTAGTCACTTGTTCAAGATCCCGATCTTTCGGACTCCGCCATGCAGCACCCATACAAAAGCGAGAGGCACCCTGCTCCTTAGCATTTATCGCCGCGTTCAATACTTCGTCAATGGACATTAAAGATTCATTTTCCAGCCCAGTGTCATATCGAGCACTTTGTGGGCAATAAGCACAATCCTCGGAACATGCCCCAGTTTTTATACTCAAAAGAGTGCTAACTTGAACCTCATTCGGATCAAAAAAACGGCGGTGAATAGTCTGGGCGCGAAAAATAAGATCATTGAACGGCAATGCGAACAAAGCTTCGACTTCCTTGATTCGCCAGTTACTACGAATTTCTGGATTTGATTGAGCCAACTTGGCGTGAACGTCTTCATTGGGCTGTACTAGCATATGAGCATCCTCTGAATTAAAGCTCGAAACATAAACTTGTCAACTTTTATAAATCAAATTTGTGAACAACTGGCTCAGTATTATACAACATTGGATGTATCCGCCTACCTGTCTGTTATGCGAAGCTCCGGGGTGCGGTAACTGGGATTTGTGTCGAGGCTGCTTTCTGTCGCTTCCGGTAAATTCTAATGCGTGTTCCGTATGTGGAATACCGCTCTATAACACTGCACATCCGCTCACGTGTGGCAATTGTCTGACGAAACCACCCGCATTCAATAGTTCCCGATCATCATTTATTTATGAGGCTCCAACCCGGTATATGATCCGTCAGCTTAAATACCACAACAATCTCGCCTGTGCCCGACTGATGGGGGAATTAATGGCGAACGATCTTATAAACGTGGATCCCAAACCCAAACTCCTCATTCCTATACCCTTGCATCACCTCCGCTATCGTCAGCGACAATTCAACCAAGCCACTGAAATCGCTAGACCAATTTCGCAGTGTCTCAATATCCCCTTAAATCTGAAAGCGTGTGTCCGCACGAGAAACACTACACCGCAGTTTGACCTCCCAGCCAAACAACGGAAAAAAAACTTACGGAAAGCATTCGCAATGAATGGCCCAATCCACGCCGATCACGTTGCTATTATTGACGATGTTGTCACCACAGCAACTACTGCCAATGAAGTTGCCAAATTGGTTCGTCGATCAGGTGTAGAAAGGATTGATATCTGGTCTTTCACTCGAGCCTAATCCAAAATTCTCATAATTTTTGTGCTCAGCTTAGGTGCTGAACATTGTGGCTACTAGCTGCAACCCTTATCAAAACTAAGATGGGAGATAGTTTCAAGGAGTGAGCCCCTCACTCGAAGGGCTCTAATCAATGTAAATTGGGCCTGGCATCCCGACTTTAAAAACTATAATGAATCCTAAATTAGTGAGGAATGAGGACTAACACCGACCCTTCTTAGCTAACCCAGGAGGACAATGCCGATAAGATTTGTGATTGTGTTGAAACCAATCTTTTCGACTCACGGGCACCGGCATAGGTGGATTAGTGTAACTTCGATGCTGACTTTCCTTTGTAGTAACTACTGTGCCGATTGCAGCTCCCGCTGCACTACCCAAAATGGCTCCATTTCTCCCACCAACCTCGGCACCAACCATGCCTCCGACGGCCCCTCCTATACCGCCCCCAATAGCAGCATCCTTGGTAAGATGATCCGCGTAGCTTGACAATGAAACAGAAAACAAAGTCACAAGCAAAAATATTCGAATTAGATTCATATTCGTAACGCCCCTATTCATCAAAATTAAAGCAATAGCCGCTGAGACTAGCCCTGGATAATCGCTCTAAGGTTAACGAAAATACCACCTTATATTTGTGCGGTGGTTAACAAATTGGGTTACCACTTCCTTTAAAAAACCCTTAAGGCGAAGAAATGGCTCACAATCGTAAGGAACTGTGCGCTTCAAATAAGGAGGACCACCAACTTGATCAAGAAAATTCTTGATTTTTATTGATCAAACTGATGCAATCCCCAATGTCGTAGAACTTAAACCGTGTTTTGAATATCCCCCTATCGCCCCATAATTTCAACGGTAACTTTTTGAATTAAACGGCATGGTAAGAAAAACATACGATGCAGTATTTTAGATGTTTTTTTTATTTACTACCGAGTGTTTCCCACACAAAATCGCGACTTAAGCGTCGACTGGATTTTCGTTGTCAAAGAACATTGACTTCCTGATTGTTGGTCAAGGGTTAGCTGGTAGTCTACTTGCTTGGCGTTTAATTCAGCACAACCAATGTGTCGTGATCGTCGATCACTATAACGGTTCGTCTTCCTCGCGATCAGCCGCGGGTTTGGTCAATCCAATTACAGGCAAGCGTTTCCGGAAAGATCCCTCTTTCGAAACACTCCTAGTGTCCGCGAAAGACCAATACCAAGAGTTTGAAGATTTTTTTAAAACACCGTTTTTTTTTAAAAAATCACTATTGCGAATACTCATTTCCAAACAAGAAAGCACTTTCTGGCAAAAGCGGGAAACGGAATCTGATTATAACCAATACCTAGAGGGCAATTTTGATAATCAGGCCGCTTCCTATGATTTGTGCGCCCCTTTGGGAGGATATCATCAGAATTTTTGTGGTTACCTCGACACTATTCGATTGTTGGAGAAGTTAAAATCTTTTTTCAGTGAAACGAAACGCTTTAATAAAATTAACTTTTCACATTCGAAACTTGTCGTTAAACATCAGGGTTTCGATTGGTATGGATACAACATTAACAAAATTATTTTCTGTGAAGGTTATTCGGCAATTAACAATCCTTTTTTTTCATGGCTTCCGTTTCAACCATCTAAAGGGGAGATACTGACACTAAAGATGGATCAACCAATTCCCACTGAAATCATAAGCCGTGGAAAATGGTTGTTACCTATAGGTAATGGTTTATGTAAAGTGGGATCCACCTATCAGCGAAATTTACTTAACGAAAAACCCAGCGAATCGGCGAAAATAGAACTGTTGCATTCGGTAAAACAAATGTTTCATAAACCGATAGTCTTTAAGGTCCACGATCACAACGCTGGTATTCGTCCAAATACCATGGATAAGAAACCCTTTATTGGAGTCCACCCTCGAAACCCTGTCATTTCAATCTTTAATGGTTTTGGCTCGAAAGGCGTCCTTACAATTCCCTGGTACGCTGAACAGTTTGTTGACTTCTTACTACAAGGGACACCGCTGCCGGCGGATGTAGATATAAGCCGTTATTGTGCACACCGTTTCCCTGGTTAATCGCGCTCACAAGTACGTGTCCGAGGTTTTGGAACCGGGCGATACTGCAATTGATGCAACGATGGGAAATGGGTACGATACGCTGTTTCTCGCCAGCAGAGTCGGCAATTTTGGCAAGGTGTATGCTATAGATATTCAACCCATCGCGCTCGAAAATACTCGCCAGCGCCTATTTAGCCAAGGGATGGAGAAGCACGTCTCACTGGTATTGGGTAGCCATGAAAATCTTTCGGATTTAGTTCCAGTTCGTGTAATCGGCCACACGAAGACGATCATGTTCAATCTTGGATACCTCCCGAGAGGCGATAAAAAAACTAAAACATCAGTAATTACCACTCTTGCAGCTTTAAAAACGGCTGTTAAGATTATAGCTGTTTCGGGACGGATCACTATTGTTGCCTATACGGGACATTGTGGAGGCAAGGAAGAAGCTGAGGCAGTAAAGGCTTTTGGAAAATCGCTCTCAAACAACAGATACCAGTTCAGCATGGAAATTCCCAAAACCAGGGGCCGAAACGTGCCATGGTTAATGGTGATCGAAAAAAAGTAACCTTTCAGCACACTCACTAAACCCACCATTTCTAGGTTAAAAAATGATCATTGACGGTGTAAGCTCAGTTACTGCACCTAAAACCAACCCGTTTCAAAATCAATCCAAATTGTTACAAAATTAAAACTTTTTTCATCGTTTGAGCCCTAATATAGAATATTTTCCACAAAACTGAATGCAACAACTGACAGTGGAACCCAAACCCCTGAAATTAAGCCCATTTGCGCTATACTCTGGGAGTTAATATTTGAAAGTATTTTTCACTGGTTCGTGATGAATATGGGAAGGTTTTTGAAATGGCAAAATTCGTTATCTTAGCAAGCTGTCTGTGGCCAATTTTAATCTCTGCTGACCATTCCCACACTAAAGGCGCTGGTGACAGCCTCGTACCTGCCGCCTTTTTTGTTCCGGGTAGAGGTTCGTACAGTAGCAGTGTCAAGGAATTTCATCCGAAACAAATTACCAACAGTGCAGGAATCCAACTTGTTCTTGTACCGGCGGGTGAATTTCTTATGGGTTCAAAATCCGGCGATGAAGATGAAAAAATATTAAGAAAGCACCAGATCAAAAACCCTTTCTACGTAAGCAAATATGAAATCACCCAAAGCCAGTGGAAAAAAATAATGAGGACTGAACCTTGGCTAGCGCAGGGCAATGCGCAGGTCGGAGACAGATTTCCCGCAGTTTATGTAAATTGGCTCGAAGCCCGAGAGTTTATCGCTCGCCTAAATAAGTTGGAACGGTGTTCCTGCTACCATTTACCCACCGAAGTGGAATGGGAATACGCGGCACGTGCTGGTACCGTTTCATCTTATAGTTTTGGTAATAACCCTAGGTTATTAGATCAGTTCGCCTGGTATGCCGGTAGCATTTCGAATCGGCGCTTTGCCCGCTCTGTTGGAAAAAAGCAAGCCAATCCATGGGGTCTATACGATATGCATGGAAATGTTTGGGAATGGGTTGCCGATTGGCACAATGAAGACATGGGACCGAGAATACGAGGCGGAAGCTGGGGAAGCCCTTCCAGTTCGTTGCGTTCGTCAAATCGTAGCGTTGCCCGGGTTGACCGCCGGGCTGGCCACATAGGATTTCGTGTCGTTCGAACCTTGAATTAGTAATCAAAGCCTACTGGTACCTCTAATCCAAACGTCGATTCTTTGTCCACTTGTGCTACATCGACATGGATATCGATATCCTCATAAAGGAATATGGCAACACTTTGGTTGGGGCCATAGTACACATCTCTACCATCGAGGTAACTTTTTTCGGCTTGGTAGTTATTTCGATATTGATCGTAAACATCATTGATACGGTAAAGGTCCGCAATGGTTTCATCGATAAATGGACCATAATTTCCGAACCATTTCCGATCGATCATGGATGCTGGAACATCTTTGGCTTCAGTAAACCATCGCTGAACAGCAAGCAGCCGTTTCCTGGATAGCTCATCATTATAAAGTTGTCCACCAGTTTGCGAAGCGCGTGCATCTAATCCAATCTTTAAACTTCTATCAGATTCCACCCACTTTTTGTAGACTGCCTCCAATGGTTGTTGGTTGTTGATCATTAGATAACCTTGGGAAGAATCACCCCGCAACTGTGTATATAAGTCAGCATTATCATAATTGAAGCGCACCAAACCTTCATAATATCTTGCCGAATTAAACATGTACACTGACGCCATAGCGCTCATCGTCGGACCGCACACTTTTTCGCATACAAGGATGTGACTTAGTATATCGCCGTAGGAATATTCGCCACGTTTAACCTTTTCGGTTTCCGACACAATATGACCGCAAAACATACTTAGCGGAGTCCCCTGTTTCTTCAACTTTAGCCGGATAGCGCGGTCCAGTTGCTCCGCGTTAAAAAACCGCGTCACGGATTGTTCGCCTCTTTCTGCCTCAAGATACGTCATAATGGGCGTAATGAAAAAAAACAATCCAGCATCCTCCCTTTGGCATTCGTTGAATACAGCAATCTGACTGGGGGCCAGTTGGATAGTCTGTTTGTTTAAAAGCTCGAATATCTCTTCATCAACTTTGATACCACTTCTACCACTACCAGGCCCACAACCCGCATTAGTCACTGGGATGGTATACACGAGGGAAAAAATTGCAGTAAAACCGAAAATCATTCGACGAAAGCAAGTCATTATTTTCTCCTTTTTCATGGATTAATTATTATTTTTTGTACCAAGCGCTTTCAGTATCCAAATTATTCCAATTCAGCCGCCGTGGAATATAATGGATGGGATCCATACCATCTAAAAACATGGTACGGGGAACAGTGGAAACTGGGTCCTCTTGATTTGGGATAAAAAATTTCCAGAGCAATTTTTGATCATCTAACAGAAATTGAATATTGCCACCTATTTCAGTTTTGTAGGGTGAATATATTTCATTGAGGCGCTTATCGCTCTGAACCTTATCGTATAGGGCATCTATCGAAACAATAACAAAATAGATATCAGGGTTCCTGGAATGAAATTCAAAAAGATCACGCAATTCTTCAAGGCAGGGACCACACCATTCTGCCCAAAAATGCACAATATTTTTTTTTGACTGCACCAGATCTAATTGAAGCGTTTTGATTCCATCTACCCGAACTTTACTTGATGACACTTTTTTGAAGGCTATTTGCTGTAATTTTTCCGCTTGAACGCGATGATGGATCGGATTCGCTTCAAGGAATTCGGTTATATAAAGTCCATGGATTTCATCAAGGTCGCCGTATTGCTTGAAATAGGCCATCGGCGCAAAAAACCATGCATCCTGGAAGTTTCGTGAATGACTATCCAGTTCAATCACTCGCTTATAAAGTGCTATAGCTTCTTTATAACGCCGATTATTGAAGGACGCGATCGCCAGATTATTAAGACTGGGCAAATGATCTGGATTTTCCACTAAAATTTGTTTCCACATCTCGATACTTCTATCTCGCAAACCTTCATTGTAAAAAGCTTCCGCTTTTAGATTGTATAAATCTTCCTGCCTTAATGTCTGCTGAACGGCAATGTGATTCGGAATCGAAGATTGATTTTGTTCGCATAATACGGAGTTTTGGGCAATTAGACAGAAAAGAAAAAAAACGAATTTATTGTTATTCATATTCGGTACACACTATTCGAATACAATAAGGTTGGACTCTATTATCGCCAGAAAGTTGTACCTTTCCCCTGCTCTAACTTTCTTGGTTAAGTCTTGTCCAATGGTTTCATTACTGATTCTGCAACATCACACTGGAGGATGGCTATGCGTTTTTTGGGATTTTTAACGGGTATCGCCCTACTAGCAATTTTATATGTGGTAATAACCGATACCCAAGTCTATCCGGGAAATAAAAACGAATTAGCAAATAATATAAAGGAAATGCTCAACAATGGAGCAAAACAGGACCGTAATTCCACGAAAAAACCCATTAAAACTGAAACAAAAACGACTGGACATCCTACCCCAAAGAATGACTCTAAACATAAGGGGTCGATCAATAAACAAAGCATCAATCGCCCAAGGAAATCGGTAAAATCGATTCCTCCCAAAGACAAAATAATAGTCCTGAAATCAAATACACCAGACCAATCCGTCGAATCTGAAAAGTTATCCATCGTGATGCGCAAACCCAAAAAAAATAATCCAAGCCGTAAAGTCGAAACCAAAGCGGTGGAAAAAAATCCGGAGATGCCTAAGAACTTAGCCTCCCCAAGTAATGTATCACCGAGTGATCAAGTACAGTTACACTCTTTTTGGGGGCCTTTTCGAACTCGGATTTCAGCTCGTGGATTTGCCGAAAATTTGACTAAACGTACATCAATTAAATTAGAAATTGTAGAACCTCGCCCAGGGGCTTTTATGATTGCTTATCCCTACGATTCAGAAGATCAACGCCAAAAAATCGCTGCCTTAATTGAGCAACGTAGTGGTCTGAAACTAAGCGATTACTAATAATCAGCCATGACTTTCCACAACATCGTTTTCCGTTTTCTCGGAATTCTAATCCTAGTGAGTATAACGTTCGAATCATTCGGAAAAACAAATCTTAGAGGTCATGGGCTAGCGGATTCATGGCGAACTTACAAGCAACTCCACGCAACTAATCCACCTGCTTTTCAGTTTAAATACGATTCTTGTTTCCGATCGGCAGCACGACGCAATGATTTACCGCTGACCCTTCTACTGGCAGTGGCTAGGGGTGAGTCTGATTTCAATCCCAGGGCTATATCCAAGGCTAATGCCATCGGTATTATGCAAATTCTTTGGCCAGGAACAGCCCACGACCTGGGAATCAAGCGAAAGTCGGATTTATTTAAACCCTGCACTAATATTCAAGCTGGTGCCCGTTATCTAAAGTTTCTAGTTGACCGGTATAGCGGAGACTACAATCTTGCAATTGCAGCATACAACTATGGACCTAACCGGATCAAACAAAATGGGTCTGTGCATTCTATTCCTAAAGGAGCCCAATGGTATAGCTCATACATCTACGACCATCTCCAATACGTACTGGGGCAAGGAAGTGGAATACGCAAACCACCCATACAATCTCCTTTACCGGTTTATTCCGAACTCGGCCGATACTCAGTTATCATTTTCAATAAACCCTTTCGCGCACGAGCATTCCGGGAATACCTCCAATCTCGCCTAACTAATGTTCGCTTCGACTGGTTCAATAAAGGCTTAGGCCGTTTTGAAGTTGTTATGATGTACAACGGTAGGAAGGAATTTCGTCGTAACTTAAACAAATTGAAAGCATTGGGCATAGCCTTAGGTCCGGTATAAAAAGTCGTTATAATTTGGTGACCAGATATAGATAAAGCACCAACCATCCGTCAATGAGTAGAATCAAGTAGTCCTCGTCACACTCCTCCTTAGCCGAAAGGCCAACCGTAGCAACTAGCCGATAAATGAAAGATAGTCCCAAGTGTAAAACCTGGGGGAACCAGTCTAAGAGTCGTGAAAATTCGAAATCAGCCAATTGATATTTTTCCATACAAATTGGCATTTTAATATCCATAGCAAAATTTCTAATTTCACTAGATGTTCTTGTAGATGCCAGCACCCACAACTATCAATTTTTTTGCGAATCAAAATTCGATATCATTGCCTACCCTTTAGCTGTTCTCAAGACTATCCCCAATATACGATATTGATGAAAAATCAACAACACCCTATGTCGTGCCGACAAACCAGTAACATCTCATTTCTCTTAATATGCCTGTTGTTTTTTTTCTCTGGTGCTGTGGCCTTGGTATATGAAGTATTGTGGATGAAAGAACTGGGGATTTTGTTCGGAAATACTGCATACGCAACGAGTGCTACGTTGGCCGCTATGTTTTTGGGACTATCAACCGGAGGGTGGATTTGGGGTAATCGTGCACAAAAATTGAATAATCCTCTTCTAACCTATGGTCTCTTAGAACTAGCCGTTGCAATTAGCGTGGTGGGATATTTCTTTATATTGGACGCCTATCACCAATTATATCCGGTAATATTTGCTTTGTTTGAACCCACCCGACCGGTGTTCGTAGTAGTAAAATTCGTGCTGGCATTGCTCCTATTATTCCCCCCTTCCTTTTTCATGGGAGGGACTTTACCGATAATGAGCCAAGCTACGATTCGAAGCAAAACATTGCTCGGATCTCGAGTTTCCATACTTTATGGTGTCAACACACTTGGCGCAGCTTTAGGTGCATTTTTCTGTGGCTTTTATTTTCCTGTTTGGTTGGGATTTGCAAATACCTATTTTCTCGCAATAGGGATAACGGTCGGAGTAGGCCTTCTAGCCGTATGGCTAAGCAGAACATATCAAACTCAGCCCAAACCCGAAAAAGACAAAGCGGAAAAAAATATCTTCCTGCTAGAAAATGGCCTTTCCATGGAAGCACTCCAATTCATGGCACTGTTATCCGGCATCGTTACCATCGGGTTACAGGTACTCTGGACCCGAATGTTTGCACAAGTATTGCAAAACTCAGTTTATACCTTTTCAGCAATTCTCGTTGTGTTTTTACTTTGCTTAGCGATAGGAGCCGGTCTAGCCAATCGTTTGATTTCGCTGAAAACAGCACCTTTGACTATCCTGTTTGGCTTACTAACAAGCAGTGCCATACTGGTCTCTACAAGTCCACTTGCATTTAATTTTTGGACGGATGGATTGCTTAATGTGGGCTCTGGAAGGGGATGGGATGCATATGTTCTCAGTGTTTTAGGGATTACTTTTTCCGTAATGGGTCCTTCGGTAATCTTACTAGGCGCAATCTTCCCTTTTCTAACAAAGCTTGCCCAACCCTACGTGAAAAGCAGTGGCCGAGTAGTTGGACAGCTGGTCGCTATTAATACTCTTGGCGCTATGATTGGATCAATTATCGCTGGGTTCGTCATTCTAGAATATATGGGCCTTTGGGCCGGCATCCGGCTAATGGGGATAATTTACCTTTTAATGGCGATGCATTTGTTTTATCGATACTGCGATTTAAACCCCGCAATTGTCGCTGTTCCCTTAAGTTGCTTGTTGGCGGTTGTTTCATTTCTCGATGTTTCACGTCTACCCATAGTACGTATCGACCCTGTTAACGAAGAAGAGAGCTTGCTCCAAGTATGGGAAGGAAGCGACGCAACCGTTGCGGTCGTACGTAAGCCTAACAGTGTAAAAATCAAATTAAATAATTATTACACCCTTGGAGGAAGCGGTTCCCGTGAACTTGAGGCTTTGCAGGGTTACATGCCTATATTGCTGCACCCCCACCCCCAATCGGTTTTTTTTCTGGGCCTTGGAACCGGTATAACTGCGGGAGCAGCTCTTCACATGCCAATCCAGCGATTGGTTGCTGCAGAATTATCTCCAGAAGTCATTTTGGCGTCGAAAAAGTATTTTAGTCAATACAACAACCGTCTATTCTATGACAAAAGAGCCACTATCGTTGCCGAAGACGGAAGAAACTATCTTGCTGGCACCAACGAAAGATTTGATGTCATTATCGCTGACCTATTTGTCCCCTGGAAGGCTGGAACAGGAAGCCTTTTCACTTTCGAAAATTTCCAATCCATAAGCAATAGATTGCGCCCTGGTGGATTATTTATGCAATGGCTTCCAGCCTATCAATTATCCAAAAGCGAATTCTCCATGATAGCCAGGGCAATGCAGACAGTGTTTCCCCAAGTAACCCTTTGGCGAGGTGATTTTTCCGCCCGCAAACCAGTATTGGGTCTGCTGGGACAAACGGTAATAGCACCTCTTTCCGCGAAAGCACTCTTGTTTTCTGAAAAGCAAATGAAAAGAGGAGAAGGCAGAGTGTCAATGCTCTCCCATTATGTTGGCAACCTTAAGAATCTAAAAGCGATATTCGGAGCCTATCCCCTAAACACCGACGACATGCCGATAATTGAGTACCAAGCGCCTATTACACAAAGAATACAAAACGTTGACCGAATTCATTGGCTGATTGAGGACGATTTAATCCGATTTTTGGACAAAGTCGTCAAGAGCTTACCGGCAGGAGAAGATTCTTTTCTTAGGGAGCTCGGCCCAAATTCAAGGCAACTGCCAAGTGCGGGACAATTCTTACATAGAGCCCACGTTGCTAAACAAGCAGGTCGACTACACGAGGCCGAAGATCAAGCCAATCAATACCAATGGATTATGGAATCGATTTCAAACCATTCAAAACCCAAATAATCCCAGTAAGCGGACAAAACCTACTCAAAACTGTGTCATATGACACACTCACTGCGTCATATGACACAGTTTTACGCCCTCTAAGGAGGCAATATTTTTATATCTCTTTGTTAATATAGGTAAAGTTTTATTGGCTTATTATTTGCCTTTTATCCGTGTAACTGTAATTGCAATATTCAAAAAAATAAAGGTGTGCTTCCATGCAACATATTGGTATCAAATTGGCGTTGTTGATTTTTCTTAGTTTTCCATTTGCAAACGGTAAAGCAGACCACATTCCGACAAACATAACAGGTGGTCTTGGTTATGCTGGGGGGGGAATTAACTCTGAATCTGGAGTAACTTTGGGAAAAGGCAACGTTGCAATTGGCTTTCGTATGGATTTCCAAAAATTTGAAAAGCGATCTGACGCTAAATTTGAAGAATTAGGTGCAGCGGATCCGAGTGCGGATTTGCACACAACCGAATCCATTTTAAGCCCGTCATTAAATGCTGCTATAGGCGTAACGGATGATCTTTCTGTTGGATTTACAGTCCCGTGGATTTTCCGCGAAAATGTAACCGATATCCACGATGGAGACACTGTTGTACAGTTGGGTGATGTCGAAGGAATCGGGGATACTACCGTATTTGGGCAATATCGATTTTTCCACAGTGAACAAACGGATAGTTATGCTTCATCGATGCTTGGAGCCACGCAGACCCATGTATCGACAATTTTTGGTGTAAAGGCCCCCACTGGAAGGAAAAATAAGAAATCTGATACTTTTTTTGCCGACGGTGAATTCAAAAAAGAAAGATTCGAGGCAGAATTACAACCCGGAAGTGGTTCGTGGGATTTCCTTCTAGGGCTAGCCGCGACTCAGATGTATGGACCCTTCACCTGGAGCACCAGTGCAGTATACAACTTCGTTAATGAAGGTTCGCAGCATACTGATTTGGGGGATATAATTAGCTACAATACAGCACTGGCATATCGTCTGGATGGTGATTTGTTTGCTTCAAGTTTAATCGGTTCGAGCCTCGGATTATTTGATAACGTTAACGTAGATCTTATACTAGAACTCAACGGTGAATTTCGTGACAAGGAACAAACCAATGGGTCTGACGATGATAATTCCGGTGGAAACCTGCTTTTTATTGCCCCGGGATTGCGGATGTCTGGTGGTGGCCTTAGTGCAGCAGTATCAGGTGGCTTTCCTATATCAACAGACCTTAACGGCGATCAGGTCGAACCTGATTTTAGGGTTACGGGTGTAATATCATTCGTTTTTTAGCGATTAAATATAATCGCTCTAATCCATTCAACAAGTCTCTGGGTAAGCTGTGCATTTCTTACTAATATCGTAGAGGGAAATACAAGGACATGTCGATAAAAGGCGTTTATAAGGTGTAGATCTTGCCTAACGTAGCCATTGCATAAAAGAAGACCCAGGAAAGATATAGTAAATCGATCCAAAGTCCGCAAGAATTACTGTTAAAAAATTTCCGAATCATTTGCAGCCTGGAATTTTTCATCGGCGTTTAAGCTATAGAACTCTAGGCTGCCCCTAATGTTCATCGAGAGCTGTTAAATATATGGCTCCAGCAATAACGCTCAAATTTTTTTGACGCGGTTTGAAGTAGACTCGACCCTCCATCTGAATGGGAAATTTACACCCTACCCCGCTTTTGGATTGGCCGATACCATCGGTTGAAGCATTATTGTGAATGAAACCTTACTGAAGCGAGCTTCCCCATATCGCCCTTACCAGATGCCAGCCCCATCTTAGCTTGACGATGTGCAATCAGCCTGGAGTTACATGTAAAGAGAAAAATACGCATCGGACGTCCGGTTGAAATCGATTCGACATTTAAAAATTACTCGCTTATTAGCGTTCATTTCCACAGAAAGCTATAATTAGGTACAGCTTACCAAATTCAAAGCAAACAAAGCCCAGCAAATAGGTATTAAATAGACTCGAGACGATCTCAACGTTTAATGATTGGTAAGCCAAACATAAAATAACAGATTACTGAAAATAATCTCTTGCTATAGAAATAGTCATGGCAAACCCTGTTAGATAACGATATCGAAGGTGGTTTGCTAAAAGCTCTATGTCATAGATTCCGATTTACGATTGTGTTTGTCCACGAGCCAAAAAAATTCTTCGTTGTAGCTGTTAACCTTCAGTGCCGTTACAAGAATATCGGGGCAATCCTATTGACCCGATATTCTTGTACGAAGTGGATTTTAATTTTCTACTACCTAGCTATAGGAAGAGGATACACTCTATCCAATTCCCAACAGATGTAGGATATAAATGGCGCGAATCCATGCCGATTATTAGGTCATGTCGAACGACCACTAAGCATTTTGTCTTTTAGAATATGAAAGACACATTGAGGTTAGTAAATCGTCAACTCTTTTCAATATGTGAAGATATAATATAGATACGGAGAACGTAATGAATGTCAAATTAGAGGTAGTATTTTGAAAACTGTCGTAAAGAAATGGTTCCGTGAGAAGGAGTCCGGGTTTCTCGATAACGGAGGTGGTCCAGACATCATGGTACGCAAAGCTGACCTTGTTAAATGCCATTTTTTGAAGGTTGGTGCAACTGTGGAATTTGAATGCCACCCAGGTAAGCACGGGTTAATCGCTAAAAAAGTCAAACTTGCGCATAAAAACAAGCCGAACGGCCAACATAATGGCAATCGGGCCACGAAAGTATTTCGCCCTGGGGTCATGACATAATTCGGAATCAGCAAAAGACTGGAAAATAGTGACCTCGACGCTGTGGGATGGATCCCCGAAATAGCGTAATGCAATCTGAGGTCAATAATGGCCTCCACTATTTTGCCGCAAGTGGGAGCCTATGAACGAAGGAGAAATCGAACAAATCAGGCACAACTTGATTCGCCTGAAAGTAGAACTCCAAGAACTATCGGAGTCTTTTAAGGAAACTAGCCAACCGGTGCAATTGGATCAGTCTAGCATTGGAAGACTTTCTCGAATGGATGCAATGCAAACACAGCAAATGGCACTGGAAGTTGCCAGGCGGCGTGAGCATCAGCTCTTGAAGATCGAAGGCACCCTCCGTCGGATTGAATCAGGCGAATTTGGGTACTGCTTTAAATGCGGAGAAGAGTTAGATACTCTCCGACTCTCTATCGAACCAACAACAACGCGCTGCAAAACATGTGTCGAAAAGTAATTTAGTAGATCGCTTTTAGTCTTCACGATAACATCAATTATTTGAAGTGCTTGTCCCAAACTTAAAGACTCATTAGAATTCCGCATTTAACGGCGTCCTAGGGAAAGGAACAACGTCACGAATATTTCCCATCCCGGTCACAAATAGGACCAATCGCTCAAAACCTAAACCAAACCCGGAATGGGGTACGGTTCCAAACTCCCGAGTTTCCAGGTACCACCAAATACTTGATTTGGGGATGCCAAATTGCTTAATTTTCTCTGCCAGTCTGTCGTAGCGTTCTTCTCTTTGTGCTCCACCAATGATTTCGCCAATCCCAGGAAATAAAATATCCATCGCCGCTACCGTTTTACCATCGGAATTGTCACGCATATAAAACGCCTTAATTTCTGTCGGATATCCGGTAATTGCAACCGGCTTTTTAAAGTGTTTTTCAACTAAATAACGTTCGTGTTCCGATTGTAAATCAATCCCCCATTCCACGGGAAACCGAAACTTTTTCTTTTTATAGGGCTTGGATTTCAAAAGAATGTCGATCGCTTTGGAATAGTCGATTCTTTCAAAATCATTTTCCACGACAAATTGTAATCTTTGAACAAGATCTAATTCATGACGCTCCTCTTTTTTCTTGTTTTTTTCCTCGTCATGTTCACGCTTCAAAAGAAACTCTAGATCATCTGGACACCGATCCAACACATAATTGATAAGGTATTTCAAAAAATCCTCTGCTAAATCAATATTGTCTTCAATCTCGTTGAACGCAACCTCTGGTTCGACCATCCAAAATTCCGCCAAATGGCGGCTGGTGTTGGAATTCTCCGCGCGAAAGGTGGGACCAAATGTATAAACTTTGCCCAGAGCAAGTGCAGCTAATTCGGCCTCAAGTTGACCGCTCACAGTCAAGTGAGTTTCTTTCCCAAAAAAGTCTTGTTTAAAATCCACCGCACCATTGTCGAGGGGCGGATTCTTGAGATCCAGTGTAGTAACCCGAAACATTTCACCTGCACCTTCACAATCGGATCCTGTGATTATGGGAGAATGAAGACAATAAAAATCGTTATCGTTAAAATATCGATGGATCGCGAATGATAAAGAATGCCGTATTCTAGATACTGCACTAAACGTATTTGTTCTGAAGCGCAGGTGGGCCTTCTCGCGCAAAAACTCCAACGAATGCTTCTTAGGCTGCAACGGGTATTTGTCAGCACTGCAATCCCCCAATATTTCTAAATCCTCGACTTTAACTTCTACATCCTGCCCCTGACCCTTGGAATTTACAAGCTCACCGGTTATTGAAAGCGCTGTACCCGTGTGAATTCTTCTTAACAGCGACTCCTCGGTATTTTCAAAATCGACAACCGCCTGGATTCCATGAATAGTCGAACCATCGTTTAGCAAGACAAACTGGTTATTGCGGAAGCTCCTCACCCAACCTTTAACACCCACCTTACTACCGATATTGGGCTTTAAGAGAATTGCCTTAACTGACGTTGTTTTCATACTGAAAATCCGATTTTTTTCACCACTATGCCGTTGGTTTCGACACCCCTAAGCTTAATCATTCAGACTGAAACTTTGTTCAAATCAATCTACCTTGACTCTCTGTTATTTAAAGTTTACACGACGACCACTAAAATAATACCGAACCTTAGCTTG
>Ga0114933_10000685_pt1 | contig 40132 bp, 38 predicted proteins | sample 4SBtaG_FD_89691 | JGI IMG/M metagenome (GOLD analysis project Ga0114933, IMG submission 89691) | Deep subsurface microbial communities from Kolumbo volcano to uncover new lineages of life (NeLLi) - 4SBTROV12_W25 metaG | ecosystem: Environmental > Aquatic > Marine > Volcanic | place: Kolumbo... | reverse complement strand
TTTACAGCGTACTGGGGTTTAACCGGTATATTAATGTTTAAGTTCAAAGACAACTCATTTGCTGTCTTTTAAGAATATTCTGCAACACGGATAATATAGCTTACTATCTTTTTTTGAAAATTGCTCATATATTTTTACTGGTGGTATTTTCGACTTGATGTTGCGTTTCTTCAACCTTGATCAATAGCAATGTTGAATTTAGTGGGGATACCTTTTCTAAGGATTTATATCCCCCGTGCATATACTTGAAACTATTTGGAATTGTTTGACACTTTCAGTCATTATTTTAACACTTAAGATTTTACAGTGGGCTTCCGTCAATAAATAAGGTTTACTGACGGTGGCTTTTTCGCATGTTACTCAACGTTTGAATAAACTCTCGTTTTATCGGCGTTTATTTTTTGATGTACTACGTATATCCTATTTAATTTTTCTTGGGAATTTGATCATGTTTTCTGCCTATAACACCAATTTGCTCAGGGCTTAGTATTTCGTCAGAATTAGTTATCCGAAAGTATTCGTCTAATCCAGGAGGTGACACTACGAAAATAAGATAAAGTGAATCTCCATCATTTTCAAAACCATGCCAATGCCCGGGCGGAATGTAAATAGTATTGCCTTCTTTCACTAAGATTGTATCATTTTCGGTAATGAATTTTCCTGTACCACTTTTCACGAAAAATATCTCTTCAGTGTGATCATGTTTGTGAACGGGTATTTTAGTCTGACCCGGCATTTTCTGGATTACTAAGGAAAGATTTTCCGATCCGGTTTTTGGACTCACTTTTATCATAGTCGTACGACCACCTCTGTCTGGTGAGAAGATCTCTCCTTCATGTTCAGAGAGTACCGTTATTTGTGACTCATTTTTTGATGATTTATTATCAATGCAACTATTGAAAGAGCAAAGAATTAATGTCCAAATGACAATCAGAGAATTCTTCATGGTCAAATTTTTATGTGGTACAATGGGGTGCGTTGTAGACATAGTGGATTTCGAGTGGGCTCGATTGATCCATTGTGTTTACTGCGGCTCATTGAGCTTATTGTTTGTGGGTGATTTTTTATTTTTATTATCTATTATAAAATCTGAAATGAAGTATGATAAGGTACTGAGGACAAGTGCCACCATTAGTTCAGGTATCATTTTACCATCAAAATTCTTCCAACCCAGGTAGGACAAAAATCCAACCACCATTGAAGTCAAAGCTGACTGCCAGTAACATTTTCTTTTTACTACAGAAAATACAATCACCGGAATCATAATTGGGATATAATATTCGGTTACTGTCATGATTGCACCAAGGACAGATGAAAGGGTACTGGCTATAAGAATGGATACGATTCCAAGAAAGACAGTATACGATTTAGCAACCAAAAGTTTTTTATTTTCATGGATAGAGGGAAAGATAGCTCCCACAATGTCTTCACTGAATAGTACACTGCTTGCGTTGAGCAAGGTGTCTTGTGATGACATTACAACTCCAATCATGGCGATGATGAAAATTCCATAGAGGATTCCCGGGAAATTATGTGAGGCTATTTGAAGAAGAACCTGATCATTATCCCCCAATTCTGGATATAAATAATAACCAGCACTCCCAATAAATACCATTAGGATAAACCATAAGCCCATAAAAACACCAGAAGCAATAGTGGCGTTTCTTGCAACTTTACTGTTTTTTGATGCTAAAAACCTCCCAAGTCCAGCTGAATCTAGCCCTGAGGCACTTAGCAACCATAGCAATGCCATCCCTATAATTGCTGTAGCTGGTTCCAGATTTATAGAATTGGTCGTGCTGACTGAAGCTATTGAGGCATATTCCTGCCATGAGAAATTTTGATTGAATACTATTAGTAGGGCAAGAATTGGGATTAGTATAATAAAATGGAGAAACTGAATAGTGTCAGTTTGAATGGTCGCTCGGATTCCACCAAAATAGGAATAGATAATCACAATACTAGTCATCACGATAATTGACCATGTTTTGGAAAAGCCGAAAACGTTGTTAATCAATTCACCGCCTGCATAACTCATTGCCACAGTAATTGAAGAGACAAAAAGCAATGAGACCAGCCCTGAGACCATTTGGATAATCTTATGATTATGGCTGCTTTCACCACCAACAAGATCACCAATGGAATAACTATTCACGAACTTGTTCCTAATAGTCGGGACTAGAAAAAACCCGACAATAGAAAGGCCAACTCCACAAAAAGGGACAATATAGGCCATGAACATTCCACTCGTATATCCTTGCCGAGTCAACCCCATTGTCCACCCTGGACCAATATATGATGCACATATGGATGAAAAAATGAGAAAAAAACCTAAACTCCTCCCAGCTACAGAGAATTCTTCAAAATTTCCTTTCTTCCTGGTAAAAATTATAAATCCGAAATAAAGAAGTCCGAAAATGACAACTACCAACTGATTAGAACTCATATATTATATTAATGTTAGTAGTTTATAATTATCGCCAATTGGGTGCGCTGTAGGCAGAGTGGATTTCGAGTGGGCTCGAACGATCCATTGTGTTTAGCGGATTTCCAGTGTACTGGTTTTTAACTGGCATATTGCTGGTTAAGTTCAACGACCGTCTTTTTGCTATCTTTTAAGAATATTCTGCAACACGTATAATATATTTTACTATCTTTTCATAAAATTGCGTACATATTTATTACAGGCGGTGTTTTCTTCTTAATGTTGTGCTTTCTTCATTCCTGCAAAGGGAATGTTGAACTTAGTGGGGATACCTTTTCTCAGGATTCATCCCCCCTGCATCCCCATTGAATTATTTTGAATTGTTTTAAACTTTCAGCCATAAAAACAGAAGGGGGCAACTTGCCCCCTTTCTCGTCAATTAAATGAATCTCTCGTCGGTATGTCGGGGTGACAGGATTTGAACCTGCGACCACTTGACCCCCAGCCAAGTGCGCTACCGGACTGCGCCACACCCCGTCTAAATTTCGAAGCCACCTAACTGATCATAATCCGTCTACCGGCGGAATGAAGACGGTCGCTCCTTTTAATTTTCTAAATTGTCTAAAATCGCCTTTAACTCACTACGGATTCTAATCAATAAATCTACATCAACTCCACCTTTGGAATCAGAATCTTGATCGTTTTCTTCGACGCCATCCGCCTCAGCCTGTAATGATTTTCGAGCACCTTCAATTGTAAATTTTTGAGTATAAAGTAAATCCTTAATTCGTAGAATAATATCTATATCTTTTTGGCGATAGGTCCTGTTTCCTGCCTTATTTTTTGCAGGACTCAGCTGTTTAAATTCAGTCTCCCAATAACGAAGAACATACTGCTTCAATTCTGTAACAGTACTGACTTCGCCGATGGAATAATATAGTTTTTTAATCGATTGTGGATTGGTGTCCATGTAAATTCCTTGTTCAACTAATACTTTATATTAGTTAAGAAACTATATTGAAACAAGCACTATAGAGATAAAAGAAGTTACGTTAAACGATTGCTTCACTCGGGGTTGTGTAATCCATCTCAAAAGCGTCGGAAACGCCTTTGTGTGTTACCTTCCCCTGGTAAATATTTAATCCCTGGAGAAGGGCATGGTCAGATTTAAGCGCATTCAAAATACCTTGATTGGCTAATCTTTGAACATATGGATTAGTCGCATTTGTTAAAGCAGTTGTCGAAGTGAAAGGAACAGCACCAGGCATATTGGCCACACAATAGTGAATAATTCCGTCTACTTCATAGATGGGATTTTCATGGGTTGTGGGCTTGCATGTTTCTATACATCCACCCTGATCCACAGCTACATCAACGATAACAGTCCCGGGCTGCATGATCCCTAACATACTTCTGGTTACGAGGTTGGGAGCTTTCGCACCTGGGATTAGTACAGCACCAATCAACAAATCAGTCCTTGGGAGTAATTCCTGCAGATTGTATTGATTGCTATAAATCGTCCTTACGTTTTTGGGCATGATTTCATCGAGGTAACGCAATCGGTTTAAGTTTACATCAAGTATGTAAACATTGGCTCCCAATCCGGCCGCGATATGAGCCGCATTGGTACCTACGACGCCACCACCCAGAATCGTTACATTGGCGGGTTCCACCCCTGGAACACCGCCTAATAACTTTCCTCTTCCACCATGGAATTTCTCTAAGTATTTCGCGCCTTCCTGAACGGACATCCGTCCGGCAACTTCACTCATTGGAACCAATAAGGGTAATGAGCCATCCGGCAGCATAATTGTCTCATAGGCAATTGCGGTTGCACCGGAATTAAGAAACCCCTCAGTCAAAGTTTCACTCGCCGCAAAATGAAAATAAGTAAACAGTGTCGTATCTTTATGACACAAACTTACTTCTTCAGGCTGCGGCTCCTTTACTTTCACGATCATTTCAGCATTTTGGAATATTTCTTTGGCTGAATCAACGATTTTGCAGTCAACTGTTTGATAATCATTATCCGAAAATCCGGTTGAAAGACCTGCACTTTTTTCGATGAGGACTTCATGTCCGGATTTTGTTAACTCTAAAGCCACATGCGGTGTCAATGCCACCCTGTTTTCGTGGGATTTTATCTCTTTAGGTGTACCAATGATCACTAATGTTATTCCAGTTTGAAATGATTAATTTCTTCTAAATGGACGTCTGCCACCACCGCCTCGACCGCCTCGATTATCTGACCTTTCACGAGGGGGGCGTTCAACGTATCCTTCAGGTTTTTCAAGCAATGCTTTACGACTGAAGTCCAGTCTGCCCTGGTCGTCAACTTTAATAAGTTTAACCCGAACAGAATCTCCCGGCTTCACCACATCTTCCACTTTTTCGACACGATGCCATTCCATTTCTGAAATGTGAATTAACCCTTCACGTCCGGGAGCAAATTCAACAAAAGCACCAAAGGTCATAAGCCTGGTGATACTTCCGTCAAATTCCATTCCGACTTCTGGTTCAAGTGTAATGGCTCGGACGATTTCAATCGCTTCCTGACAGCGTTTTAAATCAAGGCTGGAAACGGTGACGATTCCGTCATCATCGACATTAACATCACATTCAGTGTCGGCGATGATCTTTTTAATCGTTTTACCACCGGGACCAATCAAGCCGCCAATTTTCTCGGGGTTAATTTGCAGTGATAATACTTTAGGTGCATATGCTGACATTTCCTGCGGTTCAGGAACTGCTTCATACATAAGGTCTAAAATATGGTTACGTCCTGCTTTAGCCTGAGCTAACGCTTCTTCCATTAGTTCGAAACTAATACCTTCGATTTTCAAATCCAGCTGAATCGCTGAAATTCCATCACGGGTACCGGCAACTTTGAAATCCATATCACCCAAATGATCTTCAGCGCCGAGGATATCACTCAATACTGCATGGCGGTCACCATCTTTAATAAGACCCATGGCAATACCGGCCACATGACCTTTGGTTGGTGCACCGGCATTCATTAATGCCAAAGAACCACCGCAAACAGATGCCATAGAAGAAGATCCATTGGATTCGGTGATTTCAGAAACAATCCGAACGGTATATGGAAAATCTTCATATTCAGGCAGGATTTCCCTGATTGCCCGTTCAGCAAGATTTCCATGACCTATTTCTCTCCGGCTGGTGAAGCCGATACGGCCTGTTTCACCGACACAATAGGGCGGGAAATTATAGTGCAGGAAGAATTTCTTCTTTGTATCCAAGTCCATACTGTCAATAATCTGCTCATCCCTTGGGGTTCCCATCGTAAGCACTACCATTGCCTGGGTTTCTCCACGAGTAAACAATGCTGAACCATGCGTCCGTGCCAAAATACCCGTTTCAATTGTGATTTGACGAATATCTGTTGTAGACCGGCCGTCAGAACGAACCTTATCGGATAAGATTTGTTCACGAAAAGCTGTTTTCAACTGACCATCGATATAACCTTTAATCATTTTTTCAGACTCAGGATATGTTTCAGCAAGCGCTTCCTGTGCATCATTTTTCAAAGCTGTAATCTGATTTTCACGATCGTGCTTGTCGCCGGTTTTAATCGCAGCGTCAATCTTAGCGGTTACAAAATCGGATACTGCTTTTTCTAATTCATCGTTGGATTCTAATTCAGGAATGTCCCGTTTTACAATGTCGAGTTCCCCAAATAAAGAATTTTGAAGACCAATCAATTCTTTAATTGGTCCATGGGCAAATTTCATTGCATCCAGAAATTCTTCCTCAGTGATGAGCTTTGCTTCACCTTCGACCATCACAATGGTTTGTTCGTTTCCGGAAACAACAATTTCCATATCCGAATCTTCCATCTGAGATCGTGTTGGGTTTACGACAAATTCACCATCAATACGTCCAACGCGAACTGTCGCAATTGGGCCATTGAAAGGAATATCTGAAATCATCAATGCGGCAGATGCACCAACACCGGCCAATGTATCGGCCATGTTTTCTCCATCGCTGGATAAAACGGTGATGATTACCTGTGTTTCACATTTAAATGATTTTGGGAATAACGGACGAATGGGCCGATCCGTTAATCGACTGGTTAAAATTTCATGTTCGGAAGGACGTGCTTCCCGCTTGAAAAATCCACCGGGGATTTTACCACCGGCATAATGGCGTTCACGGTATTCAACCTGGAGCGGGAAGAAATCGATATCTTCACGCGCTTCTTTGGCTGCATTTACAGCCACCAGTACGGCCGTTTCACCGTGGGTAACTAAAACTGATCCGGATGATTGACGGGCAATATGTCCGGTCTCAATCGAGAGCGTACTCCCATTGATTGTCATTTCTTGTCTTTTCATTTTATTCTCTTATTTCTTGTATTAATTGCGACGAATGGACAATTCTTGTGTCACATTCAGGTATGAGTCGGGATTCGTCCGACGGAGATACTTTAAAAGTTTTTTACGCTGTGAAACCAGCATGACCAATCCACGTCGTGAATGGTTATCTTTTTTATTCGCCTTTGCGTGTTCAGTCAGATATCTGATCCTTGACGTCAATAAAGCGACTTGTACTTGAGAGGATCCGGTATCTTTTTCATCTTTACCGAATTGTTTTACAATTTCTTGTTTTTGTTCATTTGTTAAGGACATTTTGTCTCCTAGTTATATTTCTGCATCAATCTCATGCAGACTTGTTTATCTTTTTTTAACTGTTTAATTAAATCTTGAGAATCTGAGAATTTTTGTTCATCTCGAATCCGTTCTAAAAATTCTACAGTAATATTCTTTCCGTAGAGGGTATCCAACTCCTCATCAAAAAAGTGAGCTTCCATCACAAAATCAGTTTCATCAAAGGTTGGACGAACTCCTAAATTACACATTCCATACAGATTATTTCCATTAATCCTTCCTCGGATGCAGTATACTCCATTGGCCGGGACTAATTGGTTTTTCTCTTCAGGAATAAAGTTCGCCGTGGGAAAGCCGAGACCTTTGCCCCGCCCTGCCCCATGGATGACGTGTGCTTCAAATCCAAATACCCATCCTAATTCGAAGGAGGCCCTACGGACATAACCCTGTTTGATTAATTCTCGAATGTGAGTACTGGATATAGTAATATTTTCATCGGATATGGGATCAACAACATCAACAGTAATCCCATTTTCTTTTCCGAAATTTTTTAAAAATTCAGGTGACCCTTCCCGCTCGAACCCAAAATGGTGGTCGTACCCCACAATCACATACGATGGATCAAATTTATTCACCACAAAATCATTAAGAAAATCACCGGCTTTTATGTGTGAGAATTCTTTGTCGAAAGGAATGACTACAACTACATCCACATGGCAAGAATCCAGAATTTCCAATTTTTTATTAATGTGCATTAACAGGGGTAATTTTTCACCAAGCTCAAGAACGTGACGCGGATGGGGCTCAAAAGTGATTAATACTGACTTTGCCCCTTTTGAATCGGCCACGGATTTCACTTTTTTAATGATCTCCTGGTGGCCGCGATGACAGCCATCAAAGGTGCCAATCGTAACGACACTACCATGGTAATTCGGAATATTTTCTAATGTACGGTAGACATCCATTCCGCTTCAAATTCCTTTAAGTGCACCGAATCTTTGACATTCATGCCACCGACTGCTGTGCGTTGCAATTTTATTAAATGTCCGACGGTATCCAATTTTATCGCAATATCCTGCCCGAGTACTCTGATGTACGTACCCTTAGAGCAAGTGACTGAAAAATCGATTAAATCATTTTTGATATCGTGTATCGTAATACTCGAAATATTGACCTTAACCGGTTCTCGATCGACGATTTGATTCTTTCTCGCAAGTTTATATAGCCGCACACCATCCACCCTTTTCGCTGAATACATGGGAGGCGTTTGCTCGTATTCACCTATAAAGCTATTTAACACAGATTCAACCAACGTATTATTCAAGTTCATGACCGGTTTTGTGTCGGTTGTTTTTCCCTCCAAATCAAGGGTATCGGTTTCGATTCCAAGTTTTAGTACAGCTCGGTAGGATTTTAAACTTCCGGAATAATCAGTGAGTATTTTTGTGTCCGCCCCTGTGCCGATTATGAGGACACCCTCGGCAAAAGGATCCAATGTACCGCCATGTCCCACTTTCTTTTCTCGGGTGATACCGCGGATTTTTTTTACCACATCAAAACTGGTCCATCCAACAGGTTTATAAATATTAAAAATCAAGGGTATTACTCTTTGGACTCTATATCGTGAAAAATGTTATCAATCTTTTGAGTATAAGTCATTGTATCATCATAAAAGAATTTTAGCTGGGGCGTAAATTTTATACGAAGTTCTTGCCCTAAAAATTTACGAAATGCCTTCGCCCGCTTGTTCATTTCCAACTGAATATTTTCGATATTTCTTTTCTTTTGAACGACGCTGAAAAATATTTTTGCATTTTTTAAATCCGGCGATACTGTAACATAGGAAAAAGTGATGAATCCTAAATCGGATAAATCGATATACTGGGTCTGAATTTTTCCAAGTATATGCTGGATTTCATTAGCGACCCGCTCTGTTCGTTTAAAGGGTCGTTCGGATCTCAATTAAGTTCTAACGTCCTTTTAATCAATTTCGTTTGGAAACACACAATTACATCCCCTTCCTTGAATTTAGAGAAATTGTCAACACCGATACCACACTCAAATCCTTCGCGGATTTCTTTGGCATCGTCTTTAACATGTTTTAAGGATGTAATTTCACCAGAACCAATTTCTTCATCGTCACGAATAACGCGTGCTTTTGCATTTCGGACAATTATGCCTTCGGACACTCTCGAACCGGCAATAACTCCGATTTTTGGAATCTTAAATGCGGCCTGAACTACAGCTTTTCCAAGAATTTCTTCAACTTTCTCAGGTTCAAGTAATCCTTCAAGGGCCAGCGTTATTTCTTCGACCGCATTATAAATCACACTGTAAGACCGAATATCAACGCCTTCCTGTCGGGCTTGAAGTTTCGCATTTGAGGAAACTTGCACGTGGAAACCAATAATGACAGCATTAGATGCAGCGGCTAATAGCACATCCGATTCGGATACCATTCCAACTGCTTTATGAATCACTTGAACGCCAACCTCATCATTTGCAATTTTTCCTAATTGCTCTGACAATGCTTCAATAGAACCATCTACATCACCTTTAATAATGATAGGTAGATTTTTTATAGCACCTTCTTTAATGAGCACTGACATGGCATCCAATGTTTGAGCAGCAATTTTCTTTTGATCGATCTCACGTTTAAGTCGCTGCCGCTCGGATGCAATCCGTTTGATCTCACGTTCATCCTCCACGACGGCAAATATATCCGCCGATTGAGGCACTTGGTTAAATCCTAAAATTTGAACCGGATCAGATGGACCTGCTGCTTTAATTCTCTGTCCTCGTTCGTTCAATATAGCACGAACTTTACCGGTGATGTTGTTACAAATAAAAGGATCACCAATTTTTAATGTCCCTTTTTGGATCAAGACTGTTGCAATGGGACCATGTCCCTTATCTAACTTTGCATCAACAACGGTTCCACGAGCCAGAGTATTATAATTTGCTTTTAATTCAAGCATTTCCGCTTCAATAAGCATCGATGCCAAAAGATCCTCAACACCTTGACCCGTTTTGGCCGAAATGGAGATTGCTTGAATTTTTCCACCCCAATCCTCCACAAGCACATTATGCTCAGATAATTCACGTTTTACACGCTCAGTGTCAATATCGGGTAAATCAATTTTATTAATAGCAATAATTAGTGGCACATTTGCCGCTTTTGCGTGATCGATCGCTTCTATGGTTTGAGGCATTACACCATCATTGGCAGCGACAACCAATACGACCATATCCGTCACTAGTGCACCACGGGCCCGCATTGCAGTAAAAGCTTCATGCCCGGGTGTATCTAAAAATGTAACAGAATTACCATCTTTGAGTTCAACTTTATGGGCACCAATATGCTGTGTAATTCCACCGGATTCACCACCGACAACATTGGTTTCACGGATATAATCTAGTAGAGATGTTTTTCCATGATCAACATGACCCATCACAGTAACCACGGGTGAGCGCCCAAGTGCACTTTTAATGTCTTCTTTTGTATCTTCTAGCGTAAAAAGCTCTTCACCAATATCTTCTAATTTTTCAGCAATAAACCCGAAATCTTCTGCTAATAATTCAATAACATCCCAGTTTAAGCGCTGATTAATCGTGGCAAGAATACCGAAGCCCATACACTTTTGAATTATATCGTTCGGCTTTGTATTAAAAATTTTAGCTATTTCGTCGACACTAGAAAATTCTGCGATTTTAATCGGCAGAATTGATTTTTCAGATTCGTCAACAGCGTCAGTATCTCTATCCTTTTTATAAACTTTCTTTTTGGTCTTAGTATCAATTTTTGCAGTGATCTTTCGAACCGTATCAACAGCCGATTTTGAGGACTTTGAATCAGCCTTCTTTTTTTGCTCCGGTCGACGGTGAGTTGTGCCTTTGCCGACTTGGGCTTCAATTCCCGATAAATTTATTTTTCGTAGTTTCTTTTTAGGTTGTTGCGCATCTTGTTTCTTTTTTTCTGCTTCTTCTTTGACGCGTTTTTCTTCCCGCTTGACTCGCTCAGCTTCTTCTTTTTCTTTACGGTCAGCTTCTAACTTGGCTTTTTCTTCCTCTTCGACAGCACGAATTTTTTCTTCTTCCTCTTTACGCCTTTTTTCAGCATCTTCTTCTTTTCTTTCCTCCCCCTCGATCTTTCGCTGATCATCTAGGGATAGTAGATTTAGCTTTCTATTTGCTTTTTGCTGCTCTTTGATGCGTGTATCATGGATTTCACGTCGAACTTGTTCTTTTCTATATCGCTCTATAGATTCTTTATCCTTATGGAATTCACCCAGGATAAGATGGTATGTCTCATCATTTACCGGAGCCATGTGGCTACCAACATCAATCCCCTTCCCCGTTAAAAAGGATAAGATTTCAGTATGAGAAATATTTAATTCTTTTGCAATTTGAAATATGCGACGTTTGGCCATGTATTTACGATTCTATTTTTTCTAATTTTTCTTCGGAAGATTCACTGGTTTTAGTTTCTTCTGTAGTCTCTTCTTCGGCTTTTAATTTAGAAGAATCCCCTTCAGACTCAGACTGGACTTCTGTTTCATCATCATTGGAAGTTTTTTCTTCAACCGATTCTTCAGCTTCATTTGCTTCGACAAATGTCTGAACGGCATCATAGATTTTTTCCAGAGTTGATTCAGCAAGTCCCTTGATTTCGAGCAAACTTTCTTCATCAGTATTCAGCAATTCTGAGACTGTTGATACACTGTTCTCGCTGAGTGGCTTAACTGCACGTTTAGGCATACCAGGGATATCAGCTAAAAGTGTTTCCTGTTCGATATTTTTGCGTTCATATTCTTTCTTACCAAATGCATCAATTCGATATTCAGTTACATTAGCCGCCAGATTAATATTAACGCCGCCTCTACCAATCGCAAATTCCAGTTCGTCATCGTCAAAAATGGCAATACAATATTTGCGATCATCATCAATATAAAGATCCAATGGTTTCGCCGGAGACAAGGCTCGTGAGATTAATATTTCAGATTGTTCACTATAATTAATGATATCAATCTTTTCGTTGTTCAATTCTCGTACAATGGCTTGGATTCGGCTTCCGCGCATACCAACGCAGGCTCCAACAGGGTCAATGCGACGATCATGTGATTGAACAATAATTTTTGCTCTTTCGCCAGGATGCCTGGAGATGGATGAGATTTCAATAACCCCATCTTCAATTTCAGGTACTTCCATTTCGAACAGTTTGTACAGAAAATGGTTGTCGCTGCGTGAAATTACAATATCCGGACCACGGGAGGTAATTTCTACGGATTTAATGATTGCACGAATCGAATCACCACGACGATATCGCTCAGATTTTATCGTTTCTTTCTTTGGCATCCGTAATTCAGCATGCTCGATATTCACAAAAGTGTTATCCCTTTGTACCTGGTGAACAGTACCAATAATAATTTCACCTACCCGATTGGCATAATCTTCGTAAATATATTTTTTCTCAACATCTTGCAGTCGTTGGGAAAAATACTGTTTCGCCATGTGGATTAATCGACGTCCAAAAATCAAGGGATCTATAATTTCAACGTATGTATCGCCGACCTCTAAGCCAGCAGCCATTTCAGCATCCACTTTTTGTATTTCATCCAAAGTGATTTCCATGACCGGATCATCTAAATCATCAACAATTGTCTTTTCGACATAAATTTCAAATTCACCTTTATCCAAATTGACAATTACGCTGCAATTAGTGGCATCTCCTCTTTCACGTTCAATCAAATGTAAGAATAAACCTTCTAAGATTGAACCGAGCTCCGAGCGCTCTACATTTTTCTCGCGAGCGATTTCTGAAAAAACTTCAATTAATTCTCTGTTAACCAAAACGCCTCCAAACGGTCTAAAATTTGATTTCAACTACTGCCGATTCAATTTCATCAAATTGAAAACGGCTTTTCACCCCACTATGCGACAATCCTTCAAAACTATTATCGTCGACTTGGCAGATTTCAATTGCGGTCGGCTCTGATTCCCCAATCAACCGCACCTGGACAGTCCTACCCAGATTCTTTTTAAATTGTATCGGATGCTTCAGTGGCGCACCCAATCCCGGCGAAGTGACTTCCATTTTAACTCCACCCGGATAAGCGTCATCCAATAACCCTGAATTCCTCACTGCTCTAGCAATTTGAGTTGTCGTATTAAGATCCACAGGTTCAGATCCATCGATGATAATTTTCACACTCGGTTGTGAATCATTCACCACAAAATCCAGTAGGACTAAGTGATCTGGGATCAATTCTGCTATTTTATTTTGTAATATGCTCATGTCTAAGTACAACAAAAGTGGGTTGGGCAACCCACTTTTCGGCCGGAAAAATACGTATTATTCAATGCCTATCAAAGACTAATTCACCCTTGTTCTCCTGCATCAATTTTACCTCTGATTTCGTCGGCTTTTCGCTTCAAATCAAAATTGTCTTCATAATCATTTTGCACACGAGTAACCAGTTTTAACGCAGTACTTTTATCTCCATTGGCAAGTGAAAGTTCAGCTAGTCCTAACGAGGCCCAAGCCTCTTCTTCCTTTGAGTTGGCTTTATCGATGGACATTTTTTGATATTTAATCGCATTTTTCAAATCTTGGTTTGCCTTATAGATATATACCAATGCCTGATACGTCGGCCCAGTAAGAAGTGCGTTTTTTCCTTTATTCGCATATCGTTTAAAATGAGGCAAGGCCATTTCATATTCACCCTTATCGAAATGTATTCGACCTAAATAATAACTGGCATTTCTTCCGGCTGATGTATTTTCGTATTCATCAATCACTTCTTGCAGATGAATCATGGCATTATCATTATCGCCTAAATCCACATAAACCATGGCCTTGCTGATTATATTGTCTGCAGCTTCCCGACTGGATGCTTTACTGTTCATATAAAAAGAGCCTAAAAGAACGACGGCTAGGACCCCAATGACAACCCGGGTGTATACTTGCTTTTTTTCTTTGAGATGCTCTTTAAATGAAAAAATACTCTCCAGGAAAGGATCTCGCTCAATCTCTTTTCTTAATATTTTTCTTTTTGGTTTTAACATGTTTATTCTCCCTAGTGAATACCCTCGTTTCGGGGCTCCAATTTTATGCCCGTCAGACCGTAATCATTATTAATTTTCTTTGTACCCCCGACTGGAGTCGAACCAGTATCTAATCCTTAGGAGGGATTTATTCTATCCATTGAACTACAGGGGCAGACTGTGAAATTACCGCTGTTATAGAACTGAGTAAAAGAAAGAAAAGATGTACATTTATAATTTATTTCGTTCGTGCGTTAGACCCCGCGTCATAAGTGAGGTCACGATTTTTTTTGGATCTTTTTCATTAAATAAAATTTGGTATACACCTTCGGAGATCGGCATCTCTACGTTGTGCTTTTGAGATAAATCGTAAACAGATTGGGTCGTTTTGACACCTTCCGCCACCATATCCATCTCGTCTAAGATGGAGGACAATGATCTACCATTTCCGATTGCCTCACCGACGAACCGGTTCCGACTATGGCGACTTAAGCTGGTGGCAATTAAATCTCCAATTCCACTTAACCCTGAGAAAGTATCCTGATTGGCGCCCATGACAACCCCCAATCGTGTGATTTCAGCAATCCCCCTCGTTAGCAGTGCTGCTTTGGTATTGTCTCCAAAACCGATACCATCACAAATTCCTGCAGCAATAGCGATAACATTTTTTAAAGAACCGCCCAATTCGACACCAAGAATATCGTGGTTAGTGTACACGCGCAATACTTCTGAAGAAAATATATCCTGAACAAGAGTAGCGGATTTTTCCGATGTCGACGCAGAAACCAGGGTTGTTGGGTGGCGATCAATAACCTCTTCTGCATGGCTCGGACCATACAGAGAAACGATTTTATCTGAATCATGTCGTGAGGATTCTGCAATCACTTCACTCATCGTTTCAAGTGTTCCATTTTCGACACCTTTGGCCACATTGACGATCACTGCATCACTGGGAATAAAATTGGCTGCTTTCATAAGCGTATCACGTACACCGTGGGACGAAACAGCCACGACAACGCAATCTGCACCGGAGAGGCTAGACTTTAGATTTGGATCAAATTGAATATTGTCATGGAATTTAAATTCTTTAAGCCGAGGATGGCGCCGAGACGATGCCATTTTTTCAACCACCTGTTTTTTATAATGCCAAGCCGAAACTGCATGACCTTTTTCAGCCAAACCTTGCGCCAGAGCGCTACCCCAAGTGCCGCATCCTATAATCGAAATTGCTGCCATAATCAGTCTGTATACATCGATTCAATTATTTGAGACCAATTCTCTCTAATCTGTATCCGTCGGATTTTTAGAGTTGGGGTTAATTCCCCATCATCGATTGTGAAATCCCTGGGAAGTATTGAGAATTTTTTAAGCTGTTCAGGATTTGAAAAATGGTAGTTCAACTCGTTTACCTGAGATTGTATTTCTGTAAATACTTCCTCACTTTCAGTAAAATCTGAAAATGTATGCCCATTATCCTTCAGCATGGCTAATTGTTGTTCAACATCTTTGGGTATCTCGTGGGCTTTCAAACCAATTTTATCTCGAAGAATTACACTTACATCGAGCGTGAATAGAGCTGAACAATATTTTTTTCCGTCGCCAATGAGGAAACATTGGGAAACCAAAGGAATTGATTTCATGGTTTCTTCAATAATGAGCGGGGCAATATTTTTTCCACCTGAACTCACATATAATTCCTTTTTTCGTCCTGTTATTTTCAGGAATCCTTCTGCATCAATCTCACCCACATCACCGGTATGAAGCCATCCGTCAATTATAGTTTCATTGGTCGCTTCCGGGTTATTGTAATAACCTTTCATGACGTGGCCACCGCGCATCAAAACTTCACCATCTTCAGCTACAGCAATCTCAGTCTCGGGGATTGCCTTGCCGACGGTGCCTATTTTATTGTATTTGCTCCAATTGATCGTCGCGCCAGCGGAATTTTCGGTCATACCATATCCTTCGAATAGAGGAATATCCAAGGATTGAAACAGACGTAAAATATCCGGATTAATCGGTGCCGCACCGGAAATCAAGAATCTTGTGTCAGTAAACCCAATTGCCTCCTTTAGCTTTCCCTTAAATATATTAGAAAGTCCGGGAATTTTTAATCCATATTTGAGAATCGCTTTACCATCTATTGCTGCCTTTAGGTTTGAATAAATTTTTTCATATATCCTTGGTACACCAATGAATAGGTGTGGTTTGACCTCTTTCGCATAGTCCACCACATACAGAGGATTATCACAAACGTAAAGGTGCAACCCATTATGTATCCAGTAGTTAATATCGACAAATTGGGCAAAAACATGGGCCAAGGGCAACCATGAGACATATCGTTCCCCTTGGTGGAATTTAAATATGTCGTTGCTTTGTTCAATTTCAAATGACCAATTTTTATGGGTTAATTCAACACCTTTCGGGTTGCCCGTGGTTCCTGAAGTATAGATTAGGCAGGCGGTGTTATTTTCATCAATATGACTCAACCTTGATTTAACCTCATCTGCTGACACGTTTTTTCCTTTTGCGATAAAATCTTCCCAGGAAATAATCTTGTCATGGTCGATCATTTCAATGCCGTTCATCATAACAACTGTTTCAACTTTATCCAGATTATCCAAAATTTTATGAAGCTTGTGACTGGGCATTTTTATTAATTCACCGTTATCCATGGGATTATTTCCTACAAACACAACTTTGGAGTCTGAATTGCCAACAATCCATTCCACTTCTTTTGATGAGCAGGTATGATATACACCTAAGGCAACGCCCCCAACTACTTGAGCACCCAAATATGCAGCATACCATTCTTTTCGATTATAACTATAAATACTAACCTTATCGTTAATATCAAGACCCAGAGCGATGAGAGATTTTGAAATACTCATTATATCAGAGCTTAAATCATTCCAGCTTTCAGATACCCAGTCCCCGTTTTCACCCTTAAGAGATAGCGCAGGTTTTGAGCCATAGTTCTCAGAATTTTGAAATAATATCTTTGGTGCAATCATCTTTTTACCTTTTGATTAACGATAAATATGCATTCATATATTGTCTACACATTGGTTATTATGAATTTTGTTCATAATAATTCATATATCAATTCTACGCCCTTGACTACCAATTCAGAAACTTAATAAATTTTATTATCCAATTGGTCCTGATTATTGCCGGGGTGGCGGAATTGGTAGACGCGCGCGACTCAAACTCGCGTATCGAAAGGTGTGGGGGTTCGAGTCCCCCCTCCGGCACATAATTTTCTATTTTTCTCCGCATAAAAAATAGCTTGCATTAAGTTGATTAAACTTTTACTTTAACCCATCAAGGTGCTGGCTTGGTACCTTTGGTATGTGGAAGGGGTAGATGTTCACTCAGTTCCGAGGTCTTTGTGAACACTACCCCAATTTTTTAATATATTAAGTTCATCAAATGCTTTAAGTGATATATCTTTCTCCTGATATTTCTTTAGAAACTCCTCTATAGAATTCACTTCAACCCACTCGCTTAAATAGAGCTCATTTTCCAATAATCGTTGATATGCAATCCGAATTCCGTAGCGCACCGCATCCCATTTACCCAACACAATATTTTGATAGACTCCCGTGAGTTGAAGGAATACTTTTAGTCCAGTTCGCCGGGGTTGATGGCCAATGAGCTTCCATAAAGTTTCCCATTCTGAATGAGCCATTTCATATTGATTGGAATTAAAATATTGAATCCCTTTTTCAAATATGTCGATTTCATTTTGTGATTTAAGCATAAAACAAAAAAGGGTCACAAAACTGTGACCCTTTTCCTAAAATTAATATTGCGCTTCAAAGATTAACGTTTTTTACCTTTTTCATCTTCTTTTGGTTCATGCAATTCCTTCACTTGGATTTGCAATTGCGTTAAGCTTTGTTCCAAGTCAGAAAATTTACGTCTAGTCTGACGACGTTGACTGTCAAAGGAATCTTGAAGGTCAGCAACTTCATTATTCGTCCGATCAATTTTATTATCTGTAACTCGTCCGTATTCATTTAAGTTATACTGAACTTCATCAATCTTATCATTTAATTCAGCTGCTTTTGTATTAGTCAGGTTTGTATTAGCAATTATATCCTGCTGAGCTTTCCGGATATGTTTTCCACGACCTTCAAAACGCAAATTTAAATTGCGTAAATCTTCACGGAATTCTTTGTCAATAACATCCAGGTGTTCTTCGTCGTTTTGATTCAAAATATCCATTCTGGTCTTCATATCATCAGCCATCCATTGGAAGTAACCACCGGCAGCTACCAGAATTATTAATAAACCAAAAATAATTTTATCTTTAACGTTCATTTTACCCTCGTTTAGTCGTTAACTAATGCCTTCTAGCCTTTTCTCCCATTCACTGAGTTCTCGTGGCTCACCATCCTCGGGATCTTCTAATGAGGATTCACTTTCAGTAGTGGGCTTTTCTCCAGCTTTTATTTGCTGGATTAATTTTTCTTTTTCTTCGGAGCTCTTTTTTAGCGAACCCATCAATTCATCCACTTCTTTATTAAAATCATCAACAGTAGCTTCTAATCTGGACATTAATTCATCAAGTAGCGCTTGACCATAGGATGCATTTATCCCATCCAATAGGTCATCCAATTTAGATTGGAGATACCCTGCGCGGTCTTCCTTTTTGCCAAAATCAATACTCATAAATTGTACTTCAAATTAATGACGGTTACTAAAATTTTGAAAGCGAAATTAACACCGTTTTATTCTATTAAAATGGGATTTTATTGAATGATTTGCTGAACACGAAAATTATACTTACCCATACCATTGTGAATTGGGATAAATATTTTTCTTTGCAAGCTAATTGGCATTGCCTCCTCAGACTGCTTTTCAAATAACCCCTTACCGCCAACAGATGATTCTGAACTCCTTTTAAAGATACTTCGCTCTGCTACAATATGTATTTCAATCCGATCAGTGATCTTGACATAAATTGCGTAGTCAAACCGTCTCAACGCACGCCTCAATTTTATTGGCTTTGTCATTAGCATATTGCTCTCAGGAGCATAAATATCGATTTCGTAATCGAGATTAGTTAGTATTGATCTACATTGGTCGAGTACTTCTGATTTGGGAATCGTATATTGATATTCCCTCACCATCCTCGGCGGATGAGTGCATTGAAATAATTGCAGAAAAATGAATAGACTGAGAACCGGTTTAAACAAGCCGGTAGTTCAAATCAATAAATATCAAAAATGGACGGAATTGCTTCCGGTTTTGGTAGTGGTTGAGACGAATGCATGTAATCAGGATTATAGTAAACTAATTTTAATACGCTAAAATTTCCCGAGAAAATGGGTAATTCCGTAGCTGGAAGTAGCACTGAGGCATTCAGGAGCAATTCGATGATCGCCGGAGTGACCGACCAAGTTGATCGGTAAAAGGCCCGGGAAAACTTTTGTTCTAAGGTACTAGAGTAAGAACCTGAAGGTCCCGATTCTTGCTGATTCATTTTTTTGGGAGGGCCATACACTTCAGAAATATTTTTTTCTAACCGTCGATAATCTGCAATTTGCTTCTCTACATTATTTGGCGAGATAATTATATCGATTTCAACTTTCCAAAATCCACTATCTGCAAAAAAATAGCTCACCATCGCTGAATCTGTACCGAGTGTACCAACGTATGATTTATAATAAGCAAGACTGTCACCCGAGGCCAACTCGGAAAAGGATGTGGGAATCTGGGAATCGATTGGACTTCCCCATGATAAGCCTTTATAACCTGCATCTAAACCCGAAGGCACCTGCTGGACAACCGTATCGGGAACTACATCAGGAATTGTATCTTGAATTGTAACTTGAACTGTATCTTGAACGGTTACTAATGTGTCAGATTTCTCCGCAGTGTCCTGCGAAAAAATGAATGAAAATAATATCAGGATTGAAAGTAGGGACTTCATTTTGTTTATCATGCTTCTTTTACCCGGTCAAAATACATTATCAGTTTTTTGTCAGTCAAGTCCTATTGAATATTAGTCCCAATGCGATTAATCCTGGGAACCCAGGTTTTTAAATTGAGTGAAAAGTAGGTAAACAATGCCTCCCCGAGGATGCCGGACCTGGGGACAAACCCCCAATATCGGGAGTCTAAGCTGTCGTCTCTATTATCACCCATGGCCCAATAATAATCCTGCTCAACCGTATAAAAGTCAAGGTTCCCGACAGGATTCCCGTCAATTAGCAAACTTCCCTTTGGCATATTGTCTGACCACGGAACGAGTAAATTTCCATTCGGAAAATAAGACCCGTAAACTTCATTTTTGGCTTTCCTTCTGTACAATTCATCAGGACTAACCATTGTGAAAAAGAAATCCTGCCCCTCACTGACTAATTTCAGTTCATGCCCATCGAGCAACATAAGGTGTAAAAGAAGCTGTGCATTTTCAGGAATCACTGCAATTTTATCACCCTTTTGGGGCATTTTTAATTTTTTAAAATGGTCTTTGTTTCCTTGCTTCCCTAAAAATATATCTTGTTGAATAAATGTTGGAGATAGGGGAGGCATTAAAAATTTTCCGTTTTCCGGCAGGGGATAATGTTCACCATTTATGTAAATTAATTTATCTTTGACTTCTAGGGTGTCCCCCGGTTCAGCAACGCAGCGTTTTACATATTTCTGTTTTTCATCCCGCGGGAATTTAAATATGATAACATCACCTCGTTTAGGCTCTCGAAAGGCCGGGAACTGAATAGATGGTAAATTAAAACCGATATCGGTGTAGGGGATTCCAACCCAATCTGGCGTATGCATCCCATAGACAAACCGATTTCCAGCCAGGAAATCGCCGGTCATTATCGTATTCTCCATGCTGCCGGTTGGAACGATGTATAATTCAAAAATGGTCACCTTTAGTGTCAGCACGATAACAATCAGAATCAATAAGGATCGAATTTCGTGGATAATTTTAGATATTTTGGAATTCATAGGCGGCGAAGTTACCGACGTTGTTCTTTCATGGCGAAAGATTATTAGTCTAAAGTGACACCTTTATAATTTTTAATGATAGGCTTTTTACCCAACATCACGGTAGCAACATCTAAGCGAATATCTTTTTCGTCATCCTGTTCAGACAAATAATATTGGATCGCTGACTCTAGTTTCTGAAGTTTGGATTTATCTACTTTTAATACCGGCCCACCAATTTGATCTTTTGTTGCTGTTTTAACTTCAATAAAAACCCATTGTCCATTTTTCTCAGCGATTATATCCAATTCTCCATAATGGCTGCATGTTCGATTCATTTCTATTATTTGATACCCATTATTCAAATATTGGAGTGCAACCAATTGTTCACCCAACTTCCCTACTCCTTTTGAAGATTTCAACCAACCTATATTGGGCAGATTCACTTTTACCGGCTCAAATGACTTTCGATGGATTGGCGTCGCCTTAAGCGCTTTCAATGCTTCCATATGCTGTTTGGTTCCATAACCTTTATGCTTGGCAAACCCGTATTCAGGAAAAATGGGATCCACGCTTTTCATGATCCTATCGCGTGTTACTTTGGCAATTATTGAAGCAGCGCTAATGGATCGCACTTTATTATCCCCATCAATAATTCCTTCATTTTTGATTGTTTGATCCGGAAGCGCAAATCCGTCAATCAAAGCTTTATCCGGTTTTTGACTCAAGCTCCTTAATGCCTGTCCCATGGCTTGATATGTCCCTTGCAGGATATTGATTTGATCGATTTTTTTATGGGAGATAATCCCAACACCCACTTGAGCGACCGCCGTGATTTCATTGTACAGTTTTTCTCGTTTTTTAGGCGTTAATTTTTTAGAATCTGCCAACCCTTCTATACCGTGATCCTCCGGTAAAATGACAGCTGACGCTACAACAGGACCAGCCAGAGGACCGCGTCCAGCTTCATCTACACCTGCGACTATTTCCATTTTACTTCCCATATTTCCAAACCATTCGATCGGAGCCACAAGGCCCCGGATTGGTCTGTTCGGTGGATTCGTTCTGCATATTGATTAATTCGTTTTATAACTTCAATTGATGGGTGTCGAAATTTGTTCTTATAGCCAACTGATACAACAGCTAAATCAGGTTTTACCATTTGAATAAATAATTCTGAAGAACTAGTCTTTGATCCATGATGCCCTACCTTAAGTACATCAGATTTTAAGGCATTTTTATATTGCAGCAGATTATATTCTCCTTCCAATTCAATATCACCGGTAAAAAGAAATGATGTTGTTCCAAAAACCAACTTCATGACAATACTTGAATTATTGACATTATGGTTATCTTTAACAAAGTTTGAATCCGGTGCAAAAAATTCTAAAAACAGATTTTGATCCAATTGATAAACATCTCCCGGTGAAGGATGCTGGATGAATGTATCTCTATCCTTCAATTTTATTTTGAGTTCTTTGTAAACCCATGAATCGTAATCGAGATAAGTATCGAATGTTGTATCTACAGGAAATGATTCGGCCACCGATATCAACCCACCAATATGATCGCTGTGTGGGTGGCTCATCACTAACCAATTTACCCTATCGATTCCAACCTGGTTCATGACAGGTTTTACTACGAGTTCACCATAATCTCTATTGCCAAACTTTTGACCCCCGTCGATTAAAATTGATTTTCGATTTGGCAGCTGAATGAGAATCGCGTCTCCCTGCCCAACATCTAAATAGATCACATCCAAATAATTGGATGACATTCCAAATTTCCATACAATTAATGCCAATATAACTAAGCCTGGAAATAGAATGTATTTTTTGAATTTTGGCATAAAAAGCATGAATACAATACTCAACATGATGAAATAACAAACCATCCAGAACACGGAGAATTGGTGAATCTCAATAAAAGCGAAAGACACTTGGGAAAAATAATCAGCTATCCATGAGATGAATTTTATGATAAACCAGGCACTTTGGCCGATTAAATCGCCGACAATGGGAATCCATCCAAAGAAAAGGACACAAAATCCAATCGCCACTAAAATACCGATTATGGGTACAATAATCACATTGGCCACCAGAGAAATGATCGGTATTCGGTTAAAATATAATGCTGTTATTGGTAGTGTACCAATTTGAGCAGATAATGAAACCAAAAATAATCCATACAGAAACTGGATCGGTTTTGATTTTATTGCACTAACTTTTAAACGGTCCGGGAGTATGTTTTGAATAAATGTATAAAATGTGACAATGGATAAAACAGCCGTATAACTAAAAATAAAACCAAGATCTGTGACGATTAATGGGTCGAAAAGCAAAATGAGAAAGGCTGAAAAGAAAATAGTATTCCATAAGTTTCCCTGACGGTTTACAACCGGTGTAAGAATATATATCCCTGCCATGAGACTGGCACGAATAACACTCGGTTTTCCTCCTGTAAGGAAACAAAAGAAGCATAATCCGATGATAATTAATAACCGGTCCCAACCCCATGGAATTCGAAATAGTTTGGCAATGATCATTAAAATCATAAGCACATAACCAACATGCAGACCAGAAACTGCCAAAACATGAATGACACCCGTGTTGGTAAAATCTTCTCGAATATCAGGATCAACGGATGTTTTGTCTCCCAGGACTAGGGCTGTAAGAAGTCCATAGCCTTCCCCGATTTTATTTTCAAAAAGATTTCGTACCCATACCTGAATTTCCTGGATCAAGTTAATGTCTGAATTAAGTATATCAATCCATTGGTCTTCGTCCACATAACATCTTCCATAAATCCCTTTTTTGGCATAGAATGATTTAAAATCAAATTCACCCGGGTTTCTTGGACCTTGAATTGCGTAGAACTGACCCGTTGTAGAAATATCCATCCCAACCGAAATATTTGAGGATGTTTCCGTAAATAATAATATTGAGGGAAATTTTATTGTCAGAGTATCTAACTGGAGCACAGGACGGTTCACCCGAAATCGCTGACCTTTTTCGCGGTCAACTACTTCTATTACTTTGCCGGAAACAATGATATCAGAATCATTAAGGGCCACGGCTGTTTTGATTTGATTTTCTATTCCTGATTTTCGAAGTTCGGTTTGAGTATATCCTAAGAGAAATACTATTAGAAATCCTGAGTAATACAAAATTTTCCTAAGAAAGAGTAAAATCATTATTGTAAGAATCATCGAAAAGAAGAGAAACCAACCCGGTACAAAGGATGCGAAAATCCCCAGCACATACACGCTTAAAATTCCTACAAATGGAAAATATATTAATTTTGACTTAAAGGACATACAACAGAATCTACTTGAAATATTATAATTGGCCTATAATTAACCATTTCAGGAATTGTTTATTAACGTCACATATTCTAAGCTTGCTGGGTTAAATGAGGAAACTATGACCTTCGATCAATTATTGGACTACATGTACGAGCATCATCGTATTCGCCGGCAAAAGGATATTGCACAATATTTTGGTGTAACTACCCAGGCAATTTCCAATTGAAACGAACCAATACTATACCGGCAAAATATGCCATAAAACTCCAGGTGCAACAACCTGTAAACAATGTGGAACTTCTGGAGTCTCTGACAAATGCATTAATCTCTTTAAATGATAATATTCAGGATATTAAAGCTTTGCAGGATATCAGCAACCTGGGTGCCCATTGGTTTGCCGATGGCAAATTTGATATTGTTGATAATAAACCTTATATCAAATTGAATCATCTCAAAGGCGAATGGGAAGAATTAATTGGTTATACGAATGAAGAAGTCCTGGCAATGGATAATATCCTCGATACATTCCAGGATATGAGTACTGAGGAATATTTAACCCGTCTTCAGCCTACCGGTTTAACGGAGGCCACTTATTCAGGCTATTGGGATTTCAAGCATAAAAATGGTTACAAATTTAAAGTTAAAGGTAAATCTTGGGTGGATTTTGTGAATCAATCGTTTAAATCGGCGATCACCCTGCCGACTGAATAATGTCACGTCAAGCTTTATACTATACAATCAGTGATTTAAGGAGAATAAACGGTTTGTGGATAAACCGTCATCTTTCTAAACTTACCACCTTCATTTTCAAAACAACGGAGATTTCATGAACAGGAAGAAAGCCGGGCTAATTACTTTCGGTATTATTATTATTATTATGTATGCATTCGGGCTTAGCACCTTTGAAGCCGTTTGGACTTTCCCCAGTCTGTCCCCTGTTCCACTGATGGTTCTGGTTCTTGTTGGGACAGGGATATATGCGACCATAAAATTGGGTTTCCCGCAACTTCGTTATTTACGCCATGGGATTAATGTAACTCGTGGGATTTACGACAACCCTGAAGACGAGGGTGATTTAAACCATTTTAAAGCCCTCACCACGGCCCTCTCGGCTACTGTTGGGATTGGTAATATTGCCGGTGTTGCTACAGCGATATACTATGGTGGCCCCGGAGCTTTATTTTGGATGTGGGTGACTGCCTTTTTCGGCACTACCCTGAAATTTGCAGAATGTACTTTGTCTCTTAAATATCGTGAAATGGATTCGCTGGGGAAAACAGCCGGCGGCCCCATGTACACCATCGAAAATGGTTTAGGCAAAAAATGGCGATGGATGGCTGTTGCTTTTGCTGCCTTTGCTGTGATCTGTTCCTTTGCCACAGGTAATGCGATTCAATCCTTTACCGTGTCTGACCAAATCTATTCCGAAGTTGCGAATGTGGTTGGGCAAGCTCATTTCCTCACCACACACCACGAAATATGGAGCGGGTTTGAAGTTTCCATCCTTCAGTTCATTAACGGTATCGCCATGGCCGGCATTGTCGCCATGGTCATTATTGGTGGAATTAACAGGATCGGTAATGTAACCGGCGTCCTGGCGCCCATTATGGCATTAGTTTATGTAACTGCCGCATCTTTTATTATTATTGCCAATATGGATATGATTGCAGAAAGTATTTCATTAATATTTACTATGGCATTTAATCCACCAGCAGCAGTGGCCGGTACGGGTGGCGGAATTCTATTGACCATGCTATGGGGAATTAAACGCGGTTTGTACTCCAATGAGGCCGGGCAGGGGTCGGCTGCCATTGCTCACTCAACTGCCAAAACAAATTACCCGGTAAGAGAGGGTGCCGTTGCCATGCTGGGGCCTTTCATTGATACACTGATCATTTGCACCATGACCGGATTGGTCATCCTTTCTACAGGTGCCTGGAAGCACACAGAGTTTTTTGTGAATATTACAGCTTCTTCCATGGAAGAAGCTAAAATGGCATTGGAAGCTGGAATATTCCAGGGACGCGAACTCTTAAACAGCAGCTTGCTCACTTCGTTTGCTTTTAAGGAAGGATTGAGTTTCCTCTTTGGGTACGGTGATAAAATTGTCACCATATCCGTCCTGCTCTTTGCTGTTTCTACCGCCATCAGTTGGTCTTTTTATGGCAATCGTTCTGCCGTGTATCTCTTTGGAGAAAAAGCAATCATGCCTTATCTCTGGGTATATGTGCTGTTTGTGTTCATTGGCGGGATTGCTGAACTGGAAACCATCTGGGCATTTGGGGATGCAGCTTTGGGCATCATGACATTTCCCAATCTAATTTCGATAGTGCTGTTGACCACAGCCTTAAAGGGCATGACGAAAAAGTATTTCGCTGAAGAGCATGTACCCTATCAGAAATGATGATCTTTTAAATGTTGCCGTGGAGGCCGCCATCGCGGCCTCCCATACCATTATGGAGGCTCTGGAATCGCCCAGGAATCCTGACTACAAGGGAAGGACGAACCTTGTCACCAAAACAGACCACCAGTCTGAAAGGATTATCAAATCTTTAATCAGATCCTCATTCCCGGACCATTCTTTACTTGCGGAAGAATCGGGTGAAGACGCATCGAAATCTAGTTATCAATGGGTAATTGATCCCCTTGATGGCACAACCAATTTTGTCCATGGATATCCGTCATTTGCCGTATCGATTGGATGTATAAAAAATAGGCTTCCGGAAATTGGTGTCGTTCTGGAATTGCCTTCAAATCGACTATTTACAGCAACAAAAGGTGGCGGCGCTTTTATGGACGGCAAGCAAATCTATGTATCCAATAATTCAAAGCTAGACAGCAGCCTTCTGGTTACGGGATTTGGTTATGAGCACGGTGAACGATGGGAAGCTAACATGGCTTTGTTCAAATCACTTACTGATGTGACTCAAGGGGTGCGGCGCTTAGGCGCTGCTTCTATTGATCTCTGCCATCTGGCGTGTGGTATTGTAGATGGATTTTGGGAATTTGATCTTCAACCCTGGGATACTGCAGCGGGAATATTAGTGGCTAGAGAAGCGGGCGGGTTGATCACCCAAATGGATGGTAAGGAATATGATATTTATAAAAAGCAAATATTAGCGACAAACGGAAATATCCACGAAGCGATGCTTGCTTATACAAAGCCTGTGGTTACTATGGTCCAATCATAAAGTTTTATACATTAGAAACCTGCTACAGCAGGGATTGGAACAATGAATGGAATGAATTGTTGCTTTTGAAATGATTCCCCACACTCATCATTTCAATCCTAGATATCTAAGAAATACTTAAAGAATGAATCGTTTTTGACCCAATCCCCAATACTAATTTGTCTCCCTTACATAAAGGCCCTACCCCACTGGGTGTCCCTGTAAAAATTAAATCACCCTCCGTCAATGGTATCATTCCGGATAAATATTTGATTTGTTTTGAAATTGAAAATATCATCTGACTCGCCTTTCCTTTTTGTCGAATGTCTCCATTTATTTTTAGCCAGAAATCTGAAAGAATTTCTTTCGTTTGAAAAGAAGAGACGACTGCCGATCCTCTGAATGATTTCGATAGCAGCCACGGTAATTTTTTCTGCTTAAGCTCAGATTGAAAATTCCGATCCGTTAAATCAAGACCTAGGGCGTATCCTTGGATATATTTTGGCGCATTGGAAATCGAAATACTTTCTCCAGCTTTTCCAATTAACACAACAATTTCCAATTCATAGTGGATTTCCCGGTTTTCAGGCAGAATTATTTCATTTGAAGTATTCAACGCGGGTGTGGATTTTTGGAAGAAAAATGGCTGTCTCGGAATTTCATTTTTTAGTTCTACTGCATGTTTTTTATAATTCCGCCCAATGCAGTAGATATTGCGAACGGGCACAATGCCATCTTGGTCAGTAGTTACACAATATTCCATGGCTATTAATTTAGTGAATTCACCGGAAATTTTATTGAATCGTTAAAAGTAAACAACCCGTCATTGGTTATTCTGCCAATCGTTGTAGCGGGGATACCAATCGTCATACATACCCGTTCAAACTCCATTAAATCACTTTCTTTTATAGTCACCAGGACTAACCCCTGTGTTTCGCCAAATAACAATTCTTCTGTTTTTAGTTTTCTTGAAAAATGAATTCGAGCACCCAAATCGGTGTTTTTCTCAAAAGAAGTTGCAATTGAAACAGCAACACCACCCCGTCCTACTGGCCTTGCGGATTGAATCAATCCGCCTTGTATTCCGGTCAAAATTGCGTCTTGCAGTCGCGATTCCATCATTAAGTCCACCACAGGACGGCTGCCTGTGCCATCCTGGCTAGAAAGGGATAAATATCGGCTCCCGCCTAGTTCACCGCGATGGCTTCCCAACATAGAAATAAATAAATCGCTGCTTCCAAATGTGTTTGGGAAAAATTTATCTGAGACAGATGTGCCTACTGTGCAGAATTCACCTTGGGGCAGGTCCGGACTTATTTCAAAAGATAAGTTTTCAATTGAGATATTTAATATTTGCCCCACATCTTTAATTCCTTTGAGGAAAGAGCCGTTTTCGCTAGGGTTGGATTCCGCTAAGTTTACGAATCCGCTGCAAACTTCAGGACGAATTCCGGCGCAAACAAGATGCCTCGTCGAATTGGCAATCGCTGCAACGGACTTCATTTTATAATCATTGTAATCGATGTAACTATTATCATTAACAGCGGCACCAAACATGGCTTTCCCCCTCTTAAATATTGCAATATTTCCTTTAACCTTTATTGTCTTTTGAGAAATTTGGATTGGCACTACACTGTTGGAATCATCGATTAATTTTTTTAGTTCATTATTATAATTTTTCTTCTTCTTTATTTTGGGGGACGAAAAATCAGGAATGGCTGTCTGCATTTTGATTTCATCGAGATTTTGTTCTTGACGTACGAGAATTTCTAAAATTGACAATGGAATATGACCTGAAGGATTCTGCCCTGTCATCAATTCAATATTCGGCTCCCCGGTTATAAAGCCCATATCCATGCAGTCATTTTTTGCGTCATTTATTAAGTCTTGGAAAGAATTATCAAATCGACGATTAATAAAGATTAAAAGTCCATGGACGCCTTTTTTTGATAAAATATGTAAATCATCATTTTTCTTTAATGGCATTTGAAGACCGCAATGATTCTCATTTAAATAAGTGTATAAAGTAAATCCCAATCCGTATTTATGCACCGGCAACGAACCGGCAAACCAATCATGTTTATAGAGTTCTTGAATTATTGACTTGAGTCCTGCCCCGTACAAAAAATAGACTTGCCTTCCGGTATTAGATTGACTCAAAGTTATATCAGGAGAAATACCAATTACGTATGAACCTTTAGCGGACGGAATAGCAGCAAGTTTTTTACTGTTCTCAGCAAAAATAATATTATCGGCAACAATCATTCTAGGGTCCGATTTCCCCTCGGCCACCAATGTTAATTTTGAATTATTACTGGATTGTATCTCAGTTTGGGATACTTCAAAATCAAATCGACTTTGTTTCTGCACCGAATTCCAAAAAGATTTGAAAAATAATTGCTCAATTTTGTTGGGGACGCGCCCCAAATGTTTTTGTATTAATTCTAAATTCATCTTTTTATTCTTTATACGCACAGCGGTTCCAATGCTTGGTTAGTGTCAAGTTTAAAGAAGCAAAAAAAACGAGATTTGGTTGTTCCGAGACTGGTTTGATACAACACTATATCAATCCCCAATCATGATAAACTTCTTGGATTGAATCCCAATAAAAGCCCTTCCGCATCAGGAAATCTGTCATCCGTTTTTTATCTTTATTCTTGAAAGACATATTTTTTTCAATTCGTTTTTTAATAAGGTGATTTTCAATTAGAAAATATGGATCAAATTCAACATACACCTCTTGAATAAGAGATTCAGTTAATTCAGGAGAAAGGTGGTGTGGGTACAATTCTTCTTTAAGTGCCCTGGGGCCAATTTTTTTATTTCGCACCTTTTCCTTGACGAATGCTTCTCCAAATTCTTTATCGTCTAAATATTTCCTTTTAATCAAATAATCAATGGTCTGATCAATTTCCTCGGGATCAAACTTTTTTTCTTTGAGTCTCTTTTTCATTTCAGCAATACTGCGCATACGATACCCCAATAATCTAAAGGCACTATCCCGCGATTCCTGGAGGCGCATTTTCTTTCCATAGGATTCAATTTCCTCGAGGGTAACTTCATCTCCCTCATGCAGCACATTTAAAACAAAAACGTCCTCAGGAATCCTGAAGACGCTTTTATCATCTAATACAATTATAATGCGGTCTGAATATTTAGTGGACCGTTTTACCCGGACGATTTTACGGTTTGCCATTATCCTCCGCTTTGGATTCATCCAAACCCATGAAAGATTTAACCTTTGTAATCACTTCATTTTTGATATCTTCATTATCGAGCAGAAATTGTTTTGAGTTTTCGCGCCCCTGGCCAATTTTCATATCACCATAGGAGAACCATGACCCCATTTTTTGAACGATATCGCCTTTTAGAGCTAAGTCCAATATATCACCAATGTAGGAAATTCCCTGGTTATACATGATATCGAATTCCGTTTGCTTAAACGGTGCGGCAACCTTGTTTTTCACAACTTTAACACGAGTGCGGTTACCCACAATGTCTGTGCCATCTTTAATGGTTGTAACCCGTCGTATTTCCATCCGAACGGATGTATAAAATTTTAACGCGCGGCCACCCGGTGTTGTCTCAGGATTGCCATACATAACGCCAATTTTTTCACGAATCTGGTTAATGAATATCACCGCAGTGTTAGAGCGACTGACCGTTCCGGTTAATTTTCTCAACGCTTGGGACATCAATCGTGCCTGGAGACCGACATGGGTATCTCCCATTTCTCCTTCCAGTTCAGCCCGAGGTACCAATGCAGCAACAGAGTCAATGATGATTACCGATAAGGCACCGCTTCGCACCAACGTTTCGGTAATTTCCAAAGCCTGTTCGCCTGAATCCGGCTGAGAGACTAATAATTCTTCTAAGTTAACCCCCAACTTTTGAGTATACTGTGGGTCCATTGCGTGTTCTGCATCAATGAAAGCTGCATATCCTCCGGCCTTCTGGGCTTCAGCTACAATATGAAGAGCAAGCGTTGTTTTTCCCGATGATTCAGGTCCATATATCTCAATGACCCTACCCCGTGGGATTCCACCGACACCAAGGGCCACATCCAAGGATAGACATCCTGTAGATATGCTATTATCCGACATGACAGGTTGATCGCCCCCAAGACGCATGATCGACCCTTTACCAAATTGACGGTCAACTTGGGTAATGGCGAGTTCTAAAGCTTTTGTTTTTTTATTTTCTGCGGAAGCCATTTCTGCTCCTAAACTATATTATTTCCAAAAAAGTGAGTCCCTAAAATAGTGTATAGCGGTCTTTGCCCTTTTTTATCCATTTTAATACTCTTTATATTCTTTTATTGAGTTTGTTTCGGTGTTTTAACAATTCTATTTAAAATTGGTAATATTCATTAGCTGGACGAAACTTGGACTTAGATTAATCTCGTGTATTACATTTTTCAGTTGATTTGGTTCACTGACCGGGGTTTTATTCGCTGTACTGGTATGGGTATGATTCGTCATGGGTAGCTATATTTCTGGTCGGAAATTAAGGTTTGTTTTTCGGGTTCTGCAATTGCCAAATCGTTATTTTGAAACCTACCCCGAAAAAGTTGGACCAAAATTAATGCGAGTTTTCTCATTAAACACTCATAATCGGGAAGGGAAAAAACATTCGACAAATCAGGTTCGAAGAAGAACAGATCGTCGCCATTCTGTATCAGGCAGACAATGGCACCGCTGTATCTTCAACCGGTAGTAAAAATACCCGGTGAAATATCAGGAGTAACGACCAAAATATTTCTACGCACAAAAGAGTTACACTATCAACACCCCATTGTGGGAGCAGGTAAAAAAGAGTGCTCGGTGATACAGTGAGGGGTGCGACTCATCTGTACCTATGCATCATAGTTCTACACATTCTCGTACCGTTAGGGAGCAAGCATTAAATTCAACAGCCATCTGCCGGTACTGATGTCCATAGAAATGTCCCCAGTAATACGTCCAAAACTGCTGGCAGTCCGCTGTTGAAAAGTAGGGCGAACACCACCATTACAATGCGTCCGCCCAAAAGGTCGTAGATAATGATAATTAAATCATCACACGTCCAGCAAAATTTAACTATTCCTTTGATCTGTATAAAGTGGTTAAATTTCATCAACCTCATTTGGTAGTGTCCCTGTCATTCCCCAATTAAGGTAGTGGCTTCGAAACATAGATTTTCGGGATGGAATTTTAGAATGAGTCACCCCTGCTGGCAATTGGAGCCGGCTGAGGCGGTGGCTCATTCTATTATATTTTAAAAATCTGTCTGATTGAGATGGGTCTGAATCATTTGGTTTAGTAGCTCCCTGAAGGTGTTTCCCGTACCTTCCGATACGGATTCAGACTGGTTGAATCTCAGAGTTAGTTTACATCGTTAATATGTTACTTTCAATATCATCTATTTTGGGGAACCAAATACAGTTTCCCTGAATTGATATCTTTCATTTTAAGAATGTGTTTGGCTTCTTTTTTAGTTACATCACGTCCTATTTTATAATAGTGAAAACAGTGATCTGTTTGAAATTTTAAATATGGGCTTGGTTCCTCATAAGTCAAATCAGAATTGTCTTCAATCCAAGCACCATCTATTTTCCAGTTTTTACCATCTCGTGGCATTTTTTCACTGATTTCAAACTCATTCTTATAATGCTGGATAGGGTACACATCTCTCCAGTCTTTTAATCTAAAGACCCAATTCTCACCTAATTTTTCCACTAACTGATGCATGGCAGTTGGGAATAATCTATTGTACACAGTATCAGGCATTTCAATAAATGTATCCTCATCCGAAAAGTCAATTTGAATCAGATCGGTCATCAATTTTTTTATCTCAATAAAATAATCCTTTTTGGTGAATTGATACTGGTTAAATGGTTGTGGACCCAACTCCTCATCCTCATCAAATTCATCATTATCATAATCAGGAAAGTCATCGGCTATTGGATTTCTAACAAACCAGATAAAATCATATTCTTTATCATAAACGTAAATCCCTTCTTCAATATTGCTGCATTCCGGTACAAGACAGTCACAGTTAACGATATAGTATTCATCTGTCCCAAAATATGCACTTTCAATAAATTTGGACACATCAAACTTGTCACCTTTAGTTATGAGTTCGTCATTAATGAATAGCATCGGCCGGATGGTTTCTCTTTTGTATTTTTTCGAATGTTTGATTTCAAAGTCAATTTTTAATGTATCATTCATGATGATTCTCCTTTTTTTATAACTTTGCGAAAGTGAAACTTCCGCAAAGTTATTTTGTAAGTGTTTTTAATAAACGATTATCTTTGATAGTAGAAAAAGGTGAGTTATTTATGTCGCTACCCAGGGTTGATAGTGCGGACGTAAGACAAATTAACTTGCCTTTTTCTATTTCAGATAGTTTGTGGTCATGTTTCATTCTCATAATTACAGATCCTTTTTGATGTATAACTGTCTTTTTGTTGGTGCATAGTAGCCAATGAATTCTGTGTTACCGTTCGGAGGAAGCAAGTCCCGCCCAATACAATCGTCCATAAAGCCTGAAATATCATCGAATTTCCGCTCCATTGTATCCGAATCTGTTCCACGATGTTTTATGTAAACCGATAGAATATTCCGCCCGGATTTGGGCAGAAGTACTCTTCTGTCAAAATAAAAAGACATGGATTGATGAATATCTTCAAGACCACCTGAAACTGATTTTAAAAAGTCTTGAAGTCGATCATATTTGGTTTTGAAGTAATATTCGCTAAGAACACCAGTGGTGTTAATCATAAAGCGAGTATGTCTCCGATGCCCTTTTATTGTGTCTCCGAAACGCTTCCAAAGTGTTTCAAAATCATACTTATTATTGATGATTATCTTGTGATGGTCTTCATCAATTTCTTTCTCTTCAGAAAAATCTAAAGGATAATCCCATTCGTCATCGTCGTCCTCTTCATCATCCCAGTTTTTAATTGGATATAAAATTTCTGGTTTTGAAAATGATATGGGCCCATTTTCGCATTTATCAAAATAGACACTTACATCTTCATTTGCCGAGAATACATTTTCAACGGTGAATTCAAAATAGGGTGCTTTTCTCCTCTGCCTTTCAACATCGAGAAAAAGTAAAATTCTGGAGGAATACCAATTAAAAAAGTGGTCAAATCCTTCCAATTCAATTGTCCCCATTCCGGTATTACTTGCTTGGGATATGGTATATGTGATTTGAAGCAATTCCCTAAATTTTCGATTTCTATAATTAGGATCACCATCAATAGGCTTTGATAATTCCAATAACCAGTTTGGAATATCGTTATTTGAACAATTTTGATTTTCTACGATCCAGTAGATCATTTCTTTTTGAGTAAGGGTTTCACACATGATTTATTCCTGTGAGTTGTTAATGATTCATTCTTCACCCTTACTATACATCCAACATTTTATTTTTGAAAATTCACAATTTATTTTTAATTGATCATACCCAAAATTATTGATCATGGCTAATTTCGGTTCCTTTTACAGAAATTAGTACTCAATATTTATTGGTCATTTACAAAGTATAATATACTGTATGGTCTATTATATACAGTGATAGCGATACATTCACACCGACATTTTGGGATACATTTTAAATAGCAACCACGAATGAATAAATTTATTCTAACTCTTTATTTGTGATCGCCATTTATCAGCGAGGATCCATTCACTTGTCCTTGGAAGCTGAATTTCCCAGTCAGTCCAACCATTTCTCGGGGTATTGGTAATGGCCCTGGATGCAGCAGAAAAAGAAGTGTGTTTGCCATATTCAACAACTGAAATACTATCCTCGAATATCTTAGCAGTAAACTGATTTCCCTTGTACATCATCCTGCATAGAGTTCCATTAGGAGGGAAGCCGTTCGGCCTCCCTTTCTTTGGGGGGTTGGGTGTTCGTGGTCTTGGCCCAATTGGTATCCGCGTAACATGTTTTTCAAGAAAAGTTACAGCTTCATCTTCAGAAATTTTTACACCTTTCTCTTTAGCAGCCATCACTATAGCGTCAGATAAGTTAATTGACTTTAGAATAGAAATAATCTCTTTTGCTTTAGGAAGAAATGCAGATATTCTCACCCGTTTTTTATAGGCAATGTGTAACCTTTTAGCATCTGTTTCCCTATTCTTAAGATGAACGGATTTTTTTGAAAAATAGTGTGAAAAAAAAGTAGCGATTTTGAGGCTATTCCCATCACGAATAAAAAACCGGTTAAACAATCGATCCGACATTTCACCTATCTCCCTTGATAAATAAAACCGCCATTCATCACCATTAGTCAGTATCGAGTATGGGGCCATATTCTGGGAAAGGTATTCTGATAATTGAGGTTCATGATTATCTAAAGACCTTCCATCTCGTTTGATTTCTACGAAAACCCAAGGAATTTTGGTTTTTGTATTAACAATAACTAAATCAACAAAACCTTTCCCCGAGACAGGTTTTCTCATAGGGAATTCGGTATGGACTTCTTTTGGGTTCCAAATATCCCACCCTAAGTCCAATAGAATCCTACTTATTAAAGAAAATCGTACATGTTCTTCTCGTTCATATGCGCCCTCCTTTAAAAGGGATTGTATTTTTTTAATCGTTGATTTGAGATTGTTCATTAATAACTCCTTATCGATTTTATTGAAGAATATCTAATAACATTTCCATTCGATGAGATAGAACGGTTAAGTATGAAGATAAATGATTGTTTTATCGAGCGAAGAGAATGATTATATAAGGACTGAAGAATTTCTATCCTTATGGAGTTGCAATATTTGTATGTTTTGTTTACCATTAAAAAACCCCTTGTAAAGCCTCAGGTGGTTATTGGCAAACAACCGCTGATTTAATCCCAAACGGAAAGCAATTACAAGGGGCATATCTGCCCACTTGATCCGTTTGGGTTATCGGTTTTTAAGCCGGAATTAGAATATGTTCAAAAAGCGGTTGTTTGCCAGTTGGATTATACTAATCTGGAAATAGTGAAACAAAGAAATTCATATACTACTCAAAATAGTGGTGCCATATTGGTGCCACATTCCAGACCAATCCAGACTATTAGGGACCAATTGGGAGAAAATGAGAAATCTGTATCTAATACATTTGGCTTATTAAGCCTACGATTCATAAATGAAAAACAACACTTTATCCTAAGATATTAAAGCTCGAGTCCGAACTCTTTTTATGATCATCTACCGTCGGTAAAAGAGCATAAAAGCTCGGTTTATTCATTCTTTATATAAAATAAAAAAGCCCCATATGAATGGGGCTTTTACGAGTGCTCGAGGCCGGACTCGAACCGGCACGGCTTATTCAGCCAACGGATATTAAGACCGTCCGTTCGACATCAGGTTTTTTCATTGCATTAACTTCCGGTATCCGGCATATTATAAATTCGGCATCCCGTTTTTATTTAATATTGAACTTAGTGGGGATACCTTTTCCCAGTATTTATATCCCCATATTGCATCTACTTGAAACTATTTGGAATTGTTTGGCGCTTTCAGCTATCATTTTAATTACCTGAATCAATCTATGGTAATGTGTTACCATCAGAATCTGTCTTGATTAACCAGACATCAGATTCACCGTTTCCAAAAGAACCAGTAGAACCAACAATGATATATCCTCCATCGGTGGTTTGTTGAATGGATTCACCCCCATCCGGTTCACTTCCACCAAAGGTTTTATCCCACCCCTCCTTTCCTTCAGAATCTGTCTTGATTAGCCAGACATCAGCCCCACCATTCCCAAAAGAATATGTAAAACCTGTAAGGATATATCCACCATCCGTAGTTTGTTTAATAGAATAACCTTGATCCCATTCATTTCCCCCAAAGGTTTTATTCCATTTCTCATTCCCCTCTGAATCAGTCTTTATCAACCAGAAATCAGATTTGCCATCCCCATAAGATTCTGTATTCCCAATAATCATATAACCACCATCGATGGTTTGTTGAACGGATTTACCCCCATCAGGATCACTTCCACCAAAGGTCTTATTCCATTCTTCATTTCCTTCTGAATCGGTCTTGATTAACCAAACATCCGAAAAACCACTCCCAAAAGATTGCGTAAATCCGATAATGATATATCCCCTATCAATGGTCTGTTGAACGAAATATCCCACATCCCATTCACTCCCACCGAAAGTTTGATTCCATTCTTCTTTTCCATTGAAATCTGTCTTGATTAACCAAACATCGGCACTACCATTCCCAAAAGACCGTGTATACCCTGTAATGATATATCCACCATCTGTTGTTTGTTGAACGGATTCACCCAGTTCAACTCCACTTCCTCCAAAGGTCTGATTCCATTCTTCATTTCCTTCTGAATCGGTCTTGATTAGCCAGACATCTCTATAACCATTACCGAAAGAATCTGTATAACCTGTAATGATATATCCGCCATCGGTTGTTTGTTGAATGGAAAGACTATAATCATAACCACCTCCACCGAAGGTCTGATTCCATTCTTCATTTCCTTCTGAATCGGTCTTGATTAGCCAGACATCCAATCCACCATTCCCAAAAGAGCTTGTTCTACCAGTAATAATATATCCACCATCCGTTGTTTGTTGAACGGAATATCCAGAATCAAAATCACTGCCCCCGAAGGTTTTAAGGAACCAAAGAGTAGAGTTGGTATCTTTTTCTTTCTTGTCTTCGCAAGTAGTAAAAATTAACGACCCGATGATTAGAAAAAGACTTAATCTGACAATCTGTTTTACCATAATACTCTCGAAGTCGGCTATCAATTTAATTACCTGTATCACCCAATGGTTCAGTATTTCCTTCTGAATCAGTCTTGATTAACAATACATCATAATACCCTCTCCCAAAAGAATTTGTATACCCTGTAATAATGTATCCACCATCTGTGGTTTGTTGAACAGAATAACCAACATCAGACTCAATTCCACCGAAGATTTTATTCCATTTTTCATTCCCTTGGGAGTCTGTCTTAATTAACAAGACATTAAGGGCAACGTTTCCAGAAGACCATGTGGAACCAGTAATAATGAACCCCCCGTCCAAGGTCTGTTGCAAGGAATAACCTGAATCATGCTCACTTCCCCCAAAAGTCTGAGTCCACTCTTCCTTTCCATCCGAATCCGTCTTGATTAACCAGACATCACTATCACTATTCCCAAAAGAATGTGTGTAACCTGTAATAATATATCCACCGTCCGTGGTCTGTTGAACGGAACGACCCTGATCATAACTTCCTCCACCAAAGGTTTTATTCCATACTTCGTTCCCCTGAGTATCTGTCTTGATTAACCAGAAATCAATTTTACCATTCCCAAATGATTCTGTATGACCTGTAATAATATATCCACCACCGGAAGTTTGTTGAACGGACAAACCCCAATCAGAACCAATGCCACCGAAAGTCTGATTCCATTCCTCGTTTCCTTCCGAATCTGTCTTAATTAACCACACATCAGAACCTCCATTCCCAAATGATTCTGTATGACCTGTAATAATATATCCACCATCCGTTGTTTGTTGAACGGAAAAACCCCAATCAGTACCAATGCCACCGAAAGTCTGATTCCATACCTCGTTTCCTTCCGAATCCGTCTTAATTAACCAGACATCAAAACCTCCATTCCCATATGAACTTGTATACCCCGTAATAATATATCCACCATCTGTGGTTGGTAGAACGGATGCACCCTCATCTTGACGATTCCCTCCAAAGACATGATTCCATTCTTCTTTCCCTTTTGAATCGGTCTTGATTAACCAGACATCTGAACTACCATTCCCCAAAGAATATGTATAACCTGCAATGATATATCCACCATCGGTGGTTTGTTTGATAGATGAACCTTCATCAGACTCGCTTCCACCGAAGGTCTTACCAGTCCAATTATCAACTATTAATATAATCGGATCACTATCTTTTATATTCTCATTAACATCATATGACCGAACCGTAATTACATGAGATCCATCTTGATAAGTGGTGGTATTCCAATCCAAAGAATAGGGTTCATTACCATCAAATATCTCGGTAGAATCTCCATCCACCCACAACTCAACCTTTTCTACGCCTTTATTATCTGTTGAGATACAAGTTATGGTAACGACCTCATTTACTATTGAACCACTTGTGGGTGAAGTAATGGATACTTGGGGAGGAGTTGTATCCACTTTATCCTCACAGGAAAAGACGAATAACAAAAATAATATGGGGAGGAGAGGTTTCATTTAGTTTTTATCTTTCGTTTTTCCTCTTCGGTGCAATTGTGCATCTTGAACTATTTTCTTCGCCATTTCTTCGGCTACATTAGGACTCATTTTCATTTTGGTTTTCGGCCCTCCATGTTTTTTTATTTGAAAATAGTAAATAAGAGCAATCACAACACTTGCGATTAGAATTGCCCATTGGATCATTGGGTTCATTTGAGGATTATCCGTAATTCCCTGATTGGCTCTTGGATGGGATTGAATGGTTGGTGGTCGTGGGTAAAATATTCTATTAGTAATATATTGAAAAACCAAATAATAAGGAATTAAACGTCCTGAATTTTGGTCCAATTCTCTCAGACTTTATTACATTTTCACGGAATTGATTATACTGTTTGATATATGATACACCGCCAAGT